>Ga0185299_10003855_pt1 | contig 18985 bp, 19 predicted proteins | sample PaiPotPPA55metaG_FD_128002 | JGI IMG/M metagenome (GOLD analysis project Ga0185299, IMG submission 128002) | Iron sulfur acid spring bacterial and archeal communities from Banff, Canada, to study Microbial Dark Matter (Phase II) - Paint Pots PPA... ...
GCACTCGCCGCTCCGCCGAAATATAGCTGAACATCGAAGACTGTTCGTTATCCGCCCCGCGCATCCCCACTTCCTCACCAGCACGAATAGTCACTCACTGTACCTTTCTCTACTGAGAAATGCTACTTTTTCCGCAGCCTGCTAAAGGTCCCTACGGTGCTTGCTCGAATAGTAGGAATGGTCGTCATAAGTGGGTCATCGTCCCATGGTGCGACGTCACTGAGCACAGGGTCTTAGATCGAAATCTTCTCGATCTCGTCCAGCGAATCTCATCACTTCTCCGATCATAAAGCTTCCTCGTGCGAGGTGACTCGTGGTTGGCGATCTGCTGCGCGGCCTCGAGCGTGCCCTTGTTTTTAAGGTATGCGGTGATGCCGGTCGCGCGGAACGTGTGATTGCCGATCCGGGTTTTATGCCGGCGTCCGAGGCGCGCCGCTGAATCATCCGGTAAGCGTCCTGCTGCCACAAGGCGTTGCACGTAAGCGCGCCGGTCTTGCCGGCCGCCATGCGGAACAAAGGCCCGTCCGGGTCGCCGGCGATGCCGGCGGCGGCGATCTATTCGTCGAGGGACTTTTCCAGATTGTGGTGACAAAGAACCTCGTGCTCCTTGCTGCCGTTCTGGTGGAGGCGCACGTCACGCGGGTTTTCGGTGAGCTGCCTCGTGCCGGGTGTTCTTTTTGGGTACGGGCGCTGAACGGGAGCGCGGCGGCCCTTGGCTTTCCATTGCTGCCCTCAAAATGCGATTGATGCGGGTCTGGTAGCCTCTGCCGTGGGTCTTTAACCACCTGAGCACGTCTGCGTCCAAGCGGATGGTCAGTTGTTGCTTGGTGGGCGGCCAAGCCTGCGTGGCTTTGGTAAAAAATTCATCGCCCAGCGGTGGGATGTCTGAATAGTCAATCCGCATGTCGTCTAAGCGGCGCGCCTCTGCCGGGGTAAGTTGTCGGGGCTCTTTGGGATTAAGTCGGTAGCGTTTCATGGTATTTCCTCTGTTCGCGTTCATTAGCCTTCCGTGCGGAAATCAAGCGAACGATTTTGCCGCGCACCGTGTAGGCGACCGCATAAAGCCGCCCTTCTATCATGCCGAGAGTAAGCCGCCGTTCCTCGGTGTAATCACGGCGCTTGTCCTCGTTGTCCAGTCGGTGCGGGTCAATAAAGACGCGAGCCGCGTAATCAAAAGGGACGCCATGCTTGGTGACATTGTGCGCGGCTTTGCGCTTGTCCCATTCGAACAGCATCGCGTATAGTAACTACTAGCGTAGTTACAGTACAAAGTAAATCGACGCAATCTCATTGCGGTTTATCGCCCCATGAGGCGTCTGAGCATGACCCCAACAAGTGGTTCGCTGACCATGGCCCTATCGCTCCGAACATTCCACTTCCTCAAGGGTCACATATCTGGATCACGAGAGAGGGTTTGCACGCGATTCGCTGCTTCGGCGCGAAATGGTTCCGGAATAACTCGTCGCTCAAGAAAGGTTTGACGATCGCGACCGCGAAATCGTGGGCAGTTGAAGGGTTCGGGCGTCTGATTGCGGAGGTCAAATCGGGGCAACACGCATATAAAGCAACCGACGATTGTAGGTACTGTCCGAATTAGGACAACCGGCATTGGAAATTAGGACACCCCACCTCACGGGTGACAAGTGTCACCCCTTTGGTCGGTACGACAGAACTCGTACCCTTCCGGCAGTGGGGAGCACGGGGAAGCTTTGCCAAGCATTTGATTTTGAAGAGCCGCCTCTCTACGTCGGCGGTATGCCAAGACCGGGTAAGCGGTCGGCTGATAACGTCCGCACGTCAGAGCCAGCCAGTGCAGTAACCCTTGAGATTTATTGGCTGCTTTCAAGGCATGGTTTCCGCTATGGTTCAGCCTCGCAATGGTCGTCATTGGCGCATTGATGTTCAAGGCACCTTTAGCGTTATGGCAGCCCGTGTTCCCGCATTTCTCAGATATCGATAAACGTCTCTCTCAAATCGATATTCATCTGGCCAGCATTGATGGAAGTTTAAAGGTCATAATTCCAAGAATGGCACGCCAAGATCTGAAAGACGCAGTGACAAGCGCGAATTCAAAAGATGCCGTAAATGCGCTCTCGTTTCTTGAATCCGCCAAGGACTTATTGGCCGATGCGAAACCGCTCAAAATTCCTGCAAGGCCCCAATTTTTTGACGGTGCAGTTGGGTACCTGGATGATTTAGATAACTCGCCCGTTACAAATCAAATTGCAGGCGATATCCATGCGGCGCGAATAGCACTCGCCGAATATCGTTCTGCAATCGAACCTATTCCGACAATTTCAGGGCTGACGCGATTTTTAAATAGCCCTGTCGGCCCACCGTACAAACTGATTTGTCAGGCCAATCGCATCATTTGGACAGGCACCTCTACGAGCGACATGTTTAAAATCATGGCTGCGCCCCGCCACGTTTATTAACAGCGGAATTCGATGGTTGTGTCATCGAAAAAGGCCAACAAACTTTAGATCGTGCCGCGTGGCGAAACGTAACGTTCTTGAACATGAAGCTCTTCTATAATGGCGGTAATGTAGTTCTTGAAAATGTAAAGTTCATTAACTGCATATTTCCCTTCAAGCCCACTGACCAAGCTCGACAAGTGCTTGATTATGCGGCGCTAGATCAATCCTCCTCGCTGCGTTTGGGTCTCAATTTCCCGCCCCGAATTACGGTTGGCCTAAACGGTCGATAACCGAGCCTGATTGTCGTTTCTGGCGTCGAGTGCGGCAATGGCGGCACGTCTGACAGCGCAAGCGCGGCCTGCACAAGCTCCCCAATCGTCCAGATGTGATCGGTCACGCCAAGCGCCATAGCTGGCGTGTAACGCAGTGTTTCGTGCTCTCGGCACAGATTGTAGAAGGCAATCCAGAGCGCCACGGCGGCTTGATGGTTTCTCCGCTGTGCGCTTCCCGACCACGTAGGACAACACCGCCTTTTGTGTGGCCGCGAGCGCCACAAATAGCCACACGTCTCCGCATTCATTGGGATCGCCCTGCTTCACGTGGCGCAACTATACGCTCCTGGCGAAGCTCAGAGCCCACGATCAGAACTGCCTTCGCTGACCAAGACTTCGCTCAGGCCGCCGACGAGGCAAGAAACTGCGGCGAACCCTCAAACAGAAGATCTCATCGCGCGACGCGCTTCCACCGATTGCACCAACATCCACCCGACTGCTCCAAGTGCAGTGCCGTATTGAGCCACGGTTGTAGTCCAGGAAGGGAGCCACCAATAAGCCGATAGTGAACTCACCGTCCAGACCGCGAGCGGGAACGTGCATGAAGTGAACAGAAACGGGGTCAGCCAAAGAAAGTACCAGGGAAAGATGGCCGGTGCGAAAAACAGCGTAACTGCGACAGGCCAAGCCCAGGCCTCGGGCGACTCGAGGGCAAAATGCCAGCGCGTCCAAAAGGCGGTCGCAAGGCCGAAAGCTATAGGAGCGACGATTAGACCTGCGGCCGGAAAGACACGCTCAAGCGCCGAATAAACCGGTGCGTTGACCCGCCAATAGACCAGATAATCGCCCAGTGAGCCGAACGGCAAGCTGCCGTGACCAAGAAATGGGATGTAGAGCGCTGCAAGGGCTGCGCCGCCCAGAGCCGCGTCACGAAGGCGGATGCGACGCCAGAGAAGGGGCACTAGCGTCGCCGGCAGAAATTTGACCCCGACTCCGAGTGCGAATGCGATAGATGCAATCGTTCGCCGTCCGCGCGCCAGCGAAGCGGCGGTCAGCACAAGGCATAGCGCACCCAAGAGATCTACGTGCCCATTGCCAGCACCCTCCAGCGCGACCAACGGATTCCATGCATACGCGAGCACCCACCATGTGCTGCGACGCCACGCCTGAAGCCAACAGAAAAGAACAGCGACTACAGACGCATCGCAGAAGACGACCGCCGATTTCATCGCAAGCGCCGACTCATTCACTGTCATGGCGGCGCGAAAAAAAAGTTCCGCCGCGGCAGGGTACGGTGTCGGCACGTCCGGGTGGTTTATAAGTCGAGTCTCGGCGGTGTGTAATTGCCGAAACTTGCTGTTCCCTGGCGCAACCAGGTAGGGATCGTAGCCCAGCCGCTGGATTCTGCCATCCCACACGTACCTATAGACATCTGTTGAGAGGGTCGGCGGCTCGAGCAGAAGAGGAACTCGCCATACCGCTGCGAGCACAAGGCACATAGCAAGTACTCGATTGCTTCCCCCGGTAACCCGACCGAGGAGCCGCAGGGTTCGAAGATACGCGACGCCTGCCAACGCGGTGCATACTACAAACACGAGCGGGTATGTTCTTCGATCGAAGAATAAGATCCCGAGAATGCAGCCTCCGATAACTAATCCCGAGCCGAGGAGCGCGCTGGGCGCTACGTTATCGTCCTTCACCATCCCCGCAGTACCGGCCGGCGGGCGAGCCACGCTGCCGTCCGCGGAGCGCGGTGCGGAAATGAACGGAGCTCCCGGGCCAGGCGCCCCAGATCCTCAGCCTCATCCACGTCATAAAGCGTTTCGGTGAGTGCCACTTGGAGACCCAGGCCTTGCGCACTTGCCATCAACGAATCAAGGGCTCTGCCGGTGCCCATCCGTTGTGTATCAAACAACTCGGCTTGCACAGTCGTACTACCTACGAGGTAGTAGCCGCCATCAGTAGTCGGACCGACCACCACGTCCGCCTCGTCGAGGAGCCGGAAGGCCTTATCGAGCGTCTCCGGCGGCAGTTGAGGGCTGTCGCCATCGATCGCGACCACCCGGCGGTATCCCCTGTCTATGAAGACGCGGAAGGCTGAGACGAGGCCGGCCGCAAGACCATCGCCCTGCTGTCCGACGATTTCGATCGCCGGCAGCCAACTGATGAGATCGGTGATATCTGACGTCGGGCAGACAATGGCCAGTGCGTCAGTCGAGACCGAGCGAGCGAGATCGACGGTATCTTCAATCATGCATTTATAGAGATCCACGACGGCTTCAGCCGGCAGGCTGGCGGCCAGGCGGGTTTTCACGTGGCTGACGAGAGCAGCCTTCGCCATCATGATCAGGGCGCGTTCACCAATCTCTGAACCCGCCCGTTTCAAAAGTTCCCCTTGCGCGAGGAGGTGCCGTCGAAGAGCTGATACTTCAATATGGCGCCGAGGATACCCCAGGCCGCGCCAATGCTGCCTCGGAGGGTGCCGCTTATCTTCGACGAGCCGATCCGAGGATGATAACTTACTGGCACTTCAGTAATTCGGAGTCCCCGCCGCGCGCCCTTTACGATCATCTCGACCGGCCATCCATATGTGGATTCCCGTAGCCCGAGCGCAATCAGCGCCTGATAGCGCGCTGCTCGGAAGGGACCGAGGTCCGTCAGGCGGACGCCGCTGAGGAGAGCTATCAGGCGTGCCGCGAGACGGTTGCCGACCACGGCATGCCAGGGCATAGACCCTGCCATCCGCTCGCCCGCCAGCCGAGAACCGATGACAATATCCGCAGTGCCTTCGCGTAGCGGCTCGAGCAGACGCGACATCTCCGCCGGACGATCGCTGTAGTCTCCGTCCAGGAACACGACGACGTCTGGAGTATCGACTGCGGCTAGTCCGGTGAGACATGCGCGACCATAGCCGCGCCGCGGTTCATGAAGAACCTCGGCCCCCATTTGACGCGCAATCTGCGCAGTTCCGTCAGTTGAATCGCTATCGACTACAAGCACTTGTTCGACCATTCCAGCCGGGATATCGGCCAGGACCAGGCCGATAGCTTGGGCCTCATTGTATGTAGGAATGACAACCGAGACGCGCACAGGTTCAGATTGGAAGCTGCGGCCAGCGCCGCGCGAGCGCGACGTCGACGGCCGCGCGCTGACCCGACGGTCCAAGCATCAGCGCCGCAGCGACAACCATTGGAACCAGCAGCTCCCAGATCCAGCCAATTCCGAACTCCGAGACCCACAGCCCACTCAGAAATCCGAATGCCACGAGTGCGGCAGGTCGGGAAAAGAAACCGAGGATAAGCATTACTCCGAGGCTTGCTTCAAGAACCGCCTGCAGCGGACCGGCTATCGCGGCGTGGGCAGCAGTGAATCCCATCACCTGCTTCCAAATTGTCGGCGCGTGACCATATTTGATGTAGGAACGAATCAACCCCGAATATCCTTCGGCACTGTATAGCCCCTTGCCAAGATTCTCGAAGAACGTCGACAGGAATAGGGTGCCGAGCGCGAGCCTTAGTATCACGAGGACGAAAGCGGGATCGAGGGCGGGCAATTTGGACTTATTCAACCTTTGCGCTCCCCAGGCTCTTCCGCACCGAACACAGTAGTGCAAGCGCTGCCCGCCTTCGGGAATTGTCGCAAACTTCCGGTGCGGCTGGCGAACGAAGGCAAAGGCTTTCCCGCAGCGAACGGGCAAAACTCATCGGGTAGGTCTAATCCACCCCGCAGTAGCCGGCGACTCGGACAGCCGCCGCGACAGGACTCGACGAAGCGACAACTCCAGCAGAACTGGGGAATTCGATCCACCTCGCGAAAAGCCGGCGAGCCTACAATCGCCCCGCCCCATTTTTCAAGTTCGGCCAAGCCCAGATTCCTCCTCGGCCAGTAGACGCAAGGGAGCACATCGCCCTTCGGCGTGACGCGGATGGTGCCCTTTCCGCATCCGCCCGACACCGCCGCGAATCCAAGAATCGCGCGCACGATGGGCTCGTTGCACACGGCTAGGGGACGGGATTCCAGCAGGCTCTGAAAGCCCGTCCAGAACTGCTGATAATCGAGAGAGAACGCATCCGTTTTTACCGCCTGGTAGACATTTACCCGGAAATTTGCCCCGTGCCGGGCAGCAAGCGCCCCGATCTCCGGAAGCTTGTCATAGTTCGTCCGCATCATGACGGCTATTATCGTGACAGCAACTCCGAGTCTTAGAGCCCGCCCAGTCTGATCGAGCACTAGCCGCCAGTTGCCAGGACCTCGCCAAGAATCCTGCTCCCGCTCGGTTGCGAAATCCAGCGAAAACTCGAGATCGGCGAAAGAGCACAGCTCATCGTCGCTCAGGATCGCTGCCGTGTGGCCATTTGAAGTCAGCGCTATTGTGGTGCCGCACTCGCGCAGATATTGCAGGATCGCGTGAAACTCCGGATGAAGTCCATTCTCACCGGTCCCAAGGTTCACCGATCTAACCGGTACACTTTCGCAAACGCGCCGCACATCATCGAGTGACAGACGATCAATCCGACCTGTATCGCGATAGCAATGAGCACAGGCGAGATTGCACTCGTTGGTCAGCCCAAGGCCGATCGAGAAACCATCGCTGTTCGATTTTTCCATTATCTCGGCCCTACCTTTTGCCGACAGAATAATCCGCCAACAGCGCGTGTTTCTCAATAAACCAGGGAATGGTACTGTCGTCGCCGTCGATGGAATTGGATCTAGAGCATGTCGATCGGAGTTTGGGTGTAGTCCGGCCAGCAAAGGTAACATCAGAAGTAACAACAATGAAACCAGTCATCCGCGAGGAGGAGCCTACATGCCAAAATCGGGCCGTTTAACATCTACCGGTTTCATGGTTTTTGCGATTCTGGTCCTTGCGACAACTTCCTCGGCGCAGACGCGCCCGCCCGTCGTCGAACAGCTTGCCAAGACGTACGGCCTGGATTCCTTTGGCCAAGTCGAAGCGGTCCGCTACACCTTCAATCTCCAGCGCTCCGGATTGAATCTCTCCCACTCGTGGGTTTGGGAGCCTAAGACGGGCAAAGTCTCCTACGAGGGGAAAGATAAAGATGGCAAGCCGGTGAAGGTTACTTTTGTCCAATCTGAGTTGAATGGTGAATCGCCCGTCGTCAAGGACAGGATTGACTGGTTTTTTGTAAACGACAATTACTGGATGTTCCTCCCTTTCCATGTGTACTGGGACTCGCCCGGCGCCGACGTACAGGACAAGGGCATGCAGAAATTGCCGTTGGGGAAGGGTTCCGCGAAGCTAATTGTGATGCAATATTCGAAGGCCGGCTACACGCCTGGAGATACCTGGGACCTATACCTCGGGCCTGACAATCGAATTGAGGAGATGGTCTATCATCGGGGAGACCCAAAAAGCACTGTGCCAGGTCTCATCAAAGTAACCTGGGCGAGCTACAAGAAAGCTGGTCCTCTCCTTTTTTCTACGGAACATCGCGGTACGGCGGATGGCAAGCCGGTACGAGTCTTCTTCTCGAATGTGGCCGTCAAGCTGGTGGGGTCCGACAGCTGGCTCGACGCGCACTAGAAACCGCGTCGAGGTTACCGAGCCGTAGCAGGTGGATTCTGAAATCTGGCGCCCCCGGCGGGAGGACGTCGGCTGCTGATGCGGACCGCTTGTCGGTGTCCATCGAGTCACGATCTCGCCTCTGCTAACCGGAGGGTGCCGTCGTGAGCTTAGAAGTACGTCAAACGAATAGCCTGCAAAGTCTTACGCCTGACGATTGGCAAAGCGACACCCTCCCCACGTCGGACTTAAGCATGGAAAATTTGGTTCGATCACATTTCGCTCGAACCTATTTGTCCGATGGACATCGTGCCGTCCCGTATCTAAACAGTTCGGCCACGAATCACGCATTGATTGCTGATCGAGAGTCTTACGCCGGGGGCCATGTCGGCGTGCGCATCGCCCCTGCAGGTGGGGCCTTTACCGAAGAAACGGGCACGCTGGCCAATCAAGAAGTAACCGCGAGTCTTAAACCTTTATTACCGATCTGAAGCGCACCTTACCCGAGATCATATGATTGTAGGCGTCCTCGGCCCGATCCAGCCGGAACGTCTCGATCATCGGGCGGACTCCGTTGAGCGCTGCGAACTTGAGCGCGTCTTCTGAGTCCTTCGCCACTCCTGAGGGCCAGCCCATGATCGACTTACGTCCTCCGATCAACTGGATGGAGGAAACCGCGAACGGCTCAGGACTTGCCCCGACGATAACCAGCTTGCCGCTGACCGCCAGCCCGTCAACCAAACTGCCGATCGCCTTGCCGTCGGGTGCAGTCGCGAGAATCACGCTGGCGCCACCCATGCGTTGTAGTTCCTTTGCCACATCCTGCGACGCACTGTCGATGTAAGTTCGCGCGCCCAGGTTGAGTGCGAGATGTTTCTTGTCGCTCCCACGGCCGATTGCGACAGTCTGGAAACCGAATTTGCTGGCGAACTGAACGCCCAGGTGCCCAAGGCCGCCCATGCTCTGGATGGCCACCAGATCCCCGGGTCGGCCGCCGCTGTTGCGCAGCGCGTTAAACGTGGTAATTCCGGCACACATGATCGGCGCAGCCTCTTCGGGCGTCAGTTCAGGTGGAATCCGGGCCAGCGTGTATAATGGGGCATACACGAACTCGGCATAGCCTCCGTCGTAGCTGATCCCGGGAACCCGCAGCTTCTCGCATCCTATGAAATCGCCGCGCCGGCACGGGTCACATTGCCCATCATGACCACCGTACCACCCCACTCCGACGCGATCGCCGACTTTCCAGATGCCGCCATCGCCGCCGATCCCGTCAATCACTCCCGCGATTTCGTGTCCGGGCGTGCGCGGGTAAACGATGCCGGGCCAGGCACCCTCCTTGGTGAAGAGGTCGCTATGACAGACCCCGCACGCCTGAACCTTGATTCTGGCCGATCCCGGCTCAGGATCGCGAATCGGCTCGTCCATTAATTGAAAGTCTCCACCTGCGTGATTGACGCGAACGGTTTTCATCCTGATCGCTCCTGAATTTTGATGGTTTCTGCCGCGGCGCTTTTAGACCGGCTTATAGTACGAGCGCAGCGGGGCAAACAGCCATTCACTGATACTGATCGGCTTGCCAAGACTTGAGAAACGCCTCGCACGTTATCCGCTATTCTGTTCCCGAATCCGTTTCACTCCATGAATTCCGGCCATGCCCAGCAATCATCGAAGAGCTGGAAATTACTACTGGGAGCATGCCCACCTGGCTGGGCGGGTCAATCTTGACCCTCATCGCCACTGCCAAGGCCGATCGCTTCGAAACACTCCCGGCCGATCATCGCCAATTTCTTCTTTAGTCGGCGTTCTTGGTGAACGCGTGTGCAAACATAATCACTTGCCTACTAATCCGATAGGATGTATCGTACGCATCAGCCGTTTACTTAGCGTATTCGAGCGTGCGATAGCCCTCGCACCGATGATCCCGGGCGAATAGTCCGCCTTGACGTGTTAGATGACGGTTAAATGACATCTTGAGAGGTTGGTCAACGTGGGTTTCCAGGTAGGGATTCTTTTTCTGGTGGCTCTGTTCGCCGCTACGGTCAATGGCGCGCTGGGTTATGGCTTTTCGTCGCTGACCGTTCCGATCGCGCTGTTGTTCCTCCCACAAAAGGTCTTGAGCCCGGCCTTGGTCCTGGTTGAGCTCGCCATCAATAGCTGGGTAGTTCTGCATAACCGAGGCAGTCTCGCAGTGGTTCGCCGACGTGCGTTTCCGATTCTGGTAGGTCTGGTGCCTGGTGTCCTGATTGGGAGTTATTTGCTGAACAGCGCAAATCCCGGATTGCTGAAGTTTTGGACTTATCTGGTTTTGCTGCCCCTGATTCTTTTGCAGGCAGCCGGCTTTCGCCGGCCGATTCATGCGGAGCGTGCCGCCGGATTGCCACTCGGCGTTGGAGTGGGAGTGCTTTACTCGACCACGACTATTTCGGGACCGCCGCTAGCTATGATGTTCAATAATCAGGGCCTTCATAAGGAGGAATTTCGCGCTGCGTTGGGCACTGTTCGAGTGGTGGAAACGACTCTGACCGCGGTGGTCTATGGCTGCCTGGGGCTCTTCAGTTCACAGAGCATGCACCTGGTCGTTCCACTCGCACCGGCGGTGTTGCTTGGCCTTCCCTTGGGGTCGTATCTGATTCGCTACATGCATAGCGAGACCTTCAGACGAATCTGCATGAGCTTCGACGCGTGGATCGTGGGTTTCGGTCTTTCGCGAACCATCATCGAATTGAAATTGCTGAGCGCACCAGCGGCATACGGCATATGGGGCTTGGTTATATTTTTTGATCTTTTTCTGCTGTATCAATACTTTGTCATGGGCCGCTTTCGTGGGCGGGCAGCGGGTATGATTGCTGACGCGGCTGAGCTACCCGCGCGCCAAGCCGCCGGCATGTAACCGTTGGCGGTCTCCCCACCGGAGGCGTTCGCGGTGTTACGCGATTGCACCAACGGCCGCGTAACTGATTCAGCTCTCAGCGTCTCGGACTAGCAGCAAAATTCGCGAACCCTCTCAGTCGCCACGATTTTCACCGTGATCAATTTTGCTCCCGAGCCATGCCCAGCAGGCACTATCCGCTGGAATTTGTATAGCTTGTGGCCTGGGAGACCGCCTGCAATAATCGCTGGAATTTTTGTGCATCGGCAGGCACCGCGCGTGCCATACCCGCACCCGAGCTGACAGAGGAGAGTGATGCAGTCGGTCATTGAGAGCCTGAAGGCTTGGCAACCTCATCCGTTTGTCGACCATTTCACTGTTGCCCTGATCCTGATTGGAATCCTGACGGATCTGGTAGCCAGCATCTTTTCCGCACGTTTGTGGATCAGGTACATGGCGCTGACATTGATGATCGCTGGAGCGATTGGCGCGGTGGGTTCCAACGTTACCGGCGGATGGGAAGCGGGGCGCGTGTGGGACTCGGTAAACGGCGCGGGCAAAACAGTGTTGGAGCGGCACGCCTGGTGGGGGGATGTCCTGCCCTGGGTGTTCGGCGGACTGGCGCTATGGCGGCTAGGTGTGCAATCCGTCGGCTTCATCGCGGCGTCGCGGCCGATCTACCTGCTCGTGGCGATTGTCGCCGGAGCCGCGATTATCTATCAGGGCCATCTCGGCGCCGTGATGGTATACGACTATGGGATCGGCACGGCTTCATTGGCTGGCGGCCAAACGAATACTTCATCGCCGCTTCCATCGCCGGCAGTCCCCGCCCCGGAAATGACGAGTGCGCCAAGCCCGGCGTCCTCACTCCTCCCATCACCGGTTCCGTCGGTTGCTCCAACGAGCACGGCCAGTCCAACCAGCTCGGTGCCGATGGTGCCGCCGACCCCCAGCAATTCGACAGCGCCGTCGGCCACTCCGGCGGAATCTCCGGCGCCGTCGATGAGTAGCGGTGGCCCCCCATTCAATCCGCCGCCAGGCGAGTCGCCGAGCCCCACCGCGGGCGGAGCCAAGAACCTGTAACTCCAACGCTCTGGATTGGATGCCGGTCGCGTTAAACCTGGCTGAAAACGTGCCCGGCAGAGAATCCATGGGTTTGGCCAATACGTACCCGCACTGGGGACGCGCGCCCGGTTTGGGGCGCCCTTTTGATCTCCGCGTGCGGATACGCGTAGAGTCGTCCTGTAATGGCACGTCGGCAGATTGGAACGGTCGGTGCGTTGTGGCGCTATCCGGTCAAATCGATGCGCGGCGAATCGCTCGATGAGGCCTGGCTGACCGACCGCGGCATCACTGGGGATCGCGTTTGGGCGGTGCGTGAACTGGAGCGAGGCGGGATTATGAGCGCACGCACGTTTCCCAGGTTACTCGAACTGCGTGGCTGTTATGAGGGCGAGCCTGAGACAGACCCGGCCGCGCTGATCAAAATTGAACTGCCTGATGGTGGCACGGTTCTTCCCGATGACCCACAAGTCCCGGCGATGCTGTCGAATTTCTTGCGCCGCCGAGTTTCTCTTGAACGGGTCCGCAGTGAACGTCTCACGCCCGCGGAATTGGACGCGATAATGCGCGGTGAGGCGTATCCACCGCATCGCGATTTCTTCGACGAAGAAGTACTGCACCTGATCGCGACCGGAACGCTAACGTTCATGCGCAGCCTGCGGCCCGACTCCGACTTCGATCCGCGCCGTTTTCGCGCCAATCTTTATATAGACACGGGTGACGAGGCGGACGGCTTTGTCGAGGATCGCTGGCTCGAAGGCGTGCTCGAAATCGGTGAGCAGGTGCGAATCGTCGGGATGCGGCCGGCGATTCGATGCGCCATGACGACGCACCCGCAGTCAGAACTGCCGCACGATGTGAATGTTCTGCGTACCGCATGGCAATATCACCAGGCCTATGTTGGAGTGTTCGCCGCAGTTGGCGCGCCCGGCAGAATTCTGCTCAACGATCCAGTGGTACTGGTCTCCTGAAGGGTTGGGCCGCGTGAACAAAAAGGCTTCTAGGCAGTCGAGGTTGGGATGGCAAAGTCGCAGGTCGGAGTGGTGAAGGAACTGTTCCGTTATCCGGTCAAGTCGATGCTGGGCGAGCGCTTGGCGGAAGTTGAGATCGGACTGAAGGGAGTAATCGGCGATCGTTCGTGGGCCTTGCGCGAAATTAACGGTCGCATCGTCACCGCCAAGAAATGGGCGAACATGTTGGGCTTTCGCGCCTCGTACGAGGGCACCCCCGAACCCGAACAGCTCGCGCCGGTGAAAATAACGCTGCCGGACGGCAGTTCTGTCCGCGCCGACGATCCTGGCGCATCCGATATCATTTCAAGTTATCTTGGACGGCCGGTTAAGCTCGAGCGTGCGCGTCCCGATGAGCATTCGCGCGCAGAGATCGATCCTGCAACTGTTTTTGGTGACGTTGGCGTCGCGAAGGTGAATCCTGCGTTTACCGAGGCCACCTTGCCCGACACTTTCGGCCTGCCGCACGGTACCTTTTTCGATTCGGCGATAATTCACGTGTTGGCGACTGGTAGCCTGGAGCATATGCGCTCGTTGATTGGCGCTGATGCTCAGCTCGACCCGCGCCGCTTCCGCCCGAATATTGTGGTCGAGACCGATCCGCGACTGATGGGATTTGTTGAGGACGAATGGGTCGGTGGCACGCTGGAGGCCGGCCCGGCCGTGAAGATCGTCGCGATGCAGCAGGCGCTCCGCTGCGTGATGACCACTCATCAACAGAGCGAACTCGCGCGCGACTTACGTATCCTGCGCGCCGCCGCCCAGCATCACAATGCCAAGCTTGGTATATTCGCCTCGATCAGCACGCCGGGAAAAGTTCGTGTCGGCGATCCGGTCTGCCTCGCACGGTGACAGATACCAGCAGGATAACCATTCGGCCCGTTGATCTTGCGGCATTGTGCGACCCGCAAGAACGTCGGCCGAACACATACATGAGCGCTGCAAATCAATGAAAAACGCCAGTCCTTCCGTCTTCGGCGCGTTAGACGCTTCGAATCCGGCACCCAACACGCTCGAAGGCTTCGCTATCCTTCATCAGTTCTTTCGCCTTAAGCGACGCGAATGGGCCTTGCGTCTGGCGAATGAGCGGGCGCAGGTGCTGGCTCAAGCCTCATCGGCACTTGCTGCGATGACCGAACGCGAAGACGGCCAATCGGCGTTGTTCACGGAGTTGGGGCATAAAGCCGATTTGCTCATGATCCATTTCAGGAGAGGGTTGGACAGGCTTGCCGAAGCCGAGCACGAGTTGGCTGAATTGGAAATAAACGACTTTCTGGAACAATCAGGTTCATACATTTCAGTAATCGAAATAGGCCTCTATGAATCAACCGCGAAACTCCATGCGGCGCTCAGCGGGCGCGGCCTCACACCCGAGTCATCGCAATGGCGCGATGCGGTGGCAAGCGAAATGGATGAGCAGCGAGCCAGACTCGCGCCGCGTCTATGGCCGAAAATTCCTCAGCGCCGCTACCTGTGCTTCTACCCGATGAACAAGCGGCGCGCCGGCGCCGACAATTGGTACATGCTGCCGCTCGAAGAGCGCCAGCGCCTGATGCATGAACACGGCAAGATCGGGCGGCGCTACGCGGGACAAGTGAATCAAATTATTTCGGGTTCGATCGGCTTCGACGATTGGGAATGGGGCGTCGACTTGTTTGCCGACGATCCGCTGGTGTTCAAAAAGCTGGTCTACGAGATGCGATTCGACGAATCCAGCGCGCGTTACGCCGAGTTCGGTCCTTTCCATCTGGGTATCCGCCTGGCGCCCTCGGAACTTGGCCGCTTGCTGAGACCGGGGGCACAGAACGGGTAAGGATTTATCGGATCATGAAGATTACTTCGGTTAACCCCGCGAATGGCAAGACGCTTAGAAGCTACAACGAGATGACCCCCGAGGAGGCGGCTTGCGCTGTCGAACACGCGCACGAAACCTGGACATCATGGCGGAAAACCTCGTTCGCAGAACGAGGCCGGCTGATGACCCGGGCCGGGGTGATTCTCCGTGAACGCAAACACGAACTCGCGAAGCTGATGGCTTTGGAAATGGGCAAGCCCGTAAAACAGGGCATTGCCGAGGCTGAGAAGTGCGCATGGGTGTGCGACTATTACGCAGTGAATGCGGAGGCTCACCTGGCGCCGGACCTGATCAAGACGGAAGGATCACAGTCGTACGTAGCGTTCGAGCCGCTCGGCGTTGTGCTCGCAGTTATGCCGTGGAACTTTCCCTTGTGGCAGGTGTTCCGGTTCGCCGCACCGGCGCTGATGGCAGGCAACGCCGGCGTCCTGAAGCATTCCTCCAACGTGCCCGGCTGTGCTCTCGTAATTGAAGAGATCATCACGCAGGCAGGATTCCCCGAAGGCGCGTTCCGGACCTTGCTCATCGGCAGCCGGCAAGTCCCAGCGGTGATCGAACATCCGCGCGTGCGCGCGGTGACCCTGACCGGCAGCACCCCGGCCGGGAAGTCTGTGGCCGCGCAGGCGGGCGCGTCGTTGAAAAAGACCGTGCTGGAGCTCGGCGGTTCCGATCCTTACGTGGTGCTCGAAGATGCAGACCTGGACATCGCCGTGCAGACCTGTGTCAACTCGCGCTTAATCAACAGCGGCCAGAGCTGCATCAATGCGAAGCGCTTCATCATTGTCGAACCGATTTCGGCAGCATTTACTGACAGATATGTGGCGGTGATGAAGTCGAAAAAGGTTGGCGACCCTCTGCTTGAGGGAACAGATGTCGGTCCCTTGGCGCGGCACGATCTACGCGATGAATTGCATCATCAAGTCCTCATGTCGATCAAGCGCGGTGCCAGGCTGCTGCTCGGCGGCGAGATCCCATCCGGTTCCGGCGCCTATTATCCCCCCACTGTTCTCGCTGACGTGACACCCGGAATGCCAGCCTATGAGGATGAACTCTTCGGCCCAGTGGCCGCAATCATTCGGGCGAGAAACGAAGAAGACGCCATGCGGATTGCGAACGATTCCGTCTTCGGGCTGGGCGCCGCAGTCTTCACCCAGGATCTTAAGCGCGGCGAGAGGATCGCCCGAGAACTCGAAGCGGGCTCGACTTTCGTGAACGCCCTGGTCGCGTCCGATCCGCGTTTGCCGTTCGGCGGAATCAAGCAATCCGGTTATGGACGAGAGCTGGGTAGCTACGGGATCAAAGAATTCGTAAATGTGAAGACGGTTTACGTCAAGAGCTAGCGTTTAGATCTGTTTAGGCATTGCGGGGACATGTTCGGACCAGCCGTTATGGGAAGGAACAGGCTCATAGTTTATTTTCCGGACCGTCGACTTGCCGTACAAGCCGTCGAGTTAGCATCTATCAGCCAGCCCTTTCATGCCAACGGCTCTCGACGAAATAATGCCAACCTGCCAGTTCAAAAGCTCGGTCGATTTGCTCGGCTCTGCCGTTCTTAACTAATGGTCGAACCTCGGTAATTCCATCAATATCGAACAAACGGCCCAGCGGGATTTTTTGCCCCCACAAGGCGTTGTCACTACCACGTCTACAGGAGTCTGGCTGGAGATAAGCGAAGGAGGCTGCGAGGCGACTGGGCCAACGGTGCCGGGAGTGGTGGCGGATGGACACGCTGGCACGCTTTGACACTTGGACCTGCTTCTCACAGTCCCTTGCTCCGTTGGCAAGCTGCGCAGCAGATTAGGGGGATAGCAAATTGATCGAGGCCCCAAGCCCTGAAGGCGCAGCAACTGACAGCGCAATCGATATAGCCCACGTCCGGAAGACGACTAGTGCACTATTCGCGATCTTATGCCATCAGGGTTACGCGTACGCGATTCTTGGAATCGGCGCGCCGTTTATCGGCAAGAGCTTTGGGCTAGACCAGAGCGGAATCGCACGGATGTACGCGTGGATATCGCTCAACTCGATCGGCGCGTTGCTACTTTCCCGGATGGCCGACCGGATTGGGCGGCGCCGAGTCCTGGTGTTCGGACTCTTCATCACGCCGCTTGGCTCGCTTGGAGCGCTGCTATCGAGCAGTGCGGCGTGGTTTATCCTGTTTGAGATCCTGGTCTACTCGGCAATCGGCGCAACATTCGGAAGCGCGATCGTGATGATGGCCGAAGTGCTTTCGATCGAAAAAAGATCAGAAGGGCAGGGATGGGCCAATCTGGGGATCGCCAGCGGCGGCGGCGTTTGTGTGGTACTGGCTCCGATTCTCGTGCACTTCGCGCTCTCGTGGCGATGGATGCTGGCGGTGGCGGCAATCGGAATCGTGCTTGCGCCGGCGCTGACGCGAAGACTGCCGGAGAGCCGGAGATGGGAGCGCGCGGCAGCAAGTGGAGTGGCCTTGGAAAGTCATTTCTACGACGTCTTTGGCTCACGCCATCGGCGGAGGACGATACCGCTGATGGTCGCGACTCTCCTCGGCGAGGCAGGGGCGGTCGCGGTCTCGACGTGGATTTACTACCACGCAGTAATGGTCGTTAAGCTAAGCTCGGCGCAAGGCTCAATCATCCTGCTGGTGGGCGGTTTGTTCAGTACGGTGGGTCTGGTGATCGGCGTGAGGATGTCGGAATTGATCGGGCGCGTCCGCTCGGTGCTCGTGCTGGGGCTGGCCGGTACTATCGGGACGTTGGCATTCTATTGGGGACCGCCCGCGCAATTCGGCTGGCCGGTATTATGGCTGCTAGTGGCATACACGTTGTTCGCCACCACGGGACGTGGCGCGCTCGTCGCCGCCAATTCGGCAGTCACCGAACTATTTCCGACAGCGCTGCGCGGTACGATCATGGGATGGTTGACGCTGACGATCGCGTTCTCCGCGATCGGCGCACAAACCGCGGTCGCAGTTTTGGCCAAGCCGCTCGGCGGGCTTTCCAACGTGGTCGGATGGATGTCGTTGCTCGGGATTCCTTCCGCCATAATCTGGGGACTCTTTATCGACGAGACGCAGGGGCTCTCGCTGGAAGCGGCGTCGCGCGAGATGCCTGTGCCGCCGGCCGAGCCTTTTTAGGTGCATCACCGTTCCTTTTTTGATTTTAGACTGCGCCCCTTCGGCCTAAATTGAATAACTGGTTTTATTTAAATGTGGTCGCGGCAGAGCCAATTCGCTCACTCTACCTTGTATAACGCGGCGGCATTGCGCCAGAGAACCTGCGACCGTGTCTCCTCCGAAACATTCCTGAGGCAGGCCTCGCTCTCATTGAGACTATTCGGCCAGCTCGAATCAGCCATCGGCAACTTGGCCGCCCACAAGATGTTAGCGGCACCTGGATACTCGCAGGCTCTGCGCAGACTGGCCTGGCCATACCAACCCACCGCGTAGCATTGCCGGCGAAAAGCCTCTGACGGTTTCAACTCGTAAGGTATTTGCTTGCTCACGCCGAACTGGTCGAATTCATAGTCAGTAGCTTCCAGCGCAAACGAAATCCATCCGAGCGAGGTATCGGCGAAAACGACGTTGAGGTTTGGGAAGCGCTCGAGCACGCGCGATACGATCAGATTGGAGACAATTGGAACCGCACCAGCCGGCCGCGCGACCGCATCGAAGGCGGCAGCAATTGCCGGCGAAAATCCTTCGTAGGCGGGCAATTGCAACTCCGGCGAGCCGCCGGCATGGAAACAGAGCGGCACCGCGAGTTCCTCGCACGTTCGCCAAATCGGATCATAATAGCCGTCATTGATATGAGGCAGGTCGCGCAAATGGCGCGGCACCGGCGGCACGATTACGCCCCGGTGGCCTTTAGTCACTGCGCGCTTGATTTCTGCTACGGTAGCGTCGATCGGGCCCAATGGGATGAGGCACTGCGGGATGAACCTATTACTGCAGGCGGCCCATTCTTCAATCAGCCAATCATTAAATGCACGAACG
>Ga0185299_10003856_pt1 | contig 18980 bp, 19 predicted proteins | sample PaiPotPPA55metaG_FD_128002 | JGI IMG/M metagenome (GOLD analysis project Ga0185299, IMG submission 128002) | Iron sulfur acid spring bacterial and archeal communities from Banff, Canada, to study Microbial Dark Matter (Phase II) - Paint Pots PPA... ...
GTGAGGTTGCAGGGACCTCAATCTCAGGACGCGGCCGCGTCCCCCGCTATCCTCATTCTCTCATCTGGCTACCGGCCTATTGGCTCAAGCACCCGCCTCAGCGGGCTGTCGCGCAGCGACTTTGTGCAGTGGCACTTTTCCGACGTCGCCTACCACGCAGTCCATGTCTGTTCACGGGGTAAAGCGGACTCGCAGCGGACCTCGCGAAAACGACGCGAATGCCGAGTAGGCCCGGGGAATTTCACCCCGAGCCCCTCACAGAACCGGACTTGACACTCTCCCGTCATCCGGCTCGTGCCGCCGCGCGAAGGCTGCCGCCTTCCATTGAACATCGGGTTCCTCCCGTTGCCGGTTGACCCAAGCCAAATGGCGATGACCCGACCCCTTCGCTCCGCGGGCATTACACCCGCTTCATCGCTGCTACGAAGCAGTCCGCCCCTGCCCGGCGCCTCGGTACTTTCGGCCTCGCGGTTGGAGCCGCTTGTGCCTTTTCCCTTGGCATCGCCGATCAGGTTCTCACGTTCCATACGAAAGCCTGGTCGAGTTTCGCGCCGCCTACATGCCGGATGTCGCTCGGGCGGTCTCAGGCATCCCCCGAGTTGATCCCGGAGCAAGGGTCACCCCCCGGTTTTGACATCGCCTAATCCGCTTTCGAAACTTCCGCAGCGGTTCGCTTGCGCTCGCCTCTCTCGACCGTGCCTGCCGGACTCTCGTCCCGACGTTTCCGCAACGCTCACCACCACGGCCTTTGACCGCAGCAGCTTGTGGTGCCTTGAGATCAGCACCTGATTGCCGAACCCGAAGGGCCCTCCTTCATCTCTCGTACAGTTGCGCATCGTTCCGATACTTCAGCTGCTCGGCTGCGCCGGGACGGACTGCGGTTACCCCAACGTCCGCTTTGGCGCCAAACCCAGACGTTCTTTCGACTCGGAACGGACCTCGCTCACGAAGTATGATTGTCTTGGCGATATGGATACGTGGCACATCTGCCCGCCACAGAGGGCAACTTCGATGGTGAATATCGAAATAGTTCATTGCTTGGACGCCACTCGGCTGACTTCAGGCCGCAGACTTAAGCAAGAGGGGCCTTCCTGAAATTTAATTTAGTGGTGAAGGCAGGTTGCGTGCTTAAACCTGAATCCATCGCATTGAGCGCGTGTTTCGGCATTCGCATCGAAGGCTGCTAGTCAGGTTTCGCAACATCATCTGGTCGAACTCGAGTGTTCGTATGTAACGGCTGCGTTGCCCGGTGTGATGTGCACCACGATGGCTCTCGAGACACTCGCTTAGATCTCAGCTGCGAGCCATGTGAACCGGCTGGTGGCCTCGCACACAGACCATGGATTGATTCCCCCTCATGTCGAGGTGCGCAGCAGATTTCCCGAGTCATCTGACGGCCTCAACGAAGGATCTCCCCGATGAAGACCACGACCTGTACACTTGCGCTCTTGTCCTGCCTGCTATCCGACAGCACTGCCTGGGCGCACGCTCATCTGCGAGCCGAGGATCCTGCTGCCGACGGGACGGTGAGGACTGCGCCGACCGCATTGTCACTGACGTTTTCGGAAGGGTTGGAGATCAAGCTGAGTGGCGCCACATTGAAGGGATTGGATGGTAACGCAGTATCGACCGGAACGCCGTCGCTCAGCCCCAGCGACGACAAGCTAATGACCGTGCCCATCACTGGTCAGCTCGGCGCCGGGATATATACAGTGGAATGGCATGCGCTTTCGAAGGATGGCCATAACACACACGGCACCTATCAGTTCACGGTAGGTCATTGATCACGCCGCACGTTGCACTGGCACTTGTCCGGCTGTGCTTCGATGCGGCCGCGATAACCGCCTACGGGGTCAGCGGCTTTATCGCCTGGATCGCGCCAAAGCGACTCGGCCAGGCAACCGCAGCTTCGTCGAATTTCCTCATCATTGCAGCAAGCTCGCTCGCCGTACTCTCGACTATTGCGTGGTTACCAATCGAAGCCGCCATGATCGGGGAGAGTTGGCAATCGGCTGTCGATCGCGGCACTTTGTCGGCGCTTCTGTGCGATACCGCGATTGGCAAAGCTTGGCTGGTTCGGCTGGCTCTATCGCTTCTTCTGACGGCCGCGCTGCCCTGGCGCTCGGCTTCCATTGTAAGGCTGGTGCTATCCGGCTTCCTTCTCGCCAGCCTCGCGCTCACCGGTCACGCTAACATGGACGAAGGTACGCGCGGTGTGCTGCACATCCTCAACGACGCCCTGCATGTCCTCGCCGGCGGTGCCTGGCTCGGCTCGCTGCTCGCTCTGCCGGGCTGTCTCGCCCGGCTGCGCGACCCTGCCCTCTGCACTGAAGCCAAGACCGCGCTCCGCCGGTTTTCCTCGGCCGGTCATCTTGCGGTTGCGCTGGTGATCGCGACCGGAATTGTAAACACTGTCCTGGTGTTGCAGCGCTGGCCGACCGATTTTGCGTCGACCTATCAGATGCTACTGGCTACCAAGATTGCCTTTGTCGCCGGAATGACCGGACTCGCCCTCATGAACCGCTATATCTTTGTGCCGCGCATGCTTACACAACCTGACCGCGCGATTATCCGAATTCGTAACGGCACCTACGCGGAACTGGCCCTGGGAGCCGGTGTTCTCGCGCTAGTTGCCTTCCTCGGCACCCTCGATCCAGCTTGATGGAGGAATTCCTTATTCGCTACGCCGCGAACGATTTCCACACCATGCGACATGAGTGGGTGGACCGCTGTGTGTACCGAAAACCTTAAACCCGACCATAGTGGTGATGAAGTCCGCCCAGGATGGCGCCTGAACGATGACACCGGTGCGCTGTACCGAGCGAGAGACCGGTGCATCCTTGTTCAAAGACCGATGCGTTCTGAAACGGTTGTAATAGTCGGCGTAGGATTTCAGGACCCGACGCAAATGCATCTCGCCCAAGACAATGATGTGGTCCACACATTCACGCCGGATCGATCCGATCAGCCGTTCGGCAAAGCCATTCTGCCAAGGCGAGGCTGGTGCGGTAGGCTTGTCCCGGATGACCATGGCGCGCAATCGGCGCGTGACGAGGGCACCATAGATGCGATCCCGGTCTCGGATCATGTAGCGCGGAGCCTCATTCCACGGAAAGGCTTCGGTTAATTGACACGCAATCCACTCGGCCGTCGGTCTCTGCGGTCGAGCCGAACGATGACGAAGGCATAGAGCAGGTCGAAACCGATAGTTGGAACAACGAACAGGTCCATGGCGGCAATGTCCGGCGCGTGGTTACGCAAGAAGGTTCGCCATCCCTGGCTGGGTGGGCCCCCGTCGTTTGACCATGTACTTGGCGACGCTCGACTGCGCGATCTCAAACCCGAGATTGAGCAGTTCGCCTTGAATGCGTGGCGCACCCCAAAGCTGGTTCTCCGTGCTGATCTGCCTGATCAGTGCCCGCAATTCTATTTCGATTCGCGGGCGCCCTCCCCGCGAGTTCGATTTCCAACGCCAAAAGCGACGAAAGCCGGCCCAGTTCTGTCAGTCCACCAAATGTTTGAATTTATGGCGCTCCCTAGGGGAATTGAACCCCTGTTTCAGCCTTGAGAGGGCCGCGTCCTAACCGCTAGACGAAGGGAGCGTTGGGTTGAAGGGAATAGCCGCGAAATCCGGCGGCTGCAAGACTGACTGAACCAAGACGGCTGAATCAGGGTTCATTGGCGAATTTCAGCCGGCCGGTGGCTTTCAGCGTATGCGCATCAAAGGTGCGGATTTCGGTGGCACCACCTATATCCAGCGTCACCACCAGCCGGTCGCCGGCGAGGCCGGTTGAGACGATATGGGCGCCTTTCGGCAGCACCGAGGTCGTGTCGGTGGTGACAGTGCTTCCCTCTGACCGGAAAAGGCGGTAGCCGATGGCGATCAGCACGGCGGCAACCGCCAGCGCCGTGGTAAGGCTCGCAATCAGCATCATCCGCCGCACCCGCGCGAAAAGTGCGGCCTGCTCGGGGCTCGGTTCGGACGCAACGGCTTCGGTCATAAGGCTCATCTTTGCAACAAGGCTCTTCGAATAGCGGTCAGAGGATGGAGGTCACCGTCGCAGGCGACGAGGGGTCGGTCCGGCTCGACCGCGTGCTCGCGCTTCGCCTCGCCGAGTTGTCGCGGTCGCGGCTGAAAGCGCTGATCCTGGCCGGTTCTGTCAGCATCGGACCCACGCCCATCCGCGACCCCGCTTATCATGTCGCCGCGGGCGATACGATCACAATCGACGTGCCGGAACCGGTTGCTGCCGAACCCACGGCCGAAGATATCGCGCTCGATATCGTCTATGAGGATGAAGACATCGTCGTTATCGACAAGCCCAAGGGCCTCGTCGTCCATCCCGCCGCGGGCCACGAGACCGGCACCTTGGTGAATGCGCTGATCGCCCATTGCGGGGCGAGCCTGTCCGGGATCGGCGGCGTCCGGCGGCCGGGCATCGTGCATCGGCTCGACAAGGACACCACCGGGTTGATGGTGGTGGCCAAGAACGACCGCTCGCACCAATCGCTGAGCGAACAATTCGCCGACCACGGCCGCACCGGCGAGATGCGGCGCGGCTATATGGCCTTTGTCTGGGGCGTGCCGAACCGGCAGCGCGGCACGATCGAGGCGCCGATCGATCGCCATCCGCACGCCAGGGAGAAGATGGCGGTCCGCGACGGCGGCCGCGAGGCCGTCACCCATTGGGAGGTCCAGGAGATCTTTGCCGGGCGCGACGGCAAGCCGGTCGCCACACTCTTGGCCTGCCAGCTCGAGACCGGCCGCACCCACCAGATCCGGGTCCATCTCGCCCATATCGGTCACCCCCTGATGGGCGATGGCGTCTACGGCCCGCACTTCAAGACCAAGGTCAGCCACCTCGCCCCCCGGGCCCAGGCGGCACTCGCCGCCCTCGAACGCCAAGCGCTGCACGCATACCTCCTGAAGCTGGAACACCCCAAAAACGGGGCGATTCTGGAGTGGATTTCGGATTTGCCCGCGGACCTGACCCTGTTAAGGAATTGTCTCAGAGCGGCGCTATGACGCAGGCCTTTTGGAAAAACGTTGTCATGACAATAGGTTATATCAGCCACACGGGGACGTGACGGTCTCTTATCTTCCAAAAGCCCCTCGAAATGGTGTATGTTGCATCTGCGTTGAATATCCAACGCGGAACATCGCAGAGCGACTGGCTTTAACAAAGCGGTCGCCTGCCGGGCCCGCCGCTATCGGGGGCCTGAACCACTGGAGGGGCGCTAAATGGCCCGTACAGCTACATTGCCGGTCCTCAACGGAGAATCCGGCCTTTCCCGATACCTCGCCGAGATCCGCAAGTTTCCGATGCTGGAACCCCAGCAGGAATACATGTTCGCCAAGCGCTGGCGCGAGCATGACGATCGCGACGCGGCACATCACCTTGTCACCAGCCATCTCCGGCTCGTGGCCAAGATCGCCATGGGCTATCGCGGCTACGGATTGCCGATCTCCGAGGTCGTCTCGGAAGGCAATGTCGGCCTGATGCAGGCGGTGAAGCGTTTCGAGCCCGAAAAGGGTTTTCGTCTCGCCACCTACGCCATGTGGTGGATCAAGGCGTCAATACAAGAGTACATCCTGCGTTCCTGGTCGCTCGTGAAAATGGGCACCACCGCGAACCAGAAGAAGCTGTTCTTCAACCTGCGCAAGGCGAAGAGCAAGATCTCCGCGCTGGACGAGGGCGATCTGCGCCCCGACCAGGTGAAGCTGATTGCCAAGCGCCTCGGCGTGACGGATCAGGACGTGATCGACATGAACCGCCGGCTCGGCGGCGATGCCTCGCTCAACGCACCGATCCGCGACGACGGCGAGGCCGGCGAATGGCAGGACTGGCTGGTCGATACCACGCCCAACCAGGAAGCCGTCATGGCCGAGCACGAGGAGTTCGATCATCGCCGCGAGGCGCTGACCGGCGCCATAAACGTGCTCAACCCCAGAGAACGCCGCATCTTCGAGGCTCGGCGCCTGGCCGAAGAACCGATGACGCTCGAAGACCTCGCCGCCGAATTCGGCGTGTCGCGCGAGCGCGTGCGGCAGATCGAGGTCCGCGCTTTCGAGAAGGTGCAGTCGGCCGTCAAGGGCACGATTGCCAAACAGGAAGCTGCCGCACTGGAAGCCGCGCACTGATTGGCGTGGCGCAGCAATGAGTGAAAAGGCCGGCGGCAACGCCGGCTTTTTTGTTGCCTTGAAAAATTATCTCCGTCGTCCCCGCGAAAGCGGGCGTACGCCGCGGCGATCATGAGAAAGGGAGTCGCCTTTCTTTTCCATACGTCGCAACAACGACCATCAGGGGTTATGGGTCCCCGCGTTCGCGGGGACGACAAGTTGAGGGGCCGGTGGAACGCCGTTTTCTGCCTGTGCTCGCTGTGACCCCTCCTCCACGACGGGAAAGGAAACCGTCGCCCGCAGGCCGGACTTCGGCACGTTCTCGAGCGTCACGCTTGCTTTGAGCCGCTCGACAATGCGCTTGACGATGGAGAGGCCGAGCCCGGTGCCGTCTTCGGTCGGCCGGCTGCCGCGAACGAACGGTTCGAAGATCCGCTCCAGGTCGCATGGCGAAATGCCGGGACCGGTATCCTCGATTTGCAGGATGACTTTGGCGCCTTCGCGATAGACGCCGATATCGACCCGGCCGCCTTGCGGCGTGTGGCCGAGCGCGTTGTCCAGCAAATTCCGGATCACGGAGGTGAGCAATGCTGCTTCGCCCCGCACCGCTGCCGGCTCAATGACTTCGAATCCGAGATCGACGCCGCGGTCGGCCGCCGTGGCCATGAGATCCGCGACCACCTCTTTGGCGCAGCGGTCGAGAGAAGTGACGGGAGCCTCCGGCATGCGGTCCATGTCGGAGCGCGCCAGCGCCAGCAACTGCTCCAACAGATGCGCGGTCCGGCGGGCGCCGCTTTGGAGCGCGGCCAGCCGCTCACGGCTGTCCGGTGGCAGTTCGGTCTGACTGAGGTTTTCCGCCTGCAGGCTGATCGCGGTAATCGGGGTGCGAAGTTCGTGCGCGGCGTCGGCAACGAAGCGCCGCTGCTGGTCCATCATCACATGGATTCGTTCGAGCAGCCGGTTGATCGAAGCGATGAACGGATGCAGTTCGCGGGGCGTGCCTGCAAGCGAAAGCTTTCCGAGATCGTCCGAGCGCCTGATATCGAGCTGTCCGGCGAGTTTTATCATCGGCCGAAGCGATTGCCACACCACGATGGCGATCACCAGCATCAGGCACGGCGCCAGCGCCGCGAAGGGCAGGATCGTATGAAAGGCGCTGCCGCGGGCGATCTCGTCGCGGATCGCGGTGGTCTGGCCGATCACAAACCGGCTGCCGTCCGGCCGCGTCCGCAGCAGGATCCGCCACCGCTGATTGTCGCGGGAGACGACATGCAGGCCGTCTTTAAGGGTCCAGAGCGAACGGGCGTCGGGCGTACCGCTCGGCCGGTCGCCCAGTTCTTCGACGAACACCCGCGCTTCCGCATCGACTCCGGCATTGATCGGCGCATCGCTCGGCAACCTTGTATTGAGCCCGATGGCGCCGATCTGGTTAAGGATCGAATCCTGCGCTTCGATCGCCTCATTGAAGGCCCAGCGAAAGCCGACGAGGCCGGCGCCCAAACCGGTCGAGACGATCAGGAGAGTAAGTCCGATGAAGAGGCGCCCACGCAGGGAATAGATCATGAGGGACGGTCCACCATCCAGCCGACGCCGCGAACGTTGCGGATCGCAGGCGCCCCAAGCTTCTTCCGGATCGTATGGATCAGGAATTCGATCGCGTTGCTCTCGACCTCTTCGTTCCATCCGTAGATCTGTCGTTCGAGGTCGCCGCGGGAGAGAATGGCGCCGGGGCGAACCAGCAGCGCCTGCAGCACCGCGAACTCGCGCGCGGTCAGGAGCGAGGTCTGGCCGAGGAAGCTTGCTTCCCTTGTCGCGGGATCGAGGCTTATTTTTCCGTTGCCGAGCAGCGATGACGAACCGCTGCCCGGACGCCGCAGCACCGCGCGCATCCGCGCCAATAGCTCGCGTATCTCGAACGGCTTTACCAGGTAATCGTCGGCGCCGAGATCGAGGCCGTCGATGCGGTCGTTGATACCGTCGCGCGCGGTAACGATGATCACCGGAAGCTGAAGGCCGGTCTGGCGCAGCCGGCGCAGCACGTCCCGGCCGTCGGCCTTGGGTAGCCCGAGATCGAGCAGCAGCACATCATAGGTCTCGACACCGGCGGCTTCGATCGCGGTTTGGCCGTCGGTGACCCAGTCGACCGCATAGGCCGCGTCCTTCAGCGCCTGCGCCACCGCCGCACCGACCATGCGGTCATCCTCAACGAGCAGAACGCGCATGGTTTGTCCCGTTGTGCGCACCGGCCTTCACGCCGCAATCCATTCCAAAATTGTCCAAACCCGCACTCCTTCATACCGAACTTAGGGCCGACTTAGCGACCGTCCCGCGCACGCAGACCGGCGCCGCAGCAGCAGCCGGACTCAGAAAATATCTCATTCTAAGTCGCCACTAAGTGAGCACCGGCAGGATTTTCGCAAATGACAGCCTCCAGACCGATCCCGTCTGTCCTCAAATGCGAGCCAAATCATGATGTATGCGAGCGATCCTGCAAACCGCCATGCCGCTGCCATGCTCAACAAGGTCCCGGAGGTTACGGTTGCGTTCTGGGTCATCAAGATCATGTCGACCACCGTCGGTGAGACCGGCGCGGATTATCTGGCCGTGCATGTTGGCCTCGGGACGGCGCTCACCAGCGCCATCACCATCTCGCTGCTGCTTGCGGCGTTGCTGCTGCAATTGGGCAAGCAGCGCTACGTGCCCTGGATCTATTGGCTGACGGTCGTGCTGATCAGCGTCGTCGGCACCCAGATCACCGATGCGCTGACCGACCGGCTCGGCATCAGTCTCTATACCAGCACGGCCGCCTTCGCGGTGGCGTTGGCGGCGACTTTCGCGATCTGGTATCGCACGGAACGCACGCTTTCGATCCACACCATCGTCACCACGCGGCGCGAGCTGTTTTATTGGGCCGCCATTCTCTTCACGTTTGCGCTCGGCACTGCCGCGGGCGACCTCGCGACCGAAGAACTCAGCCTCGGTTTCAATGTCGGCGTGCTCGCGTTCGGCGCGCTGATCGGCGCGATCACGGGGGCCTACTATCTGGGCGCAAACGCCGTTCTGACGTTCTGGCTGGCTTATATCCTGACGCGGCCGCTCGGCGCCTCGCTCGGCGATCTGTTGTCGCAGGCGCGCGCCTATGGCGGCCTCGGCCTCGGCACCGTCTACACCAGCATCGCCTTCCTCACCGTCATCGTCACGCTGGTCGCGGCGATCAGCTTCGCCGAGCGGCGCGCGCAGTCGCACGAGGGCGCCCGCGGAACGCCGTGATGCCCCCATTGATTTCACGGCACCCGCGAAATTGAATAGCAACGGAGAAAAATGATGAAAAAACCAGGACTCGTTCTTGCCCTGATGCTAGCGGCCGCGTTTGCGGGATCTGCCTCGGTGCGGTCATGGATAGGCGCCGCGATGGTAACGCCCGCACAAGCCGCGATGTCATCAAAACTCGGCGACCTCTCGCCGTTCCGCGCCATTGTCAGCGATACCGCAGCCCTGGTCGACAAGGGCGATCTCGCCGGCGCCAAGGCGCGGATCAAGGATCTGGAGACCTCGTGGGACGAGGCGGAAGCCGGGCTGAAACCGAGGGCGGCGGCCGAATGGCACAAGGTCGACAAGGCGATCGACCGCGCCCTCGAGGCGTTGCGCGCCAGCACCCCGAACGCTGCCACTTGCAAGCAATCGCTGAGCGATCTGCTCGCGGTGATGGATGGGGCCTGAGGGCTCGCCCTTCTCGGTAATACGCCCGCGCGCCGGGATGGCTTGAACCGGCGGGCCGGGTCAGCCGACCAAGACAGGCAAGGCGTACGCTTTGAGGACCGCCCATGCCCATCACGCTGCAATCGACGGTCGGCGGGTTTTCCGCCGAATTCATGCGCAAGCTGCCGCGGCTCGAGCAAGTCATGATCGCGCATGGGCTCGAGCCATCCGAGTTCGTGATCTCGAAGGACCGCGCCACGCCGCCCTCGGTGCCGTTCATCGGGCCGTTCTTCTACGCCTATACGGTGTTCGTCGGCGAGGAGAGTTTTACGGTGACCGAACCAAACGACATCCGCTTCCTGGATTATTTCGCGAAACGCTGCATCGCCGAGGACGATGACGAAGCAGCGCCCGAAGGGCGGCCGCCCCGGCCGCTCGGCCTGATCACCCGCTTGTTCCGCTGGATGGAGCGGCCGATCTAATCCTCGTCATTCCCCCCATTGCCGTGCCAGCGTCGCCAGCGCGCAGCCTTCGCAATAGCGGGCGTCTTTGAAGTCGATCCAGTTATGCGCATAGACGTGATCGAGCGGAATGCCGTAACGCGCCCGCAGCACTTTCACCAGCACCCGCCACGCCGCGATTTGCGCCTCGGTGGCGCCGCGGGTGACATCGGGATAATTGCCGGCGAATTCCACCCCGACCGAATTGTTGCCGACCACCTGATGGAAGGTCGGGCCGTTGTCGATGTACTTGTTGTCATTGCGGTTGCCGCCGTCGCCATGGGTCGGGATCAGCGTCTCCGCGACCGACCAGTACACCGTGCCGTCGGTCTCGACCCAGACCATAACGCCGCGCCGCGTCGGGTTCTTGGCCTGTTCGGCCGCGCCGCCGCGCGCCGAGCCGGCCGGGCCCTCGGTCTGGTGCACGATGATGTTTTTCCACGGATGGGATTTTGCGACATCGCCCCAGGGCGCCAGCCAGACCATTTTCAGGCCCGGAATTTCCGGCGTGCCCGCGCTGCGCGCAATGGTCGCAAGATCGGGCGATTGCGCAGAGGCTGCGGTGGAAATCGCTGCGGCACAAAGCGCCGTCATCAGGAGGCGGAGGTTCATGGCCTAGCCTCTAGCACGCTCACGCCTGCTTGCGCAGCGCCAGTTCCGGCATGGCCTCATCCGCCGGAGCCAAGGGCGGCGCCGGGTCGTAGAGGGCATAGCGGTTCCGGCCCTCGTTCTTGGCGGCGTAAAGCGCGTGGTCGGCGGCAGCGATCAGCCGGTCCGGGAACGCACCGATCTCCGGCGTCCATTGCGCAACGCCGATCGAGACCGCGATCGGAACATCGGCACCGACACATTGCTCGGCGTCGATGCGGCAGACGTCCAGCACGCGCCGGGCGATCAAGGCGCCCTCGCGCAGCGTCGAAGACGGCAGCACAATGCAGAACTCGTCGCCGCCGGTGCGCGCCAGCATGTCGCTGGGCCGCAGCCGCGTCTGCGCCATCAGGGTGAAATGCTGCAGGCAGGCATCGCCCGCGGCATGGCCATGGGTATCGTTGATTGTCTTGAAGCCGTCGAGATCGATCACCAAGAGCGCGAACGGCTCGCCGCTGCGCGCAGACCTGGCGCATTCCTCGGTCAGCCGGGCCAACAGATGGCGGCGGTTGCCGACGCCGGTGAGATCGTCGAGCAGCGCCAGATCCGCAACCTCGTTGCGCAGCCGGTCGATCGCCATCAGCAGAAAGCCGAAATTCAACGTCATCGACAGGAACATCAGCGCCAGCAACATCACCCATTGCGCCGGATTGGACTCGACGAACGAGAACTCGACGCCGGCATGGAGCAGGCTGCCCCCGGCGCGGAGGACATAAAGGGCGATGAGGAGGATGGCAACAATGCCGGCGAGCCGGGCGCCGGGGTTTTTGCGGCCACCCTGCCGCGACAGCAATAGTTTTAGCGTCAGCGCGATCGGCAGCGCCTGGCCCAGCGAATAGATCAGAATCCGCATCTGCATGTTGTCGTAGCCGAAGATGAAAAAGCTCAGGCCGACGCAGGTCAATCCCGTGATCAGCGCAGTGGCGCGCCACGATGTCGGTTGGTCGTAGAACCGCTTGATCCCCATCGCGGCCAGGCAGGCGGCGAAAATCAGAACGGTGCCGCCGGCCAGCAGCGGCAGCAGCGAATCAACCGCAAAGCGCAGCATCGCCAGCGATGCACCGAAGGCCGCGGCGAACGCCGAGCCGGTCCAGAACCGCGCGGCCGCCAAATTGGGATAACTGCGCGCGACATAGGCCCAGATCAGGCCGAGCGCCAGAAAATTGATGATGGACACCGTCCACAGCGTCGGAACGCTCAGCATTACCCCTGCAGAGCGTATCTCGCCCTGCCTCCCCGGTTCGCTAACGGCCCACCCATGACCATTCCCCTTCGTGCTGCGGATAAAAATGCAGCCGCGCCACTTAACGGACTCTCACCGACGCGCAGCAATCGGTTCCTTGGTTTTGAATTGATGAAGATCATCACCAGCGCGCGCGATCGTTTCCCGGTAGACACAGAATGCGCCCCGGCGTTGGCACGATGTTAACCCTGCCGAGCCGGCGCGATCGCTGCCGCAGCGCGATTTTTTGTGGCGCCGAGCGGATCGAAGCCGGCAAAAGGCGCCAAAAACGCATAACAGCTGTGGATAACGCAATGACAGCAACGTGACAGTACGGGGCAGCGGCCTGCGAATCTGTTGGGATTGGCTTTGAGGATATTGCGAGGCTGGCCCTCCGCCGAGCATGCCTCGTGTCGCGTTTCCATCCATTAAACCTTGAGAGGATGCTATGGCTAAGAAAGCGAAGAAGGCGAAGAAGGCGAAGAAGGCCAAGAAGTCGAAGAAGAAGTAACGTTCAAGCCCGGGTGGAGCCTCGCTCCGCCCGGGCATCCAGCGCGGCGAACGAGATTCACAACGGCGGGCCCGGAGGCTCGCTTTTTGATTCCAGTGCCTAGCTGTCATCGCCCGGCTTGACCGGGCGACCCAGTACCAGAGCACTGGCCGATGCGCTCCGCACGAAAACGAACGCCGCGGCGTACTGGATGCCCCGGTCGAGCCGGGGCATGACAGTGGAGAGGATCACCGCTCCGCGAACGCGAGCCTCGCCCCAAGTGCGGCGAACCCGCCGGCGAAGGCGCGGCGCAGCCACTTCATCGCCTTCGGCCGGGTCACGATGCGGTCGCGGACCTTGGCCGCGAACAGGCCGTAGACCACGAACACCGCGAACGTCATCGCCATGAACGCCCCGCTCAATTCGAGCATCCGCAGCAGCGGATGGCCTTCGTCGGCGGCGATGAATTGCGGCAGGAACGCCAGGAAGAAGATCGACAGTTTCGGATTGAGGATGTTGATCAAGAATCCTGTGACGATCACCCGCCGGGTGGAGCGGGCGTCGACGCGCGTATCGACCGCGAGCGCGCCCTGCTCGCGCAGCGCCTGCCAGGCCATATAAAGCAGATAGATCACCCCGCAATATTTCAGCACGGAGAACGCCACCGCGCTGGAGTGCATCACCGCGGCAAGCCCGAGCATGGCGGCCGACATATGCGGGACGATCCCGAGCGTGCAGCCGAAGGCCGCCGCGATGCTGGCCCGCGAGCCCTTGGTCAGCGCCGCGGCCAGGGTATAGAGCACGCCGGTGCCCGGCGAGACGATCACGATCAGCGAGGTCAGGAGAAAGGACAGCGACATGGCTCATGCCCATATCACGGCGCTGGTGGCCGCGGAAGCGGCGCGGGGTTTTGCGGCCGCATCCGGTTGCCAAAGCCGCTCGGCTGTATAAGGCTTGCCGCAGTATAAGGCTTGCCGCGGCAATCTTCCCCCCCAATGGAGCCGACATCCGATGACTGCGATCCGTGGATCCGCCGCCGCCGTGACGGGTGCTGCCAGTGGCATCGGCCGGGCGCTGGCGCTTGAGCTTTCCGCGCGCGGCTGCGACCTGGCGCTGGCCGATCGCGACGAGGCCGGATTGCAGGCGGTCGCGGCCGAGATCGCCCAAGCCCAGACGTCGCGAAAAGTCAGCGTGCATCTCGTCGATGTTGCGGAGCCGAAAGAGATCGACGCCTTCGCGCATGCCGCGGTCGCCGCCCATCCCACCCTCAACATCCTCGTCAACAATGCCGGCGTGGCGCTGCTCGGCCAGTTCAACGAGATCGACCAGGCCCAGATGGACTGGCTGATGAACATCAACTTTTGGGGGGTGGTGCATGCGACCCGCGCCTTCCTGCCGCATCTTGCCCGCCAGCGCGAGGCCCACATCGTCAATCTCTCCAGCATTTTCGGCATCGTCGCGCCGCCGGGGCAGACGGCCTATGCGGCGGCAAAATTCGCGGTGCGCGGCTTTTCGGAAAGCCTGCGCCACGAGCTGCAGACGGCGGCGAGCCCGGTGAAATTGTCGGTGGTGCATCCCGGCGGCGTCGCCACCAACATCGCCCGCAACTCCCGCGCAGGTGTCGGCGTCACCGACAATACGAGCCGGGCCGATGCGATCGAGCGGTTCGACAGGGTGGCAAAAACCACGCCCGCGGCCGCCGCGCTGAAGATCATCGCCGGCATCGAAAAAAACGCGCCGCGCATCCTGATCGGCCACGACGCCCGCATGATGGACCTGTTGCAGCGTTTTCGCCCCGGCACCTATTGGTCGGTGCTGGCGCGGAAGATCGAGAAGGCGATGCAGGCGGGGAAGTAAGCGTTCGCCATTTCGGATGCGGACGAGCGGCCCACACGCGGTTGTCGTCCCTGCGAAAGCACCAGTAAGCCGCGGCTTCACGGTTCAATCGCTGGCGATTCAATTGTCAAACAGCCCGCCATCGCGAACAGTTTCCTCCCCTCCCCCCGCGCAGCGGCGGGGTCGAGACGAGCGAAGCTCGCTCTTAGGGGTGGGGGGTGCTTCAGCAAACTCGCTGCCAGAGGAGCAAGCTGACAAGACCCCCCACCCCCGACCCCTCCCCGCCACGCGCAAGGGCGCGTGGAGGGAGGGGAGCGCACTGTGCATGACTTCGCATTCTCGCCGCGCCTAGCGCTCGAGTTTGCCTGGAAGCTCCTGCCCTCTTCTCTCCCGCAGAGAAGTTTGAGGGGATTCAATTTTCAAACAGCCCGCCATCGCGAACAGTTTCCTCCCCTCCCCCCGCGCAGCGGCGGGGTCGAGACGAGCGAAGCTCGCTCTTAGGGGTCGGGGGTGGGGGGTGCTTCAGCAAACTCGCTGCCAGAGGAGCAAGCTGACAGACCCCCCACCCCCGACCCCTCCCCGCCACGCGCAAGGGCGCGTGGAGGGAGGGGAGATCACCGTGCATGACTTCGCGATCTCGCCGCGCCTGGCGCTCGAGTTTTGCTTTAGATTCCCGCCCTCTCCAATCAGAGGGCGCAGGGAATGCCGGGCGCCCGATGCGCCCGATAGCCGCGTGTGCAGAAGTAGTGTGAGAGCGCACACGCGTTAGTCAGGTCACACCGGAATCACCCAGCATTCCCCGCGCAATGGTTTTAACGGTTTCCTGCGCGCTCTCCCCGGCGACCGGGCTTTCTTGCCACCGTCGCCCCCAAGAAGCTTGCTTCTCAGGAACTTGACGCCAGCGTCGGGGCGTCAGGACCACACGCCTTCTCCGTCCGCCTCAGTGCCGTTCGTTATCGGCACATCCGCGTCCACCGCATCCCGCCCCGCGTCCGTGACGATCGCGAACCGCCCCTCGAGTGGGACGGGACGGCAAATCATATAGTCTGATTTGCACTTCGGAAAAACAGAAATATTTTTGCAAAGGGGGGCTGGACAGGTTTTTGCTGATTTGCCCGTCGGGCAGAATTTGCGACGCGACACGAGCCTTCGTCATTCCGGGGCGCGCAAAGCGCGAACCCGGAATCTCGAGATTCCGGGTTCAGCCCTCCGGGCTGCCCCGGAATGACGGACAATAAATCACCGCCCCACAAGCTGATCCGCAAAATACGCGATCGTCTTGCGGTAGATGGTGGCGTGATTCCATTCGCGCATCGCTTCGAAATTCGCGCTGCCCTCGCCATAGGGCGCGCCCATTTTAAAACCGTTGGTGTGCAACAGGTTGGCGGTGGAGGCGAGCACGTCGGCGACGCTGTGGCGGAGATCGACCCGGCCGTCGCCGTCGAAATCGACGCCGTACTTGATGTAGGACGAGGGCAGAAACTGCGTCTGGCCGATTTCGCCGGCGAAGGCGCCGATCAGATCGCGCAACGGCAGATCGCCGCGCTGCACGATTTTCAGCGCCGCGAGCAATTCGCCCTGGAACAGCTCCGAGCGGCGGCAATCATGCGCGAGCGTCGTGAGCGTGCGGATGACCGGCAATTTGCCCATGTCGCCCTTGCCGAAATCGGTCTCCAGCCCCCAGATCGCAACCAGAATCTGCCGCGGCACGCCGAACTTCCCCTCGATGCTCGACAGCAGCGCCGCGTGGCGGGCCAGCATCGCCCGCCCGCCGTTGATGCGCCCGGAGCCGACGCGGGTCGAGACGTATTGCTCGAAGGTTTTGTTGAAGGTGTAGCGCTGGCGGCGGTCGAAATTCAGCACCGCCATATCCTCGCTTACGCCGGAAAACGCCGAGCCGATTACCGCCTGCGAAACGCCCGCGCCCTGTGCATCCGCGGAGATGCTCGCGACGAAGGAGCCAAAATCGCCGCCACAGCGGGCGGCGTGGGAGGGGGTGGAGAGGGTGAGGATGGCGAGAAGGGACGCACAGAGAACAAATGCGGGGCGAAGCATGGGAAAGCCATTTCGTGAGAGAGCGCGAAATACAATGGGCCTAGTTCTAGCAGGTGCTGCAACGTCCTTCGAGAGCCGTCGCGCATCGCGTTGGCGCCCACACAATCACTCCGCCGCTACCCGCGTCAGTGCGCCGGCGTCGCGCAATTCCATGTAGAGATTGATCGGATCGACGTCGAAACCGTTGGGCCAAGTTGGCGCGCCCATTTCAACGAATGCCCGCGCGAAATATTCCTGAGCCTTCAGCGGCTCGACCATCGGCCCGCCTTCGGCGAGGATGTCCGAAAAATCGCGCACGCCTTCGCTGCCGTCCGTAAAACGAACCCACAGGCGATAGCCATCGAGCGCCCGGAGGCGCAGCACGTCAACCATCGGTAATTCATTCGTCTGCATCGGGGCCAGCGACCTTTTCCAGCGGCTGGTGCGCACGCGCACGTTGCCAATTATCCTGCAATTCGGCCTTTCGCGCCAGAGCCCATTGCCGGACCAGCCGCGTCGCGGTCGGGGGCAATTCGCCCGCAATGATCTCGCCATCCGCAAGCCTCACGATCGCCCTCGCCCGGCCATAGCGGGCGTGGAAATGCGGCGGCTCGTGGTCGTTATAGTACATCTGGATCATGATGCCGTAGAACCACGCGATGGTCGGCATGAGCTACATCCCCCCGTCATGCGCGGGCCTGACCCGCGCATCCAGATCCTTAGCATGCGGGAACCCAAAGACGTAGATGGCCGGGACAAGCCCGGCCATGACGATCATAACCGGCCATGACGATCATAAAATGCGCTGGGGATCGTCATCCCCGGATGAGCGCAATTGCGCTCACTCGGAAGGTGCGAGCCTTGCGGTGCACTTGCACCGCTGGGCGAGCCTCGAAGGATGGGCCACAGCGGGGCCGTCGCCCTTCGAGGCGCTTAAGAACGCGCACCCTGGGGGTGACGGGTAATCAGTTGTCGAGGAACGAGCGCAGCTTCCTGCTCCTCGACGGATGCTTCAGCTTCCGCAGCGCCTTCGCCTCGATCTGGCGAATACGCTCTCTCGTCACCGAAAACTGCTGGCCGACTTCTTCCAGGGTGTGGTCGGTGTTCATGCCGATGCCGAAGCGCATGCGGAGCACGCGTTCTTCGCGGGGGGTGAGTGAGGCCAGAACCCGCGTCGTGGTTTCGCGGAGGTTGCTCTGGATCGCGGCGTCGATGGGGAGGATCGCGTTCTTGTCCTCGATGAAATCGCCGAGATGGGAGTCTTCCTCGTCGCCGACCGGGGTTTCCAGCGACAGCGGCTCCTTGGCGATCTTCAGAACCTTGCGCACTTTCTCCAGGGGCATGCCGAGCTTTTCGGCGAGTTCTTCCGGGGTCGGTTCGCGGCCGATTTCGTTCAGCATCTGGCGCGAGGTGCGCACGATCTTGTTGATGGTCTCGATCATGTGCACGGGAATGCGGATGGTGCGGGCCTGGTCGGCGATCGAGCGCGTGATCGCCTGCCGGATCCACCAGGTGGCATAGGTCGAGAACTTGTAGCCGCGGCGGTATTCGAATTTGTCGACCGCCTTCATCAACCCGATATTGCCTTCCTGGATCAGGTCGAGGAATTGCAGGCCGCGGTTGGTGTATTTTTTCGCGATCGAGATCACGAGACGCAAGTTCGCCTCGACCATTTCCTTCTTGGCCTGGCGCGCCTCGCGCTCGCCCTTCTGCACGCCGTGCACGATCTTGCGGAATTCGCCGATCTCGAGCCCGGTCAAACCCGCCAGCGACTGGATCTCGTGGCGCAGTTCCTTGATGCGGTCCTTTTCGTGATGGACGAAATTCTTCCAGCCTTTGGCCGAGAGCTTTGACACCCGGTTGAGCCAGCGCGGATCGAGCTCCGAGCCCTGGTAGTTACGCAAGAAGTCTTCGCGCGCGACGCCGTGGCTGTCGCCGAGGCGCAGCAGGCGGCCCTCGAACGAGACCAGCTTCTTGTTGATGTCGTAGAGCTGCTCGACCAGCGAATCGATGCGCGCCTGATTGAGCCGCAGCGATTTTACCTCGACGATGATTTCGTCCTTCAGCTTCTTGTATTTGCGTTCCTGCGAGGGCGACAGCGACGGCCCCTGCGATCCGCTTTCGATCTGGTTCTGAATATCCTGCTCTTGCAGCTTGCGCAGCTTCTTGTACTCGCTGGCGATCTTGTCGAAGGTTTCCACCACCTTCGGCTTCAGCTCGGCCTCGATCGCGGCCAGCGACATCTGGTTTTCGAACTCGTCGTCATCCATGTCGCCTTCGGCGGAGGCCTCTGCCGGATCCTTTTCCTCGGCGTCAGCGCCGCCCGCAGGCGTCGCGCGAAACGGGGTCGGCGACGGCGGCGCGGCCGGCGGCGCGATGTGAGCAGGCGCGGCAGCGGCGGGCATCGCCGCGCCATTGCCGTTTCCGTTG
>Ga0185299_10003860_pt1 | contig 18969 bp, 16 predicted proteins | sample PaiPotPPA55metaG_FD_128002 | JGI IMG/M metagenome (GOLD analysis project Ga0185299, IMG submission 128002) | Iron sulfur acid spring bacterial and archeal communities from Banff, Canada, to study Microbial Dark Matter (Phase II) - Paint Pots PPA... ...
CGATTACCGGCCCGACAGCGCCCGCCATCGTGAGGCGGCTCGCGGTGGTGAGAAACGACCGACGGCCGTTGGGAATATTACCTTTCTTGTGGTCCTGACTCATGGGGCTGCTCCTTTAGCAGAGTGGTTGAACTCAGTAGTGCAAACAGGAGTGGAGCGCCAAATATTCCGCGCGCAGGCGGGTCGCGTGAACAAACTTGTTTTATCGAAACTGCGCGCCGAAGGCTAACAAAACGTTCATCTGTTTCATCGCAGTTCGATACGTCGCGCAGTCCAACATTGCATCGTCACAACAACGCGCAAGGAGCGGACGACATGAAACCCTTCTGGATCAAAACTGCGGCGGTGCTTTGCATGCTGGTGGCAAGCTGCGTGGCGTCGGCAGCCAGCGAGCTGACGCCGGCCGAATGCAACGATTATCCTTTCAAGCCATTGAGCAAACCGGTCACGCATGCTCAACTGATGCAAGAACTCAGCGAACTGGAATCGGTCGGCTACGATCCGACGGCCCACGACGAAACCTACTATCCATCTGACATCCAGGTGGCGGAAGGGCGGCTTAGCTTGAAATACCGTGCCGATTGTCTCGGAGAGAACGTGAAGGTGCCCACGACACGGATTGACTCGAGCAGTGGCCCGGGCGGACTCTATTGATGGGGTGAGTCGATCGCGGTCGACAGGCGCCGTTTTGCGTAACGATTCCGATCTTAAGGGGATGAGTGGGGGGGACAGCCATTGGCGGGCCGGTGTCACGTGAGTATGAAATCCATGGCCGCATTGGCTGCCGGTTTTCAGTCTGCGGATCCCGCTTGCAGTGGCCGAACGCGTCCGTTTCTTCGATTCATGGCGGCGACAGAACGCGCCAGAGATCCATCGAGATCAAGCGAGCAGCGATATTCTGCTGGTGGCCAGCCGACCTCGACGAACACCGCGTCTGGATCCAGAACTGGATGACATTGTTACCTTATCTGAATACCGGAATGCGCCTGATTGATGCTGCCCTGTCGAAAGATGTCGTCGAATTCTTTGAACGAGAAGCATCGTTTCTCGAACTTGAGCAGCACTTCAGCCGATACGATCCGATCTTGACTCGTACTCAATGTCGGGCCGTGCTGAAGGCATATGATCAGGGCGAGTATCCCGAGGCATCCGGTTGGTGCTATACGCGCTTCCATGTTCCTCAGGCCTATGACGCCGGCTTGCGCATGTTGGACTCCTCCGGCGCTCTCTGGCATGCCTTCGAGGATGCCCACATCAAGGCCCAGCTGGACGGGCCGGTCGAAATCCCCATGAAATATTTCACTGCGGCCGCCGAAGCCTCTCTACTGATTAGCAGTGCTAGTGATAATCCAACGTTGACTTTCGATACACCGTTCTGGACATCGATGGTCGAACGCAGTCGGTACGTCTTGGCACAGAAAGCTGGCAGCACCACGTTGTCCGCAATCAGCAGGTGACGATCACGCGTGATGATCACCAAGAAGAACTCGAAACGCCGATTCTCTGGCAGGCGAAGGACATTGTCGAAGCACGCTTCACGTCACGCTCCGAGTGGAGCACCGCCGGCGAATCTATGTGGATTCGCTTGTCGAAATTTTCTTTATGTAATCGGCTGACGTTGCACGAACTATCAAATCTGGTCCTCCTGCCGCCGAAGGAGATTCCCACAAGCGGTGTAGATTTGCGTCGTGCTGATCGATTCGACCCAGCACGATTAGGTGATCTGCTGCAGATTTCTCCGACAGACGTGACAACCGCATTTTGCTACAGCACTCCCGGAATTACCAACGCGAGCGCCGAACTACGTTACTGTCGCGAATGCTTGCAGCAGGGTTTTCACGCCGCATGGCTTGCATGCGGGGCGCTCAACTCAGCAGTATCGGCATAACATCGCGGCAAAAGGCATCGGCCTTCCAGCTAAATGGGACGACTTTACGTCAATTATTCGACAACGCGTTGATAAATAACGATTTTTCAATATCACGCGCTCCCGAATTTGCCTATGGGACGACTTTAAGTCAATTTCCCGGACAACTTTGTGTCGTTTGACACGTGCGTGCGGTGGGCCTGCTGGCGCTCATGTCCCCTCCCGAAAAGTCGACTTCGATCCGGCTCGGTGTAACCTTGATCGACCTCGGACTACTACAGTTGACCCACAACGGCGCTCCGACCAGGGGTGTTGTCAATGGCGACCCTGTTGAGGTTCGTAGAGATGGTGCGTTCCCACTGGTTCGGGTCAATGTCTTCGGCCGCGCCGGTCTGACCGGCAATTCCAGCGTTGTTGACGAGAATATCCAGGCCACCGGGTTTTGGCGCGCACATCGTCGATGACACGGTCTACCTGTTCACGGTCAGCGACGTCGGCGACGCCCACGTGGAGTTGCGGGTTGCCCGGCACCGAGAATACGCAGATCATCGCCGAAGGAGAGGTGAAATCTGCTCGCGGATTTCATCCGTCGTTTGCCGATCAACTTCTACGAAGTGCCGACATAAGCAGTCCTTTTCATGATAATCGCAGTTTCTCCGCGCCTCACCGCGACGAGACCTCACGAACTCCCGCAAGCATCAGGCGGACACCATGGCCTAGTGCAATCAACTCCCGCTCCGGCATTTCAGCGTAGGTCCGCACACCAGGTTTCGTCTGATTTCAGGCTGTCAACTACTGAGTTAATGCGCAAGCTCAGTATCGCGAAGCACCATTCCGTGGCGCTGCCGGGCGATATCGCGGGACGAATCGATTTCCTGCCGCGTGCGGATCGAGTCCCATCCCAACACACGCGCCGCGATCGCCGCAGTTTCAGCCAGCACGGCACCGGTCAATTGGCCAGAGAGCGCTATCGTCGTTCGGCGGAAAAGCAGATCCGCAAGATGCGTCACTGCTTCGTGCTCACATAGGTACTGAATCTCTCGCACTGTGTAACTCGGCTCGCTTGCTAGCGGGTTGTCTTGGATCCCATCGTGCATCGGCGAGCAGAATGCTGCGATGACGGATGCACTTGTACCGTACCGCGAGAGTAAGGTTTCAGCTCGTTCGACCGGAACACCACAACGCGCGGCAAGCGCGTTGATCCATGCAGCCCGATCCCCGGAGTTGCGTGGAAAATCATGGCCACCACCGATGGCTTCGTCGCGAGTGCTGACCCTCCGCGTGCGCCCGAGGCGCTTGAGCGTATCGTCGGCGACGGATTCGGCAAATCCCCGGAAGGTTGTCCATTTGCCGCCCACCAGCGAGAGCACAGGAATCCGGGTATCGGGCAGATGATCGATGTGCACCACGTGATCGCGACTCACGTCGCCCGGATTCGCGGCATCGGAATAGGGCAGCGGCCGCACGCCGCTGTAGCGAAAAGTGATGTTCGATGCATCCAGTTCCAGGCGGGGAAAGATTTCCCGCAATACGCCGAGCATATATTCGACCTCACTGTCCTCACAGCGAATCTGGTCGGGATCGCTCACGCGTATATCGGTCGAACCGACCAGAAGCCGGTCCATAAAAGGATAAACGAGACAAATGCGACCGTCCTTCGAGCCGAAGTAAACCATGCGGCCCCGTAGTTGCGCATGGAGCTCAGGATGGGTCACGATCAGATGCGATCCCTTTGTTCCACCGATGTACTTTCGCTTGATGCCGAGCGACTGGTTCACGCTGTCGATCCAGGCGCCACCGGCGTTGACGATGAGGGTCGGTGTGACAGGAAAGAGCCGCTCTGACACGAGATCCCGCAGCCAGACCGTGTCGCCTTCCACGTGGTCAACAGTCACGTAGTTTGCCGCCGCGGCTTCCTCGAAAGCGGCCAGCCCATCGGCAACCAGTTCGTAGTTCAGTCGTTCGGCCTGTGTCACCTGTGCGTCGAAATACGTGGCGGTTGCCTTGATGGCGGGATCGAGCAATGGCAGACTTCGAAGAGAACGTCTTCTGAGTGCGACATGGTGGCGCGGCATCGTCCGGTGATGGCGGCCGAGAAAATCGTAGATCGTGAGACCGAGTGTCGAAATGATCACACCGCGGTCGGCGAGCTTCGACTTGACACCGAAAAATCGCAGCGTAGACGCGACGATGCCGCCAAAGTACGAATGAATCGGCAGTACCGTCTCCAGTGGCCGTACAAAGTGAGGCGCGTTTTTCAGCAAAAGGTTGCGTTCCATTGTGGATTCGGCGACGAGGCGAAATTCACCGGTTTCAAGATACTTCAGGCCGCCGTGAATGAGCCTCGATGGCGCCGAACTCGCACCTGAGGCGAAGTCCGCCTTATCGATCAGCAGGCAGTCGACCTGTTGCAACGACAGGTCGCGGAATAGCCCTGCACCATTAATCCCGCCACCAACAATTAGCACGCTGACACGGCGCTGTTGCGTAAGCCGGTCGAAAAAGAATTCGCGGGATCGTTCGGTCATCGCTTGTCTCGCCATCAATGCACAATGGCTGCGCGGTCGAGCGCCGGCCACAATGGGTTCATGCCTGAAATGAGCTGCATGTAAAGGTTGTACGCCTCGGTGAGCTGGCCGTGACGTTCCGGGTCCGGCCGGTGCGTCCGCTGGATGCGGCATGCGCGCGTGCCGGCCTCCGCCAGGGATGCGAACGCTCCTATGCTCACGCCAGCACAGAGCGCGGCGCCGAGCGCACTGGCTTCCTGACTTTCCGGGATTTCGATCTGGATCCCGAGGGTGTCGGCGAACAACTGGGCAAGCATGGGGCTTGACGATCCTCCTCCGGTCAGACCCGCCCGCCGCGCGGGAAGAGCACTGGTCAGTGCTTCGACATGGTATCGGTGATTGAAGACCATGCCTTCGAGCACCGCCCGCGCCAGATGGGCGCGACGGTGCCAGCCGCGGATGCCGAAGAACGAAGCGCTCGCGGGCTGCTCGAAAGGGGAACCGAACAGGAATGGATGGAACATGACGGAACTCGGCTCAGCGAATGCCGCCTGTAATTCGTCTCCGATCAGGTCGAACAGCGAGCATCCGCGAAGTGCCGCCTGTTGCGCTTCGTGCGTGAAAAATTCACGCAGGAACCAGTCGACATTGCTCGACGAGGCCGGCGAAATCGACATGTTCATCCATTGGCCGGGACGTGTGCCGTTGCGGCATGACCAGCGCGGATCCAGTTGCGGACGATCAGACAGGATCTCGTTGATGCTGAACGTCCCCGCCGTAATCGACAAGGTACCCGGCTCCGTGTTGCCTAGCCCCAAGGCACTGGACGTGACATCGTGCAACCCACAGGCGACCGGCGTGCCCTCCTTCAGACCGGTTTGCATGGCAGCTTGTGCGGTGACACGTCCTGCAATCGCCGTGGACGACACGATTTGCGGTAGCGCACGGCCAATAGACTCGAGACCGTATAGATCCAGGACATCGGCGCTGTACTGTTGGGTGCGGACGTCGGTAAAGGATGAACTGGCTTCCGTCGGATCGGTCGCCGGGACGCCGGTCAGACAGAGACGGAGCCAGTCCTTGCAGAAGAGCACATGGCCAATTTTTGCGTACCGCTCAGGTTCGTTGACCTGGATCCATTTGAGCAGGCTGACAGCGGCGTAGGGATACGGCTGCTGCCCGGTCAATTCCAGCGCCTGTTGCAACAGGCCGGCTTCGCGCCATTGATCGCGAACGTCAAAGGCCCTGCTGTCGAGCGACAGAATCCCGGGACCGAGCGGAGCGCCATCGTGATCAACCAGGTATAACCCGTCGCCGTGCCCGGTTACGCCGATAGCCGCGATCGCGTCGGCGGACACTTGGCTAAGCTCAAGCGCATCACGAATGGCGCCACTTGCCGCTGCCCAGGTTTCTTCCATGTCCCTTTCGACGTGACGGGGACGCGGCTGCCGTTGCTCCACACGCCGGGATCCTACGGCCACGGTGCGCCCAGTGGTATCGAAGATAACGGCCTTGGTCGCGGTCGAACCGCTGTCGAGGCCAAGCAGATATGTCTCCATCGTGTCTCCGATCCGTTAGAGGTGCTGCCGCAAAGTCCCTCGGAGCGCAGGAAGCGGTCAGGAAAGCGGTCAGGAAAGCGGTCAAGAAAGCGGCTTACTTCCGCGCGCCCGGCGGCAGCGCATGATCGTCGCAATGCCGCAAAAACTCCCGCCGATGTTTACCGATGGTATTTGGAATCAACCTCGTTGATCGCCGCCACGTTGCCTGCGCTTCGGCCCTTCTCGTCGAAAGTCTGCGCCAGAAAGGCATCAGCAATAGTTTTGGCCACCTCGGTCCCGATCACTCGCGAACCCATCGTGATGATCTGTGCGTTGTTCGACAGTGCCGCGCGTTCCGCGGAGTAGGTATCGTGGCACAACGCAGCGCGGATTCCGGGTACCTTGTTGGCCGAGATGCTGACGCCGATCCCTGTGCCGCAGACGAGAATAGCGCGGTCGTAATCGCCGCGCATCACGCCCGAAGCCACACGGTCGGATAGGTTTGCATAGAACTCCTTCGGATCTGACTCGTTGGTCGACACCTCAAAAACCTCGAAGCGATCCTTGAGGTGTTCAGCCAGCACATGGGCTAGTCCCGCCCCTGCGCTATCTCCGGCAATTGCAAGTTTCATGATGATCTCCTTCAGGTTGGGGTTCCACGCATGCGGACGGGTCAGAGCACCGCCCTGACGCGCTCCAGAATGTCCAGATACCCAGTTACGTCCCAGGCAGAGCGCCCGATGAACAGTCCGTCGATATGTGCACAGGCAGCGAGTTCGGCGCAGTTGTCGGGGTTGACCGAGCCGCCGTAAAGGCACGGTACACGGCGGCCAAGAATATCTTGCGCCACCGCGATGATCTCTGCCTGGCGAGCATCAGCATAGGCGGCGCTGGCCGGTATGCCGTGCTCGCCGATGGCCCAAACCGGCTCGTACGCGAGCAGGATCGGGGCCGTGTGTTGTTCCTGCGTCAACCGAGCCAGCGCGCCGCGTACCTCGCCAGCCAGAACGTCGGCGGCACGCCCTCCTTCGCGATCGGCGAGCGTCTCGCCAATGCAGATCAGCGGCGTCAGCCCGTGGCGCACCGCCGCCTCGACCTTCAGTCCTACCGTGGCATCGGTCTCGCCAAAATGTTCGCGCCGCTCGGAGTGGCCGAGTTCGACCAGATCCATTGCGCAATCGACCAGCATTGGCGGTGAGATTTCACCGGTCCAGGCGCCACGATCGGCCCAGTGCATGTTCTGCGCGCCGACCTTCACCGTGGTATCCGCGAGTATTGCCTTGACCTCGCGGATCGCGGTGAAGGGCGGAATCACGAAGCGCTGCATCCGCGGGTCGGCGGTGCCGGTAAGCAGACCCTGGGTAAAAGCGCGCGCCTCCGCCAGGGTCTTGTTCATTTTCCAGCTGGTGCCGATCCAGAAAGGGGAATTGATCATGATGGTGTCGTCAATCGGATGCACGAACCTGGCGCTGCTGCGCGCCGCGCCGGGGTGGGTCGTGCTACCCCGGCGCGCAGGTGAAAAACCACAGGTGCCATTTAGCGCCCTGCGGGTTCGAGCCGTAGCATTATTTCGAAAGGGTAAATGCGGAGGTGTACTTATCCACGTTGGCCTTGGTGATCAGGACGCAATCGAAGAGCTGCTTTTCAGTCTTGGCACCCGTCTTGCCGGTCTTCAGGAACTGATCGGCCTCCTGCACCGCCTTGACGGAAAACGTGGCAACCGGCTGCAGCACCGTGTACTGCAACTCGCCGGCCTTGACCGCGGCAACCGCCGTTGGCGAACCGTCAAAACCACCCACCTTGATGCTCGAGAGTTTGCCCGCCTGCTTGAGCGCGGCAATTCCGCCAAGCGCCATTTCGTCGTTGCCGCTGATCACGCCAATGATGTCCGGATGCGCTTGCAACAGGCTCTGCATGGCGTTGAAACCCTGCGTGCGATCCCAGTTGGCCACTTGCGATCCGACCTTCTTCAGATCCGGATACTGGCTGAGCACCGACGTGTAGCCGTTCGAACGCGTGGCGGCGTTGTTGTCGGACGGCGAGCCGAGCAGTTCGACGTAGTTGCCCTTCGATCCGACGTCCTTCACCCATTGCTGCGCACCCAGTGCCGCACCCTGTGCGTTGTTGGAAACGAGCTGCGCCTTGGCCAGGCCCTCCTGGTTGATCTCGGCATTGACGAGGAAAACCGGGATGTTGGCGGCCACCGCCTTTTTCACCGCACCGACGGACCCGCTCGCATTCGCGGGATCGAGAATGATCGCGACCGATTTGTTGGTGATGGCGGTGTCGATCAGCTGGCTCTCGGCGTTGGTGTCACCTTTCGAAGCCGCGACGTTAGCCGTGTATCCGAGCCTTTTCGCCTCGGCAGCGGCAACGTTGCCTTCTGTGAGCCAGTAGGGGTTCGAGGGATCGTTGACGATGATGGTCACGAGCCCCCCCGCCGCATGAGCTTGCCCTGCGAACAGAGGCGCTGCGATGGCGACGGCGGCGAGTAACAGGGTTCTTCTCTTGGTTGTCATGGTAAGTCTCCTTTTTTGATTAGTGATGGCGTCGGAATAAGACATTCTTCTCAAGGGCCGGTGGCGCGGCTCAAGCCCTGCCGCCTTGTGGAGAAGTGGGTTGGCCGGCGGTCGGCGCAGGACGCTTGACACGGCGGCGATATTGAATGGCGTTGAGCAACACCGCGAGCACGATGACCGCGCCGGTGAACACCGTTTGCCAGTAGGAAGAGATGCCGATGATCACCAGACCGTCGGACAGGAAACCGATCACGAAGGCCCCGAGCAGGGTTCCGCGAATATTGCCGGTGCCGCCCATCAGTGACGCGCCTCCGATGACCACGGCGGCGATGGCCGTCAGTTCATAGGTCGTGCCGGCCGTCGGACCTGCGGACGTGAGCTGCGAGGACAGGATCAACCCGGCGACGGCGGCACAGACGCCGGACATCATGTACACGCTGATCTGCACTCTTTTCACCGGAACGCCTGAGAGCTGGGCCGCGCGCTCGTTGCCGCCGGAGGCATAGAGCCAGCGACCGAAGGCCGTGCGGGTGAGCATGATGCTGCCCAAGATCCCGATGACCGCCAGGATCAGGACGCCGACGGGGACATTGAACAGGCGGTCAAAGCCGAGCCCGTTGAATCCGACATTGCCCAGATCCGCGTGGCCGCCCAGGTTGTTGTAAGTCAGGCCGTTGGTCATCAGGAGAGCAAGTCCGCGCACCACATACATCACCCCGAGTGTGGCGACGAAGGCAGGCACTCTGAACCGCGCAATGAGCACGCCGTTGACCAGGCCGATGAAGGCGCCAAGCAGACAGCACAGCACCACCACTACCCAGACCGCCGGATACAGCACGACGCCAAACAGGTTCAGCGTCACACCCTGCAGGAAGAACCCCGCGACGACACCAGACAGGCCGAGGGTGGATCCGACCGACAGGTCGATTCCGCCGTTGATGATCACCAGCAGCATGCCGATCGCGAGGATGCCGTAGATGGCCACATGCGAGGCCATTGTCAGGAAGTTTTCGACTGCGAAGTAATACGGTGACAGAAACGAAAATACGATGATGATCACGATCAGCGCAAAAAATGCACGTCCTTCAAGCAGCATCTTGCCGATGTCGAAACCGTCGCCGAACCGGCTGGCGCGGGTTGACGTGGAAGGTTTGGCGGAGTCGTTCATGTTCAAATCTCCTTGCATTTCGATGATCAGATCACCACGGCTTCGCCGGAGGCGGCCATGATCTGGTCTTTGGTGGCATCGGCGCCGAACTCGGCAGATATCTTGCCCCGGCGCATGACGACGATGCGATGCGCGATGCTCAGGCATTCACCCACTTCCGACGTGGAGAACACCACTGCCAGGCCTCGCGTGGCGCTCTCGCTGAGCAGGCGAAAGACCTCGGCCTTGGCGCCGATGTCAATGCCACGGCTGGGCTCGTCGAGCAGAATGACTTTTGGCCGGGTGGCGAGCATCTTGCCGATCACGACTTTTTGCTGGTTGCCGCCGGACAAGGAGCCGATAGGTGCATCCGGGCCCGCCGTCTTGACGTGAACGTTTCGGATCGACTGATCCACGAGCACACGCTCACGGGGGAACGACAGCAGCAACCCTCTGACGAAGGTGCCGATGCTCGCGAGCGACAGGTTGGTGCCGACGTTCATGGTCTGCACCAGGCCATCGCGCTGGCGATCCTCCGGCACCAGGACGAGGCCCCTGGCAATACGCCCGGCGATGCTCAGGGAGGCAATATCCTCTCCTTCGAGAAGGACCTTCCCACCGGTCACCGGATAACGACCGGCCACAGCCTCAAGCAGTTCCGTGCGCCCCGCTCCCATCAGCCCGTAGATGCACACGATCTCGCCCGCGCGCACGTCTAGCGACAAATGATCGACCACCGAAATGCCGGATCCGGCGTCGTCGGACACGCTGACATCTTCAATAGCCAATGCTACGTCGCCGAACGCGTAGCCCGTCGGCGGCGAGCCGAGGTCGAAGTTCTCGCCCACCATGTTGCGCACGATCCACGCGAGGTCGATATCGCGGGCTTCGGCCGTTGCGGTGATCCTGCCGTCGCGCAGCACCACGGCGTAGTCGGTGATCTGCAGCGCCTCTTCGAGATGATGCGAGATGTAGACAATCGACACGCCGCGGCTGGTCAGGTCGCGGATCACCCTGAACAGCACCTCGACCTCGGAAGCGCTCAGCGCCGAAGTCGGCTCATCCATGATGAGGATGCGCGATTCAACGGAGAGCGCGCGAGCAATTTCGACAACCTGCTGCTGACCCAGGCGCAAGTCCTGGACTCGTGTCAACGGGTCGATTTCCTCCTCGAGATCGGCCATCAGGGCACGCGCCTGCCGCGCTTCTTCGGCGAAGTTGACGCCCGTCGCACCGCGCAGTTCCCGGCCCATGAAGATGTTGTCGCGCACGCTCAGGTTGGGCGCCAGGCTCAACTCCTGATGGATGATCGAGATGCCGTGGTCGCGCGCATCGTTTGACGAAGAAAAAGCGACGCGCTGACCATCGAGTTCGATATGTCCCGACGTCGGCGTTTCCACCCCGGCGAGGATCTTCATCAAGGTTGATTTGCCCGCGCCGTTTTCGCCGAACAAAGTGGTGACCTTGCCGCGGTGGATGTCGAAGTTCACACCCTTCAGCGCATGCACGCCGCCGTACGACTTGACGATGTCGCGCGCCGACAGCAGTGCATCGCCGGCCGCGGATTGGGTTTGGGGGATCGGTTGCGGGGTCGTCATTTCACGTCCAGCTTCACCGGCGTCACAAGCCAGCCGTTCGGATTGATCAACTGAAAGACACCGACAACCGAAATGGTTTTGCCCGTCAGCTTGCCGGTGTCGACCTTCGACAGGACCGCTTTTTTCATCGCGGTGTTGATCGCGTATCCGGCATTCTGATAGTCGATCTGGTTGGTGAATTGCTCAAAGCTGATGGTGCCGGTGGCATCGCGCAAGTCGGTGCCGTTGATTGCCGGGCCGGTCTGCACGCGGATGATCACCGAGTCAGGAACGTTCGGCACCTTGACGGTATAGATCCCGGCATCCTCACTCCCCGCAACGCCGGTGAACTTGACCGAGATTTCAGGGCCGATGCCGCCGCCAGCCACGCCGTACTGCTTGCCGGCGGCGTCCTGATCCTTGGCAATTGCTACGGCCAGCGTGTCGGCGCTGACTGCTTTGCCCTCGATCGCCGACTGTGTTTTCGGAAACTGCGCTTCGCCGTAGACAGCGGGATTGAAAGCCTTGACTTGCGTATCTCCTGCAGACCCGATCTTCACGGCCTTGGTGCTTAAGGCCATCGCCACGATCAGGATGACCGCCAGCACTGCGACGATAGCTGCGCGAACGCCGCGCTTGGAGCGACGATTTATCGTTGGGGCAACTGTGCTCATTGGGACACCTCCTGTGCTTCTGAACTACGGAAATGCAATGCGGGCGTGCTGGATCTTTCCGCTTTGACCGGCAGCTTCGCCGCGTCCATTGCGCATAAGGGCTTACTGTCCCGCTCGCGCGTATCGTCGGTCATTTCATGCTGTGCCACGTTGCCCCCAGTCTTCAGCGATCACGTTGAGCACCATCGCCGCGGACGCCGCCCCCGGATCGATATGTCCGAGACTGCGCTCGCCCAGACGCGCCGATCGCCCCTTGGTCGCGATCATCGACTTGGTGGACTCGGCCCCTACTGACGCGGCGTCGCGTATCCGCGCCATGATCTCGCGCAGCGGCAGTCCACTCGCCATGCCTTGCTCTGCCGCTGCAGCAGCAGGCGCCCAGACATCGACCATCGTTTTTTCGCCCTGCTCGGCCTTACCACGCGACCGGATGCCTTCGGCCATCGCGACGATCAGCGTCGGCGCTTCGGTCAGCAGCATTTCTGCACGCGGCCCGGCAGCCTTGGCTGCGCGCATGAACGCGGTGGCGTACAGCGGCCCCGACGACGCGCCAACCGCGTTAAGGAAACCCTTGGCCGCCGCGTTGAATTGATCGGCTAGCGAAGCTTCCGCAGACAACGCAGCGATCGCACCGGATGCCGCGGCAAATCCGTCCGCCATCGCTATGCCGTGGTCGGCATCGCCGATCACACCGTCGAGCCGGCACAGCTCATCGCGCGCCGCGCCGATGGTTTCAGCGAGCTGACGGAACAAGCGCGCAATGTCACCGGTCGTCAGCATCGCCGGACTCCTGTTGGTACATCGCACACTTGCACGGGTGATCCAGCAAGCGCTGCAGTTCGTCGTCGAGATGCATCAGGGTGATCGAGGCGCCGGCCATTTCGAGCGAGGCGCACAGCGGCCCGACCAGGGTGCGATGCACTATCAACCCCGCCGCAGTCAATCGCTGCGCAACGCGGCGGTTCATGATGTACAGCTCCATCAACGGCGTTGCGCCGAGCGAGTTCACCAGCACCGCCACGCGATCTCCCTTTACCGCGCCCATCTCAGCCAGGATCGCATCCATGATCTCGTCAACCACGGCATCGGCTGGACGTAGGGCCTCCCGACGCATCCCTGGCTCGCCGTGGATTCCCATGCCAATTTCCATTTCGCCTGCTGCGATCTCGAAGTTGGCGCGCCGCGTCTGCGGCAACGAACAGGGCGCAAGCGCCACACCCAACGTGAAGGTTCGAGCGTTGGCGTGACGCGCCACCCGCTCCACTTCGTCCAGCGGCATCATCAGATCGGCCGCCGCGCCAGCAGCCTTGAAAATGAACACATTGCCTGCCACCCCGCGCCGTTGTTCGCGCTGATCACGTGGCGCGGAGGCGATGTCGTCGGTGGTCAGCACCGTGCGCGCCGCGACGCCCTCCAGCTCGAGCAATTCGATGGCCATGTCGAAATTCATCACGTCGCCGGCATAGTTGCCGTACATGAACAGCACCCCGGCGCCTCCGTGCGTAGCCAGCGCCGCATCGACGGCCGGTTGCGGCGGGGGCGAGGCGAAGACATTGCCGATCACTGCTGCGTCGGCCAATCCCTTGCCGACAAAGCCCAAAAAAGTCGGCTCGTGCCCCGATCCGCCGCCGATCACCAGCGCCACTTTTCCGGGGCGCGGTCCGTTGCGCGCCACGATCGCACGCGGCGCACCGTCGTGTCGCAGCAGCAAGTCGCCGTGTGCGGCCATCACGCCGTCCAGCATCTCGTCGACGGCGGCATTGCCGTCGTTGATCAGTTTCTGTGTCATCGCGCCGTGCATCGCAGTCTGGTCCCTTCAAATATTCAGGTCGGAAACGCCGGTATCGAAATGCGGAGCCCAGAACGCCACCGATTCGGCGATCTGCTCGACGACCTGTCGATCCTTCGGTTCACGCTCCTTGAACGACAACTCCAGGCAGATTTCGTTGTCGTGTCCACCGCCTTCGTGGAGGGCCGCTAGCAGCGGAGCGGGCTGGATGCGGCCGCGCGCGTTGAACTCGGCAGTGAACGGATGGTGGCCCCCCTTGTCCATCAGCGACTGCTTGATATGGATGATGGGCGAGACACGCGGCACCGCGCGTGCCCAGGCGTAGGGGTCGAAGTCGTCGGGGTTCGCGCTGGTAACGTCGCCGTGATCGATGTCAGCCATCATCCACATTGGCACCGCCATCTTTGCAGCGCTCAGCCGTTTTTGCAGCGCCATGCATGCGGCGATCGTCTCGCCGAACTCGCGCCCGACCGACATCGGCTCCCAGAACACGTATTGCAACCCGGCGGCCTTGGCGTGTTCGGCGACCTCGGCCCAACAATCGATGGCGGTCTGGACCAGCGCCTCGCGTCGGCCTGTGTCGTCGTAGTCTCGGTAGGTGAAGATGGCGAACTGGGTGCCGATCGAATTGCCACCAAGATCGGCAGTAATGTCAGCGAAGGTCTTGAACCAATCGACGTAGTAGCGTCGCACGTCGGCATCCGGATGGCCGAAGTGGTTGAGCCGCCCGTAGGGGCCGGTCATGCCCGACGTGATTCGCACCCCGGTTCGCGCCATCGCCGCGCGCATCTGGCGCGTAAGACGTCGCGTCACTGCAGCGGGCCACGACGGGTTGATGAACTCGTGCGTGAGCTGCACGTCGCGGATTTTCAACTTGTGCGCGATGGCGTCGATGAGATCATCCGGCTCGGCGAAGCGATTCACCAGTGGATTGGTGTTGAGTGCGAGCGTGAAAGCCATTTTCGTCTCGTGTTGTCTCGTGTTGTATGTGGATCGATCGCGGCTCGGATCAGGCGGATTTTCTGTCGAGGCCGTCGAACCAGGCACCGAACGCAGCCGTTTGCTCGACACTCATGTGCAGTCCGTGCTTGGTGCGCCGCGTCAGGATGTCCGGCGCCGTCTCGGCCCACTCCTGCGCCATGAGGTAGCGCACCTCGGCCTCGTAGAAATTCGGTCCGAATTGTCGACCGAGACCGGCAAGCGAGTTGGCGGAGTCGATCACCTGCGCCGTGCGTGCACCGTAGGTCCGCGCGTAATGAAGCATCAAATCCCGCGGCAGCCAGATGTACTCGCGCTGCAAACGCGCAATGAATTGCGGCACGTCGGCCCCCTCGATCTCCCCCCCGGGCAGCGTTGCCGTGGACGTCCAGTCTTGCCCCATGTTGGGAAAGGTTGGCCGCAGGTGTTGCAGCGCGTGCTCGGAGAGCTTGCGAAAGGTCGTGATCTTGCCGCCGAAGACGTTGAGCAGGGGCGCGCCGCCACTGGTGTCGAGGTCGAACACATAGTCGCGCGTCACCGCCGAAGGATTGCCTTTGCCGTCGTCGTAAAGCGGGCGCACACCCGAGAAGGTCTGCACCACGTCCTGGCGCCGCAGCGGCTGCTTGAAGTAACGGTTCACCGCGGCCAGCAGGTATTCGACTTCCGCTTCGTCGATCGACACGTTTTCTGGCGCGCCGTCCCAGGGGATGTCCGTGGTGCCGATGAGCGCCTTGTCCCCTTCGTAGGGATTGATGAAAATCACCCGCTTGTCGTGGTTCTGCACCAGGTAGGAATGCGGGCCGTCCCAGAACTTGGGGGTGACGATGTGGCTGCCCTTGACCAGCCGCACCTTGCGAGTCGAATGGCCGCCCGCCACGCGCTCGATGACGTCGGCCACCCAAGGCCCAGCGGCATTGACCAGGGCTCTGGCGGTGACGACGCGAGTTGTACCGTTGCGCGTGTTGCGCAACTCGATGCGCCACGCACCGCCTTCGCGCCGCGCCGAGATGCAGGCGGTGCGCGTGAGCACTTGCGCGCCGCGCTGCGCCGCGTCCACCGCGTTGAGCACCACGAGGCGCGCGTCATCGACCCAGCAGTCGGAATATTCGAAACCCCTGTGGTACTGGTCCTTGATCGGCGCGCCTTCGGGACAGCGCCGCAGATCGAGGGTACGCGTTCCCGGCAGCTTCTTGCGCCCGCCGAGGTGATCGTACAAAAACAGTCCAAGCCGCACCAGCCACGCCGGACGGTCGTCCGGGCTGTGCGGAAGCACAAAACGCAACGGCCAGATGATGTGCGGAGCGGCATTGAGCAGCACTTCGCGCTCGATCAACGCCTCGCGCACGAGCCGGAATTCGTAGTACTCGAGGTAGCGCAGCCCTCCATGCACCAGCTTGCCCGAGCGCGACGAGGTACCCTGCGCCAGATCGTCCTTCTCGCACAGGATCACCGACAGCCCGCGGCCCGCGGCGTCGCGCGCAATGCCCGCGCCGTTGATGCCGCCGCCAATGACGAACAGGTCGACCATCTGGCTGTCGCTCATCTCGCCGTTCTCCGTTCGACTCTCATGCCTGAAGGAAGGCCTCCGGGATGACGCATGGCTTTCGTCTGCCGTGCCATTTCCTCCCACACTGGTTCTAAAGCGCGTCGCGCCTCCTGGTATACAGGGAACAGCTGTGCGTAGGCCTGCACCAAGTCCGGATCGGGCGTCTCGGCCTGTCCCAACAGCGGAGTGACCCACTCGGCGATGCACGCTTGCATATCGGGATATGCGCCGAGCGCGACCGCCGCCATCATCGCTGCCCCGGCGGCGCCCGCCTCTTCGCGCGTGGAAATTCGCACCGGAGCGCCGACCACCGCGCCGAGCACCGCACGCAACGCGCGCGACCGAGTCGCGCCGCCGGTCAGCCGCAACTCTGCCGGCATCGCGCCGCCCATTGCCGCATAGCAGTCGCGCGTGGCCATCCCGAGCCCCTCGACCACGGCACGCAACAAATCCGGGAAGCGGCTTTCACTTGTAAGCCCTATGAAATTGGCGCGCGCGTGGGCGTTGATGAACGGCCCGCGCTCGCCCGCTTCCGAGATATAGGGGTGGTAAAGATGTGCGCCCGGCCGGCCGCGTTGCAGCCATCCGTCGATGCGTTTCACCCGATCACTTTGCGAGAGCTTCGTCCCGAATTCCGCGAGCAGGTCGCACGCCAGATTCAAAATCCAGTCGACGTTCAGGGTCGCAGCCATGTTCGACTGCACCTGCGCCGACATTCCTGGCATGGGCAGGGCGATGACGTACCCCGTGCCCTCAGCGCTCAGATGCACGTCGGCGTTCTGCACCGCACGCATATGCATTCCCGTCGACCCGATGATCGAGCAGGTGGCACCGACGGCACCGGCGGTGTGGATGCCGGCGCCCAACGCCGTCAGCACGATGTCGACGAACCCCAGGCACACCGGCGTTCCGGCCAATAGGCCCGTTGCCGCCGCGGCTTCAGGGGACAGCGCATGGGTGATCTCGGTGCCGTCGACGATCTCGGGCAACAAACCACGCCGCGCCGTTAGCCCGAGGGCGTCGATCACCGCGTCGTCATAGCGGCGGGTGCGGAAGTTGCCATAGGTGAAGCTCGCCTCCGACGGGTCCGTTGCGCGCACCCCGGTGAGGTTGAGATACAGCCAGTCCTTGCAATGCAACGCGACTTCGGAGCGATCGAGCACCTCGGGCGTCGTTGTTGCCATATGGGCGATCTGCGCGCCCTGACTGCACGCCGCAAGCCCGGTACCGGTGGCCTCGAATCGAGCACGGCTTGCCGTGCTGCCCTGTAGCCGCAGCACGGTATCCGCGGCGCGCGCGTCCAGCCATAGCCAAGCGTCGCTCGCGGGCTTGTTTCCCGCGCCGACCAGCCAGGTACCGTCGCCCTGCCCCGTCACCGCAACCGCCCCGGTGCGCCGCGCCAGGCCCTCGACTTTGGTCCCGAGATCGCGCAGCGTCTGCGCGCAGTCTTCCCAGGTTTGGTCCAGGGACTGAAAGGCCGCGCCATCGGCACTCGTGGTGTAGCGGTTAGGAACCGATGCAACGGCGATCTGCCGCCCTGCCAGATCGAAGGCCACCGCCTTGATGACCGAGGTGCCGGCGTCGATACCGACTAAAAGATCGCGTCCGGCGCTGGCCATCACGCGGCCTCCGCGTTGAGTGTGCCGTCATTCAGCGCCAGCGCCGTGGCCTCATCCGTTATCAATCCGCTGAGGAGGCCGCTATTCAGAACAGCACGGATCGCCTCTACCTTTTCGGCGCCGCCGGCGATGGCGACGATTCGCCGCCCGGTCAGATCAGCGAGATTGGGGGCCACCGTGCGTGCAGCCAACGATGTTTCAACGGATTTGCCAGCGTGATCGAAAAAGTGACCCAGCACCTCGCCCTGGCCACCCATGTCACGCACCTCGCGAATTTCTGCCGGCTCGATCATCTGCGACGCAACGAGTTGCGCGTCGGGTTGTGCAGTGCCGATACCGACGATCATCAGGTCCGCATGCGCTGCCAGATCGAACACCTCTCGCACGCCGCGCTGCGACAGCAATACCTCCCGGTCTTCGGCACTATTGGCGAAAAACGGCAGTGGCAGCACATAAGACACGGCTCCGGTTTTTTCCGCCAGACGGTGGATCACGTCGTACGGATTCGCCGTGTAGTTGCGCGTAACCCCGCCCAGCAGCGACACGAAACGCACCTTGCCGGCATCCATGCGCGGCATGTCGGCCACGACAGCCGCCAGCGTACGGCCATGCCCCATACCGATCACGCCCCCTTGACGAGCCGCGATCTCGCGTTGCAGAAAGTGCGCCCCGGCAATGCCAAGGGCACGCAGCGGCAGACCAACCTCGTGCAGATCCGGAACCACCTCGCAATAGGCCAGCCCGTAGCGGTTGGCAATTTCCGCTTCCAGCACGACGCATTCCGCCACGTCGCCATCGATCGTGACCTTCACCGCGCCACTCTGGTTGGCGCGCGTGATAAGCCGATGCGCCTTGACGTTGCTTACCCCAAGGCGCATGGCGACATCGGCCTGCGTCTGCCCTGCGGCGTAATGCAACCACGCCGCTCTGATCGCGAGACTGTCTTCGGCATCACGCCTGGCGGCGGACTTCGTCATGTCTTCTCCACGTGCAAAACGGAAAATGATTTTTTTTTCGCATGCTGTATTTTTTTTCAGAATGACCAAGGATAGCAAGCAAATCCTCTATTGCCATCCGCTATAACCCTTACTCGACATCAGCCATGCTCACCAGAGGGTGGTCACCCCTGGTTTGGGTTTGGGTTTGGGTTTGGGTTTGGGTTTGGGTTTGGGTTTGGGTTTGGGTTTGGGTTTGGGTTTGGGTTTGGG
>Ga0185299_10003862_pt1 | contig 18958 bp, 16 predicted proteins | sample PaiPotPPA55metaG_FD_128002 | JGI IMG/M metagenome (GOLD analysis project Ga0185299, IMG submission 128002) | Iron sulfur acid spring bacterial and archeal communities from Banff, Canada, to study Microbial Dark Matter (Phase II) - Paint Pots PPA... ...
GGCCTCATCCACATTCGCAAGAACCTGAAAAGCCGCAATGCGCCGCGGCTTGCGCGTTCGCTCGGCATCGGCGCTGCCACCGGCCTGGGCTCGATCGTCTATGCTTTTGCCGTGATAGCAAAGTGCCTCGGCGAGGTCGGCATTTTGGAGGACGCCGAACGTGCGGTGCGATTGTTCACCGATGAATTGATCGCCGCAGACAAGCAATTGGACGTGATGGGCGGCGCCGCCGGCGGCATCCTGGCGCTGCTGCGGCTTCATCGCGATACGCAATCAGATGAAGCGCTGACGCGCGCGATCCGCTGCGGTGAACACCTTTTGGCGCGAGATCGTATCGGGGTGATCGGTCGCCGCAGCTGGGTCGGTCAAGGATTCGGTGGTTCCGCGCTTAACGGTATGTCGCACGGTGCTGCGGGATTTGCTTATGCGCTTTCATCGTTGGCGGCGTCGAGCGGCCGCGAAGAATTCGCGGCCGCGGCGGCCGAGTGCCTGGCGTTTGAGGATGCCAGCTACGATGCCGATCGCCACAACTGGCCTGACTTGCGCGTGGCCGGACAATCGCTTTGGCCGTGCCAATGGTGCCATGGCGCTCCGGGAATTGGATTGGCGCGTCTCGCTACGACGCGGCGCATCGCGACCAATGCGGCACTTAAAGCCGAGCTCGATGGCACGCGTCTCGCGGCCGATGTTAGCAATGCAGTCGAGGGCGTGGCGCGGGCGTGGCCCGGTCAGCTTGACACGCTGTGCTGCGGCGCCCTTGGCAGCGTCGAATTTCTCTGCGAGGCGGCGGCGGAGGGGATAGGTAAGCGCGAAATCGGCGAATTGGCATTGCGGCGGCTGGCTGCCGTCCTCGCGGCTGCTGCGGCAAGCGGCGATTACCGCTGGAACAGTGGCAAACGGCAATTCAATTTAGGTTTGTTTCGCGGTCTCGCCGGCATCGGCTATACGTTGTTGCGGCGGATCGATTCATCGCTGCCGAATGTACTGGTTTGGGAATAGCCATTCGGTTGTCGCGCGGCGGCACTTGCGTCTTTTGGGCGAAGTTACTCGCCGGCATCCATGGTGTTCAGGACGCCTTCCACCCGAATCGCGTGACCGCACTGTTTGCACTCAAATGCCTGCGCATCGGATAACCGCATAAAGCCACCACAAGTCGGGCATGGCACCAGCAGGTCCGTGCTGATCGCAGTGACGCGCAAAGCCTTGGCCCTGCGGCCGGACCGCAATCGGGGGTGTAGCTGTCGCAGCGCCGGCATGAAGGCTCCCTGTTTCGGGGCCGGAATCGCGTGATTCGCTTGCGAAATAGAGGAAGATCTGACCCCAAAGAGATACATGCCCCGGCGGCGCGGCAGCGAATGTGATATTCGACACAAAATTCCGCTTTTTCCGCCAGCGTAATTAACAATTAGCGCGAATGTTGCATTGCGATTTCCGGGACAAAGACCAAGCCGGGTCGAGCCAGCACGTCACTGGATGACCAGAGTACCGCGCGTTTCCGGGTGAAAGTCGTCAAGAAATTCATAGCGGCCGGGCGCGAGCGGGCGAATATTGACCGTGCCGACGGCGCCGGGCGCGATTACTTTCTCGACCCGCAGCGATACACTTTCAAATTCCATCGGCGCAGAATCGAGGTTTTTGACCTCGATCGCGAGCGGACGATTTGCCGGCGCGCGGATTTCGGCCGGCGCAAAACGATGGTCCTTCACCGCGATCGCAATGGTAGCGCGGTCCTGCGCGCGAACGTCGTTACCGGGAAGGATCAATGCCGATCCGACAAGCAGCGCGGCGATCGACAGCGGCCTTACCCTTGCGAGATCCCCAGTTGCGAAATAGCCGGTCACGAAATTCCCCTCTACTTCAACCTGCTTTAGAACTCGAATTCGAGCAGCAATCTTGCGCGCGAACGAGAAAAATCGATCAAATCGAGGTTGGATGCAACACCCACCTCGCGGCCGGCGATCTGCGTCTCCCAGGCCGCGCTCATGAGAACCTTGGGAGCAATCTTCCAGTAGAATGTCGGCCCGAGATAGACCGCATCGCCGGTGAAGGAATTGAAGAAGGTACCGTCGTAGTGGCGCAGATACCAGAGATCGGCGCCGATTACGACATTGGGGATGATCTGGTAGGCGAGCGCCGAAGAAACCCCGAAGGTTGACTCTTTGCTCCACATGCCAAGATCGGCGCGCGTGGTTTCCGGCTCGTAGAGCAGATTAAGGCCGAGGAACAAGCGATTCTTGATCAGCTCCGCATCCGCTTCAAGCTTGGCCTCAAGTCCGTAATTGACAACTTTGTCGCCGCTCGTCTGATCGCGGCTGTGAAATTCCGGTTCAAGCGAGAGCGTCACGGCAAACGGCGATGGATTGCGGTCGACAAGCACCGATCTTAGTTGCGCCTCAAATCCATTGACCGCGCCCATGCTCCGGTCATTGAGACCCGGCACATTATGAATGCTGTAGTACGAAACGCTGGGGCCAAATATGACCTGCATGTATTGCGTCGGCGTGAACTCCAATTCAAACGCAGTTTCGCCGGTCGTGTAGCGGCCGGCGCGCTTGCCGAAATTGGCCTGCGTTTCGGGCTCGAATGCCTTCTCGCCTTCGATGCCGGTCGACGCTCCGGTCGTGAAATTTCCGAATATGTATTTGGTCTCAATCTCGTGGAACGCGCCATAGTCCTGCGCGCGAGCGACGAGCGTAGCTGTCGTCATCATGGCTGCTGCCGTCGCAGCGATAACGACAAGACGCTGAAAGATCGAACTGGCTGCGCGGCACTTCATCGAAATTTTGTGTGTGTCGAACAGCATCGCGTGATCGCCCCGAGATCTTCCACGGAGCAGAACGCATAAGCGGCGTTTGATTGTCAACAAAATCGAGAAAAAACGCCCAAAGATTGGAGCGTTTCTATTTCACAGCTTTTCATTATTCCAAAGTAATTGTGCCCGCGTGACGCACTTATTCGATCACTGCGTTCACGACTACTAGACGTGATTGCGGAACAGGAGGCCGAGCCCTGGCGTTTTAAGATTGAGCAGCAGTTGGAATTTCGTTGGTTTTCGTATGGACGATCGGCAGGCTTTTTCACCTTTATATCCACGCAACATACGGGCTGCCTCACCTGTAATTGACGAGAGGTAGCGAGGCCGCAAGCTATCGCTGTTCCTTGCCAATCTTCGTGCGTTCCTGCTCCGCAATTTTGTCCTGCTCCGCGAGCTTAACCCAGGTTTGGGCCATTTCGATCAGCAAGGCCTTGTTGGTCTTATCCACTGCCTCGCGAGCCAAGCGAAGGCATTCAGCCGCGCGCCTTTTATGATCCTCGAATTTGGACACGAAACCCTCCGCCTTGCGCGGCAACGCGAACGGCACAGCTTTGTTCCAGTGAAAAATAACAGGGGACGACTGAGAGACGCTTTGCATGCCGACTGTTCAGCATTGCCGAGAATGCGTATCGTTAACGCCTTGCCGGGGCCAAGAAATGCTATCCCGCTTGCGTTACCGTGCCGCCTTGACCCGCGTATGTGCGATGACGGCGGCGATTTTATTGGCGATCGCATGGCTGACGCCGACTTCTGCCACCGAGCGCATCTCGAATGACAGCGGCGGGCGGATCGGCACTTATTTGACTAAATTCAGCGCGCTGCGCAGGACCGGGCAACCGGTCATGATCGATGGCACCTGCGCCTCGGCATGCACGCTTGTGGTTGGCATGATCCCCCGCAGCCACATCTGCGTGACACCGCGTGCCGTGTTGGCCTTCCACGCCGCCTGGGATCCTACGCTTTACGGCGCGCAGCTCAATAAACCGGGCACCAGGTACTTGTGGTCGCATTATCCACCTGGCGTGCGCAACTGGATTGCGCACCACGGCGGATTGAAGTCAAAGACTATTTATCTCAGCGGGCGTGAACTGGCAGCGCTATTTCCTACCTGCCACTAGAGCATGATCCGGAAAAGTGGAAACCGGTTTTCCGAAAAGATCATGCTCCATCAACGCGCTAAAGCACCGATCGATTCATTTTTGAAGCAACTACGCTCTAAGGAGAAGTTTGCCGAGACCCGCGTCGTGTTCCTACTGCGCTTTGGCTGAGGAGCATGAAGCGACCAGCACGGCCCTGAACACGTCGAAGGACTGTATGCCGATCTGGCACTTGGTCGTCGGATCCGGAGCGACGCTTAAGTTTTCACCGGCGGCGACCGGTTGCGGCTTGCCGTTGATATTGAGCAGCACGCTATCGTTGCCTGGCGGACCGACCATTCCGACGGTCAGATGCCCGTCGCCGACGATCAGCGTCTGATTGGGATTGATGTTGTAGGTATTTGCCGATGGCGTGATCGCGTCCAGCGCGGCCTGCGTCTTCGCTAGCTTGGTTTGCAGCACGGTGATTTGCTGGCTTTTGCCATCGATGTCGCGCTTTTGCTTCTGACTCTCGGCGCGCAATTGCTCAATGGCGGCCTCGCGGCCGGCCAAGTCGATCGACGACAGATATCGGCCATATAAATGACCACCGATTACAATTGCGACAACGATCACGACCAAACTCGCGATGGTCGCGGTCGGATGTTCGCTGCTAAAGAGGCGCCAGCGCGAAATCCGGCCCGTGCGGCTCGATTGCGTTCTTTCAATCACCGCATCCCCCGTTACTGCTTGGATTTCGACTCAGGCGACGTCAGATCCGCGCCGGCGCGCAGGGCGCCGGAAATTCCCGACAGGATCGAGCGAACGCCCGGAATATCGAGCGCCGTCGCCGCTGGCGCAGGTTGGCCCGGTTGCGCAGCGCCCGCACCGGCATTTGCGGTTTGCTCTGGCGCGGTCGGCGTCGCTTCGCCTGAAGTCCCGGGCGGCAACTTTTTTGGCGGCAACGTCGGAGCGCCGGGCGTCGCGCCTGGCGCTGTCGACGCGTTGGGCGGCGCATTGCCCGACGGCGCCGGGGGCGACGTATTGCCCGTCGAGCCCGGTGAAGTCGATGCAGACGATGGCGCACCGTTAACGCCAGCCTGCGGCTGTCCGCCGGGAGGCACGATCGGTACGTCGGCATTGCCGAGAATGATTGGCAGTCCGTCCTTGCCGGCGCCGATGACCACGATTTTGGCGTTCGGCGATTGGGCAAGCAGCAACGTGGCCTCGATGCCGCGCCAGCGCAGATATGATTCCGAAATGCCCTGGCTCACTGTCTTCTGAAAGGCCGCTATGCCATCGGCTTCGACCTGCTTGCGCTTGGTTTCTTGAGCCTCGCGTTCGACGCGGAATTTGTATTCCTGAATCATATAATACTGTTCGGTCTGCCGATTGATCGCAGCGACGATGTCCGGCGGCAGGTCGATCGTCTGTACCAGCGTGTCTAGAATCTGGATCGCGTCTTGGAGGAAATCGTTGTAGTGCTTCGGGTCGGGCTGCTCCATCGCCTCCGGCTGCACCAGCTTGTTCAGGTTTGCCGAGAGGCTCTTTTGCGTGCCATCGCGGATTTGTTTCTGGATCTGCTCACGCGAGGTGTAAACTTCCTCGGCGGTATATTGCGCAACGACCTGCCGCGCCTGGCTGCCGATTTCCGGATTGACGACTGACGTCAGGAAATCCGGCCCAATGAACTTGTGCAGTACCGCGACGGAATTGTGCAACAACTGATAGCGCACGCTGATTTGCGCTTTGACGCTCACGCCGTCCTTTGAAATCGCATTGTAGGTCTGCTGCGTGGACTGTAGCCGCAAATTATAAAGGTAGAGCTTGTCCCACGGCCAAATGATGTGGAGACCTTCTTCGCGTAACTCGCGCGGGTCGAGTACGGTGCCGCGGCCGACCCAGCACCAGCAGTAGAGATCGAGCCCATTGAAGCGCTTCCACAGCACCCCGACATTGCCGGCGCCAACCGTGATGACCACGTAGGGCCAGAGCACGACCACAATCAGCAATCCGAGCAGGCCGACGAACGCCACGCCTGGCAGGTGTCGCAAGAGATATCGGCGCCAGCCCCGCTTCGCCGGCGGGCGCGCCAGATCATCGATCGATTGCGGATAACTTGCCATCACCCTGCTCCGCCCGGACCCTATCATTCACCCATTGAGCGCTGCTCGACAATACGGCCCTCGTCCATCTTGATGCGGCGCGCGGGCAGATGCAGCTCGTCGAGGTAGCGATCGTCATGGGTGATCACGACGATAGTGGCACCGGCTTGCATCAGTTCCGGCAGCAGCTCGTCGTAGAATTTGCGGCGGAATTCAGGATCTTGCTCGGCGGTCCACTCGTCGAGCAGCATGATCGGCCGCTTTTCCAGAAGGCTGACGATCAGTGCCAGCCGCCGGCGCTGACCGCCGGACAAGTCGAGGGTACGAAACTCGCCGTTGGTAAGCGAGGTCTTGTCGGCGAGGCGGAACTGCGTCAGCAGCTGACCGACTTCGGCAGGATCGGCGTCCGGTATGCCATAAAGTCGCTGGAACAAATGATAATCGAAGAAAATCGCCGACATTAATCCGCGATATTCGTCACGGTTGGCATCGGTCACCGGTCCGCCGTCAAGCAGGATCTCGCCGGAATCCGGCGGATAGAGCCCCGAGAATACGCGAAGGAACGTGGATTTGCCGGAGCCGTTGCCGCCGGTAATGAAAACAAGCTCGCCGGATTGTAGAGTAAAGTCGATCGGCCCGATCTTGAAGACGGTATCCGAGAACTTGTCGGTGTAGCGGAATTCGATGTTGCGTACCTCGATGCGCTCGAAGCGCTTCGGTGCGACAATCGCGCGGCGTTGGTCGATGACGAGCGTGGTTTGCAGCGCCTGCACGAGCCGATCGATGCGATCCGCCGAGGCATTGGCATTGAGCAGTATGGGAATCGATTGCACGAGCCCGAAACAGGCGCCGACCACGAACAACAACGCCGTCGTCGTTTTCGCGATCGATGCACCGCCGAGCGTGTCGCTCAGATTGGGCGCCACAAACACCACCGCGCCGAGCAGGATGTACATCGAGATTTGCGAGGTCACGATCATCTTGAAGGTTTCGGCCTGCGTGCGGATCTTGATATTGGCCGCGGTTTTCGAAACCTCCATAGCATCATTAAACAGATCCTCGCTGCGCGCCGCATTGAGCCTGACTTCCTTAAATCCATCGAGGAAATCGGTCAGCCGATCGAACAGGCGGCGCTCCCATGCCGCCGATTCGCCCTTCTGCTCGCTGAGCCGCCGGTTTTTGTAGTGGAAGATGGTCGCCGCACCTGACACGATCACGACCGTCAGCAGAAATGCCACGATCGACAAATAGGCTACGTAAAGCCCAACGAAAAAAATCAACACCGCCCCCTGCACAGTGAAGCACAGCATGTTGCTGGCTTGCGTCAACACCGCGGTGTCGCTGGTTACGGCAGCGACGATGCGCGAGCGGCCGATCTTGTCGATCTCCAGGAGTTCCGAGCGCCTGATCAGATCCATAAGCCGCACACGCAGCTTATGGATGATTGCTTCGATTTCGGCGGTGGCGGTGATGGTGACGAATTGCTGCGCTCTCATGAAGAGCAACAACGCGATCAAGAACAGCGAAGCCGCCCACAGTCCAGGCGGATGGCCGCTGCTGGTGTCTTGCACACCAGTATTGATGGCCGCGAGAATCGAGGCGTTGCTGATGCCGCCGACGCTTGACATAAACAACAGCTTCGGCATCGAGCCGTGCATTTCGCGCCGAACGAGCTGAAGGAAGGACATGACCGTGCGCTCGTCCGTCTACGTTGCCGCGGGCACTAAGGGTTTAATCGGAATCAGCGGCGCATCGGCCCCTCGGCGCTGACCAAACCGATCTATTCGCGAGGGTGCCATTCAAAGCGACGGGATGGGCCGGTTATGAAAAGCACCGGCAATACCAGCAACGGAGTCGTGAAAATCGCGAGGAAGAACGTACCCCAAAAACCCATCCGACGGTGCGTGCCGCAAAATCCCGTAAACAGGCACGCGACGATGTAGGCGAGAATGGCTGCTGCCATCATTTGACTGCCACAAATTGACTGCCACGCTTTTACCAGACCGATTTACTGGACCAAATCTTGCGAAACCCGTGTATCCCGAAAGTCCGATTGCCGCAGTGTGTTCGGTACGTTTTGCTGCGGGCAATGAGCGCCACTGCCGTAGAACGATAGTGCCGGCGCGCCATCGGGCGCCATCGGGTGGCCTGGAGCATCTGGCTCACACACCTGGCCTTTACACCTGGCCCATACACTTGGCCGATCTAATAGCGCCCCTCGTTTTCCTTCGCCGACCCGAAGGTTAAGGAGAGGAAGTCGCCGTGGTCGACCTGGCGCCGCGATCGCGTGACCGCGTTCGTGACTCCCACATCTCTTTTTGCGTTTTGACGAAATCGCGATAGTCCGGCGGATTGAAATCGAGCAGCGTGCCGCCCGATTCAAAGTGCTGGACGAAGGCCTTGCCGATGGCATAGGTCGCGCCGGCCGAGAGCACTGGCATGATGAATCCGGCCGCCAGAATGTTGATAACCGGCACCGCTTTGAGCGCGCTTGCCGCGCCCATGCCGCTGGTTGCGGGAATCATACAGCCGGCCAGGGCAGCGATAAGGGCCTTGCCGCGATTTTGAGAGAACTCCACGCCATAAATTTGCGACAGCCGACGCAGCATCTGCAGTTGCAGTCCGCCAACCGCGAGCACATCGACGACCGGTATCGGCACGAGCCCAGCGACGCCGGACCAGATGGCAAACCGGTCGACCAATTTGCCCGCGACCTGATCGCGCTGTTCGGGCACGTCGGCGGATGTCGACGCGGCTTCGGCAGCAGAATTCATGGAAGCACTCGATTTATCCGCCATGGCGTATCCCTTTCTCTCATCGCCGGACCGGGACTGGCGCGCGCGCCCCTTCGCCGTACGACCGGCCGGCTAGAACTCTCGTTGGCTCAAGCTATTGAGCGATAAAAAAGGCTATCATGGCAGGTTCCCGGTGCCAAGCGCCGCCCCCTTACGCTCAATGGTGCGTCCGGTGCTGCATCTTTTGGTTTGGAGGTGCAGTGTCTACCAAAGCGAACCGGGTGCGAGGCTAGAATAGTTGCTAATAAAAAATGGCGCGCCCGAAGAGATTCGAACTCCTGACCCCCAGATTCGTAGTCTGGTGCTCTATCCAGCTGAGCTACGGGCGCGGCGCGTCGTAGCTATAGGCTCCGACGCGTGATGGCAAGGCGGCCGCAGCAGCAAACATGCCGCGCCGCGGCTGCTAGATCAGATCTCAAGGACCAACAAGAAATCTCTACCCATGAGCGCGGGCGCCGCGATGGGCGGCAAGCTCCACGGCGCGATCCGGGATAGTCAGCCTTAACGTCGCGCCGATCGTGCCCTCGACCAGGCGGATTTCGCCGCCATGCGCGCGCACCAATTCGGCGGCGATTGCAAGCCCGAGCCCGGTGCCGCCGGTGCGGGTCGAACCCTGGAATGCTTCGAACAGATGCGCGCGCGCCTGTTCGGAAAAGCCGGAGCCGGTGTCGGAAACCTCGATCACGACCACCGCGCCTTCACGACGGCCGGTGATGCGGATCTGGTCGCGCCCTGGATCGCGGTCGGTACGGCCTTCGGCGGCCTGGCTTTCCATGGCCTGCACCGCATTGCGGGCGAGATTTAGCAGGATGCGGAACAACTGATCGTAGTCGGCCTCGACCTCGAGCCCGCGTTCGACGGCGCTGATCCAGCGGATCGGCGCGTCGGCGCCGAGACCCAAGTTTTCGTGTACTTCCTCGACCAGCGGTTCGAGCAGGATGGGACGGCGGTCCGGCGGCGGTTCCTGCAAGCGGCCGTAGGACAGAGTCGACTGGCAAAAGGCGATCGCCCGTTCCAAGGCGTGCATCAGCTTCGGCGCAAAACGCTGCACGCCGGGATCGGGAATCTTGGCAAGCCGGTCGGAGAATAGTTGCGCCGAGGCGAGCAGGTTGCGCAGGTCGTGATTGATTTTCGAGACCGCAAGGCCGAGCCCGGCGAGGCGGTTCTTTTGATGCAGCATCGAGGCGAGTTCGGTCTGCATGGTGGCGAGCTCGCGCTCGGCGGTGCCGATCTCGTCAAGCCGGCCCGACGGCGCGATCACGCGATCGCTGTTTTCCGGGTCGGCGCGGAACGCGATCATGTTCGCAGTGACGCGACGCATCGGCCGCACGAACATGTAATGGAGCGCCAGATAAACCAGCGCCGCGGTGATGGCGGAGATCAGCAGCGACAGCAGCAGAATGTCGACCGAATAACGCAGCATGGCGCGGCGCAGCGGCTGCTCGTCCATGACGAGCTCAATATATTCGCCGCCGGGCGCGGGGCCCATGACGCGCACCGCTTCCTTTTTGCTGTTGAGCATGGTGCCAAAGGCATCGACCACCGCGTCGAACGCATAGACGGTGCGCATGTCATAAGTAGCGGCGACTGCCGGCGGCATGTCATCGACCGCGATCATGCGATGACGGGAGCCCATCTTCATGGCGACCGCACGCGCGCCGATCGAGTCGAGAATGCGCTTTGCGAGGGTATCGGAAACCACCCCGTTTGGCGCCGCGTCAAGAACGAGCGCGGCGGTGTACGCTGTGGCCAGGCGATCCCTCAGCCAAACGACGCGGAAATTGGCAACCGATGGCACATAGATCAGCACTTCCGCGATCATCACGAACAAAATCGTGAGGACGAGGAGTTTCGCCGAAAGCCCGAAGCGCGGCGTCCGGGGTTGTTCCGGTCGCACGGCGGTGTCTTCAGTCATGACCTAAGTCCGCTGCATAGCCAAACGGCGCAGCGAGGTAATGATGCGCCGCACCAGTGGCGACGTCAAATCCCCCACTAAATGTCATTGAGGCATTTTCCTCACCGCCGCGTCGCGCCGATGCGGTTCGACCGGGCGAGCCGCTGATTTGTACCTGCCGCAAAGCGTAGCACCCATGGTTTGGGCAATCCTTAAATCGCCGCTTGAGCGCTTTGCCAAGCTTCATCGCGCCCGGCGGTGCAGCTTCCAAACGCCCGCCAAAATGCCCGCAAATGGCGGAGAAGTTACGTTGACGGGCCGGGAGCCCTCCCGTATAAGCCGCGCCAATCGCGGCGCATCGCCGCGGCAAGCCGCGCATCGGAGAACATCCCGTGAAACGGACTTATCAACCGAGCAAACTGGTGCGCAAGCGGCGCCACGGTTTTCGCAACCGCATGGCGAGCAAGGGCGGCCGCAAGGTTTTAGCGGCGCGGCGCGCACGGGGGCGCAAGAGGCTAAGCGCCTAAACGCAAGTGGCGTGAAACCCCGCCGCGGGCGGCTTGGTTTTTCTGTCGCACATTGATTGTAACACTTCGATTACAGCACTCGCTTAGAGTTCGGTCACGCAAAGCTCTGTGCCTTCAAAGTCGGTGACATGGAACGCTTGAAACGCCGGAGTGACTTTCGGGCCGTCGCCCAAGCTACCGGGCAAGGCGCGCGAGCGCACGCCAGCGCCTTTATTTTGCAGGCACGGACGCGGGCGCCGGCCGGACCGCCTCGGGTTGGCTTTACCGTCTCGAAGCAAGTGGGCAATGCCGTCGAACGCAACCGGGTGCGGCGCCGGTTGCGCGAGCTCGTCCGCCTCGCGCCTCCGGCAGCGCTTTGCATCGGCCACGATTACGTCCTGATCGGACGCCGCGCGGCGCTTAAAGCGCCATTCGACGACATGATAAAGGAACTCAGCGGTGCGCTTCGCCGCGTTCATGCTTCCAGTATTGCCGGTGCTGCAACTGGTGTATCGGGCGACCGGCCCCCACATAGAGCGGGTTCGTCCAGCCGGCCGCAGCGGCAAACACCAAAGCCCGATAAGCCGCAGACCGAGCAACACGAGCATTGAATGAGCGACCACAAGAACACCATCCTGGCTGTCGTGCTGTCGCTGCTTGTCATCGTCGGCTGGCAATATTTTATCGGCTACCCGCAAGTGGAGCGGCAGCGCCAGGAAGCGCAGGTCAAGCAGCAAGAGCAATCGCAAGCGCAGCCCGGCGCTGCCCAACCCACGCCGGCACAGCAGAACGGCGCGCAACCGACAACGCCGGAAGTGCCTGGAACGCCGAAGAGCGTGGCGCCGTCCACACAGGCGCAAACCGCATCGCGCGAAGCGGTGATTGCGTCGTCGTCGCGGATTGCGATTGAGACGCCACGGCTCGGCGGCAGCATCGGTCTTAAAGGCGGCAGGATCGACGACCTGACGCTGACGCAATATCGGACAGAAATCGATTCGCGATCGCCGCCGATCGTGCTGTTTTCGCCGTCGGGCGCACCGGATGCATTTTATGCCGAATTCGGCTGGGTTCCTGCCGCCGGCACAAACGCGGCCATGCCCGGTCCCGACACGATCTGGAAACAGCAGAGCTCCGGCGCGCTCGGCGTCGGCCATCCGGTAACGCTGACCTACGACAACGGCCAGGGACTCGTCTTCACCCGTACCATCTCGGTCGATGACCGTTATCTGTTCACCATCAAGGATGAGGTGGCGAATAACGGCGCCAGCGCAGTGACGCTGTTTCCCTATGCTTTGATCTCGCGCCACGGCACGCCGCAAGTGCAGGGCTATTACATTCTGCACGAAGGCCTGATCGGCGATTTGGGCGACCAGGGCTTGCAGGAATGGACGTATAAGAAAATCGAAGACAAGAAATCGGAGACCTGGGACGTCACCAACGCCTGGCTTGGCATTACCGATAAGTACTGGGCCGCAACGCTACTGCCCGACAGCAACGCTAAAGTGCGCGCCCGATTCTCGGCGGGCGAAGCGGGCGGGCAAAAGACCTATCAGACCGACTATCTGTTGCCGCCGCAAACCATCGCGCCGGGCGGCATGGGCAGCGCCAATGCGCGCTTGTTTGCCGGCGCCAAGGAAGTCTCGGTAGTCGGCGTCAATTTCCCCTTCGGGCCCGGCGGCTATAACGAGGCGCTTCATCTCAACCATTTCGATCTGTTGATCGATTGGGGCTGGTTCTACTTCATCACCAAGCCGATGTTCTTGGCGCTCGATTTTTTCTTCCATCTGGTCGGCAATTTCGGCATCGCGATCTTGATCGTCACCGTGCTGGTGAAGATTCTGTTCTTCCCGCTCGCCAACAAGTCCTACGCTTCCATGGCCAAGATGAAGGCGGTTCAGCCGCAAATGGCGATGATCAAGGAGCGCTATGGCAATGACCGGGCGAAGCAGCAGCAGGCGATGATGGAGCTCTACAAAAAGGAGCAGATCAATCCAGTCGCTGGGTGCCTGCCGATCGCGATCCAGATTCCGGTATTCTTCTCACTGTATAAGGTGCTGTTCATCACCATCGAAATGCGGCACGCACCGTTCTACGGTTGGATCCACGACCTCTCCGCCGGCGATCCGACCAACATTTTTAATTTATTCGGCCTCATTCCGTTCGATCCGGCGGTCTATTCGAGCTTCCTCCATCTCGGCGCATGGCCGGCGATCATGGGCGTGACCATGTGGGTGCAGATGAAGCTCAATCCGGCGCCGCCCGATCCCACCCAGCAAATCATCTTCAACTGGATGCCGATCATCTTCACCTTCATGCTGGCAAGCTTCCCGGCCGGATTGGTGATTTATTGGGCCTGGAACAACACGCTGTCTGTGCTGCAGCAGAGCGCGATCATGCACCGCCACGGCGCGAAGATTCAGCTCTGGGACAATCTCAGGAGTACCTTCATCAAGCCGAAGCCCAAGCAGCCGGCGGAATAATCGTTAAGCCAATCGCGCAAACAAAAACGGGAGGCGCACGCCTCCCGTTTAAGTTTCGTGTCAATGCCAGCGGAGCGCTAGCTACGGCCGACCACGTCGACCGACACATCGGCGAGGCCGGAAAAACCCAGCGCCCGCGCCGCGGCAGGGCTGAGATCGATGATGCGCCCGCGGACGAAGGGTCCGCGATCGTTGATGCGCACGACGACCGAGCGCCCACTGTGCTGATTGGTGACCCGCACCATCGTGCCGAACGGCAGCGTGCGGTGCGCAGCAGTAAGCCCGCCGGGCGACATGTGCTCGCCACTCGCCGTGCGGCTGCCGCTATAGGCGTAGATTGAGGCAATTCCGCTCTGCGCCGATGCGACCAACGGTACTCCGACGCAGCCGACGAGAGCCGAGGCAAACAAAGTTTTCTTGAGGCTAGTAATAGCCATGACCATCCTGTTCGATTGTTGATGGGAAGGGTGATTGGGTTCGCGGCTCGCGAACCGAGGCCGCTATGACCGTCGGATTGTGGTCATTGTGCGACGCACAATGGATAGTAATGCTTTGGACCGAATGATGAAATTACCGTGACACGCGGACCTGCGGATGGATCATGTTTAAGCTACTGAAATAACACATAATTCTCAATAATATTTTGTGCTGCCTGCAGGGCAATTTGGGCACAGCTATGCATCTGCCGCAGCATGCTACGGCATTATTGCAGTGCAATAGACCCCGAGCAAGGGAGCAACGCGCGCCGGTGCAATTTGTTCACCGGCAAAGATGAAATTCAGGCGGCGGCGCTCGGTAGAACGTAATCCTTGAACTGTGCGCGCAACGCCGTTTTTAGAATCTTGCCGGTTGCCGTATGCGGGATTTCTTTCACGAAAGTGACGTCATCCGGCATCCACCACTTCGCGATTTTGCCTTCCAAAAAGGCCAGCAGTTCCTCTTTGCTCGCTTTCTCTCCCGGCTTGAGGACAATGACCAGCAAAGGCCGCTCATCCCATTTCGGGTGCCGCACCCCGATGACGGCGGCTTCCGCGACTTTGGGATGGCCAACAGCAAGATTCTCCAACTCGATCGACGAAATCCATTCGCCGCCGGACTTGATCACGTCCTTGGAGCGGTCGGTGATATTCAGATAGCCGTAGCGATCGATGGTGCCGACGTCGCCGGTGTCGAAAAATCCTTCTTCGTCGAGAATGTCGCTGTCGTCCTTGAAATAAGCCTTGGCAACGGCAGGACCCCGGACTTTCAGACGGCCGAAGGTTTTGCCGTCCCACGGTATGCGGCGTCCCTGGTCGTCGGTGATTTTCATCTCGACACAGAACGGCGAGTGGCCTTGCTTCTGCAAAACATCCAAAAGTGCGTCGCCCTTCAAGGTGGCATATTCGGCTTTAAGCGAGCAGGTGGTACCGAGCGGACTCATCTCGGTCATTCCCCAGGCATGGGTGACCTCGACGTCGTACACGCTTTGGAATGTTGAGATCATGGCGCGCGGACAAGCGGAGCCGCCGATCACCACGCGGCGCAAATACGGCAGCTTGCCGCCGGTCTTTTCCAGGTCCTGCAACAGCCCGAGCCAGACCGTCGGCACGGCGGCGGTGCAGGTGACTTTGTAATCGTTCAGCAATTGATAGATCGAGGGACCGTCGAGCTTTTGTCCGGGCAACACTAAGGCCGCGCCAGCCATCGGCGCGGCAAAGCCGATGGCCCAGCCATTAGCATGAAACAGCGGCACCACCGGCATTGCAATGTCACGGCCCGACAATCCGATCATATCCGGACGCAGCGCCGTCATCGCATGCAGCACGTTGGAGCGATGCGAATAGACGACGCCTTTGGGGCCGCCAGTGGTGCCGGAGGTGTAACACATCCCGGCTGCCGTGTTTTCGTCGAAGGATTTCCAGGCAAAGTCGCCATCGGCCTCGGCAAGCCAATCCTCATAAGGCACGGCATTGCGCAACGACGTCTGTGGCATATGCGCCGAATCGCAATAAACGATGGTGCGCTCGATGGTGGGAATTCGATCCGCGATCTTCTCGAGCAGCGGCAAAAACGTGACATCGGTCATTATCACGCGGTCCTCCGCGTGATTGATGATCCAGACGATCTGATCGGTGAACAGCCGGGGATTGACGGTGTGATAAATGGCGCCGATGCCGAGAATGCCGTACCAGCTTTCGAGGTGGCGCCAGCTATTCCAAGCGAGCGTCGCGACGCGATCGCCGAGCCGCACGCCGTCGCGTTCGAGCCGTTGTGCGACCCGTAGCGCGCGCCGCCTGATCTCGGCGTAATTCGTTGTATGCATCGGCCCTTCAATCGACCGCGATATGACGGGTTGCTCACCGGCATTCGTTGCTGCGTGATCGATGATGCGATGGCATAAAAGCGGCCAGTCCTGCATCAAGCCTTGCATTAGTCGCCTCCCTTTATTTCGAGCACGATCTTACCCCGGTCATCGCCGTGGGCTCGGACCGTGCCTTGGACCGCCCCGGGTTCCGGCCGGCAGCGCTCGAGCACAACCCGAAATTAGTCTGATGTCTCGCTAACGCAAACTCCCCTTCGGCTGGAAAGATCATCATTTTGCAAAATAGCTTCCACTGTCGCCGACCATGTTCTAGCCATGGCCGTTATCTTCCTGCATAGCTGCTCGATGACGCCGGAGATTTCCCGCGTGAAATTTGCTGTGGTCATGGCTCTCAGCATGGCGGCGCTAATGGGCGCGGGCCTTGGTGCGGCGGCGCAAACCGGTTCACAGCCCGCCACGCCGGCACGGGGCGGCCGGGTGGCACATCCATATTCTTCGGCGCGGCCGCCGCCGCTCGTCATCCCGGAGCAATTCGCGCCGCCACAAGAGGCCTATGCGTCTTTTTCCGAGGCCGGCGGCGCTGCACCGGCACCGACACCCCCGTCTGCCTGCCAGATGCGCCTGGCCAAGATCGCAGTCTTCCAGGCGCTCGGCACCCTGGTCGGTCCCGGCGATTGCGGCGCGCCGGATGCGGTGCAGTTGCAGACCGTCGTGCTGCCGGACCAGACCAAGGTTACCGTCACGCCGCCCGCCACCTTGCGCTGTACGATGGCCGAGCAGGTCACCGAATGGGTGCGGGACGACGTCGCGCCCTCACTTGCCCATTCCGGCCCTCCACTTCGCGTCCTCGACAATTTCGACTCTTACGAATGCCGCGGCCGTAATCGGGTGCGCGCCGCGGCGCTGAGCGAGCATGGCCGCGCCGACGCGCTCGACGTGCGCGGTTTCAGACTTGCCGATGGCCGGGAGTTCAGATTGGTCGACATCAATATCGCAAAGGACTGGCGCGAGAAAACCCGCGCCAGCGCCTGCGCGCGATTTTCGACCGTGCTGGGGCCCGGTTCAGACGGTTACCATGAGGAGCACATTCATCTCGATCTCGCCGAACGACACAATGGCTATAAGCTCTGCCAATGGGAGATCCGCGAACCACCGCCGGTGCAGGCCGAGAGCACGGCGCCATCACCCGACGAGACGGATGCCGCAGAGATAAGCGCCGATGAAGTGCCTCTGCCGCGGCCGCGGCCGATGGCGGCAAATCTGACCAACAGCCGCGCCGCGAAAAAATCTGAGTCAAAATAACGGAAAGCCCTCGTTGGTCCTTATAGCACTCAGGCCTCGCACAACAGATATTCGGGCGAGCTTGTGGCTTGCGCTTCGCCTGTCCACAATGATGTCAACGCCCGCCTTGTGCTACAGCAACGCACACAAGCGACACGCAAGGATCCCATGCCTCCGCTCAGCAATCTTGCCGCCCGTGACGTCGAAACGCTGGTGCATCCCTACATCAATCTCGCCAGCTTTCGTGAGAGCGGGCCGCTCATCATCGAACGCGCACACGGCATTCACGTCTACGACACCGAGGGTAAGGCCTATATCGAAGGCATGGCCGGGCTTTGGTGTACGGCACTCGGCTACGGCAACGAGGAGCTTGTCGAAGTCGCCGCCGAGCAGATGCGCAAGCTCTCGTTTGCCCATCTGTTCACCGGCCGAAGCCACGACCCGGCGATCGAGCTTGCGGAAAAGCTCAAGGAAATAGCGCCGGTCCCGATCTCAAAAGTATTCTTCTGCAATTCCGGTTCGGAAGCGAACGACACGCAGGTCAAGCTGGTCTGGTATCTCAATAATGCGCTCGGCCGGCAGCAGAAAAAGAAAATCATCAGCCGGGTGAAGGCCTATCACGGCGTCACGGTGGCAGCCGCTTCGCTCACCGGCCTGCCGGCCAATCACCGCGATTTTGACCTGCCGCTGCCGGGTTTTTTGCACGTCGGCTGCCCACATCACTACCGGTTCGCGCACGAGGGTGAGACTGAGGAAGAGTTTGCAACCCGGCTCGCCGTCGAACTCGATGCAATGATCGTCAAAGAGGGCCCGGACACGGTCGCCGCTTTCATCGCCGAACCGGTGATGGGAGCCGGCGGCGTGATTGTGCCGCCGCAAGGCTATTTCGAGAAGATCATGGCGGTGTGCGCCAAGTACGACGTGTTTATGATTAGCGACGAAGTCATCTGCGGCTTCGGCAGACTCGGCACCGCCTTCGGCTGCCAGAAACTCAACTTCGTCCCACAATCGATCTCAATCGCCAAGGCACTATCCTCGGCCTATCTGCCGATCGCAGGCGTAATGATCCCCGAAGTCATGTATCAGGCGCTGCTCGCCGAGAGTAAGAAGATCGGCGTATTCGGGCATGGTTTCACTTATGGTGGGCATCCGGTGTCGGCCGCGGTCGCGCTGAAGGCGATCGAAATCTATGAGCGCGATCGAATATTCGAGCGCACGGCCAAGCAGGCGCCGCAATTCCAAGCACGCCTGGCGGCCTTGAACGATCATCCGCTGGTCGGCGAAGCGCGCGGGCTCGGCCTCATTGGCGGCGCGGAATTGGTGGCGGACAAAGCAAGCCGGCGCTCATTTGCACCGGGCCATGGCGTCGGTCCGCGGGCGGTACGCTTTGCCGAAGAGGAAGGGCTGATCGTGCGGTCGGTACTTGGCGACGTGCTGACCTTGTGCCCACCGCTTATCATCAGCGCAGCCGAAATCGACGAACTGTTCGATCGCCTCACCCGCGCACTTGATAAGACATTTGACTGGGTGCGGCGCGAACGGCTCACTGAGACTTGACGACGCTCGGCGCGAACTGCGTTCGGCGGTAAGCGAAATGCAAACGGCGCCGGAGGATGCCGGCGCCGCTACTTGTTTGGAATGCGCTTGGATCAGTTCGCTCGGCCGGCCTTCGGCTCCGCACCGGACGCTATTTGGCTGAACGGA
>Ga0185299_10003864_pt1 | contig 18950 bp, 14 predicted proteins | sample PaiPotPPA55metaG_FD_128002 | JGI IMG/M metagenome (GOLD analysis project Ga0185299, IMG submission 128002) | Iron sulfur acid spring bacterial and archeal communities from Banff, Canada, to study Microbial Dark Matter (Phase II) - Paint Pots PPA... ...
TGCACGACCGCAACCTCCTCGTTACCGCCTGCGGCCGCATTTGCATGCATCGCAAAAGAGTGAATATTTCAACCGTGCTTGCCGGCCAGCGTCTCGGCATCAAGGAAGTCGATGAGGGCATTTGGCTGGTCAGCTTCATGCGCTACGATCTCGGTTTCATCGACCTGGAGCAGAAAACTTTGCAACCAATCGACAACCCGTTCGGCCCGAGGTTGTCACCCATGTCTTAGGTACATTCTGTTACCTATGTGTCCGGGCTTGACAGGCTGATGAATGGCGGAGAGGGGGGGATTCGAACCCCCGATAGGCTTGCGCCTATGCCGCATTTCGAGTGCGGTGCTTTCAACCGCTCAGCCACCTCTCCACAGGCTCCAGCAGGCGGGGCGCAGATAACATGGGCGCGCCTTCCTTTACAAGCGGGCCGGAAACCATGGCCCGCTATCCCGGCCCGGTTTCCGCCTTCAGGCTGTCCGGATGCGGAATGAGAACGATGTTGTAGCCGGCGTCCACATAATGGATTTCCCCGGTGACGCCGCTCGAAAGATTGGACAGAAGATAAAGCGCCGCGCCACCGATGTCGGGGAGGTCAAGGCCGCGGCGCAGCGGCGCATGCGCCTTCACGAAACTAAACAAGACACGCCCGTCGGCGATGCCTGCGCCCGCCAGCGTGCGGATAAGTCCCGCCGAAATGGCATTCACCCTGATGCCTTGCGGGCCGTAATCGGCGGCGAGATAGCGCACGCTCGCCTCCAGCGCCGCCTTGGCGACGCCCATGACATTGTAGTGGGGCATGACCCGTTCAGAGCCGGCAAAAGTCAGGGTCAAAAGGGTGCCGCCCGGTTGCATGAGAAGCGCCGCGCGCTTGGCGATCTCGGTAAAGGAGAAAACCGAAATCAACATTGTTCGCGAAAAATTTTCCCGCGTCGTATCGGCGTAGCGGCCCTTCAGTCCCGCGCGGTCCGAATAGGCGAGGCTATGGACGACGAAATCGAGGCCTCCCCATTTCTTTTCAATGGCCGAGAAAACCTGATCGACCGACTCGAGTTCCTCGACGTCGCACGGCAAAATGAGCGCCGCGCCGAGGCTTTCGGCCAGCGGCTGGACGCGCTTGCCGAGCGCCTCGCCCTGATAGGTGAAGGCGAGTTCCGCGCCTTGTTCGTAGAGCGCCTTGGCGATGCCCCAGGCAATCGAATGATCGTTCGCGACGCCCATGACGAGGCCGCGCTTGCCGCGCATCAACCCTCCGGTATCCGCCGCCCGGGCGTCAGGCATCGACATGTTTCAAAACGAGGCTGGCGTTGGTGCCGCCGAAGCCGAAGGAATTCGACAAGACGGCACCCAACCGCACGCCGTCGCGGCGCTTTCGCACAATGTCCATATCCGCGAAAGCCGGATCGAGCTCCTCGATATTCGCGCTTTTGCAAATGAAGCCGTTTTGCATCATCAACAGCGAGTAGATTGCTTCGTGCACCCCGGTGGCGCCGAGGGAATGCCCGGTCAAGGATTTCGTCGCGGCGATCGGCGGACACTTTTCGGCCGCGCCGAAAACGGTTCTTAGCGCCTCGATCTCCTTTAGATCGCCAGTTTCCGTCGAAGTCGCATGGGGATTGATGTAATCGATCGGCGTTCGCACATTTTCGAGCGCCATGCGCATGCAGCGGACCGCTCCTTCGCCGGACGGCGCGACCATGTCATGGCCGTCCGAGGTCAGGCCGTATCCGCCGATCTCGGCGTAAATTTTCGCTCCCCGCGCGCGGGCGTGCTCCAATTCCTCCAGCACCAATACCCCCGCGCCGCCGGCGATGACGAATCCGTCCCGGTTCTTATCATAGGCGCGGGAGGCGCTCGCGGGACGGTCGTTAAAAGCCGAGGACAACGCGCCCATCGCATCGAACAGAACCGAGAGGGTCCAATCGAGCTCTTCGCAGCCGCCCGCGAACATCACGTCCTGCTTGCCGTATTGGATCATCTCATAGGCGTTGCCGACGCAGTGGTTGGAGGTCGCGCAGGCCGACGAGATCGAGTAATTGACGCCCTTGATCTTGAACCAGGTGGCGAGCGTGGCCGAGGCGGTCGAGGACATGGATTTCGGAACGGCGAAAGGCCCAATCTTTTTCGGCCCTTTGGATCGGGCGATATCCGCGGCCTCGATGAGAGTCCGCGTGGAAGGGCCGCCCGAACCCATGATGATGCCGGTGCGCTCGTTCGATATTTCATTGGGCGCGAGGCCCGCGTCCAGGATCGCCTGATCCATCGCGACATGATTCCAGGCGGTGCCGGCGGCATGGAAACGCATGGCGCGGCGATCGACGATGCCGCCGGGATCGAGCGCAGGCGCGCCGTGAACCTGGCTGCGAAAGCCGAGTTCGGCGTATTTGTCCGCCTTGACGATGCCGGATTTGGCCTCCCGCAAGGAGGCGAGCACCTCCTGGGTATTGTTCCCGATCGAGGAGACAATCCCCATTCCAGTGATGACGACGCGTCTCATGCTCAAAACTCCTGCTTGACATCGCGGCCCTGGAGCACGGGGCCTTTGTTCAAGGTCGAAAGAAGGCCGACCGAAGGTTCACGCCGCCGATGGAGTTGCGGCCTTGACCAAGCCCACCCGCAAATCCTTGGCCTCATATATGCGCGTTCCATCGGCTTCGAGCCAGCCGTCGGCGACTCCGAGCACCAGTTTGGTTTTGAACACGCGTTTCAATTCCACGCCGTAGATAATCCGCCTGACGGTGGGCAAGACCTGGTCGGAAAATTTGACCTCGCCCACGCCGAACGCCCGGCCGCGTCCATTGAGGCCAAGCCAGCCCAGATAAAAACCAAGAAGCTGCCAAAGCGCGTCGAGCCCGAGGCAGCCAGGCATCACCGGATCGCCCTTGAAATGGCAGCCGAAAAACCAGAGGTCCGGCTTGACCGAAAATTCGGCCAAGATCACGCCCTTGCCATTGGCGCCGCCTTGTTCGGAAACATCCGTGATTCGATCGAACATCAAAAGAGGCGGCAACGGCAATCGCGGATTGCCTGGCCCAAACAATTCGCCCCGCGCGCAGGCGATCAGGTCCTCATATTCGAAATTGGCACGCCGCTCGTTCATGTCCGTTTCACTCTCGCGCCCCCGCCCGGCCGCCACGGACCTTCTTCGGCGAAGTTCGCGTGCTTCTAACACACGGATCGGCCAGCCGGAAGCCGCCGCCGCGCCATGCGCTCTCGGCTTTGAGGGCCCCCAATTTCTGTTGGTAGGCGCCCTCATTTTGCCCCGTTTGAGGCACCTGCTGGGGAGCTACTCAAGGCCGCCGGGCTGGTACTTCAGCGCTCCGGGGGTGTTTTGCCATTTCGCAACGCATGCGGGACCCGGCCGCTTCCATTCCTTGAGGCGGCGAGATCGCGGAGGCCTGGGGATGCCCCGGCCCAGTTTATTCGCGGCCCAGGAATCTTGCGAAGCAACGATTGGAAAACGGCTCCATGAAATTCCGGTACGACATTAATGCGTTGAGGGCGCTCGCGGTGACCGCGGTGGTCCTCTTTCATTACAAGGTCGATTTTGTTCCTGGCGGATACATTGGAGTCGATGTTTTTTTTGCGATTTCCGGCTATCTCATGACGATCGTAATCGTAGGGAGATTGGCCAACGGCAAATTCAGGATTTGGGACTTTTATTACGACCGGGCGAAGCGCATCGTTCCCGGTCTCCTAGGCATGTGCTTTGTCCTGCTTGCCGCGGGATATTTTTTGTTGGAACCGATAACCTATCATTATCTTGGCTCGACGTCGATTGCGGCACTTCTATTCTTTTCGAATTTCCGGTTCTGGGAAGCAACCAATTATTTCGATCCGCAGAGCGACACCAAATGGCTCCTGCATACCTGGAGCCTTTCGGTGGAATGGCAGTTTTATTTGATCTATCCGATCATACTTATGGCGTTGCACAAATTCGATAAACCCCGACGCCATATTGTCCCAATTCTCTGGTCCATGGCATTTTTGTCGCTTCTAATGTGCATTTGGTTTTCCAAAGCAGAACCGGCGTCGGCTTTTTATCTGCTTCCGGTTAGGGCGTGGGAATTGCTTGCGGGCGGGATCGTCGCATTGCAATTCAAGAATGCCGAGAGGAGATATTCCTGGTTGCTTCTAGTCAGCGGGCTTCTGTGCATCGGCATATCCATCGCATTCTACGACAAGACGATAGCCTGGCCATATTATTGGGCGTTGCTGCCCGCGATCGGCACCTGCCTTGTGATCGCCGCGAATCGGCCGGATATGGCGGCCTTCAAATTCCCGCTCGTGCAAACGGTTGGAATATGGTCCTATGCGATTTATCTCTGGCATTGGCCGATTGCGGTCGCGGCGATTTACTTCGACTTCCCGACAATAACGCCTCTCAAAATCGCCTGCGAAATCGCAATTCTCGCGGCGATCCTTGCGATGGGCGGCTTCCTGCTGTCGTTCGCCAAAAAAATTTCCAACCGGGAGCTGGCCGAGGAGAGGCTGCCCGGATTGCTATGGGGCGGAAGCGCGCTGGCGCTTACCGTCGGGTTTGCGATCATCATCACGATCAATGAAGGATTGGCCAACCGGAAACCTGATGGCGCAAGACAGGTCCGTGTCTATAGGATGGCGGCTGCGGACTGGGACTATCCCTCAAGGTGCGCGGGCATGGATTCGGCTGGCAATCTCAGACCATGTCAACTCGGTCCACCGGACAACCCCGGCATCCTATTCATTGGCGATTCGTTAGCCATGCAGCTTTTCAGTCATTTTGCCGAACCTGCAAAGACGCGTCATAATAGCTCCATTACGTTTTTGGCGTCATACAACTGTCCGCCTCTCACAGGTATCCGAATAATTGTCGACAGGTATAGTTGCACTGGCTTCTTTGAAAAAGCATTGCATTTCGCCGAAATTGGCAATTTCAAACGCATCGTGCTCGTCTCGGCCTGGTTTGGCTATCTCTCGCCCGCAAGCATGGGGGTGTGTTTCCCGGACGGCGCCGATTGTACGTGGAAAAGCGAACCAACATGGTATTTTCAGCACTTGGACGCGGCGCTCGCCGCATTGCGTTTGCGCCTCCAGGAATTCAGGAAGCGGGGAGTTGAGATTGTCATCGTGTCAGCTACCCCGAATGGCGATTGGGATGTCCCTAAGGAACTCTTGAAACGGCAATTTTGGCAAGTGGGTACCAAAGACATCGAGTATATCGACCGTGAGGGATTCGAGCGATGGTCTGCGCCGGTGAAAGGCCGTTTAAAGTCTCTCGCGGCGACAATCGGCGGGAAATTTGTCGATCCGCTCGATTTCCTGTGTTTCGATAATCGCTGCCCCACAATTGACGAGGATGGCGTTCCCTATTTTCGGGATCAGGCGCATTTTCGCGCGGCGGCAGTCAGGACTTCGCGATTTCAATTCTTGCACGATGTCGCGGGAATCGGCAATCAGTTCAGCGCAATACCCGCGGCATCGAAAAATTATCCATAACTGGTCCGGTAAATCCCTCTTGACCGGACCAAAAATCCGAGACGCGTGGCCGCCATCCGCGAACGTGACCTCCTTTGCGCTTTTTGTGTTTGCCCCCATATAGGTGGGGCGGGCCGGACGAGGTCCGCTTAACGTTAGGATAAGAAGCCATGGCGTTTCGCCACAGACCCTTGATTTTAATCCTCGCTGCGACGCTTGCGCTAGGTTTTGCTGGGGACGCTTTTGCCCGCATGGGCGGCGGCTCTTCGTTCGGCAGCCGCGGCGCGCGCACGTTTAGTGCGCCTTCGGCGACGCCATTGGCCCCACGCGCGGCCCCAATGGAGCGGTCGATGACTTCTCCGAATGACCGTAATTTGCGCCGTCCCGCGCCGTTTTCCCAGGGCGGCTTTTTTTCCGGCGGTTTTGGCCGCGGCCTGCTCGGAGGCTTCATCGGCGCCGGATTGTTCGGCCTGTTGTTCGGCCATGGTCTGTTCGGCGGTCTCGGCGGCGGCTTGTCGATCCTCGGCTTGCTGCTTCAGATCGGGCTTTTGTTCCTGCTGTTCAAGTTCGTCATGGGCTTTGTTCGCGGACGCCGTCCGGCGTTCCAGGGCACGGCCTTTGATTCCAGAGCGGGCCAAGGATTGGGCCAGCCTGAACCCGGCGCGCAGGGAGGCTTTGGCGGCGGCCCGGGAAGCCTGCGGCGCGAGACAAAGCTCGAAGTCGCCACAGCCGATTTCAGCGTGTTCGAACAGCGCCTCGTCGCGATTCAATCCGCCTTTGGCGCGGAAGACTTCGATCGTCTGCGCGCCCTGGCGACGCCGGAAATGGCGTCCTATCTTGCCGAGGAACTTGCCGACAACGCCAAGAAAGGCCTGGTCAACAGGGTCTCGGACGTGACGTTCCTGCAAGGCGATCTTTCCGAGGCCTGGCGCGAGCCGCAAGGCGAATACGCAACGGTCGCCATGCGGTTTTCCTTGATCGACACAATGGCCGATCGCGTCTCGGGCAAGATCGTCTCCGGCGATCCGGCGCCGCAGCAGGTAACCGAGGTCTGGACCTTTGCGCGGCCTGTCGGCGGCGTCCCCGACGACTGGAAACTGTCGGCGATCCAACAAACCTGACGCCTGCGGGCCGGAGACTCGATTCGGCCTCGGCTTGCGGCCGTCGCCGCCTCATCGGCGAGGGCAAGGCAAGGATCTGCCGTCAATCGCACAGGACCAGGCCACGAAACTCTTTTGGGCCTTTGCGTTGCGCGCGACACAACGGCGTTCGACCTCGCGCAGTGCCGGAAGTGTAGTCACTCACGCGATCATGCTCTTTCGCGCCTCGCTGGCGCGGCCAAGGGTTGCCAGCACCTTGGCGACGATGCCTTTCGCGTCGAGGCCCGCGCCCGCATAGAGTTTCTCCGGCTTGTCGTGATCGAGGAAACGGTCGGGCAGGACCATCGACCGGAATTTCAGGCTCCGCGCGCTAACGCCGTCGAACGCGCCATCCTCGGCGAGCAATTGCATCACGAAGGAGCCGAAGCCGCCAACGGACCCTTCCTCGACCGTGATCAGGACTTCGTGGTTCGCCGCGAGGCGGAGGAGGAGGTCGGAATCGAGGGGTTTGGCGAAGCGCGCGTCGGCGACCGTCGTCGAGACGCCATAGGTGGCGAGATCCTCCGCCGCCTTCGATGCCTCGGCCAAGCGCGTGCCAAACGACAGGATGGCGACTTTGTTGCCTTCGCGCAAAATCCGGCCACGGCCGATCTCCAGGATTTTCCCTTTCGCGGGCAGGTCGGTGCCGACTCCGTCGCCACGGGGATAACGCAGGGCGATCGGTCCTTCGTCATAGGCCGCGGCGGTTGCCACGAGATGCACAAGCTCGGCTTCGTCGGCCGCCGCCATGACCACCATGCCAGGCAGGATCCCGAGGAAGCAAACGTCGAAAGAGCCGGCGTGGGTCGCGCCATCGGCGCCAACGAGCCCCGCCCGATCGATGGCGAAGCGCACCGGCAATTTCTGGATGGCTATATCATGCACGACCTGATCATAGGCACGCTGCAGAAAGGTCGAATAGATCGCGCAGAACGGCTTATAGCCTTCAGTCGCAAGGCCGCCCGCGAAGGTGACGGCGTGCTGCTCGGCGATCCCTACATCAAAGGTGCGTTCCGGAAAGACCTTTTGGAAAAGATCAAGGCCGGTGCCGTTTGGCATCGCGGCGGTAATCGCGACGATCTTGTCGTCCTGCCGCGCCTCGGCGATCAACGCATCGGCGAAGACCCGCGTATACGAAGGCGCATTCGCCTTGGGTTTCACCTGGACGCCGGTCACGACATCGAATGTATTGACGCCGTGATATTTGTCGGTTGAGGCTTCGGCCGGAGCGTAACCTTTACCTTTTTGGGTCACGACATGGACCAGAATCGGCCCCAAGTCGTGGTCCCGGACGTTTTTCAACACCGGGAGCAAATGGTCGAGATTGTGACCGTCGATCGGTCCGACATAATAAATGCCAAGCTCCTCGAACAACGTTCCGCCGGCCCAAAAATTGCGGGCAAATTCCTCGGTCTTGCGGGCTCTGTCATAAATGAATTTCGGTAAATGGCGGCCGAGTTGTTTCGCCGTTTCACGCACCGAGCGGTAGGTCCCGCCGGAGACGAGCCGGGCGAGGTAAGCGGACAAGGCGCCGGCCGGCGGCGCGATCGACATGTCATTGTCGTTAAGAACGATGATCAGGCGCGAATGCATGGCGCCCGCGTTGTTCATTGCCTCGTAAGCCATGCCGGCGGACATCGCGCCATCCCCGATCACGGATACGACGTGGGTTTTCTTGGCCGATAGCGTGTTGGCCACCGCCATTCCGAGCCCGGCGGAGATCGATGTCGAGGAATGCGCGGCGCCAAAAGGATCGTATTCGCTCTCGGAGCGTTTGGTGAACCCCGACAAGCCACCGCCCCGGCGCAAGGTCCGGATCCGGTCGCGCCGCCCGGTGAGAATCTTGTGCGGATAGGCTTGGTGGCCCACGTCCCAAACCAACCGGTCGTTCGGCGTGTCGAAAACATAATGAAGGGCGACCGTAAGCTCGACAACGCCAAGCCCCGCGCCGAGATGGCCGCCCGTCACTGAGACCGCGTCGATCGTCTCGGCGCGCAACTCGTCCGCGACTTGGGCGAGATCGGACTCCTTCAGGCGCCGCAGATCCAAAGGGGAAGCGATCATGTCGAGAAGCGGAGTCTTTGAAGATGTCGTCACGGGCGCCTCTTTGAAAGCAAGACCGGAAACCAGGCGTTGCGAAAGCAGGGAAACGCTTCAGGACCAATAAGAGATGCCTTCTCGCCGGGCGGGCCTTTCTGAACGGTGAATAGCGAACAAAGGCATCACCCGCAACGCTAACCGGTTCCAAGTCAGGCATGCGGGAGATTTTCGTGCGCCGCCGCGACTTTTGCACCACAGTTGATTAACAATTCACGGCACGGTTTAACCAAACCGTGCTTTTCCGCAAGACAACGCATTGACCGGTAGGAAAAGCGAAGCTTGGCATACGCAGACGGGGCGCCGAAAAAGGAGAACGTGTCGGTGGGAAGAAGCATGCAGGTGGAACCACAGTCCCGCCGGCTGGTTAAAGCTTAGGAGAAGGATCATATCGATGGCATATACGGTCAAAACCGGTCCGTTTCCGGAGCCGCCGGAAAATCTGCGACGGGTGATCGAAAATCTTAGGCCTCGCTGGCGCTGGATCGTCGCCTTGGGGGTCTTGATCGCCGGCCTGGGGGTTGCGGCACTTTTCCTCGTCGTTTCGGCGACCATCGCCTCGGTTTACACGATCGCGGTTTTCATGATCGTCGCCGGCGCCGCCGAGATCGCCACGGGTCTTGGCGCCAAGACCTGGCGACGGTTCGTGGTTTGGATCATTGCGGGACTTGCCTATATCGTAGTCGCGGCTTTTGCGCTTGCTCAGCCCTTGATCGCGGCGGCGTTCTTTACTTTGCTGCTGGGCGCGGGAATGATCGCGACCGGAGTTGTCCGGATCTTCCTCGCGGCACATCTTGGTGCTCCGCTGCGAGGCCCTGTTCTGCTCGCGGGAGTGCTCACGGCGCTGGTTGGGATATTGATCGTCGCGGGCTGGCCGGCGAATAGTTTCGTGATCCTGGGTGTTCTTCTCGGCCTCGACCTCGCGTTTTGGGGCGCGGCGTGGATAGGGTTCGGGTTGCGCTTGCGGCGCTTTCGAACCGGCGATGATTAAGCCGCACGCGCAATGCAATGGATAATGAAAGGAGACGCTTGGAAATGCGACGCTTGCGGCGAGGATTCGCGAACCTGCCGGTTTGATCGCATCGCGGCAAGAAACTTTTCCCAGCGGTCCTTCGCGCCAAAAGGTTCGTGATGGCAAAATGGGTTTACACTTTCGGTCAGGGCAAGGCCGAAGACGAAAGCGGCCTGCGAGACCTCCTCGGCGGCAAGGGCGCCGGTCTCGCCGAAATGGCAAGGCTTGGGCTGCCGGTTCCGCCCGGCTTCACGATCACCACCGAAGTCTGCGCTTACTTTTACAAGAATGGAAAACAATTTCCCCCGAGCCTTGCCGCCGAGGTCGAAACCGCGCTCGGCTCCGTTGGCCATCTCACCGGCCGCTGCTTTGGCGACGAGGGAAATCCGCTCCTAGTCTCGGCCCGGTCCGGGGCAAGGGTGTCGATGCCCGGCATGCTGGATACCGTCTTGAACCTCGGACTGAACGGCATTACCGTCGAGGCGTTGGCGAAAAGCTCGGGCGATCCGCGTTTTGCCTATGATTCCTACCGCCGTTTCATCCAAATGTATGCGAGCGTGGTGTTGGGCATCGAACACCATATATTCGAAGAGATCTTGGAATATCATAAAGAAAACAAAGGTGTAACCCTCGATACGGAGCTTTCGTCCGAGGATTGGCGGAAGCTGATCGTCGATTTCACGGCAACGGTCGAAAGAACCTTGGGCGCGCCGTTTCCGCAAGATCCGCGCGAACAGCTCTGGGGCGCCATCGGCGCCGTGTTCGAGTCTTGGATGAATCCGCGCGCGGTCGCCTACCGGCGGCTGCACGATATTCCGGCGAGCTTTGGCACCGCGGTCACTATTCAGGCCATGGTTTTTGGCAACATGGGCGAAACGTCGGCGACGGGCGTCGCCTTCACCCGCAATCCTTCGACCGGGGTGAAGGAACTTTACGGCGAGTTCCTGCTCAATGCGCAGGGCGAGGACGTGGTCGCGGGCCTCAGAACACCGCAAAGCATCACCGAGGCGGCGCGCATCGCGGCGGCGGCCCAAGAGCCTTCGATGGAAGCCGCCTTGCCCGGGGTCTTCGCCGAATTCGCGCGCGCGGCGGGTCTTCTCGAAGAGCACTACCGCGACATGCAGGACATGGAATTCACCGTCGAGCGCGGCAAACTATGGATGTTGCAGACACGCGCTGGCAAGCGCACCAGCAAAGCCGCGCTCCGTATCGCCGTCGATATGGCGAACGAAGGAGCGATCAGCAAGGAAGAGGCGATCGCGCGCGTCGATCCTTCCGCGCTCGAACAACTCTTGCATCCAGCGCTCGATCCAAGCGCCCCGCGGCAGGTCGTCGCCACCGGCCTGCCGGCATCGCCGGGGGCGGCCAGCGGCGAGATCGTGTTCGACGCCAGCGACGCCGAGCAAATGAAGAGCGCCGGCCGCAAGGTCATTCTGGTGCGCATCGAGACAAGTCCCGAAGATATTTTGGGGATGCACGCGGCGGAAGGAATTCTGACGACGCGCGGCGGCATGACGTCCCACGCCGCGGTTGTCGCGCGCGGAATGGGCAAGCCGTGCGTCTCCGGCGCCGGCGCGGTCCGCGTCAATTATGCGAAAGCGACGATGACGGCGGCGGGCCTCACCTTTAACAGGGGGGACTTGCTGACCATCGATGGCGCCACGGGCCAAGTAATCAAGGGCGCCGTCAGAATGATTCAGCCCGAACTTTCGGACGAATTTACAATCCTGATGGAATGGGCCGATGCGGTCCGCCGGATGGGCGTGCGGGCCAATGCCGACACGCCACAGGACGCGCGGGTGGCGCGAAAGTTCGGCGCGGAGGGGATTGGCCTTTGCCGTTCCGAGCACATGTTTTTCGAAGGCGAACGGATTGTTGCCGTCCGCGAAATGATCCTTGCCGGGGATGAAGCCGGGAGGCGCGCCGCGCTCGCCAAGCTGTTGCCTATTCAGCGCGCCGATTTCACCGGGCTTTTCGAGATCATGTCGGGGCTGCCGGTGACGATCCGCCTGCTCGATCCGCCGCTGCACGAGTTTTTGCCGCGAACCGAGGCGGAAATCGCGGCGGTCGCGGAGGCCATGGGCATTTCGCCGGAAAGGCTCGCCCAGCGCACGGCCGAATTGCATGAAGTTAATCCAATGCTGGGTTTTCGCGGCTGCCGGCTCGCGATCGCCTTTCCCGAAATCGCGGAAATGCAGGCCCGCGCCATTTTCGAAGGCGCGGTCGCGGCCAAACGCGAGACCGGAGCGATGGCGCGGCCGGAGATCATGATACCGCTCGTCATCGCCAAGGCCGAATTCGATTTCATCAAGGCGCGGATCGATGCCATGGCGAACGCCGTCGCCGCCGAGACCGGCGAGATCATGGTCTATTCGGTTGGGACGATGATCGAGACCCCCCGCGCCAGCTTGCGTGCCGGCGAACTCGCCGAGACCGCCGAGTTCTTTTCGTTTGGCACCAATGACCTGACCCAGACCTGCCTGGCGCTTTCGCGCGACGATGCCGGATCGTTTCTTGGCGACTATACGGCCAAGGGAATCCTCCCCGCCAGCCCGTTCGCCACGATCGACCGGGAGGGCGTGGGCGAACTCGTCGAAATCGCCGCCGCGCGGGCCCGGCAGACGCGGCCGGACATCAAGCTCGGAATCTGCGGCGAGCACGCGGGCGATCCGGCCTCGATCGACTTTTTCGAGCGCGCCGGCCTGACGTACGTCTCCTGTTCGCCGTTCCGGGTGCCGGTCGCAAGGCTTGCCGCGGCGCAGGCGGCGCTGCGAAGAAAACCCGCGCGCCAGGCGGAAGGGCAGGGGTAGGGCAATTATCTCCATCGTAGGCCGTTGCCGAATCCGCGCGAAAGCTGCAAACATCGGCGTATGGCATCGCAAAAGCGTTTCAATTTTGGCCGCGCCGGAACTCTTTTCAACGAAAAGACCCTCAAGGACGCGTTCACCAAGGTCGTGTTCGACCCGAGCGAGCAGCAGCGCAAGGCCGCGAAGGATTGGGCGGCGCAGGTCCGCCATCCAAACTTTCGCAAAGCCAAGGAAACCTCCGTCCGGGACGAATTCATTCAAACGGTGTTCGTCACGGTACTTGGCTATACGCCTTACCGTGCGGGCGAAGCATTCACGATTGCTACGGAGGAAGCCTTAGGCAAAGGCGCCGTGGATAGGGCGCTCGGGACATTCTCGCTCAGGGAAAGAACAGTTCTTGCTCCCTTCGAATTGAAGGGGCCGAAGACGCACGACCTCGACGCAATCATGCCGGGGCGGAACAAAAGCCCGGTCCAGCAGGCCTGGGAATATGCCATCGACGCGCCGGGCGCCCAAATGGGTGCTCGTATCGAATTGCGCGGAGATCCGGCTCTACGCCTTCGGTCACGGCCGCGAGCTTTATGAGACATGGGATCTTGGGCTTCTCGACGACCCGCAAGAGCATGAGCGGCTTTGGTTGCTCGTCGGCGCGCAAAACCTTCTCTCCGGCCGCACCGCTGCGCTGCTTGACGATAGCGCCAATGAACAGAAGGACATCACCAACAAGCTCTATGTGGACTACAAGAATACGCGGGATACGCTCATTCAGACGCTGAAGGACCAGCCGCCGCACCTCACTTGGCTGGAGGCAATCGAACATGCGCAGACGATCCTTGACCGCGTTCTCTTTATTGCCTTCGCGCAATCGACCTCGCTTTTGCCGGACCGGCTGATCCAAAAAGCCTGGGACCAAAAAAGCCCGTTTCGCCCAAACGCCGCATGGGAAAATTTCGTCGGCCTCTTCGATGCCGTGAACAGAGGCAATTCAGCTCTCGACATTCCGGCCTATAACGGCGGCCTTTTTGCTAATAACGCCATCATCGATGCCTTGCGCCTCTCGAATTTTGTTTGTGAGAATTTCGCGAAAATCGCCGACTATGATTTTTCAAGCGAAGTGCCGGTCAGCGTGCTCGGCCATATTTTTGAGAAGTCGGTTTCCGATATCGAAAAGGCGCGCGCGGAAGCCCAAGGCCAGCCGCCGCCGAAGACCGCTAAGAGCAAGCGTGAGGGCGTCGTCTATACGCCCGATTTCGTCACCCGCTTCATCGTCGAGGAAACCATCGGCAAGACTCTTTCCGAGCGTTTTGCCGCAGTGCGCGGCGCGTATGGCGTCGCCGAGACAATCACCGAAAACGGCAAAACATATGATTGGACGCCTGAGACCGAACTAAAAGTCTGGCGAGACTACCGGCAAGAGCTTCGCGGCCTCACCATCGTCGATCCGGCTTGCGGCTCTGGCGCGTTCCTGGTTGCGGCCTTCGATTATCTGCGCATATTTCTTATAAGCCGTGGCAATTTAGAAAGTTTTGTCGATTTCGGAGACATAAAGGTATTCGAGGATGTAACGACATACCCTGTTATTCTGACGGCTAAGAAAATAGATTCAACTGCACAATCCGACATAAAATTTCTAAACTTAAATAATATTTTACCGGACGACCTGCATACGTCATTTCTAAGAAATCACGATAGCATGCCTTCGGCAGATTTGACTTTAGATGCTTGGCATTTTGAATCCGCGGATCTTCGCCTGCTTCGCCGAAAAATTTGCAACGAGTCACACCCTTTATCCGATGAATTTGGCCACCCGAAGAATGGGATAAAGACAGGATTAACAGCGTTGTTCGAGATTTCCACGGACGAATTCGAGGTGTTTCGCGGCCAAAATTTAACGTTGGACCAACTGATCAAGCCTTTCCTGGTTGGCGATAACGTAGAGAAGTGGTCTCCCGAGCCGCCGGGCCAGTTTATTATTCGCATCGAAAAAGGGTGGACCCGGACGCAAGTTCAAACGGATGACGAATCGATCGCATGGAATTGGTTCGCAAGTCGGTTGCCGCAGGTAGCTCCCAGGTTTCTGCTTCATAAAGATAAAGCTATGGCCCGCTCTGATCAGGGGGATTTCTGGTGGGAGCTACGCGCGTGCGACTACTATTCTGAGTTTGACAGGCCGAAGATTTGTATCCCCGAAATGTCGCAGGGACCTAAGTTCGCGAGAGATATCAGCGGTTGCACTCTCAACAACAAGGTATTTTTCCTGCCGTACTCGCCCGAATTGATCGGTTATATGAACTCTCGCTTGGCGTGGTTCTATCTATTTGGACGTTGTGCGCAACTGCGAGGCGGAAAATGGAGGTTAGAACTACGGGAGCAATATATTTCGACATTGCCCATACCGGCAAAAGGACTCGGGCATGACCCAAGTCTAGCGTTTCAATCGAGCGTGGCTGCCGACGCTGCCGATAGCCGCACGCAGAAAATCAGTACCTTTCTGCGCCGAGTCCCGGACCTGTGCCCACCTGACCGCAAGCCAAAGCTTACCACGTGCTTGCGAGAATGGTGGAAACTCGATTTCAAATCGTTCCGAGCCGAAATCAAAAAAGCGTTCAAGGCCGATATTCCGCTAAAGCAGCGCAACGACTGGGAAAGTTTATTACGCGAGGAAGGCAAAAAGGTCCGCCGCTTGACGGTGGAAATCGAACAAGCCGAGCGCGAAATCGATTCCATCGTCTACCAGCTCTTCGACCTCACGCCCGATGAAATCGCGCTCCTCGAAAGCTCGCTAGCCGGGCAATATTGACCGCCTCTTTTGATCGGTCTCTCTGAAGCCCGCCGCTTGTCCTCGTTGAGATGAGGGCGGGGTTTCATGCGGACCGGGGACGGCGTCGGTCGCGCGGGAGTCTCGTAAGCCACTAATATATAACGAGAATTTCATGTCTGCCACCACCGGCATTAAACGTTCCGCAACAATATTTGAAAAATAACCGCATATGGGGGTGAACGGCTATAAGCCTCCAATGGCATCATGCCGGTCTGCCGTACCGGCGAAAATCCGGTATGTCCCCGCACCTTTAATGAATTTTAGGGACCTGCAATGTCGCGCCGACCGACCAACACATCCGCGATGAGGGCGCTTGCGGCCCGCGCGCCGACCGAACTGAAGGGCCTAGCCAACTCAACCGCTGCCAGCCATCCGGCTTACTTGTCAATCGCCACCAAGATGACCTCCGACGCCGGTGCCCTTGGCACGGTCAACGACGCGCTCGGCAAACGCAAGTCGCTGGTTCCGCCGATGGGCCCGGCGCTAAATACCACGATTTCGCTGATTGACGCGATCATGAACGATTTGATCACGGCTTCCCGGCCTGGCGCCGAATTGGACAAGATCGAGACGGATATTGCTGCGCAGCAGCACTCGTTACGCAGCATCGGCAGTTCGATGAATATCGCCGCGGCGACGGCGGGGAACCTCGCCAACACGGCGGCGGACGTCGAGACCGCCATAGGTTCAATCACCACCGCCGCGAACACGCTGGGCGCGACAACGACCCCTCAGCGGACCTATGTCTCCAACTTGAGCGATTCGCTGACCACGGGCGTCGGTGCGCTCGTCGGTGCGAACATGAATGAAGCGGCCACCAAGATTGCCGCCCTCCAAGGCGAGCAGCTGTCGGGCGCACAGGCGCTCAGCATTTCGAATTCGAACACTAAGCTGATCTTGAAGCTGTTCGAGCTCTAGAATTTGATCATCGGAGAATGGCCTGCGTTCATTTCGAGAACGCGGTTTTTTTTGCCGTGTGGCGCCAGATGCAATCGGTGTTTCCGTATTCGCCATGACTGGGTTGGCGGATATTTTTTGCGCCCTCCGACCGGGTTTTCTGCTCGCGCCGAGAATGGAGGGTGCGGCGGCACATGGCGGATGCGGGCGGAAACGCGGCTGGGGGTTGGCGGGGTCTCGTCGCGGACGCAATATGATTGCCGCATGGCGAGCGGTTTTGGCGGAAAAAACAACTTCTACGAGAAATTTTATTTGACATTTAACCATAAGTTGCTAATTGTTTATGAATGAAGGAGAGATTCGCGGGAGTTTTCAATGTTGGTGATAATTGACGAGCGTGAAATTGTAACATCTGGTTACACATGCCGTTTTGGCAGCGAAGGCGTTTCCTAGGCCGGATTTTGTCCCCTGGAATTTCAGGAATGGGTGGCGACGGTGGCCGACTCCGACCTCTTCGCGGTGGAAGCATTTCTCCTCGGGGACTGCCGGGACCGGCAGCGTTATCCCAAGATGATCAAGGACCGCACCCGTGCTCCGGTGATCGCCATGAACGAGACACCTTGTCTCGAGCAGACGCTGGATTTATTCGCGGCGGGCGTCGACGACGTGGTGCGGAAACCGATCCATGTTCGCGAGATACTGGCCAGGGTGGGAGCAATCCGGCGCCGGCACGAGTGCGAGCGCGACTGCGCCGCGGTTGGCGAATTGCGGGTTTTTTTCGACGGCCGGGATCCGCAACTCAAGGGAGTTTCCCTGCCGTTGCCGCGGCGCGAGCGCCGAATCCTTGAATATTTGGTCAATAACCGCGGCCGGCGCGTCAGCAAGGCCCAAATCTTCAATTCCATCTATGGAATTTTCGATGAGGATGTCGAAGAGAACGTGGTTGAAAGCCATATCAGCAAGCTGCGTAAGAAATTGCGGGGCAAGCTCGGTTACGACCCGATCAACTCGGTTCGCTATCTTGGGTATCGTTTGGACGAATCTATTAGTGGCGGCTGAAACGCCGATGGCGCGCCAAGCCAACTTGCCGGTGCCGGAACGGCGCGGCGGCGAGCTTCCGAAAAATCAAGCACGGCGATGACTGTACGTGTTCCGTGTCGCTGGATTAGCGGGAGCCAAGGTGCGGACGCCTCGGGTGCAAAGTTTGAGCTTCGATGCGTTGCGTTCTCATTTCGATTCGCGGCTGTGCAACAAGGACTGGAATTGAAGGGCAGGGCAGGGAGTTGGCCTTCGACCGAAGCTGCGATCGGCTGGCTCCTGTCGCCGATGAGTTCGACACCCGCGAATCGACGCGCGCGACGCGTGCCGGAATTGCGAAATGCCAAGTATCGGGCCAAATCGACGTTCGATGGGATCGGCGGTCTGTTTAGTTGGGTAGGCCAATATTTCGATGACCGGCCCGGGTTGGGACTAGAGGAAAATGGTGGGCCGGGCAGGACTCGAACCTGCAACCAGACCGTTATGAGTGGCCGGCGGAAAACGAAGTCCGCCGAAAATCAACGGACCTCGATGAAAGCCGGCGCGTTTTGTTCGCTTTCGGTTCATCCCAATGATTGGGGATTTATTGGGGCGGGGCCACAATGACCCGCCGCACGAAGAATACCGACATCGATGCCAGCGACGACCGCACCATCCAGGGGCAGGCGCCGCGCGAACGGACAACTGCCGTATCGGCACGGCGGGAATGGCTTAAGCCCGCATTCGCCGGATGAGGCGAGCTTTCATTTCGAATTTTGGGCGATTCAGCTATACGGCACCGCTTCAAGACACTCGGGAGGCGACATGGCCTCATGCCCGATATCGTCAACGCCATCACGGGGCGCCACCGGAAGACGGTAGCGAATAGCTACGGTGAGTTTCCTGTCGAGGCGCTCTATCGGGAGCTGTCGAAAATTCCGCTGGTCGGAACACTGTAAAATTAGGAAGCCGAAGGGCGTCCGCAGCGAGCTAGGAGATACTTTTGCGCTTCAGATCGCAGCCGCTCACCATGACGAGAGCCGCTTCCCAGAAGGTCCAAACACAAGGCTGCTCACGCGCGATGAAGAGCCGCGAGAAACGGGGCGGCTTAGGCGGCTCCGAGTTCGGCGACTTATCCTGACAGATTGACGACCAGTCCCCCAAGGGAAGACGGCGTCCTCAGTATTCGTCCGCGAGCATGATCGTGAGGACGCGTGTTGTTTTTTGTGGGTCACCTGGATCTTCGGAGCCATACTGCATCGACTTGTCGTAGTAGTCATGTTTGAAAATGAACTTCTGGTCATCGATCTCGAAGCTGCCGAAATCGTGCTCATTGTGCGGATCGTTGTCTGGCGTGAAATCGTCGAACGTTCTCGTGAGCTCAATCGCCCGGGCCCTGACATCATCCGGCAGGGCGCTGACGGCTGCAGTCATCATGACGTGTCCGCCGGTCAACGATTTGCGAAAGCGATCGTTAAGACTACGGATTTTAGCGCTCTTGGCGCCCTGGATCGCCTCGTGCTCGTCGGGTTCGATCTCCGCATCACAGGTGGGACAGCGGTCGTTGCAGAGGCAGTCCCATTCAGCCCACCAATCCGTGCCGCAGGGACAGGTATGGTGTTTCCGAAACCACGGCATCAGCGTCGTCCCCATTCAGAAGCATGCGCGAGGGCATCGGGGATTTCGGGATCGCCTTCTTGCCGGGCGGCGAA
>Ga0185299_10003866_pt1 | contig 18948 bp, 26 predicted proteins | sample PaiPotPPA55metaG_FD_128002 | JGI IMG/M metagenome (GOLD analysis project Ga0185299, IMG submission 128002) | Iron sulfur acid spring bacterial and archeal communities from Banff, Canada, to study Microbial Dark Matter (Phase II) - Paint Pots PPA... ...
TTCGGTTTCCGGAGGCCTCGGTCTTAGTTCGTGGACATTACGGGTCATCTTTTCCCATCCATTTAACATCTGCGTGGATGGTATATGGATGGTTCACAGAGCTTTTCAAGGGCTGACGCACTAATCAGCGGTCGGTTGTTTGAACTGGAATGCCGGCCAGCCCCATGGATTTCGGGTCTCATAAGCGCAGCAAGACGCCGCAAGGTACGGCGGGATGGCACCTCGTCTCGGCAAAAGTTCCGGGTGTCGATGGCCCCGCTGAGGCGCCATACGTTACGTATGCAACAGGGCTCAGGCTGACCAAAATTCTTATCGTTGCCAACCGATGGATCCGCGGTCGTTGCGATACCGGACTTCGAGTGGCCCCTCATCGACAAGGTCTCGAAGTCTGCGGCCGGCATGATCATTAGTGGGTGCGTACCGTGCTCGGCGCTGCTTGCGGCGATACCCATGGAACCAATTGCCACTTTTTCGCATTGGGATGTCGGAGGAGCACTATGAAGTGGACGCTTTTTGCGGCCGGGATTTACACGGTGATTTTGCTGACTATGGCCGAGCGGCAAGCGAGCGCGGGCATCGAACTGCTCACCAAGAGCATCATGCGTGGTGACGATTATACATTACTTAAACGAGCCTCCCTGCAGAGCCCGTAGATTGATGCTTTGGCAGACGTCAGGAGGGTCAGCCGTGAAGTGGACCTCTTGGGGCTTTCTCGCAATTGTCGGATCTCTCCTTTTCCTGGCCTTGTACCTCAAGGACACGGAAATCAGAGACGGTGCCGATCGGCTTTCTCATTTTCAACTGTCGCCTCATTTGTAGAATCCTGTGGCACACATTTTTACGCCCATCCCTGCACAAACGTGTGCGCGATGGATGTTAATCGCCAGGACACCGTCGCATTACTCACAAGAGCACAGTTAACGCACGAGATCGCAGGAGTTCAGCGTGGAAGAAATGAGAAGCGGAACGGTAAAACGTCCTCGACCATGGCGGTAGCTTTCAATGTCAGCTCGGCCCTGCTCAGGAGCTGGATTTGGGCGACGATGTCGGCAAGTGTTCTCATTGGCTCCGGCGCCCCAATCGTGGGCCTCCAAATCCATCGGTTACATGGCACAAACGGCCCACGCGGGCGTTGAGGGGAAACGGCGGCAGTACTTGGCGCCGCCCAGTCACGGGAGGTACGCGATGAAACTTGCTGGACCCGTTGCTATCGCCTTTTCTTGCTTGTGCTTCCCCGCCGGGATTGCTTTAGCCGATGACACCTCGCAGCCCAAGACCACCGCTACTAGGCCGGCAAAGGAGCTTCCCGGACAAACCTCCTTGCCGAGCAACGCTCCTCCGGCGACGAGGATACAACCAACCGAGTCGACTGATCAGAGTCCCACCGTCAAGCAGATGAACGAGGAAGCGAAGAAGAAACTGGAGATCGTGGGGAAGTAGCAGCATTTATTCCCGGTGCGAAGTCTGGACTAACCCGGCCAACAGAAATTCTCCACTTCATCATTTGGAGCGAGGGCGCGGTAGATGTCCTCCTCACTGGCGGCCGGCCCTTGTGCGGCCGCTGCGCGGGAGTAGGCCTTCGTCGACAGGGATTCCCCGCGCAGGGCCGTCCGCTGCGGGTACTCGCGAAGCACTCGGCTACCGCCCGTGCATCTCGGTTAGACATCAGTTCATGCCTACGACGTTTTTCCTCGGTCCTACCGAGCCAACCGCTTAATTTTCTTTACGGCGTGGAGAGGACCGCGCCATCCCAGGAACTCGAGCTTCTTGTCCTCGAGCGCGTTGGTCGCGAGGAAGAACTGTTCCAACTCCTCGCGCGCGCGGGAGGGGAGATGTCGCACGTCCTTCAAATCGGTCTCGAGAGGGGATCGGTCCGGCACCGCGAACACGCGGTCGTTCCTCTCCTTCCTACCCTTCGACTTCTGTTCGACCTCAAGAATTCCGATGGGCCTGCATCGAAGGACTACCCCGGGATAGGTCTGCGCATCGTGGATCACCAGAACGTCGAGCGGATCGCCATCCTCCGCCTTGGTCGACGGAATGAAACCCCAGTCGTAGGGGTAGGCAAGGCCGGCCATCAAAGGCTTTGCGAGGGTGAACACGCGAAGTTCCGGATCGAAGTCCAACTTACAGGTGCTTCCGCGAGGGGTTTCAACGACGGCGTAAACGTGTTCCTCGTCGGCCCATGTGGGGATCTTCAGCAGGTTCGGCATCTCAGCTGCCTCGCGCCGCGCCAACCGTATCGGCCATACGCGCTCCTCGCACGCCGATCGGCTTCGGCGAGCCCGTCGTGGTGTCTCGGGCGGTCTGGTGCTCCATCTCGGCATCGAGTTCTGCCCCGAGCAGGCTTACGATTGCCGAAATCCAGAGCCACGTCATGAATCCGATCGCTCCGCCCAGCGAACCATAGGTCTCGTTGAACTTGCCGAAATTAGCCGCGTACCAGGAGAAGAGGGCGGAAGCACCCAGCCAAAGTATCGTAGCCACTACGCTGCCCCATGTGATCCATCTCCAACGTGGAGCCTCACGGCTCGGCCCGAAGCGGTAGATGCATGCGAGGGCCAACGCTACGGCCAGGAACATGGCCGGCCATCTCACGATGCGAATGAGCAGGTCCGCGAGGTTCGAGAGCGAGAGGTAGTTGAGGACCACAGGTAGGACGACGATGGCGCCGAGCACGGCCAAGATGAACGTAATCGCCGCGAGCGTGAATGCCAGGGACATGGCATTGAGCTTGAGAAAGCCGCGTTTCTCTTTCTCGCCGTAGACGATATTCAAGGTATCGAACAGTGACTTCATCGCGGCGTTCGCGCTCCAAAGTGATACCGCAAGGCCGATTATGAACGTCAGACCGAGGGTCTGATTTCCCTTCGACGCGACACGCGTGAGCTGCTCGCGCGCCACGTCGATCGCACCGCCCGGCATGAATCCGGATACCTGATCGAGGTGCTTAGCGATGGTGCCGGGGTCCGAAAACAGGCCGTAGATAGCAACGAGAGCCGCCAAAGCGGGAAATATCGCTAGTAGGCTGTAGTACGTCATGCCGGCGGCCAGGGCGAGAATTCGATGGTCCCCGACGTTCGAGTAGGCGCGCAACAGGATGTCCTTCCATCCCTTCACGGGTATCTCGGAAGGCGACGCCGCAAGCCGGCCGCGGTCTTCTCCCTCTGTCAGTCTGACGGCCGAGGCAGCTTCCTTTGTATTCCGCTCCGGGACATCCTCGTTCTCCGCGGGCACCAGGCGCTCCACGAGGAAGCCGGCAGCCAGCAGACCGAGCGTCGCAGCAATGTCCCATCCGGTGAGATTGCGAGCCGGCCGTGTGCAGTGTCCAAGCCCATAAACTCCTCCACGCGGTTTAATTGCTACCGAGGAGGCAGAGTTCCGTGACCGACGCGCTGTTGTTCGAGTTCCTCGGAACCGGCTTCCGATTCTCAGTCGAGGGCGTGAGATGACGCCGTCCTAGTCATCCGGCCCAAAAGGGTTTTCGCCGGGCGGTGGTCCCGACCCCGAGTATGACTGAACAATGAACCCTGTGGCCGGCGGCGCGTTGGAAGGTTGCACGTCTCCAATCCGTGAGCCCATGCGTACAGCACCTAGAATTCGATCAAGTCGCCTTCGGCCCTGGCCAAACTTCCCAATCACCGTCCGGCCAACCCAGGCGGATATCGCGGTCGCGCGTACAATCGCGCGGGATACCGGGCCGGTCCCGGAGAAGGTCGCACGCGCCCTGACCTGGGGCGCGGACGAGAAGGTCCTTCTCGTTCTGGCGGTGGCCGGCTGGCTTGCCTCGCGCAGCCGGGGCGAGCCGCTGCGGCGCGCCGGCAACCACGCCGTGCTAGTCGCCATTGCGGCGGCGTTGCTGCCGCACGGGATGAAGCTTCTGTTCGACCAGACCCGTCCGGATCGCAGGACGGTACTGGGCCACGCTCACGGCATCTCCTTCTCCGGCAAGCGCGACGACGCTTTCCCCTCAGGCCACGCGCTGCACATGGGGGCGCTCGCCTCTGCTGCAGGCACACTGCCCGCCGGCCCCCGTCGGGCGATCCGAGTGTTCGCGGTCGGGCTCTCGCTGACCCGCGTCGTGGTTCTGGCCCATTGGGCGAGCGATGTCGTCGCCGGATTCGCGTTCGGAGCCATCCTTGAGCGGCTCCTGCGATTGTGGACCGGCTATCCGCTCGAAGCTTCACAGGAGGACGATCATGCCGATTCTTGAAGACCTGAAGGAATACGCGGAGCGCGCCACCGGTTTACGGCGACCCGGCAAAGGAGATGCTTCGGACTTCGCGCGGGCGCGACAACCCCGCGCCGTTCGCTTCAAGGATGACGGTCTGGTTCCCAATCATCCGCGATGGCCTTTGATCATCTATAAGGGGGCGGTCGATCTCGATGGGCCAAATGACCCGGCGGCCGTGATCGAAGACCTGTTCGAAGCGAACGGATGGGGCGATACGTGGCGCGACGGTATCTACGACTACGTGCACTATCACTCCAGGATCCATGAGGTGCTCGGCATCGCACGCGGGAGGGGACGCGTCCGCTTCGGTGGTGACAAGGGGCGGATCTACACCTTGAAAGCGGGCGACGTCGCCGTTCTGCCAGCGGGCACTGGCCACCAATGCATCTCGGCAGACAACGACTTCCTCGTCATCGGCGCCTACCCACCGGCCGGGACCTACGACGAGTGCACGACGGTGGAAGACCATCCCCGCGCACTCAGGACCATCCCGAAGGTCGCACTGCCGGGCAAGGATCCCGTGTACGGGACCGGCGGGCCGCTGTCGAAACTCTGGAAGAAAGCTAGATGACCGAATACGTCGTCCGCTTCGTGGTCGGTGGCGTCGTGGTGTCGGCGTTTGCGATGCTGGCGGACGTTCTGCGTCCCAAAAGCTTCGCCGGTCTGTTCGGAGCCGCGCCCTCCGTCGCGCTCGCGACGCTCGGCATCGCCGTGTACCGGCACGGAGCCGGCTACGCGGCCCAGCAAACCTGGGCGATGATGGCGGGGGCGATCGCGCTCGCTGTCTACAGCGTTGTCGTCTGCCAACTCCTCATTCGCGCACGGCTGCGGGCGGCGCCAGCTACGTTACTGTCGCTCGTCGTATGGCTGATCGTCGCCGTCGGCCTGCTGACCCTCACCGGTGGCCAGACATGAGCCCAATCCGCTTTTCGCCCTTGTCGCTCAAGGAAGGCCGCTGGTATGAATACCTGGTCCGCTTCGCGCTCGGCGGCGCCGCGACCGTCTTCACGGGGCTCATCAGCAGCCGCTATGGAGCATCCGTCGGCGGTATCTTTCTGGCCCTTCCGGCCATCTTTTGCGCCAGCGCGACCCTCATCGAGAAGCATGAAATTCGGCGCAAGCGGGAAGCGGGCCTCGACGGCAGGCGACGCGGGCAGAAGGCGGCCGCGCTCGATGCCGCCGGCGCCGCACTTGGCGCGCTTGGCATGCTGGCTTTTGCGATCGTGTTTTCGCTGATGGTGGAACGGAGTATTGCGGCCGCCTTCGTCGGCGCGTCGTTCGCGTGCCTGGCCGTCTCGGTGGCGGCCTGGTACTTGCGCCGCAATATGAGGTCGATCCAACGGAGGCAGACCTCCGACAGAATAAGTGGCTCCGCGGTTTCACGGAGCCGCTAAGTTTGAGCGACCGGCGTCAGGCCGCGGTCGAAGCCTTTGCGTTGACGCCCTTGCGCAGCGCTACGAAATTAAGCTTGGTGTTCGCTGCCTTTTCCTCGTTCAGGTTGGTCGTCAGGAAACGCACGATCTCGTCGTGCCCGAGCTCTTCGGCCCAAGCGATCAGCGTCCCGTAACGGCACATTTCGTAGTGCTCGACGGCCTGCGCGTTGGCGACAATGGCCGCGTCCAGCACGGCCTTGTCCGCGATTTCGCCAGCGGTCTCGTCGGCCTCCTTGATGATGCCGTCGATGGCTGGACACTGCATTCCGATAGGCTGCTTGCCGAGCTTCTCGAATACCTTCTGAAGCCGCTCGACCTGATTGTTGGTCTCTTCGAGATGGTTCTTGAGGCTCGTAGCAAGATCCCGATTGGTGGCCTTATCGATCATTTTGGGCAGCGCTTTGAGGATCTGCTGCTCGGCGTAGTAGATGTCCTGCAGACCATGGATCAGCAGGTCCTCCATCGTTTTTATCCTTTGTGAAGATACCCATTTCGACGTCTCCTTTCGCAATGATGACGATGGAACGCAGTTGGTCGGCGGCTGTTCCATTCGGGACCAATGCATCGGGAGAATCGAGATGTCTGATGGACTGGACCGCTTAGCCGGTCTGCTAGGACGGGCGGCGATGGACGTATGGGGCGACATGCCGCGCGACGTCCAAGAGGCGCTCTTCGAGACGGCGATGAAGGGGCGCGAGGCCGAGCGCGAGCAGTTGGCGCGGCTGCTGCACGATCGCCACCCGCGCACGCAGCATCCGGCGAAGCCGAGCTAAGCATAGGAAGGAACCGGTTTCCGTCCGCGGCGTCGCGCGAGGCCGTCCGAGAAGGCCCCTTCATGCGGCGCGCGAAACGTGGGACGCCCTGACGACAGGCACGGATCTCGGCAACGCCCACTTTACGATCGCTAAGGGAGCGCTCCAACAACTGCGGTTTCGATGCCGGCCGGTCCTCGGTCACCTGCTTCACGGCCTGCACGATCTGTTCTGGGTGGTACGGTTTCTGCAAGATACCCTCCTCCCCGGGTAATGAGCCGGCGGTCGGCTGGGAAGCCGGCAGCGTGGGGCCGGCGTACCGACCCTCCTTAACTCGGGACCTCGGGTCCGAAGTGCGTTGGAGCGCCTCTCCACCGACGAGAACGCGGTCCGGGGAGAGGTGCATCCGGAATCGGAGACGATGCGAGCTTCTCTGCTAGGTTGATCACCCGGCGCCGTTTATCGGGATTTCCATTCAGTGTCTCGACGGCAGTGGGCGTGCCGCTGCGCCTGCCGTGCGATAACTTCGACGGGGAAAGCAAGTACAGCGGTCAGAAGGTCGAAGCAGCGCATTCGGCTCTGCTGGGAATCCATCACAACGCGCTCGGCTCCGACGGTACGTCGCCAAACTGCCGATGCTTGGCGTCTCCGACATCAGGGATACCTCATTCGGGAAAACGCCACCGCCCCGACGAAGCTCGGCTTAAGGGAGAGCGGCTCGGCCCGCACCCCGGCCACCGAAGCTGGAACCTTTCCCCGGCGCTTTGATTAGCAGGCTGTTCTTCGTGATCAAGCCTAGAGATGGAAGCGCAGCGGGCACTAATAAGGTGATAGTCCCAGCCGGGTTCGTATTTTCAAATTTTATGGTCGGCGTAGTCGTCGTCGCTGTCCTTTACCTTACGCGCGAAATCCTCGTCCCTATCGCTTTGGCCGTGCTGCTAAGCTTCGTTCTTGCCCCCCTTGTACGGCTACTGCAGGGGCTAAAGGTTCCGCGATCTTTAGCTGTGATGGGTGCTGTAACCGCCGCGCTCGCAATATCTTTGAGCTTGGCCACGATGGTTATGGTTGAGATCAATCAGCTCGCCAACGATCTCCCGCGCTATCAGTCGACCCTAAGCGATAAAATGCACAACCTCCGGGATGCCGTTAGTCGCGCTGGCTTGCTCAACGCTTCCAGTATGCTGAAAGACCTCGACAGGGAGCTGAAGGATCGGGGAGATAGCCCGGCCACGGCGCGGCCGCTCGCGGGAGGACCAGCCGGCAAAACGCCGATACCGGTGGAAGTCCATCAGCCGGACCCGGGCGCCTCGGAAACGTTGGTTGCGATGCTGCAGCCGCTTGTTGCGCCCTTTACCACGACGGCCGTCGTCGTGATCTTCCTCATCTTCTTTCTCTTTCAGCGCGAAGACCTCCGCAACCGTTTCATACGATTGGCGGGCAGCGATGATCTCGAACGTACCACCGCGGCTCTCGACGATGCGGGCCAGCGACTTAGCAAGCTTTTCCTGACCCAGCTTGTGCTGAATGCCATCTTTGGCGCCGTCATCGGGTTGGGTCTGGCCATCATTGGAGTACCCAGTGCACCCCTGTGGGGGCTGCTGCCGACGATCCTGCGGTTCGTACCCTATATCGGCGCTATCCTGGCCGCCGCTCTTCCGATTACGCTTTCTGCTGCGGTAGGAAGCGACTGGACCATGGCGATTTGGACGATCGCGCTGTTCGCCGTTGTGGAACCTTTGACAGGGGAGGTCGTCGAGCCTTTGGTGTGCGGACGGACCGCCGGCCTTTCTCCGGTCGCAATCGTGATCGCCGCGTCGTTCTGGACATGGCTTTGGGGACCCTTGGGGTTACTGCTCTCCACACCGTTGACGCTTTGTCTGGTCGTCCTCGCCAGGCACGTCGAACGACTCCAGTTCATCGACGTTATGCTGGGAGACCAGCCCGCGCTCACTCCGCAACAAGCCGCTTACCAGCGCATGCTGACGGGCGATCCCATTGAGGCCATTGAGCAGGCGCGCTCTTTTCTAAAGGAAGGCTCGGTCCAGGAATACTACGACGAGATATTGCTCGGGGCGCTGCGGCTGGCCGAAGCTGACGCGACACTGGGCCGGTTGGACGATGCCCGACTGGAGAATATCCACCAGACGGTTTCGGAAATCGTCGAAGACCTGGCCGCGCATGGGGCCGCAAACGTGACGGCTCTCGGGCGAGCGAAATCCGGAAACGGCAAGGTGGTCAACATGGACACGCGCAAGCTCGGACGGCCAGTGTTCTGCATTCCGGGCCTCGGTCGGCTCGACGATTGTGCGGCAATAGTCGTCGCGGATTTCTTAAAACGGGAAGGTAGCGTCGCCCGCACTGCTGGTGCGGGAACCGCTATAGAGGCCGACGACGCTGAGACGATATGCGTCTGCTTTTTGGAGGATGTTACGGAGGCCAGGACGGACTTCACTCGCAGGAAAATATCCCGCCAAGCGCCGTCCGCAAAGGTTGTCGTTTGCCTGCTTGGAGAGAGGCGCCGGATTCCGGACAGCGACGATCCCCCTAACGATGTGGCGCCGCGGTCATTGAAGTAGGTGCTGTTGGCTGTCGAGCAAAATGCCGCACCGTCAGGTCCGCGGGAACAATAGGCGTTGGCCGATAGTTCAGATTGCTCATAGTCTTTCAAGGATTTCCGATCATGCAACAGACCGCCAATCCTTCGCTTCAGGAACTCCGGCGCGAGACGGAGCAAACGCGGGCCGGGCTGACCCAGACGGTTGAGCAGCTCAAAACAAGCGTATCGGATACCGCAAGCGATCTGCGGCAGCGCATAAGTCCGGAAGCCATCAAAGCCGAGGTGGCAGGCTACGTTCGCTCAAGGGGCGAGCGTATGATAGAGGACATCACTGCCGCGGCACGCCGCAATCCCATGCAGGCCTTGGCCGTTGGGGCGAGCGTCGCCTACCCACTTCTCAGGCTGGCGCGAGCGATCCCGCTGCCGGTGCTTATGGTCGGGGCAGGGGTCTTTTTCGCCAACTCGAAAGCTGGCCAATCGGCAACCCGGATAGCTTCCGATTTGGCATCGGATCTTTCCGACGAGGTACATCGGCGCAGCCATGACCTTTCTGATCAGGTGGGTGAGCTCATCCATAGATGCGGCGAAAGACGTCGCTTCCAATACGGTGGGACGTGCTGCCGATATGATATCGACAGGTGCGGATCAGATTCGCGGTTCAGCCGCGTCCGCAGGTTCCGAGCTGAATTCCGCGAGCGACCGGGTGCGAGATGGCGCCACATCGCTAGGGGACGCAATCAATACGCGGGCTGGCGAACTAAGGGATGGCGTGACCAACCTTGCTAGTTCGGCGGCCGATGCTACGCGGGACTTCACTGCTGATGCGGCCGCGTCCGCTCGCGGCGCCGCAGCATCCGCGAAGCAGTCGGCGTCGGAAACTGCGAAGGGCTTGCGGGACAAGGCTTCGGATATTTCAGGTCGCGCCGGAAAGACCTTCTTGGATACCATCGAACAGAATCCAATCCTGGTCGCCGGAGTTGGGCTGCTTCTTGGCGGTTTAATCGCAAGCGCGCTTCCTCGAAGCGAGATGGAGGACAACCTCGCGGGAGAAGCCAGCGCGACAACGAAAAGGCGTGCGCAGGAAGCGGCAGCCCAAGGCTTTGAGGCCGTAAAGGGCGCCGCTGGCGAAATAATTGAGAATGTGGCTCGGCAGGCCGGGACGGAAGGTCTAACCCCAGAGGCTTTCGACGCCTCCGCCAAGGATATCGGGCAACGCATAAGACGCGTTGCCGAAAGCGCAGTCACGACCGCTTTCAATCCAAATGACCCGAACCAATCCAACACTGGCGGAGGAAACAACCATGGCTGAGCATCTCGAGAACGCGGATCAGCGCAGTTCTACCTTGGGTCAAAGTTCAGCGAGGGCCAACTTTGACGAGGCTGCGGCCTCGACCAAGAGCTTGAGCGAGCAGGCGATGTCCGTGGGCAAGGATCGAACGGACAAAGCGAAAGACCTGGCGGGAAGCTCGACCGACGCCCTCAAAAATCACGCATCTGACTTTGTTGATGCAGCAAAAGACGTCGCTTCCCAGGCGTCGGACAAACTCAAGGGCGCCGTCGATGACCGCAAAGCCTCCGGCGTGGAGTATGTCGGCAGCTTGGCTGACTCGATGCGCCGTGCGGCGCGAGAGTTCGATACCGACCTACCAATAGCCGGGACATACATTCGCAAGGCGGCGTCGCAAGTTGAGGGCGTGTCGGACACCATCCGAACAGGCAGCTTCAATGATCTCGTACGCAATGCCCAATCCTTTGCCCGACGTCAACCCACTGCGTTTCTCGGTATCGCCGTTCTCGCCGGGTTCGGTGTCGTCCGCTTCCTGAAGAGTTCGTCAGAAGGAGCTACGGACGCTGGTCATTCGAATTTTAATTCGCCTAAAGCCGGGACTGACAACGCAGGATATCGCGATGACTTCTCCAACTGACCGTTCTATTCCCGAATTATTTGGCGACGCCGTTGGTCAGCTCGCCAAGCTTGTCGGCAACGAGTTTGCGCTGGCGCGTGCCGAGCTCTCGGACAAAATGGCTCAAGCCGGCCGGGCCGCGGCAATGATAGGAGCGGGCGCGGTAATCATGATTCCCGCCCTCGTCCTGCTTTTGTTTGCGGCAGCCGCCGCGCTTATCCGGAGCGGACTGTCAGATCCGGTTGCTTATCTCATCGCGGGTGGTGGCGCAGCCGTCGTCGCGGGAGCCCTGATCGCGGTCGGGCTTGAACGTTTGTCGGGAGACGCGCTCAAGCCCTCGGTGACGCTCGAACAGGTCCAGAGGGACAAGTTGGCGGCGAAGGAGATGGTGCAATGAGCGAGGTGGTGGAAAAGACTTCCTTCATTGATAGCCTTGGCGATGCGGCGCGCCGAAATCCGCTATCTGCGGCCCTTATTGGCATGGGCGTCTTGTGGCTGTTCGCTGGCAAGTCCACCGGTCGTGTCGGCGATCTTCTGCCAAGCAGAGGCTTGGACCGCATCCCAGAAGCTTCGAAGGACACTTTCTCATCCATAAAATCGGGAATAGGCGACAGCACGGCAGCCATGACGGACGCGGCAGGGTCTTCGTTCGATGCGCTGCGCGAGCGGAGCGCGGACGGGGTCAGCCAGGCGGCCGAATTCGCTCGGACAATGCCAAATCCTGCAGACGTCTTCGGAACCGCCCGCGATAACTTGACCGAGTTATTCAAAGCCCAGCCGCTCGCCTTGGGCGCGATCGGTCTGGCAATTGGCGCCGGCATAGCCGCTGCCATTCCCGGTACAGAAGTCGAGAATGCCTATTTGGGCGAGGCCAGCAAAACCGTCAGGAGCAAGACGACCGAAATCGCGGGCCAGCAGATGGACAAGGCTACAACTCTCGCCACGCAGGTGATCGATGTTGCTGCAGAAGAAGCCCGCAAACAGGGGCTCACGACTGAGGGGGTCAAAGCCGCCGCGGATGACCTTGCGAACAGGGTAGGAAGGGTAGTGGAAGCCGCGCAAACCGGCGCAACAGACCCGCGCCCATTAATTCAAAATTCAACTGCAATGGAAATGAGGAGTTCAAAATGAACGGCAATACGGCGACCGTTCGTAGTCACGCGAAAAAAGGATTATCAAGTCTCGCGCCTGCTTGACGCCCTCGTGCATCCTTTCGATCACGCTGTCGCCCAGCATGAAGTCGTAATCTTGAATGATAATCTTGTAACCATTCTCAATTAAGACATCGGCGACCTCGCGAGCCACCTCCGCGACGGACCCCCGACGGCTCAGGAAGAAGTCGTAGTCGTATCGTTGACGAGACTTCTCGGTCATAGTGACTTTCCGCAAGGTTGATGTGACGGCCTGCTTGGCGTCGCCGAAATCAGCAAAGCAATCAGGAGAAGTTTGGGACGCGCGCAAAGCGCGCTTTAATGGTATAGTGAGACGAAGCAATCTTAAAGGACAACGGGGAAGCTTCCTTTATTTTCCGAGTTCAAGAAATAGGGTGAGGTGCAATGATGGTATAGGGAAAGCGCAGGTTTGATGGAGTTGAGTACGTGCCGTACTTCGAACAGTTCGAAAAGCTTCTGCTGGCGAACGGCACCATGTACCGTGAGTTTATCATGGTCAGCACCAAGACTGAAAACCCCTTTGTCGATGACTTCTATATTGGCGTCCCGAACGAAGCATTCCTCGCTCTGTTCGACGGGCTCGAGCGTATCGGGGAGAGTGACCTGCCGAAGGTCATCGACACGCTCCACATTGCCGACGCCTCGACGGAACAGTTCAAGTCGCGTTTTAGTTTTACTCACATTCCTTGACGCCTACTGACACCGCAGCCAGCCCCGACTGCTACAGGTGCGCAGGAAGAGCCTCACAAACTCTGTTTCAAAAAAGTATGGAACTTGTCCCGCATGGCCGACCACCGGGTGTCGCTCCGTGTCCCTGTCGTAAATTCAATCGTGCTGGCAGTTGACTGAGAATCGCGCGATGCTGGTACCCGATGCTAGATTTGTGTCGATTGATCTTTGCGATTGCCAGCGACCTGTTGCGGTCGCGGGTGGCGCTTGAGGCAGAGATTCTGGTGCTAAGGCAGCAAATCAATGTGCTGCGACGCGCTAATCCTAAGAGACTTCGATTTGTGTCGATTGACAGGTGGATATTGGGGAGGCGTCTGCCGACTGTTTCCCAAGATGTATGGCGCACTTGCAATTGTCCGACCGGAGACCGTAATCCGTTGGCACCGTGGGGGATTTAGATCGTATTGGCTATGGAAATCGAAGCACCGCTGCGGACGACCGGCCGTGACGGTAGAAATACGCCAGCTCATCCGTCAGATGAGCGGCGCCAATCCGTTGTGGGGAGCACCGAGGATCCATGGCGAGCTTCTGAAGCTTGGCATCGATGTCGGCCAGACCAGCGTGGCCAAATATATGGGGCGGCGGAGGGTTCCTCCCTCGCAGGGATGGAGGACGTTCCTTCGCAACCATGCTGATGGGATTGCCGCGATGGACCTGTTCGTGGTGCCGACAATCTCGTTTCGGCTGCTCTATGGCTTGCTGATTATGGGGCATGGCCGGCGGCAACTGCTGTGGTTCGGAGTTACTGCACATCCAACGGCCGAATGGATCGCCAATCAGCTCACCGAGGCTTGCGGCTGGGAGCAAATCCCTCGATCCCTAATCCGGGATCGCGACGGTGCATTCGGAGAGATATTTATCCGCCGCGTTCGATCGATCGGCATTCGAGACCGCCCGACGTCTCCGCGTTCACCCTGGCAAAACGCCTACGCAGAACGGTTGATCGGCTCGATCCGCAGGGAATGCCTCGATCATATCGCGGTGTTCGGCGAACGCTTCATCCGAAGGCTTCGATCAATGGGCATTCGCGATCGACCGACGTCGCCGCGCTCGCCTTGGCAAAATGGATATGCTGAAAGGCTGATCGGTTCGATCCGCAGGGAATGCCTTGACCACGTTGTTGTGTTCAGCGAGCGCCACCTCCGTCACCTGCTGCTCTGTTACATGGAATATTACAATGGAGCCCGCACGCATCTCTCCCTAGAGAAAGATGCGCCGGTCTCGCGCGCTGTCGATCGCGCCGGGCACATTCTTTCGCCCAATCTTGGGCGGACTGCATCACCAATATGGCCGGATTTAATTTACGATAGGCAGTGCCAACGCACGAGCGTCTCGGGCCGGATGATTGTGAGAACCTGCAGGATAGAAGGAAACCAGCGATACAGCTGGATAAAGAACCAGCGATCATGGTTCGTGAGCCGGACGCGACCAGGCAGCCTACGCCTCACGACATTCAACTGATGTCGAAGCACCGCGTTCTCAGCTTCAAGCCGCAACTTCGACTTGAATGGCGACGCCAGGATGGTCAGCACGAAACAGAGCAGCCTGATCATTCCGCCAGCTTATGCGATTCCATCACGTCATCAACTCGGATAAGGTTTTCGGTACACACAGCGGAGCGGCGTGCCGCCAGCCGCGACAAACTCAGTAAGTTGTTTCAACTCTTCTTCCGAACATACGGTCTTACGCGATTTCATATGAGAGATTCCAGCTTTCCAGTTTTTAAATAGTGCGAGGGCCGGGACACACCTATTTTGACGATTCTAGTTCCTTCGATGCAACGTACCCTTTCACTTCGCGAAGGTTCTGGTGAAGGTTTGTAGACTTCAACTGGTCTGGCCCCGGCGTGTCCGGCTCGGCTTCATTGAACTTTATTCCCCTATCTGTTTTAGTTCATTGACGGTGAGATACGTTGAGAGCGGTCGGCGGGACATTTGCGAACCTCCTTGGTGACGGAGAATAAAACGCAGATAGAAAACTAGTTGTTCCGGGAGAGGAACAAACCGCTTTCGCCATTTATGTCGGGAACCCGACGCATCGCCATCGGTTATCCAAACGATCTACTGAACCGGACTTCAACCGGCATCCCGAAAAAAACCGACCGTTATTGATCGGGCTTGGGAAACTGGTCGCAACGACCTTCAAGATCAAACAATCAAAAAAAATCTTGGGAGGCTTCTCATGCCCTCACGAAACGAAACCATGCGCGCGCGCGAACGACTTCAATCGCCAACGCCAATTTTTGATGATGCGAGCTTGCCGAAATTGGATGAAGAAGTTGCCGAATATGTGCGCGAAGCAAAGCGCCGCGAGGCCGATGAATTAATCTCGACAGTGGTAGATATGGTCGCGCGTAACTATTTCCGGCACGTCCTTCGAAAACAAGCGCGCGTGACACATCTTCGGCGTCGAACGCGCGCCTAGAATAAACTAAGATGGATAACGCCCGCTATATTCCACCGCGTCGCTGGCGCGATAGGACACCGCGTCGTTGGCGGGACAGTTTTCCTAATCGACGGCTCACACTCGTCGCCCTAGTGATTGTTGTAGCGCTAATCGTGCCGGTTCTGATTTGTCGGCACCCGTGACCAATAATGACCATCGGACAATCCGCTATTTCCCCTTTGCCTTCGGCAGAATCGGCCCGGTCCTCCCGAAATTCAGGGCCCCAAGGCGAAAAGAGGCCGCGAACTGAGGCGACCCTTAAATCTTCTCAGCGCTGACGCGGATGGCTGGAAATGGTCGAGACCACAGTGACGTGGACACCTCGACGTTGGACTGCTTCGACCAGCGAGCGGAAATCGCCGTCGCCGGAGAACAGGACCATCTCGTCAAGATGTGGAGCGAGCTCCAAGGCATCGACCGCAAGCTCGATGTCCATGTTACCCTTCACCTTGCGCCGGCCGGTGGCGTCGATGAATTCCTTGGTCGGCTTGGTGACGAGCGTATAGCCATTATAATCGAGCCAGTCGATCAACGGGCGGATCGACGTAAAGTCCGAATCTTCGAGCACTGCGGTGTAGTAGAAGGCGCGCACTAGCGTTCCGCGACTTTGGAATTCGTTGAACCTGTAATCGATATCGAACCCGAGGGACTTGGCCGTCGCGTAGAGATTAGCGCCATCGATGAATAGCGCAATGTTGTTTGAGGAAGATGGCATTAAGTAGTGACCTCTATAAACGTTAGACAAGCCAACGAGCAGGCTTGATCCAACCTGTGCTTGGAAGAGGCAACGGAGTCGGCAACGAGGCAGCCTAATCGCGCCCGCAGTTGCGTCGTTAGAGCGTCTCGAACGAGTGCGCGCAATATTTTAAGTTTTAACTTATTTTCGTGAAAGTGCGTGAGAAAAACAAAGCTCAATGGTGCTGCGGCCTCCGGGATATAAGTCTTAAGCGGTGGCCGATTATGTGCTACAAAGTCGCCATGAAATTGCCGCCGCCCTGCCGGGAGATGGAATTTCGAGACCGTGACGTCTGATCAGTTTCAAATTTTTGAAGTGGCCTTGAAGAAGCGTCGCCGGAGATGGCTGTGGCGTGTGTCCACGACCGACGGCGATGCCGTCATTGAGGGTTCGGAAAGCAGCCGACCTGCTGCCAAGTACAACGCTAACAGGGCACTTTTCCTGCTGCTACTTTCCGCGCCGTATCGATCAATCCGGACCGTTTTGGTCCTCTCCGGGATCACGGCAACTCGGCAAAATCTGGCTGAGTTATTGATTAACTGGCAGGCTTAGTGCCACGTGCTGCGCGGCCAAAAGGCCGCTGGATCGCCCAGAGCTGGCCGTCCAGCGCGCTTGCCGGTGCGGGTGGGGGCCCCCCGCGGGACCCGGTTCGCCCTATGGCCGGGACGGGGTTTTCCGGGGGGTGGACGATAAAAGCGCCAAAAAATCTAATATTTTCAATGCGATATGGCGGAGAGAGTGTCCGTCAATAGGCCTTGTTTTACTTAGGCTATTTCGAACTTTCAGTTTTGACCCACGAGCTATTCCACGTCCTTGGCGCAGCAGGCGACCATCGCGGTGGATAACGGAGCAACCGCTCACGGATGCATGGCGACTTGAACGCCAAAATTACGGCAGGCTCTTTTCGGAATCGACCAGGAAGAGGATCGTCGCCGCTGTCTGATGAAGGACATACGACACAATTTCGTTCGGCGGAGTGTTGTTTGGCAAGGCTCCAGCTCCATGGCCACCTTGTCGATTTCTTGGTGTGGTATGCCGGACGTCAACATAGTCCTCAGACCGGTGAAGTGTTGCTCCCAATAGCGCGGCACTAATCCATTATCCAAGCAGCTTTGGACCAACGCGGACGCCGTTGATCTTAGCGGATCGAAAGGCCAACCGCGTTTCTGACATATGATTTTCATAGTGCTTTCGAATGCTTTGCAGCAGTCGACCAGCGACTCTTCGCTCCTCCCGTGTCGATAGTGCTCGAAAGCACTCAGGAATTCATCTTGAGCGTTCTTATATTCCGGATCCCTAAGCACCACTAAAGCTGGAATTACCGCTTCTGTATAGATGAAGGCCGAGTCCACACGAAAAATCTTGCCATCGGTAAACTGATAACCGACACCGTGTTCCTTGAACCGTTGGTTCAACTCCTCAATCGCCTCTTTTGCCACCTGAGCATTGTCGCTGCGGGCGATATAGCCTTATTTGCTGCAGACCTTTTGAATTGTGAAGAACGAAACCTCGATCGCGTCGAGCACTTTTTCTACGTCTGTCACGTAGAGAAACCAAGATGTAAGGTCTTCGTACCCCCATCTAGGATCGTTGCCGTCTCCCTTGCTTGAAAGCGTAAACTTCCCATATTCGCGTCGGAGAGACTGCGCAATGTCATGGTAGGTTTGAATGAAAGGTGCACATAAGTGGACTTAGCCGCGGTTACTCGATCACGTTATCGGCGCTCGCGAGCAGTGTATCGGGAATTTGAAGGTCCAGGATTTTGGCTGTTTTGAGGTTGACCAGCAACTCTAACTTCGTCGGCCGCTCGATCGGAATGTCAGCGGGCTTGGTACCTTTAAAAATCTTGTCGACAAGACCGGCAGCGCGGCGGAATAGCTCGGTAGTGCTCACCGAATAGGACATTAGTCCGCCGGCCATAGCGGCTTCTCGGTAGGGGTAAATCCCGGGCATTCGTTGCTCAGCCGCGAAGTCAACGATGAGCTGTCTGTTGGCGTAGTTCACAGGGTGGTACGCAACGAAAAGCGCATCCGGCGGCTCCCGAATCATCCGAGCGAAGGCTTCGGCATAGCTATAGGGGGCATGCTCCACATGGATCAGCGTCACCCCCAGCATCGGCGCCGCGCCCCGGAGCGCTTGCCCCACGGGGCCTTCCCAGATATCCTTCATTGCGAGAAAGGCGATGCGGATCGCCTTCGGAACGGCTTCCTTGAGCAGCTGAAGCCGTTTCGTCTCAAACTCGGGACCGGTATAGGCGAGAAACCCGGTGACGTTCCCGCCGGGATGCGCGAGGCTTGCCACGAGGCTGGCCCCGACGGGATCGTCGCCGTACGGCGAGATGATCGGCACAGTTTTAGTCAAACGCTGCAGCGCCTGAGCCATAAAATCGCCGCCGCCCGTAATGATCACGTCGGGACCGAGACCTACGAGCTCCGCCGCGAACTCGCCAATCCGCTCAAGCTTCCCCTCCGCAGACCGACGCTCGAGCACCAGGTTCTCCCCCTCGATATATCCGAGGTCGCGTAAGCCGTGCACGAAGGCTCTGCTGACGGGATCGACCGGATCAGTCCCGCCCATGTCTTTGAGAGGCACCGCGGCAAACAACCAGCCTACGCGGTAGAGCCTCGCTGCCTGCTGCGCGCGCGCGGCGAGAGGCCATGACACCGCGCCACCAAGAAGCGAGATGAACTCGCGCCTCCTCATGCAAGCCCCCTGAAAATTCGCCTTAGATTAGGCGATAGTTAAAGCCTAGCACTTTGCGACCGGCCAGCGAGAGGCAAATGGCACCCCACCAGCCTCGGACGCGATCAGCTTGATGTCTCAGTTGGATCGCCGGTAAGCGACGCTCCGCGGTGAGCGCAATCAGCCGGGCTAGGAGAGGCTCCAGCAATGGATCGTCGGTTACTACGAGGCCGTCGAGGTCCGCTGTTCCGAGAGCGGCGAGGCTATTCTCGATGTCCGCTGGCTGCACCGAGAAGGCGATCAA
>Ga0185299_10003867_pt1 | contig 18947 bp, 17 predicted proteins | sample PaiPotPPA55metaG_FD_128002 | JGI IMG/M metagenome (GOLD analysis project Ga0185299, IMG submission 128002) | Iron sulfur acid spring bacterial and archeal communities from Banff, Canada, to study Microbial Dark Matter (Phase II) - Paint Pots PPA... ...
GCCCTCACGACGGCAATAAACAGTCGATTCCGCACCCGGCGCCAAGGGGTATTCCGACCAGCAACGTGCGCTGCTGGAACCTCCGGAGCGCTGATCAGATCGATCGTAAGTCGTTTGATCAAATAAGCAGAACGATTTGCTTCACGCCTCTGACGAAGCGCGAACAGGGCCCGACACCGCCTCTCGTATCCAATAATCGATTGAGACTCGCCCAGGTCCCCACGCCATGATGCCCAGGGCCATCGCCGCCCAGGTGATATGGATCGGCCAGCCGTCGGGCACGGTGAGTTCGACGATCGCAGTCATGACTAGCAGGCCGAGCGCTGCAAAGCGCGTGGCAAAGCCGAATACCAGCAGCACCGGAAACGTGATCTCGCCGCAGCCGGAAAGGAACGCCATCAAGGTCGGCGCCGGATAGTGATACGGGCCGCCCGGCAGATGCAGCATAAATTCGTCGGTGAACAGCGTCACCGCCGTATCGCTGAGTTGCAAAAAACCATTCCATTTGAGGATGCCGGACTTCCAGAACGGCACCGCCAGCGCGAGGCGCATCACCAGTTGAACCAGCGAGGGCACCGCCACCGCCTGCACCAGCCGACTGGCCTTGTCGACGAGCAAACCGACCGTCCGAAGCGGCTCGCCGGGCACGGCGTGCCGATCAATGACCATCCTGCTTCTCCAACGTAGCGGCGGTGAATGCGCCCGCCTCGATCATGCCGGCGATGTGCGATGCAATATCGAAAGCGGGCGAGGCGTCCAGCGCCAACGCCGCGGCCTCGCCGAATGTTTGCCCTGCAATAAGGCTCGTGAGGAAGACGGCGCCGCCAGGCGGGAGGTGTCGCACGACGACGTCGAGATCGGGCCGCGTGATCAAGGCATCCTCCGGTACCGACGCGTCGATGTGGTCAACGGCTTCGTCGCCGCGGTTGGCGGCGAAGATGGTCACGACGGAAAAACGGGAGCGCACGATCCTGGTCGCCGGGTGCACGACGAAGACCAGGTCGGCGAGTTGTTCGGGCGGAAACGAGCCGAGCGTTGCCGCGGACAGCGGATCGGCATCTGCGGCATGATAGGCATCAAGCCAGGCCCGTTCGACCCGCGCAGTGTCGGCAAGCCACCGCATTGAGCGGGCATATTCATATTGCTCGATGAAGGCCGGAAAGTCGCGGCCATATTCGAACAGCAGCGGCGATCTCGGCGGCGTGGCACGGATATGGAAACGCGCCATGGCGCGGAAAAACTCGACGCCGGTGATGCGCTGCACGGCCGGGTAGATCGCCGCAAGCGCGTCGATCAGGCTGGAAGTAATGTTGTTGCGATAGACGTTGTAGCGCTTAACAGCGGCCTTACCGTTTGGACCGGCCACGACCGCGGGCGTCTCGCGACCCGGATCGATCAAGGCGGCGGCGAACGCTGCCGCATAGGAGGAACTGAGACGCGGTTCAGGCGGCAGCATGATGCCCGTCCGCGACGCTGTTGCAGCGGTCGAGGATCGCCTGCGCGGCGGCCGCCTCGGCCTTGAGAATCGGCCAGTCGGGAATGTTGCTGTCCCACTCGACCAGGGTCGGAACCGGCCCGCGTCGCGAGATCACGATCTCGAACAGTTTCCAGACGGCATCCGCGACCGGACCGTCATGGCTGTCGATCAACAGCAGGGCGCCCTCGTCATCGGACTGTTCGGCGTGACCGGCGAGATGGATCTCACCAACACCGGCGAGCGGAAAGTCGGACAAATAGTCCAGCGCCGAAAAACCGTGATTGGTGGCGGACACGAAGACGTTGTTGACGTCGAGCAGCAAGCCGCATCCGGTACGCTGCGCGACACTGCGGATGAAATCGGTCTCGCTCATCGTGGACTCGCGAAACGCGACATAGGTCGACGGGTTTTCGAGCAACATCGGCCGACGGATCGCTTCCTGAACCTGGTCGATGTGGTCGCAGACCCGGCTAAGCGTTGCCTCGGTATAGGGCAAGGGCAGGAGATCGTTGAAGTAGGTGGTCTCGTGGGTCGACCAGGCGAGATGCTCGGAGACCAGCGCCGGCTCATAGCGCTCGACGAGATGTTGGAAACGCGCCAGATGCGCCCTGTCGAGCGGCCGCTCGCCACCGATCGACATGCACACGCCGTGCAACGATATCGGGTGGTCGCGCCGTATGGCTTCGAGGGCCCGATGCGGGGGTCCGCCCGCGCCCATATAGTTCTCGGCGTGGACTTCGAAGAATTCACGCTGTGCGCCTTCGGCGACGATCGCGGAGAGGTGCTCGTGTTTGAAGCTTGTCCCCGCGAGCGCGCCAATCGGCAGAGCCGGAAAACGACGAGGAATGGCCGCCGACGCCGCGAGTTTGGCCGTCGCATTCATTTTGTTCCCTCCGCTTTCCGCCGTCGTTGACTTGCGCTGATCGACAGATCAGATCGGCTTGAGCGAGCCGGTTTTGCCGTTCGGAAGCTGGATGCTGGCGCAGGTGCCGCCCTGGACGAACTTCCATGCATTGCCCTGGAAGTCAGTGGTCGAGGTCCCCTGGCAGGTCGTGCCCGGGCCGGCCGCGCAATCGTTCTGGCCCTTCAGCGCGACGCCAAAACATTTCTCCTTGTGGGCGGCGATGGCCGCGTCCCCCTCGGCCTTGGTCAGTGGGGCGGCGGTGGCCATGGTCGCGAGCGCGGTCGTGACGGCGCCGGCAAGGACGAACGAACTGACAAGTTTCTTCGTAGACATTGGATTTCTCCTTTTGAGGGTTGCATCGCCTGCTAGGCGAAGACGCGCATCGTCTCCTTCGGCCCGCACGCAGCTCGTGTTACCGTGAACGGCTCACGAATCCGTGAGATCACCTTGAGCGGCGCACAATCGCTGCACGAACACGCGTGCCCTCCAGAGTGCGGAAAGCCGAAGGACAACTCCAATGCCTTGTGCCTATCGAGACGGTAGCCAACGGGCATTGGAAGTCGGGGAGATTTGTCGGGATGTTCCGCGCGGCACTGGGGAAAAGGTAACGTGGACCGAAATTCCCGCGTATATTCAAACGATCCGGCCGGCAGCATGCCCCTGCCGGCGAGCGGAACAAGGATGATCCCCGTTCCAAACCGACAACCAGATGGTCGCCCGCCGCCTCGTTCTGCCGGCAGACCGCTCACGGTCAGCATCCATCTCGCGGTGTCGGCGCTGGTGTTGACGACGATCCTGTTGACGGCTGCGGCATCAAGCCTGTTGTGGTGGCGGACGGCGGAAGCCACCAGCCGGCAGCTCGCCAGTACCATCAACGAGCAGATCGTGGCCGCCGTCCGTAAAGAGGTGTCGGCGATCGTCGGCGAAGCGCGCGCGGCTCATACCGCCATTCGCACCCTGTTCCTGCAGAACGTGCTCGACACCCGCGAAGCCGACAAGCGCGAGTTCGTATTCCTGTCGCAACTGCAATCGCATGCGACGATCTCCTGGGTGGCCTTCGGCTGGCCTGATGGCTCGTTTTTCGCCGCACACAAGCTCGGCGACGACCATCTGGAGATGATGGAAATCTCGCTGACCGATCATCCCGGCCAGCGCCGGATCGACGAATATGCGGTGATCCCAGGCGACATCGAATTCGAACAACGCCAGTTCGTGCCGACCGATTTTCACGTCGCCGACCAGGTTTGGTTCAAGACCGGCATGGGGGCCAAGGGACCGCAATGGTTCAAGGTTCTCGACCATCCGATCGGGCAACGTCCATCGATCGCGTTTGCGGGTCCGATCGACGTTTACCAGGAACGGCAAGGCGTCCTCGCGATCATCATCGAATATACCAGGTTCGCTCATTTTCTTGCCCAGCTCGAGGTTGGACGCACCGGAACCGCGTTTATCTTCGACGGCAGCGGAGAGCTGATCGCGGCTCCCGACAAGGAGGCCGACGAACTGCATCCCGCGCGCAGCCAGGAGACGCTGCTGCCACTGGCCCGCATGGTGCTGGCACAGGCCGGCGACGAGGACCGGAAGCAAGCGTGGCGTCGGCGGCTGACATCGCAAGGTGAGGCTTACGAGGTCGCGCTCACGCCGTTGCCGTTTCCAGGCTGGTCGCTGGCGACCGTCATTCCCGAAGCCGAGTTCCTGGGACCAGTCGAAACCACGCTGCGCAGACTGATCATCGGCCTTGCCGCCGGCGCGCTGTTGGCGGCCCTACTGTCGGCCATGCTGGTGCGAACGGTGATCGCCGCTCCGCTGGCCCGCGTGGTCGGAGAAATCCGCCATGTCGAGAGCTTTGCCCTGGACAAGGTCCGCCGTCATCCATCGCGGCTGGCCGAGATATCGAGTCTCTCGGGCGCGATCGCCGAAATGGCCGCGGGCCTGTCCGCTTTCGGCAAATTCATCCCCGCCGACCTCGTCAGATCGCTGCTCAGCCAGGGTGTCGAGGCAAAGCCCGGCGGCTCCATGCAGGAGCTGACGGTGATGTTCATCGACGTCGCCGGCTTTACCGGACTTTCCGAACGCATGGGCGATCGGGTCGTGCCGATATTGTCCCGATATCTCGACGCCGCCTCCGAAGTCATCGTCGCTAATGGTGGCACGATCGACAAATTCATCGGCGACGCCGTGATGGCGTTCTGGGGCGCACCGACGACGCAGCAAGATCATGCCGTGCGCTGCTGCCGCGCTGCGCTTGCCTGCCGCAAGGCGATCGAGGCCGCCGGCGTCAATGACGACCAGGGTCATCCGCTGCAGATCCGGATCGGCATCAATTCCGGCCGTATGCTGGTCGGCAATATCGGCTCCGAATTGCGGCTGAACTACACCGTGATCGGCGATGCCGTGAACGTGGCGAGCCGGCTTGAGAGCGCGAACAAACAGTACGGAACGCTGATCCTGATCGGCGCGGAGACCCGGCGCCTCATCCGGGATGCGTTCATCATCCGGGAAATCGACAGCATCGTCGTCTATGGACGGACAGAGGGGCTTGCGGTTTTCGAGTTGATCGGCCTTGCAGAAGTCAGCGGCGAAAGCACGGCCTGGATCGCGAGCTACGAAGAAGGGCTTTCGAGGTATCGTCGTCGCGACTTCCCAGGCGCGATCATTCATTTCGAGGCCGTGCTTGACAGGCGCCCTCACGACTGGCCGGCTTCACTGCTGCTCGAGCGGTGCAAGCGTCTTCAGCAGTCAGGTGTGAATGAGGAATGGTCGCCGATCGCGGCGCTAAAGGCGAAATGACACCGTCAGAAACTCGCCCGCGGGTGGAAGCCTCAGTAGCAGGCCTTAGCTTAGGCTGGCCCACTTCCGCTCTCGGGCACTTAGCTAACGTCAGCGTTTTAGCGAACGGCTGCTTCGCGCCACAAGCAGACTCATGCACCGCAGCAAACAGTGACCTATTCAATTACCTCGTCGGCGCGCACCAGCAGCGCTGACACCACGTCGAAACCGAGCCCGTTGGCGGTTTTGAGATTGATGACGGTTTCGTATTTGGTCGGCACCTGCACCGGAAGGTCGGCCGGCTTTTTGCCCTTGAAAATGCGGTCGACGCAGGACGCTGCCTTCCGAAGCTGCTCGATGATGTCGGTACCGTAAGACATGAGACCACCGTTCGCGACAAAAACACGGAACGGATGGACCGCAGGCAAGCGGTGACGGGCCGCAAGCGAGATGATGAGATCGCGATATACGCCGGTGGTGCCATCCAGCACTCGCGGCCGCCGTGCGGCTTCATGTAACCTCTGGTTGATAGTCATTGCAAGCGAAAAGGGCCCCGCGCATGCAGGGCCCCTCCGGTGATTTTTATCTTTCGTTGCAAATCAGCGATTGTCCCACAGGCCGGGGAGCACCGGCGTGTGTTCGACGCTCACCGACTTCAGCGCCTCAGGTTCCATGCCGAGTGCCTCCAGGATCGTCGGCGCCACCTGCGAGCTCAGTACCGGTGTTTTCAACACCACGCTCGGAAGGCGCGGGTTGGAAACGATCAGCCCGACATTGGTATCCGCGAAGCTCATTCCGCCGTGCTCGGCATTTTTCGCTGTCGATCCCGTATAGACGGTGCCGTAGATCGGCTGAACGATGACGTCGGGCGTGCGGCTGTCGTGCGCCGGATCGTTGAATTTGAGCTTCAGTTCGTCGCCGCCCAGAACTTCATCGATGAACAATGCCTTGGCGTTGGCATTCAGGTAATCGATCACGGCCTTGGTTTGGCTTTGATCCTGCAGCCAGATCAGCGCAATGTCGTCGTCCTGGACGAAACCGCACGGGCCCGAGGAGCAGTTATTGGCCTTGGCGATAGCGATGGCGCCCGGATTCGTTGCAGCATCCGGCAGCGTCGCAACGAGGTCGGCGAAATGGCCGGGCTTGTTGATCTTGACCGGGTTGATCGGCGACTGGCCGTGCTTGGCGGTGACGATGAACAGCGTGGAATCGTAGAGGCCGCGCTGTTTGAGCGCCTTGATCATGTCGCCCAAGGCCTCGTCGGTCTTGTCCAGGCCATAAGCGAGGACCGGGGTCGGCGTCCCGGAGCCGTCGAGGTAGCCGCCCGGCAGGCCAATATGCGTGCTCTGCGGGCAACCGCCGGCACTTTTGGCCAGCTTTTGCCCGACGCTCACCATCTGGAAGTTCATGCCGAACACCGTGGGAGTGCCGCCAGCGGGCGAGCCGTCGTGCTTGAGGCCGTTGATTTCGTTGATGATGCCCTTCACCTTCAACTCATCGTTCGCAACCGTGCAATCGATGTCGACGGTGTTGTCGAAGCCATTGAAGTTGGTGAGTTCCGGCGTGTAGAGGTCATCCACGCCATTGCCCGAAGGACCGTTGACGAGATCGTAAGCCGGGTGCTTGTCCGCCCAGGCGGTGCGGCCGCCCTTGCTCTTGACCACTTCGAAGATCGTGTTGGTCCTGATGATATCGTGCGGATACATCGCAACGCACTGGCCAGACGCATTGCGGCCACGCGGCAACCTCGCCGGATCGATAACGTTTTGCGAAACATGGCTGCTGTCGTACAGGTCGATGCTTTCGTCCAACACCATCGTGTTGCCGGCGGGGCCCTTGCACGTCACGTTGGTCGGATCGTAAAGGTTGCGGTCATAGCTGACATCGTAGAACAGGCCGTGCGTGATCGGCGATCCGCCGGTCACCAGCGCCAGCAGACCGGGGAACGAATCGGAGTTCGCGGGCGTGCGGGCATTGCTGTAGGTGACGCCGTGTCCGGACAACTCGGCCAAGGCGGAGTTCGGATGAGCTTCGACATAGTTTGCTACGTCAAGCGCGTGCAATCCGTCCACGCTGATCAGCAGGACGTGGTCGATATCGGCCGCTTCGGCGGTCGCGCCAAAGGCCACCCCGGCCAGCAGGCCGAGGGCTATTTTATTCATTATCATGGAAATATTCTCCCCAATGTTTCGGTGCGGTGACCGCGCGGCCACTGTGGCAGCCACATGTTGCAGTCCGATGACTGGCCGACCGGAGAGCGCTGCTGTTACGGCGCGACGCGGCACAAAACTCGGTGCGTAAAAATGCGCATGGTCCGACTAGGCGTCTGGAGATATTTTTGTTTTTCAAAATTCTCGAATGATCGCCATCGGGGGCAGCGGTTGCGAATAGCCGCGCTTTTTTGAACTTATTTGCGATTCATCCCGCGGTTGACGCCCGTGAACTCCGACGAGAAGTTTTTGCGATATTGAGGTACTAAAATAGACAGTTGTGCGCGCCCACACTCATTAGAGATTGGTGGCGACCTCTGACAACAAAGCTGACCTAAAGCGAACGCTATCTGACAACCAGATTTGCGGCTCGCTTCTGTGAAGCAGAGCGCAGGGCGACTGCCGGCCAAAATTCAAATTGCCTCTGGAGTTCTAGAGCTCGCGGACCCCGTCCACATCAAAGCCAGATAGACTTGGAATGTCCGGGCGTTATAAGGGTGCCAAATGCGACAGGATTTTGCACGCCTTATCAGGGCGACTTCGGTACTGGTTCTGATTGGCGCGATGTCGGCCCAGGCGGCCGAACCGCCATCGCGCAAGCCGGGCTTGTGGCAGGTCAAGACCAGCATCGAGAACAGCTCCGCGCCCGCCCGGGTGCTTCAGCAATGCATCGACGCCACCACCGACCAGATGATGCAGTCGAGCGCCGGTCCCTTTGACCCGGCGGCATGCCCCAAGCGCGAAGTGCAAGATTCGGCGAATTCGATCACGATCGATTCCACTTGCACGGTTGGCGGCAAGGCCGCGACGGCGCACTCGGTTATCACCGGCAGCTTTGACAGCTCCTATACGATGACCGTGACAGCGCAAAGCGAGGAGCTTCCGGGCGGCAAGATGACCATGACGATGGAAGGGAAATGGCTCGGCCCCTGCGCTGCGGATCAGAAACCCGGCGATATGATCATGGGCAATGGTGTCAAGATCAATCTTCCTGAAATGCTGAAGCGCAGCGCCTCGCCGGGCGCTCCGCCGCCTCGATAGGAGAGATCATAGCCGTGCGACCGAGCCCGCCTATTTGGTGCCATAGGCGCGGTCGCCGGCATCGCCGAGACCCGGCAGGATGTAGGCGTTTTCGTCGAGCCCCTGGTCGATCGCGGCGAGCCAGATCGGAACGTCCGGGTGAATGCCACGGATGCGCTCGACGCCTTCCGGCACACCGATCAGGCTTACCAGTCGAATGTCGTTCGCGCCGCGCTCTTTCAGCCGGTCGACCGCGGCGACTGCGGAGTTCGCCGTTGCCAGCACCGGCGAGATCACGATCACCAGCCGCTCGTGCAGATCGCTCGGCGCCTTGAAGAAATATTCCACCGCCACGAAGGTTTCCGGTTCGCGATAAAGGCCGATGTGAGCGATCCGCGCCGTCGGCACCAGATCGAGCATGCCGTCGGCGAAGGTCACGCCGGCCCGCAGGACCGGGGCGAACACCAGTTTCTTGCCCGCGATCTTCGGAGATTTCATTTGCGCCAGCGGCGTTTCGATATCGACATCGGCGAGCGGCAGATCGCGGGTGACCTCGTAGCACAAGAGCATCCCGATCTCCTTGAGCAGCTCGCGAAACGACTTGGTCGAAATATCTTTCTTGCGCAATAGCGTCAGCTTGTGCTGCACCAACGGATGACTAACGATCGTGACGCCGTCCATGTTGCTGATCCCCAAGCTGGAAGATAGTGCGAGCTAAAATAAAGTGCGACCTAAAATACTGTGCCGTCGCTGATGACTTTTACCGGAGGCGAAGCGTCAGTGCGGCGCTGGCGCGCCAGCCATCGGCCCGCGGCCCAGGTTCCGCCTTCGAGGATTTTCGCGAGCGGCAGCGAATTGGCATCGAGCCCAAGCCGTCGCCGCACACCATCGGCGACGCGGTCGAGCAGCGCCACGGTCAGCGCGCGCCATTCCACGACCACCGGCGACGCTACCTCGTACGCGCGCTGCGCATCGTCGGCGTCGCGAAACGCGAGCACGCCACCATCGATAAACAGGCCGCCGTTGCGATATTCGGCCAACCCCGTGAGGCCGTCGATGTCGGTGACGCGGACGCCGGCGGTTTGCAGCGGTTCGATCAGCGAATAGGCCAGCCATTGCGACAGCTTGTGCAGCGGCACCAGGCCGCTGGTCGCATCCCTCGTTGTCAACGCGGGATGCTGCCAGCAATCGCCGAGCGCGATCCCGCCGAGCGTAAGCCGCGAGGGCCAGATCGGCCCGAGCTCTCGCAAGAGCTCCGTCAGAACAGTTGGGGCGGGAAGCTCAGAGCCGTCGGCCAGCATCGCAAGCCGATCGAACAGGCCGCCCGGTCGTGGCCTGTCCCGACCAGCGAACACATCGGGCTTCGAGGCGACCAGCGACCCCAGGCGGCGCAGCAAGTCGGCGCGGCCTTTAATGCCGATCAGTGGATTGGCGTCGGAGACCTGCAGGCCGCGCTCGAGGTCGGCAACGCTGATCTTTGCAAGGACATCGGCATCGACCCGCAAGGGTTGGCGCGGATCGGCCGAGAAGGCGCCGCCGGCGAACATGGCAAGGCTCGCCAGTCCCAATCCCTCCGAACGTCCGACCGCCGATCCAGTGGCCGGATCGCGGTAGCGCCACGACGGGCCCGCGCCGGCGTCGAGGAAGACCGAGACCATGGCCAGATCGAATTCCGCCCGCGCCCGGGCCGCGCGATCGGGCCAGTCGGTCCGGTCGGCGATAGCCGCCCAGCGATTGTGCCCGTTCGCAACAAAATGCCGCCAGCGCGAATGAAACGGCACATCGAGGGAGGGATAGGCCTTGCGCGTCGTCTCCAGCACCAGGTCGACGGTAGAGTCCATGCGGTCAAGCCGGATGCGGAAGTTCGGAAGCCTGTCTTCAAGGCCGACCATGAGCATCCGGTGTGCGCGCTCGCGGACCGCTCCGGCATTCAACAATGACAAGGCGGCTGACGTCTCCGGATTTGCAAGGGACACTGCCGCCTCTTAAAATTTTTCGAGTGGGCGGCCGACCGGGTTGACCGGGTCTTGCTGCGGCTCGGGCGTGTAGTAGCCGGCGGCCTTCTTTGCGGCTATCTCCACATGCGCGTCGGCGGGCACAAGATCGTCGGGAATTGGCACGCGTTCGATGATTTCGATGCCCTGGCTGGTCAGCGCATCGTGCTTCATGTCGCTCATGGAAACGAAGCGGTCGATGCGCTTGAGGCCGAGCCAATGCACCACATCCGGCATCAATTGCTGGAAGCGGGCATCCTGCACGCCCGCGACACATTCGGTGCGTTCGAAATACTGGGCCGCGGCATCGCCGCCTTCCTGCCGCTTGCGCGCGTTGTAGACGAGAAATTTGGTGACTTCGCCGAGCGCACGGCCTTCCTTGCGATTGTAGATGATGATGCCGAGCCCGCCGTTTTGTCCGGCGCGCGCGCATTCCTCGATGCCGTGGAGCAAATATGGACGGCAGGTGCAGATGTCCGAGCCGAACACGTCGGAGCCGTTACACTCGTCATGCACGCGGCAGGTTATCTTGGTGCGATGGTCCGGCAGTTTGGCAACGTCGCCGAACAGATAGGCCGTCGTACCGCCGATCGGCGGCAGAAAAACCTGGAGATCGGGCCGGGTCACCAGTTCCGGAAACATGCCCGCGGTTTGCTCAAACAGTTGCCGGCGCAAATTGTTCTCGGTGGTCGCGAAACGCTGCGCCAGGCCGGGCAGATACCATACCGGGTCGATCGCGATCTTGACCACGGAGATGCTGCCATTCTTGTGCACGACCTCGCCGTCATGCTTGAGCCGCCCGGCTTCGATCGCCGCCTGCAGTTCGGGCAGGTCAAGGCGCGCGCGGGTAATGGCAATACTCGGGCGGATATCGATGCCCTCAGTGATCTCGGTCGCGAAGTTTTCCGCGGCAAGATGCCCCCACGGATCGAGCGAAACGATGCGCTGCGGATCGGTCCATTGCGGAAACGGTCCGATCGTGGCGGCGGGATGGGTGTTGGTGAGATCCGGCCGGCGGATCGGATCGAGTGCGCCCGACGACACCGCGAGCGCGCGATAAACCGAATAGGAGCCGCCATGGGTGCCGATGACGTTGCGATCTTGCGGACGCGACACCGTGCCGATCACCGGCCCGCGTTCGCGCGCGCTGGCTGCGCCCCAGCGGATCGGGAAGTTGAGCTTGGCACCCGGTGCCGGGTGCGAAGTAATACGGATATGGTCAACCCGATTGGAACGAGTCATCGCGATAGACCCTCAAAATGGCGACGGCCCGCCTAAGCAGACGGGCCTGATCACCAACGATGGAAATAAGTAGCGCGGCCGCAGCCGATGCGCGGATTATAGCCGAATTGCGGCCGAATACAACGGTGATTCGATTGCCGCCACCGGTAGATCGGCCATCATTAAGGACGTCTGGCGTCTGAGATTACCGACGTCTCGAGCTTGATGAACTCGCATAACCAGCCCATGCTGAGACGCTATCTGCGCTGGTTGGCACGGCGCGCGGAATGAACCAGAACTCAAACATTGGAAGGATCGAACATGAGCGATAGCAGTTTGTTTGAAAAAGGCCTGAAGGTTCGCAAGGAAGTGCTCGGCGAGGATTACGTCAACAAATCCATTGCGGGAGCAGACGAATTCACACGCACGATGGCGGAATGGTCGACCGAGTTTTGCTGGGGCGCGTTGTGGACCAGGCCGGGACTTGATCGCCGCACCCGCAGCATCGTCAATCTGGCCATGCTCGGCGCGCTCAACCGGCCCCACGAATTGAAGCTGCACGTCAAGGGAGCCTTGAAGAACGGGCTGACGAAGGACGAGATCAAGGAGATTCTGCTTCAGGTCGCGGTCTATTGCGGCATCCCCTCGGGAATCGATGCCTTCCGAAACGCGCGCGAGGCGTTCAAGGAAGTAGAGGGACAATGATGGTCCTAACGGCAGCCGATTTGCCCTCCTCGGGAATTGGCTGCGGCTTCTCAGGGAGCTGACCTTCACCAGGTCATCCGACCTTGGCCACTTCGCGCCAGTTCTGCTTTGCCAAGCGCGATTTGTCATGGCATTCATGCCGTCGGTCACATGCTTGGAAAAAAGGTTGGGTATGGCTGACTGGATCGACGGCGGCTGTCCGGTGCCATCGGAAACGCACGCAAAGCTTGCCCGGCAACGGCAAGCTAATCTGACAAAGCCAGCAGGCTCGCTCGGTCATCTGGAGCGATTGGCTATTGATCTCGCGGCGCTGCAAGCAACGGATCGTCCGCGGGCATTGCGGGTACCGATCATCATCTTTGCCGGCGACCACGGTGTCGCGGCCAGAGGCGTATCTGCCTACCCGTCGGATGTCACCGTTCAGATGTTGTACAATTTCGCAAGTGGCGGGGCGGCAATAAGCGTGCTCGCGCGTGAGCTCGGCGTGCCGCTGTTGGTTGTGGACGCCGGTACCTTGTCGGAACAGCCTGTGCCGGGTGTGTTGACGGACAAGCCGCGATGCGGCACGCGCGATTTCGGTGAGCAGGCCGCCTTAACTGCACCGGAGGTCGTTCAGGCTCTCGGGTGCGGGCGGCGAGCGCTGCGTCAGGTGATCGCCGAAGGAGCCGATTTGGTGATTCTTGGAGAGATGGGGATCGGAAACACGACGTCGGCTGCCGCGATTGCCTGCGCGCTCACTGGCCGGCGGCCGGAACTCGTGGTCGGCAACGGCACTGGCCTTGATGACGCCGGTCGAGAGCGCAAGCTGACCGTGATCAAGCAAGCTCTGGCGTTTCACGGGATTGAAGGATACGGCAGCAAAGTCGACGATGTGCTTTCGGCCGTCGGAGGACTGGAGATTGCTGCACTGATGGGCGCTATCGTTGCGTCAGCGCAGAACGGGGTACCGGTGCTGATCGATGGCTTCATCGTATCCGTTGCGGCGCTCGCGGCCGTTCGTATCAATCCGTCGTGCCGTCCATGGCTGATCTTCTCGCACCGCTCAGCCGAGCGTGGCCATCAGTTGATGCTCGAAGAGCTGGATGCGCGACCGATCCTGGATCTCGGGCTGCGGCTCGGAGAAGGGTCGGGCGCGGCGCTTGCGCTTCCCGTCCTGCGTCTCGCCTGTGCCCTTCATAACGGCATGGCAACGTTCGATGAAGCGGCTGTGTCCGGGCGCATCGCCTGATGTTGGTCGATCTCCTCCGTCACGGCACGACGGGCCGGGAAGGATATCTTGACGGCAAAACTGATCGTGTCCTTGCGGCGGAAGGCTGGGCTCAATTCAGCTCCCAGACTGAACCCCAGAACTGGCCAACCATCGTGACCTCGCCGCTATTGCGGGCGCGAGAGCCCGCGGAAAGGCTTGCAAGGTCCCGGAATCTGGTTCTGATGATCGACGGTGATTGGGCTGAGCTCGATTTCGGCGTTTGGGATGGCCGATTGAAGTCTGAACTCGAAGCAGAGCCAGCGGGGCGCGCAGCGCTCGCCGCGTTCTATCGCGATCCCCAAGCCAACCCGCCTCCGGGCGGGGAATCATGGCCAAGTTTTGATGCACGAATTACTCGCGCGCTAATCCGTCTCGTCGATTCCGCGAGCCGCGGACCTGTGCTCGTCGTGACCCACGCAGGACCAATGCGCAGGGCGCTGCATCTGGTTTGCGGGCTGCCCCTCGATAACCTGTGGGCACTGCGCATTGGATTTGGCACGCGGATTCGTCTAAATTTTGAAGTTGCCGCCGATGCACGGTTTTGGGGCGAGATTGTCGAGATCAGCCAGCCATGATCCCGCGCGGACTGATTGTCGCCGTCCAGTTTCTGACACGGCTCCCGACACCTCCGATCACGGATTTAAAGCCGCGCGACCTGAGCCAATCCGCCGCCTTCTTCCCGCTTGTCGGCGCCATGATCGGTGCGGCGGTCGCACTTGCGATTTGGGGTCTGAGGCCGGTCGATCCCTGGGTCGGCGCGCTTGTCGCCGTCATCATCTGGGTATGGATCACCGGAGGATTGCACCTTGATGGCCTCGGCGACGTCGCTGATGCTTTTGGCGCCTCGCATCGAGCTCGCGAGCGGTTTCTTGAAGTCCTGGACGATCCCCACGCCGGCAGTTTCGCCGTCATGGCCATCACGCTCCAGATCGCAAGCAAGTTGGTGCTGCTGGCTTCAGTGACCGCGACCGCGTCGCCTTGGGCCCTGATCCTCATTCCGGCCTGGGCCCGCTTCGGCGCGCTTGTCTGGAGCCGCACCGTTCCCACCCTGAAGTCAGGCCTTGCGGAACGGTTCTCTTCGGATATCCGCTGGTCCATGATTGCGGCGTGGAGCGTTGTCCTGGTCGGCGCAAGCGCCTGGGCTGCTCCTCCACTGATTGCAGCACTTGTGGTCATACCGCTGGGGAGCCTGTTCTGGCGCTGGCGGCTCGGCGGCATCAATGGCGACTGTCTTGGTGCCAGCGTTGAAATTACCGAGAGTTTGTTGCTGCTGGCACTTGTGCTCGGCAAGGCGTGAAACTCGCGACGTTAAGCGCCCAACAAAGCGGTAGAAAGGCGGTCCCACGCCGCCTCGCCGCCCGGCAGACCAAACCGCAGCCACTGCGGCTCGCGCGAGAAGGCGCGAACGTGAATACCGTGGCGTCCCAAAAGCTCGACGATTTTCACAGCCTCGGAATGGCGGGCGAGGCGAAAAAGCGGCGTCCCGCCGAGCACGGCAAAATCCGCGGCTTCCAGTATGGCATCCAATCGCCGCTGATCGGACTGAAGACGGGCGGTCGTTTCGGCAAGCCAGTGCGGATTGCAAAGCGCCGCCTTGCCGATCCAAAGCGCAGGGCCCGACACAGCCCAAGGCCCAAGCTCGGCGCGGATACGGCTTGCGAGCGAGGTTTCGGCGATCGCGAAACCGAGGCGCAAGCCTGCCAATCCGTAGGCTTTACCGAAAGACCTCAGAACGATCGTGGCTGGCGGCAGCTCTGAGACAACGCTCGCCGCTTCCGGGAGCACATCGACAAAGGCTTCGTCGACGACGAGCAGCCCGTTCTTTTTCGCAAGCGCCAACGCAATGCTGCGCAGCTCGCTCAAGGGAATGACACATCCGGTCGGGTTGTTGGGATTGACGACGATGACGACATCGGCGCGGTCACTCCGGTCGAGATCGCTTACCACCGAAACGCGATGGCCTTGTCTTATCCAGCAGGCCTCGTGCTCCTCGTAGGTAGGCCCGAGGATCTCAACCGAAGACGTCGGGACGAGGCGAGGAAGGAGCTGGATCAAGGCCTGCGTGCCCGGTGCAGCGACGATCATACCGGGATCGGCAACGCGGTACCTTATCGCGGCTGCGGCCAGCAACGCTTCCTCTTCGGAGCGCATTGGCAGACGCGACCAGATTTCCGCGAGCAAATCGGGAATCGGGAAGGGGAGGGGATTGATGCCGGTCGATAGATCGATCCACGGCTCCGGCGCTCCCGGAAACCTTGTTCGCGCGGCGTCCAGATTGCCCCCGTGCGAGATTTGTTCCGCGGCAGCGGGCTGCGTGATAGGCAGAGCGTTCAAATTGCCCAGGTGTTCCGGATCACGCATGTTCGCCGAACTCGCTTTCACCGCGCTCGCAATCGAAGCCGCTTTCGGATTTCCGGCCGCCCTCTATCGCTGGATCGGCCATCCCGTGAGCTGGATCGGGGCGCTGATAGCATGGTGCGAGCGCGCCTGGAACCGTCCTGAGTTCTCGTTCGAACACCGTCGTCTATTTGGCCTTGTGACACTGGTTTTGCTGCTTGCCGTCAGCTGTTTGTCGGGGGCGGTCATCTTCCTGCTGGCGCAACGCTTCCTGTCAGGCTTTGCGAGTACGCTTATCTCGGGAGCTGCGGCCAGCACGCTGCTTGCCCAGCGCAGCCTCGATGCGCATGTCCGGGCGGTTGCCGATGCGCTGGAGCAGAAGGGTATTGAGGCCGCGCGTCAAGCCGTGTCGATGATTGTCGGACGCGACACACAAAACCTCGATGCAGCCGGCGTCAGCCGCGCCGCCATCGAAAGCCTCGCCGAGAATTTTTCCGACGGCGTCGTGGCGCCGCTGTTCTGGCTGCTTGTTGCCGGATTGCCCGGCGTTTTCGGCTACAAGGCAGTCAATACGGCGGACAGCATGATCGGCCACAAGTCCGAGCGCTATCTCGCTTTCGGCTGGGCGTCGGCGCGAGTGGACGATCTCATCAACCTCCCGGCTTCGCGGCTCGCTGCGTTCTGGCTGCTGCTGGCGTCGGCGACGTTATCGGGGCTGTCGCCCCGCGGTGCAATCGTGGCGGTGTGGCGTGATGCCAACAGGCACCGCTCGCCTAATGCCGGATGGCCGGAGGCCGCGATGGCAGGAGCGCTGGATCTGCGGCTTGCCGGCCCGCGCGCCTATCAGGGGACCACGATTGACGATCATTGGGTCGGTGATGGCCGCGAGACGGCGGGTGTCCCGGACATCCGCGCAGCCCTCAGGCAATATCGGGCCGCATGCGCAATCCAATTCGCATGCGTTGCAGGATTGGCTGCGGTTACGGCGTTTGCTTAAGGTCGGGTGCGCGGGCGAGATCAAGTAGACGATTGCAGTCGATGTGCCGCTCGATGTGGTCGGCGAGACGATCGAGGGTTTCCTCGACGTCGGTTTCGTAGGCTAGTCCGGAAGAACGGTTTGCGATGAGATGCAGCCAGTGGTTGCGCTGCCGGTCGTCGGAAAAGAGCCCGTGAACGTAGCAACCGGCGATGCGGCCTGAGCCATCGACCGCGCCTTCCTCTCGACCGTCGGCGAAACGCAGCAGGGGTTTGGCGCAGCCCGGGCCGGTCGTGCGTCCAATATGCATCTCATATCCCTTGAAGGGCGCCGCGCGGTCAGCACTGGTGCCAAGGATATCGACGAGGACTTTGTCGCCCCCGAGCACGGTTTCGACATCGAGCAAACCAAGGCCCGCGACGGAGCCGGCAGGTCCCTCGATTCCGTTCGGATCAGAAATGTGCGTGCCGAGCATCTGATAGCCGCCGCAAACACCGAGCACGTGGCCGCCGCGGCGCGCGTGAGCCTTGAGGTCAGTATCCCATCCTGTTTCGCGCAGCGCGGCGAGATCGGCAATCGTGGCCTTGGATCCCGGGAGCACCACCAGCGCGGCGTCGCCGGGAATGGGCTGTCCAGGTCTGATGAAGACAACATTGACGCCCGGCTCAAGGCGCAACGGATCGAAATCGTCAAAATTCGAGATGCGGGGGTAGGCGAGCACGACGATCAGGGGGCGGTCGCTCTCGCCGCGCGGGGAACCAGTTTGAAGCCCGAGCGCATCTTCCGCCGGCAATCGGTGCGCCAAGTCGAAGAATGGCACCAGACCAAGCGGCTGCCAACCGGTGTGTCGTGCAATGGCTGCCATCCCATCACTAAAGAGTGTCGGATCGCCGCGGAATTTGTTGACGATGAAGCCTGCGATCATCGCTGCATCCTCGGCAGCGATGACGGCCTTGGTGCCCACGAGAGAAGCGATCACGCCACCCCTGTCGATGTCGCCGATCAGCACGACAGGCACGCCGGCCGCACGCGCAAAGCCCATATTGGCGATATCGGCGGATCTCAGATTCACTTCCGAGGCCGAGCCCGCACCCTCGACCAGCACGAGGTCGGCCTCGCGCGCAAGATGGCCAAAACTTTCAAGCACGATGCCGAGCAGTCTGGGCTTCATCGCCTGATATTCGCGCCCTTTGGCATTGCCGACGACGCGGCCCTGCACGACCACCTGCGAGCCGGTTTCGCTCTGCGGCTTCAGCAAGACAGGATTCATATGAACGCTTGGTCGCACATGTGCGGCCCGCGCCTGCAGCGCCTGGGCGCGCCCGATCTCGCCGCCATCAGCGGCAACAGCGGCATTGTTCGACATGTTCTGTGGCTTGAAGGGTCTCACCCGCAGGCCGCGATTGGTGAAAGCCCGGGCCAGTCCGGTAACCAGCAGCGACTTGCCGACGTCCGAGCCGGTACCTTGCAGCATGATCGCGCGCGCGAGGCTCAAAACTCAATGCCTGGTTGGGCTTTGACGCCGGCCGCGAAGTGATGCTTCACAACGACCATCTCGGTGACGAGGTCGGCTATCTCAATCAATTCGGGCTTGGCGTTGCGGCCGGTGACGACGATGTGCAAGTCGGGCCGCCTGCTCGCGAATGCCGCGAGCACCCGGCCGAGGTCGAGATGATCGTAGCGCAAGGAGATATTGAGCTCGTCGAGGATCAGCAACTGGACGGAGGGATCTTCCATCAGTTCAGTCGCCCTGTCCCATGCGCGCTCCGCGGCGGCGACATCACGGGCGCGATCCTGTGTTTCCCAGGTAAAGCCTTCACCGAGCGTGTACCATTTGACCTGATCGCCAAAACGCTCGATCGCGCTACGCTCGCCGGTTTGCCAGGCTCCCTTGCCGAACTGGACCACGCCGCACTGAAAACCGCGTCCGATGGCACGCAGCAGAAGGCCGAAGGCCGCCGTCGATTTGCCTTTGCCCTTGCCGGTGTGGACGATGAGCAACCCTTTCTCGATCGTCTTGCCGGCGACCTCGGCGTCCTGAACCGCCTTTCGGTTGGCCATTTTTGCCTTGTGGCGCGCTTCGTC
>Ga0185299_10003868_pt1 | contig 18947 bp, 16 predicted proteins | sample PaiPotPPA55metaG_FD_128002 | JGI IMG/M metagenome (GOLD analysis project Ga0185299, IMG submission 128002) | Iron sulfur acid spring bacterial and archeal communities from Banff, Canada, to study Microbial Dark Matter (Phase II) - Paint Pots PPA... ...
GACTATCCTCGACGGCGGGTTGCGGTTGAGGTGCGTCCGTTGCTGTTGCCTTGGCCTTCACGGGCTTCGGAGAAACTTTCGTAGCAGGGGTTTCGGTCGCTGCCGCCGCATTTCCGGAGGAAGTCCCGACAGAAGTGCCGACGGAAGTCCGGGCGGAAGTTCCTGAGGCGGCTCCCGAAGAAGAAGACGGGGGGCTCGCCGTTTTTCGCGCTGCCGGCGCGCCGCTGCCGGCGGAAGCTTCCGGGGGCACGGCTTTGGGCTTGGCATCCGAGCCTGCGCCCTTTGGCGCGACAGTTCCCGGCGCTAACGCCCCCGGCGTGTCTGCTTTCGCGGCGTTTTCCGGCTTGGGAGGAACGGTCGGCAGTCGCTCGGCCAGGATATCGACGGCGCGCGCCGCGCCAGCCTGGTCGGGCTGCGCCTGCCTCTCATCAATCTTCGTTACCACGAGCACTTCTTCCAACTTGCTGAGATCGGCCGCAGGACGCACGCGAATGTTGAGAAAGAGTTCACTGCCCGGCGCAACCTTCGTCACCCTGCCGACGAGTAGACCCTTGGGGAAAATTCCATCCCCGCCGCTGGTAAGAACCATTTCTCCGGCAGGCACGGCTTCGTCGCTCATCACTTTTTCGAGCACCACTTCGCCCGCCGGCGTGCCGCGCAGTATGCCTTGCAGCCGCGTCTTGTCGAGGATCGCGCCCACTCCACTGGTTTGGTCGTCAATCAAGAGCACCTGCGACGTGGAGCGGTACACCCGCAGCACCTTGCCCACGATGCCGTCCGCGGTTATGACCGCCATGTCGGGCTTGATGCCATCGCTTTCACCCTTGTCGATGTAGACCGAGCGCGACAACTCGCTGCCGCTCGATCCGATCACCTGCGCCGCCATGGTCCGCGAAATAAATTGTTCCTTGAAGGCAAGCAACGCCTGCAGACGCCGCGCCTGATCGGCGTCCTGGCTCATCCGCACCTGCTCCAGACTCATACGTTCGATCTGCTGCTTGAGATCGCGGTTCTCGGCTCGTACTCCGCGCAGGTAGAAGTAGTTGTGCCAGACATTACCGGTGGAGGTTTGCACCCACACCAGCACCTTTTCCAGAGGAGTGACTACGTCTACAGCCCAAACGCGGATCAGGCGCGTCGGTTCGCTGTCGGTCGTCCGCTTGACCTGCACGGCCAAGCCGAGGACCTGCGCGAATAACACTCCCACCAGCACGATCAGGTTGCGGTAGCGTCCGAGGACGTCCATAACACCAGGTCTCAGGTCTCAGTTGTCAGGTCTCAGGAATGAGTTTGTCATCCCGAGCGGAGCGAGGGATCTGCAGTTCGCTCGCAGCCCGCGTCTCTTATTCGATCGAAATTTTGCGCAGCAGCTTGAAGTCCGACAGCATCTTGCCGGTGCCGAGCACCACGCTGCAGAGCGGATCGTCGGCGATTGAAACCGGCAATCCCGTTTCCTCGCGGATGCGCTTGTCGAGGTTCTTGATCAGCGCGCCGCCGCCAGTCAGCACGATGCCGCGGTCGCTGATGTCGGCGGAGAGTTCCGGCGGCGTACGTTCGAGCGCGACGCGGATCGCGTTCATAATTGTCGAAACGCATTCACTCAGCGATTCGCGGATTTCGCTGTCATCTACTGTAATGGTTTTCGGCACGCCTTCGATCAGATTGCGCCCTTTGATTTCCATGGTCAACGGCTTGTCGAGAGGATAGGCGGAGCCGATTTCCATCTTGATCTGCTCGGCGGTGCGCTCGCCCACCAGCAGATTATATTTCCGCTTCAGGTAGTTCATGATGGCCTCGTCCATCTGGTTGCCGGCCATGCGCACGGAACGCGAATAAACGATCCCGCTCAGCGAAATTACCGCGATGTCGGTGGTACCGCCGCCGATGTCGACCACCATGTTGCCGCTGGGCTCGGTAATCGGCAGCCCCGCGCCAATGGCTGCCACCATGGCCTGCTCCACCAGAAATACTTCGCTGGCCTTGGCGCGATACGCAGAATCCATTACCGCCCGCTTTTCCACCTGCGTGATTTCCGAAGGCACGCCGATCACGATCCGCGGATGCACCAGCATCTTGCGGTTGTGCGCCTTCTGGATGAAGTAATTCAGCATCTTCTCCGTGACCTTGAAGTCGGCGATGACGCCGTCTTTCATCGGCTTGATGGCCACGATGTTGCCGGGCGTGCGTCCCAGCATCTCCTTGGCCTCTTTGCCCACGGCTTCAACTTCGCCGGTGTTCTTGTTGATGGCCACGATCGAAGGCTCGTTCACCACAATGCCCTTGCCGCGCGCGTACACCAGCGTGTTCGCCGTCCCGAGATCGATGGCGAGGTCGCTGGAAAACATGCTGAACAACGAACGAAGATTGTGCGTACGCGATGAGCCGTTATGAAACCCATTATTTGACATGGCAGTACTTCTCTCTCTCGGGAATTCGTCTCACCACTGGAACCTGGGCTTTCCTTAGTTTCCTTGCGAGTCGCTCTCCCCTGGTGTCTTCCATTCTACTTGTATGTTCAGCAGAACCGGGTAGTCATCTGGGCACCGGTTGTTCTAAACATCACCCTGAACATCGAATCCTTTACTGAATTACCACTTTTTCCTGGCGGGTATTTACCCCGCCTTTCAAATTCTGTGCCGTGACCGTGATCACGTTTTCCCCGTTCGGCAAGGGCGGCGTGAAATAGTGAAACGTGCCATCGTCGCCGACGATTGGCACTTCCCTGCCGTTCACCATCACGCGCGCTCCCGCCTCGGTCTTGCCCGTCACTTCGATCACGTGTCCGTGCTGCACAAAAGGATCGATGTCGAGCGACATCTCGGTTTTTTCCTTCGCCTTGACAATGATTGTAAAGCGGTTCTTTTCGCTTTCCACCGATACCTTGCCCGCCGCATCGTAAGACTGGATGGACCAATAATAGGCGCCGACGGGCAGGCCGGTCACAACCACGCTCTGCGTCTCAACCTTACGGTCCAGCAACAATGACGAAAAATATGGATTGTGCGAAATGCGCAGCCGGTATCCGGCGGCGTTCGTCATGGGTGTCCAGGCAAACTCCACTTCCTTCGACTTCTCCCCGGCGTTCATGAAAACGGGCATCATGTTTCCCGGCGTAATAGGCGCCGGCGGACCGATTTCCGTGGCCCGTTCCATGGTCTTCGATTCGCTTCGGAAACTCACCTTTTCCCAGTTCGACAGGTGAACCACTTCTCCATTGCGCTCGATTTCGCCACTGCCCTTCTTTACCAGGATTTCGTGCTGATCGTCTTTGGGATTATTGTGCACCATGGCCGACGAATCCGGAGCGAGTGAAGCTTTCGCGCCTGCGACAATCACCTGCGACTTTGATCCCTGAACATAGGTCGCCGTAGTCAGGTCCACCGTGCCAGTCGTGACCGCCACCGATACGTTGGTTTGCTGCTGATCGTTGGCCGAGTTTTCTTCGATCACGATCAGCGAATCCTGTTTCACGGTGTAGTTGGTACCGTCGTTGAAAACAATCTTGGCCATGCCTTCGGCACCGGTCTGCACCACGTCGCCTTTTTCGAGCGGCACGTTGTAGTCGGCGTTGATCCAACTGTTGCCATTGCCTTTTCGTACCCGGATCGTGCCATCGAGCGCCGTGAAATGCGCCTGCTGAGAAACCGCAGCCGACGGCCCCTTGAGCGGAGGCGCCAGTCCCGCAACTTTTTCGAGTAAGCCCGCGGAAAGCTGCCCGGCCGCCTTCACCGTTGAGTCGGTAAATTTCGGAAACGCTACGTGCATAACGGCGCCAAAGATCAGCGCCGCACCGAGCAGCGCCATAATCACGCTGCGATACGTCACCGTCTTCCAGGCGACGTAGAGCTCCGGCTTGAGTTTATTCGACACGAGCCCGTGCCAACCTCACTTCAAAATTCTGGGAATACGGGATTTCTCTCACTCTGTGACCATCATATCCTCGCTGGGAGGGGTATTAAAATTGAGTCAGGCTGGACGGGGTTACGAAAGTGTGACCGACCGGACCCTCCAACGACGAAAACCCACCGTGCGCCCCCTCGCTTGCCCGTCCGCACCCCGGTTGTTAGCATGGAAGTTCTGCACTACCTCCTGGAGGCTCCTATGGCGACCGATACCCTGACCAAGCCAGTGATCGCGGGCGGCACGACCACGACCAAGGTTTTCAAGAATTTCATTGACGGCGAATGGGTCGAATCCCCCAGCGGACAGACTTTCGAAGACCGCAATCCCGCTGACACGCGCGAAGTCGTCGCCATCTTCCAGCGCTCCAACAAGGCCGATGTGGACGCGGCCGTGGATGCGGCCAAGCGCGCGTTTGCCAAATGGCGTCTGGTGCCCGCGCCCCGCCGCGCCGAGATGGTTTTCCGCGCCGCCGAGATCCTGATCGAGCGCAAAGAAGACCACGCCCGCGACATGACCCGCGAAATGGGCAAGGTGCTCAAAGAAACTCGCGGCGATGTGCAGGAAGCGATCGACGCCGCCTACTACAATGCCGGAGAAGGCCGCCGCCTCTTCGGCCCGACCGTGCCCTCGGAGTTGCCCAACAAGTTCGCCATGGCTATCCGCCAGCCTATCGGCGTCTGCGGCATGATCACGCCCTGGAATTTTCCCATGGCCATCTCTTCGTGGAAGCTGCTGCCCGCCGTCGTCTGCGGCAACACCTGCGTGATCAAGCCGGCCCAGGACACTCCGCTCTCTACTTTCAACCTTGTGCAGGCGCTGACCGATGCCGGCATCCCGAAAGGCGTCATCAATATCGTGACCGGCTTCGGCACCGAAGTCGGCACGCCGTTGACCGAGCATCCGGTGGTCCGCGCCATCTCGCTCACGGGCTCGTCAGCGGTCGGCAGAATCGTGGGCGCTACGGCGGCCAAGAGTTTCAAGCACTGTTCGCTCGAACTCGGTGGCAAGAATCCGATGATCGTGCTCGACGACGCTAACCTTGAACTCGCTGTCGAAGGCGGACTCTGGGGCGCTTTCGGAACCACCGGACAGCGCTGCACCGCGACCAGCCGCATCATCGTTCAGAAAGGCGTTTACCGCGAGTTCATCGATCACTTCGTTGCACGCGCGAAAAAGATCAAGGTCGGCAATGGTCTCGACGAGACTGTTGAGATGGGTCCGGCGGTGAACGAGAACCAGCTCAAGACTGATCTGAACTACATCGAGATTGGGAAAACCGAAGGCGCGAAACTTGTGACTGGCGGCAACCGGCTCGACAAGGGTGAATATCAACACGGCTGGTTCCTCGAGCCCACTGTTTTCACCGAGGTCGATCCCAAGATGCGCATCGCGCAGGAAGAAATCTTCGGGCCCGTGGTTGCGATCATCCCCTGCGATGACCTGGAAGAAGCGATCGCGATCGCCAATAACATCGAATACGGCCTGTCGTCGTCTCTGTATACGAAGGACGTGAACAAGGCCTTTGCCGCGGTCCGCGACCTTGAGGCCGGCATCACCTACATCAACGCTCCGACCATCGGCGCGGAAGTTCATCTCCCGTTCGGCGGCACCAAGGCGACGGGCAACGGCCATCGCGAGGGCGGCATCGGCGCGATTGACTTTTACACAGAATGGAAGTCGGTGTACGTGGATTATTCCGACACGCTGCAGAAAGCGCAGATCGACCGCCCGGAGTAATTCCTATCTACCGGGGGCACAGAGGAACACAGAGGTTTAGTCCCCTGTGTAAATCCTGTGCACCTCTGTGACCCCTGTGGTTCAAAGGTTTTCGCCTATGCCCATCACACAGCTCCGCGAAATCACCCCCTGCGCCCGTCTGGAAAATGTCCGCTACGCGATTCGCGACTTAGCCTGCATCGCCGACGAGGTCGCGCGCCAGGGACACAAAATTCTGCCGCTCAACATCGGCGACCCGCTCAACTTTGACTTCCAAACGCCCCCGCACATGATTGAAGCCGTCTATCAAGCAATGCGCGACGGCAAGAATGGATATTCTCCTTCCTCAGGTATCAAGGAAGCTTTAGACGCGATTCGCAGCGAGGCGGCCCGCAAGGGCATCACCAACATTCAGGATGTCTTCGTAACCTCGGGCGTCAGCGAGACGGTGGACATCTGCCTGACGGCGCTGCTCAATCCGGGCGACAACCTGCTGACGCCTTGCCCCGACTATCCGCTCTATTCCGCGGTTCTGGCGAAGATCGATATCGGACTCAACGCCTATTACCTGAACGAAGAAGACGGCTGGCAGCCCGATCTCGACGACCTCAAGAAGAAGATCACGCCGCGCACCCGCGGCATTGTGTTGATCAATCCCAACAACCCGACCGGTTCCGTCTGCACTCGAAAGATGCTCGAGCAGATTGCAGAGCTGGCGCGCCAATACAACCTGATCATCTTCGCCGATGAGATTTACGACAAGCTGATCATCGATGGGGGAAACGAGAATGACACCCACGTCGCCATGGCCGCGGTCGCGCCCGATGTGCCGGTCATTACTTTCGGCGGACTATCCAAGAACTACCTCGCCCCCGGATGGCGCATCGGATGGGGTATTGCCAGCGGCGAAGCCTCCGTCATCAAGCCGTATTTGGATGGCGTGAACAAATTATTGCGGGCGCGCCTGTGCGCCAACCATCCCGAGCAGTATGCGATCAAGGCTGCACTCGAAGGCCCGCAGGACCACCTGATCGAAGTCAAACGCAAGCTGCGCAGCCGCCGCGATCTGACCATGAAGTGGTGCGCCGAAACTTCGCGCGTGAGTTGTGTGGCGCCGCGCGGGGCTTTCTACGCCTACCCATGCATCAACATTCCGGAAGGCGACGACGTCTTCGTCACCGAACTCATTCGCCAGAAGCATGTGACGGTCGTACACGGCTCCGGTTTCGGCGAGCGCCCCGGGACGAAACACTTCCGCATCGTTTTCCTGCCCGACGAAAAGACGTTGACCGCCGCTTACTCGGCGATTGGCGATTTCATACGTGAGCGGTATCCGTAAGAAGATTGTGGAGAGCCGGGCGTCCCCGCCCGGCGTGGACGGGCAAGACGCCCGTCCCTCGACTGTACAGCTGGTTAGAATCGAATGGTCGGCCCGAACGTCACCCGCAGGTTGTTACGAGCTCCGTTGTCGAAGTAGATGTCGTCGCCGACTTCCAGCCTCAAACCCACCGGTCCAACGAACCCTTCCACGCCACCGCCCGGGTAAACCGCAAATTTGGCATCGCCGTTGCCAACCGCTCCCAGTGCACTCTTGAACCCTGCCGGGGCGTTCTGGGTGTTGGTAGTGAAGCTGATGAGCCCCGCCTTACCCGTCACGAAAAGGCGAAACTTTCCCGACCCGGTCTGGAACTTCGGACCGAACAGTCCATGCAAAATGTGCGTCTGGGACCGGGCGATTGTCCCGTCGTCAAATGGGTTGTTGTAGGTGCGATCGAAGTCGTAGGCCATTTCAGCTTCGAGTTGGGCACTCGGCCGCAGGTTAAAAGCAAGACGGCCCCCGAGCCCCGCGTAATTGAGGCTGGGCTCAGTGCGGTCCATACGAAAATAATCCACGAACGCGCCCACTTCTACGTGATCTCCTCTCAGGGCTTGGGCAAAAACGAAACTCGGGCTGGCAAAACAGAAAACGAGCACTGCAGACAAAACAAGACGCTTCATTCTTCCTCCGTCTCCGGGGTCAGTTGACCATCGTCAGCCGCGCACTTCGCCCCAAGACGGAGTAGCACTAGCAAGAAGTGGCGAGGCTGATCTCTGGGTTTAGGATGCGGCCCCGCGGGATGAGGTTGGCACTGCCAGGAAGTCCGACGAAATCAATAACTTACTGCGAGAAGCGGCGTCGGGCGCGGAAACTCAACAGGAGATTACAGGCCAGAAATATTTTTCTTAGATATTTAGATACTGGATTCAAGAGCGCTCAGTAAATCCCGGGGATCAACGCCGGCACCTTGCGCGCATACTCTTCGAACTCGGAGCCAAACGCCTGCCGCAGCAGCCGCTCCTCACTTCGAATGCGGATGTAAGTTCCGGCCGCAAACAGCACGATCGCAACCAGCAGCGGGATCCATTGCGCGGCGACAAGTCCGGTAGCCAACAGCATTCCAAACATGCCCGTGTAGATGGGATTTCTTACGAACCGATAAGGCCCATCCTGAATGAGCGTGTGCCCCTCCACCAGCCGTGCGGCCAGAGCCCATTGCTTTCCCAACCGCCGCGCGGCCGCATTTACCACCCACACCGAACCTACCGCGATGGCCACGGTCAGCACCGCGAGCACCCATTCCACCACTCGCGACCCGGACGTGACCGGCGAGAATTGTCTCTGCTGCAAGGGATAAAACCCGACGCTGAAGTAGGCCGCGGCTTGCAGGAACAATCCGATGAGCGAAGTTCGATCGCGTTTCGCTTCCTGAGCCCGGGGCGGACGTTTCCTAAGCCGGAACGTCAGGGCAAATAGCCACCAGCACACGATGACCACGTAGAACGCCGCTCTCTCGGCCACATGTGGTGCTTCTGAAATGATCACTTCTTCGACCCTGCTCTGATAATGATAATGTGGCACCGGAACGCCGTCGCCGCAACGGCCTCGTTAGCGCTTGCACGACTGCCGGCTGAGTGGCAGAATTCACAGCCATGCGAATTGTGAGCATCTTGAGCGGACTGGCTGTGCTATTCACGACTCTAGCCTTTGGACATCTGCTACACCACTTCTTCGTGAATGCCGGCGAGGCTGCGCACTCCCCGCCGTTTTTGGTGGGTATGGGTGTCGGCGGCGTGGTGGGTATATTTTCTTTCATTGGAGCATGTCTGCTGCTAAGGCGTGGTCGATGATTTTTCGGGACTTGCCCCGCGCAGTGGCTTCCTGACCCCAACCAAGCGTCCCAAAGTGTCCCAAAAAGAGCGGGTAGTCGAGCATTGCTGCGATTTTTCAGGTCCGTGAAATCTGTAACTTACGGAAAACGCTTGATAGCGATTAGAACTTTCGTAACTCTACACTGACACGTGTATTTCCTATACTTGTTCAGATATTTCCTACGGACAATCCGCCCATGCGTCGAACGATTCTGTCTTCAATTCTCGTGCTCTTGAGCACGATCGCCTTAGCGCAGAGTTCTTCTCCCGACTCTCTTTACGAGCGTGGGATGGACGCCATCACGGGCGTTGGGCCGTCGCGAAATGACTCGCTCGGAATCGATTACTTTCGGCGCTCCAGCGACCTCGGCTACGGACCAGCCCAGATCGCACTGGCTTACTATTACGAAACCGGAACCTTTCTCGCAAGGGACCCGGGCCAGGCCGTCGACCTCTATCGCAAGGCCGCCCAACAAGGCGACCCGCTGGCCGGTTGGCTAGTCGGACGACTCTACTTCCTCGGCACCGGCGGCGTGGCCGATCGCGACATGGCCCAGAAATGGCTCAAGCTGTCCGCCGATCAGAACAACCCTTACGGCGCATACTATCTGGGCCGTCTGATGGCCGATCGAGATTACACGAAGGCTCCAAAGCTCTATAAGATTGCGGCCGATCAAGGTCTTCCCCAAGCACAGTACTTCTACGCCAAAGCGCTGAAAGATGGTCGCGGCATTCCGCTGGACCGCTTTACTGCCTATGTCTGGTACACCATAGCTGCCGATGCCAGCTATCCGGCCGCGGGCCCGGACCTCGGTGAACTGAACAATGGCGGCTACCTCACCACTGATCAGATTGAGCAAGCGAAAGCGAAGGCCCGCGATCTGGAACAGGTCGTAGTTCGCGCCGTTACCGCCCGCGGATGCTCCGGATGGGACGGAGAGTTTGACGAGTTCCCCACCCCGCCTCCGCCGAAACTACAGCGCTTCTGCCACTGAAATTGTGTGGCGCGGGCGCCCCCGCCCGCGAACACTGTGTCCGCGACATCAGCGGCAGCGATTCATAGCACGCGCGGACGCCCTCCAACTCAAACGTCCGCCTCTTGACTCAACTCCAATTATGTAGAATAATAAACTTATGTTTGGAGAAGTCGCTCTTGGCCCATCCAACGTGGTCCACCTTCACGGCGCAGCTTGGGATCAGCCGGCCGACCTCTCCAGCCGCGCCGTGCAAGAGAAGCTGAGCCCGGTCGCCATCCGCGGATTTTTCCGTCTGGCGTCCCACTGGAAGCTGCGCGACGAGGACGCTCGGGGCTTGATCGGCGGCATCTCGAACGGCTCGTTCTATCAGCTCAAACGCGGCGCCACCAAAACGTCGAACTCCAAAACTTTAGACGCCAAAACTCTAGATCAGGACAAGCTCACGCGCGTATCCCTGCTTGTGGGCATCTTTAAGGCTCTCAACATCCTCTATGGGACCAAGCTCGCGGACGCCTGGGTCCAGTTGCCGAACACAAATCCCATCTTTGGCGGCGAGACACCGCTCGCCTACATGTTGAAGGGCGGAGTGCCCTCCATGCTGCGCGTTCGCCAACTACTGGATGCCCGCCGCGGCGGCTTGTAATTATTTCCAAGACCATGCTTCGCAGAACAAAGGTCCCAAAAACCGCGCCCATTTCGCAGGACGATACGCAGCGCCTCATTCCCAATAAGTTCTATGAGGAGGGCGAGAGCGTGCTGTTGCGGCTCGGACTTCCACCGGCGCAAATGGAGCATTTGTTCCAGCTCGACGACGCCACCAACACGCGGCTGGCAGGCGAAGCCAACCTGCTCCCCGGAATCACCGTGCACGAATTGGTTTTCGGAGTGCCCCACTATCACATCATCAACGCCGCATTCACCCACGCGCGGCCCGGAGGCAGCCGCTTCAGCGGAGACGACCGCGGCGCCTGGTATGCCGGCTTCTCACTGAAGACCGCACAAGCCGAGGTCGCCTTCCACTATGCCGAGGGATTGCGCGAGGTGAATTGGCAGGAAGAAGAAACAGTCGCCTATCGCGAATACCTGGCCGACTTTCGCGCCGAGTTCCACGATCTTCGTAACAAAGATCTTCGTCTTGAAGATCAGCGCGGCGACCCCGCTTACAAGAAGTACCTGCAGCCCGACAGCTATCGTGCGTCCCAACAACTGGGCCACCGCCTGCTCGATGAGGGATCAGCCGGAGTCGTCTATCCCAGCGTCCGCCACGCCGGTGGCACCTGCATTGCCTGCTTCCGCCCCGCGCTGGTGAGCAACGTACGGGAGGGAGCGTTAGTCACGTTTACTTTTCCCGACGCCTTTCATGCGCCGAAGGTGAAGATCTCGCGTTAGTTCCCGTAGAGACGGGGCTTGCCCCGTGTGGCCCGCGCCTCAGGTGACGCGGAGACGCGGCAAGCCGCGTCTCTACCGGGGAATGTCAGAGGCCACTACACCATCTCCGTTCCCCACAAATCATGCAGATGCACAATCCCCAGCAAACGACGCTCTCCATCTACGTCGCCATCCACGACGACGAGCGAAGTAATCTTCATCTCTTCCATGCGCGCCAGCGCAGTGGCAGCGAACTCCTGCGCACCAATGGTCTTCGGAGTCCGCGTCATGCAATTCTGTGCAGTGAGGTCGAGCGTGTCTTTGCCGCGCTGCTCCAGCAGCCGCCGCAGATCGCCGTCGCTGATCACGCCCAGCAGACGGTCGCCGTCAACCACTGTCGTCATTCCCAGTTTCTTGCGCGACATTTCATAAATTACGTCCGGCATCTTGGTCTGCGCCGTGACCCGCGGAACCGCGTCCCCCGAGTGCATCAACGATTCGACCCGCGCCAGCCGTTTGCCCAGCTTTCCTCCCGGATGCAGGTTGGCAAAATCCTCTTCCTTGAACCCGCGTTTTTCCGAAAGCGCCACCGCCAAAGCATCGCCCAAAGCAAGCATGGTAGTGGTGGAAGCTGTAGGAGCAAGCCCCAAAGAGCAAGCTTCCTTAGAAACCGAACAGTCCAAAGCCACATCAGCAGCCGACGCCAAAGTAGAAGCAAGTGTGGCGCGGACACTCTTGCCCGCGTGAACCTCTGCAAGGTCGTCGCAAGTCATAGCAATGAGCGGAACCTGCAGCCGCTTAATAGTAGCCACCAACTGCAGAATCTCTTCTGTCTCGCCGCTGGCCGAAAGCGCCAGCACGACATCGCCGCGCACGATCATCCCCAGATCGCCATGCAGCGCCTCCACCGGATGCAGATACAGCGCCGGCGAGCCCGTCGAACTCAATGTAGCCGCAATCTTGCGAGCGATGAGCCCGCTCTTCCCCATCCCAGTCACGACCACCCGGCCGCGGCAGTCGAACATCAGTTCGAGCGCCCGGTTGAAGTCCGCAGCCATCGGACCCGCCAGCCGGTCCGCCAACGCCCGCAATGCCTCAGCTTCGATGCGCACCACGTTTTCGCCCACATGTTTCATGAAGAGGAAATGTTAGCAGAAGCAGCAGAGCATCGGGTCATCGGGAGATCCGGTCATCTCAGCCCCGCTCCATCTCGATCCGGCCCAGCGCCCGCCGTGCGCTTGCCAGAATTGTGAGCGTGCACTATAGTTGCCCCGCTTTTCCACTCAAACTCAAAGGAGACCAAGATGCGCAAGCTCTTGCTGGTTGCACTGACTTTGTTTGTGTCTGTGTCCGTAGCTATGGCCCAGAGCAAGGTTGATACCAAGTGGCACTGCCCGAAGGCAACGACAGAACACACACTCGACATAGGCGACACGCCGGATCACAGCTTTTACATCGGGCAAGGCACCTGCGACGCTACCTCAAGCGGCGGTGAACTGAAGGAAAAGACCGGTACTTTCACGGAATTCCACGATGCGTGGAAAACATCGTTCAACTTCCACGGCTATTTCAACGCGACCACGGACAATGGCGAAAAGGTCAACTACACGTATGAAGGTTCCGCTTCCACCGACACCACGAAACCTGCCTCCAATAAATGGAAGATCGTAGGCGGTACCGGAAAGCACAAGGGCATCAAGGGTTCCGGCACCTGCTCCGGAAAGGCCAGTGCGGACGGCTCCTATGACTGGGAGTGCACCGGCACGTATTCGATGGGCATGGGTAAGTAGGGAGGGACACTGACAACAACAACCTCATAGAACCGGATCGCTCGTTCAGAAGTGATCGTCCGCCGCATGCCCTGGATGTTCCAGCGCCCGCGCCTGGATCGCGCGGTCCCAGGGGCCGCCCTGCCAGTTATCTTTTTTATGGTCGGTGTGGATCCACGGCGGCAGCGTCATCAACAGCCGGCGGCTGAGTGAATAGAGATAAGGTTCGTAGAGAATCCGAAGCTCCGCCAGCCGTTCCGCCGCGTCCGCGCCAGCATACAAAGTCACGCCGTGCGAGGCGAGTTCCGACCGCAGTCGCTTCAGATCTTCTGCCGCAAGCCGCCCCACGTCATGCGGACTATATTCTGCATTCACCACCTGCGCCAGATCGACGACAGCATGCCGCGCCATGGCGAACGTGAGCTTCGCCTGGTCGGCATGGATGCCGTCCACACCGGTCATGATCAACGAAGTGACATCAAGCATGGTCGTCAGCGCGCTCAACCAGGATTGATTGCCGTGTTGCGACCGGAAGAAAACCAGTACCGGGTAGGAAATGTGACTCGACAGGAGATCGGCGCACCAGCGCTCCCAGTCGCGAAAAATTTCATCGAGCACCATTTGCTCGGGACAGCACCCCAATCGGCTCAGAAACTCGGCGGCGCTCGGCGGTGACCCGGCGCGCGCATCAAGCAGCGAAATTTCAATCTCGCGCGCGGCAAACGAATTGTAGATAACCGGCAAATATCCGATCACAACTCCGAGGAACGCGAAGCCCATGCCCGCTTCCATCACGGAGAGCGCGCGGGCGGCGGCGTTGTTGGGCGTGATGTCTCCGTAGCCCAGCGTGAAAAAAGTTTCCCCGCTCAGATAGAGTACTTTCCCAAACGTGATTTTTTCATTGGCCAGCGTCAGATGTTCGCCCAGCCCGTATTGCACACAGGCGAATCCAAAAATCAGTCCAAACGCCCAAAAACCCAACAGCGGAAAAATCGCCAGCGGCCCAAAGTACGCGAGGAAGCCTTCGCGCCGGTTCGCGGAAGGGATCTGCTGCGCTACTCGGATCCAGAGGCGCCAGCTTTTCCTGTAAAACCGGGACGAGATGCGAAAAAACGTCCGCTTGATGCGCCGTGGCAAAACCACGGTCTCAAACGCATCCATCAGGATGACGAAGATCAGAGCAATGCCGAAGATTGCTGCCCACCAATGCATAGAATATGAAGTTCAGATGACGCGGAAATGGTAGCAGATTCGGGATGGCAGCAGATTTAGGGATAACGTTTACGGAGTCGCATGCGCCACGTCCAGCGCCTTCCTCACCGCCAACAATTCTTTCAGCACCCCGCGCAGGTTTCGCGTGTCGAGCGCGTTCGCTCCATCGCTTTTCGCTTCTTTCGGATTGTCATGGACTTCCATGAACACACCGTCCACACCCGCCGCCACCGCCGCCCGCGACAACACTGGGATAAACTCAGGCTGCCCGCCGCTCGCCGCCGGCTTATCTCCGTCGCTGTTCGAAGCCGACGGCAGTTGCACCGAATGCGTTGCGTCAAATACCACCGGCGCGAACTTGCGCATGATGGCCAGCGATCGCATGTCGACGACCAGATTGTTGTAGCCGAAACTCGATCCGCGCTCGGTTACAAATACCTGACTATTTCCGGCGTCGCGGCATTTGTCGACAGCGTGCTTCATGTCCCACGGCGAAACAAATTGTCCCTTCTTGATGTTCACCGGACGCCCGGTAAGCGCCGCCGCCACGATCAGATCGGTCTGCCGGCAGAGGAAGGCCGGAATCTGTAACACGTCCACCACCTCGGCGACAGCAGCCACGTCGGCCACTTGGTGAACGTCGGTCAGCACCGGAATGTGTACTTCATCTTTGACTTTCTTCAGAATACGCAAGCCTTCCTTGATCCCCGGCCCGCGATAGCTCCGGATCGAGGTTCGGTTCGCCTTGTCATACGACGCTTTAAAGATGAACGGGAAATTAAGCGAACGCACCACACCCTTGATGATCTCCGCCATGCGGAGCGCGTGCTCTTCACTTTCAATCACGCACGGTCCGGCAATAAGAAATAGGTCCCCAGAGCCGACGCGAACATTATCGATTTGGAAAGACAGAGTCAAAGTAATTTACCGCCGAGACGCAGAGACCGCCGAGAACTTCTTTCAAGTTTTTCGCGTTTCAGTCGTGTCATTTTTAGTTTTGTCATCCCGACCCTGAGCCTGCCGAAGGGGAGAGATCTGCAGTTCGCCACAAAGTGCCGATTCGACGCTTGGCTCAGCATAACAATTTACAAAAACCGCCGCTTCTACATCATTCTCACAAGCCTCTAGATCGCCGCCAGCGCCTGATCGAGATCGGCGAGAATATCATCCACATCCTCGATACCCACCGAGATACGGACCATGCCATCAGTGATGCCGATTTTGCGACGGCCGTCTTCGCCGACGGCTGCGTGCGTCATCGTCGCCGGATGAGAAATCAGAGTCTCCACTCCGCCCAGGGACTCGGCCAGTGAACACACACGCACCTTGCGCAGCATTTTGTTGGCGTTGGCGAGCGATCCGGTTTCAAAGGCAATCATCGCTCCGAATCCCGACATCTGGCGCTTCGCCAGTTCGTGCTGCGGATGATCTGGCAATCCCGGATAAAAAACCTTCTGCACCTTTTTGTGTTTCGAAAGATACTCGGCGACTTTGCGGCCGCTGCGGTCGTGCTGTTCCATGCGCACAGCCAGGGTTTTGACGCCGCGCAGAATCAGCCAGCACTCAAAGGGCGAGAGAATAGCGCCCGCAGCCTTCTGAAGAAAAGCAAGTTTCTCCGCCTGCTCGGGTTTGGTGCAGACCACGACACCTCCCAGTCCGTCGCTGTGCCCGTTGAGGAATTTCGTAGTGGAGTGGACGACCAAGTCGGCACCGAACTCGATCGGGCGCTGAAAATACGGCGACATGAAAGTGTTGTCGACAACAACCTCTGCGCCGTGCCGGTGGCTGAGCTCGGAGATGGCGTGGAGGTCGCAAAGTTCCATCAGAGGGTTGGTTGGAGTCTCCAGGAACACGAGCCGCGTGTTTTTTTGGAACGCGCTCTCAACCTTATTAAGATGCGAAGTATCGACGTAGGTAAATGTGAGACCAAAGTTGGCGAAGACCTGATTAAACAGCCGCGGCGTCCCGCCATAAAGATTGTGGCCGGCGATGATGTGGTCGCCGGACTTCAGCATGGTCACGATGGCGTTGATCGCCGCCATTCCACTGGCGAACACCTTCGCAGCAACACCGTTTTCCAGCGCAGCCAGATTAGTCTCCAGCCGGTCGCGGGTCGGATTTGATACGCGCGCATACTCATAACCTTTATGCTTGCCGATTTCTTCCTGAACGTAAGTGGAAGTTGCGTAGATCGGGACGGTAACGGCCCCAGTGAAGGGGTCGGGCTCTTGTCCGATGTGGATGGCGCGGGTTGCGAAGCCAGAATGCTTCAAGTGTTCTCCTGGGAAGTTGCCAGCACTCAGGTTTTACTGAATGCTGAATGCTGAATGCCGAATGCTGACCGCTTTACGCTCCGCCTTCAAAAATTTTCTTCGACAAATACCGTTCCGCCGAGTCCGGGATCAGCGTAACCACGCGCTTCCCTGCCCCAAGTCGCTTGGCGATTTCCACCGCGGCATAAACATTCGCTCCCGAGCTTGAGCCTCCGAGCACGCCTTCGCGCGCAGCCAGTTCTTTCACCATGCCGAAGGCCTGATCATCGGTGACCATCATCACTTCGTCGCAAACCGAACGGTCAAAATTTCCAGGAATAAAACTGTTGCCGATGCCTTCGACCTTGTGTGGACCGGGCTCTCCTCCACCCAGAATCGAGCCCTGGGTCTCCACCGCTACGGTGTGTACCTTCGCCAGCCGTTCTTTTAGAAAACGGGCGACGCCGGTAAAGGTTCCCGCCGTGCCGCAGCCGACCGTGATAGCGTCAACGCGTCCATCCATCTGCTCAAAAATCTCGCGCGCGGTAGTTTCGTAGTGGTAGTCGGTGTTGGCCGGGTTGTCGAATTGCGCGGCCAGGAACGCCCCCGGATCGGAAGCCAGCAGGTCCCGGGCGCGTTGGATGGCGCCTTGCATGCCCTCGGCTTCCGGGGTGCGGATCACCTCGGCGCCGAGGGCCCGCATGATGATGACCTTTTCCTCCGAAAATTTTTCAGGGACGAACAACCGGACCTTGTAGCCGCGACTCACCCCGATCAGAGCCAGGCCGATGCCGGTGTTTCCGGCGGTGGCTTCGATGACGGTACCACCCGGCTTCAGCTTGCCTTCGCGCTCGGCGTGCTCGATCAAGCCAATGGCGGCGCGGTCTTTCACGCTGCCGCCCGGGTTCAGGTATTCGAGCTTGGCGAAAATATCAGCCGATCCCGGAGGGGCCAGCCTCTTCATTTGCAACATCGGTGTTTCGCCGACAAGCTTGGAGATATCGTCGCTGACGCGCAGGCGCGAGTTCGAGGTAATTGACGGCACTCTACAGACTAAGGAACGGGAAGGGGAAGCGTCAATGAGGGAAATTTGTAAATGGTAATTTCTAATTTGTAATTTTGTTTTAATCTCTTGCGGATCCGACCAGCTACCGAGGCTGCTCCCGGCAGGAAGCAATTACAAATCACAAATTGAACCTTCTCCTCTACTGCGCCCCTGAAGCCGGCTCGGTTCCGGCGTAATAGCCGCTCTTCGTCCGAACGGTGAGTTTCCCGTAGCTGCGCGATCGGGCATCCACTTTCACTTGACGATATCCGCCCTGGTTTTTCGGCGTCGTCGGTTTGTATCCAATCGTGTACTGGGTTCGGATATCGTGCGCGACGCTGCGGCTGATGGCGTCAACTTCGTCCAGCGTTTTGGGAAAGAAAGCGAGGCCGCCCGTTCTCTCAGACATGATTTGCAGAGCGCGTTTGGCATGCTTCGGGTGCTCTTCGGCCTCCAGGATGCCAATGGCATAAACAGTTGGTCCATTCTCGGCCTGCAGACGCCGTACGGCCTGCTCGAGAGTTTCGGCGCTCTCGTTGTCCTCTCCGTCCGTAACCACAAAAATAACCTTCTTTTCGAGCTTCGCTTCCTTTTTCAAGTGGTCAGCGGAGGCTACGACCGCATCGTAGAGCGCCGTGCCACCGCGAGTCTCGAGTTTTTCCAGCCCCGCTTTCAGCTTATTGATGTTGGAAGTGAAATCCTGATCAAGATAGTACTCGTCGTTGAAGTTGACGATGAATACTTCATCGTTCGAATTTGAAGCGCGCACCAGATTCAGGGCGGCGGCGTTCACCTTCTGACGCTTCTCGCGCATCGAACCCGAGTTATCCACTACGATGCCCATGGCGACCGGGATGTCTTCGTGGCGGAACGAAGTGATGGTTTGGGGGCTCCCGTTCTCGTAGACGTTGAAATCACCCTTATCAAGGCTGGTGATAATGCGTTTCTTGTCATCGACCACCGTGGCATGGAGCACGACTTCGTCGACCTGCTTGCGGAAAACGAAGACGCCGCTGTCAGCGGAATCCGGACTCTGGGCAGCACTCGGAACAGCATTCGGAGCGGTATTCGGATCTGCGACCTGTCCTTTAGAGGCTGGCCGAGGTGCGCTGCTGGTCGGCGGAGACTGGGAAGACGATTGCGGCGCTGATTGCGAATCGGCAGGTGACTCGGAACTCGCAACCGCAACCGGAGGCAGCTGGTTCGCTTGTGAGTTTGCAAGGAACAGCGTCGTCAGGAGAAAGAAAAATAGCAGCGGAACGTTATTCCGTCGGCGCATAGTAACCCGTCTTGGCGTAAACCCGAAGCGGCGGCAATCCTTTTGGCGGTTGGAGTTTCACTTTTATTTTACGCCATTTGCCATCGCGCGTTGGATTCTTTGGACGGTATCCTATGACATATTGGTTGCGCAACTCGATGCCAATTTTTGTGGAAACGTCCGCCAGGTCGTTCGGGTTATCAATGGTAAATGCCCGGCCACCAGTCAGTTCCGTGACATCGCTGAGCAGGGTGGGTC
>Ga0185299_10003871_pt1 | contig 18920 bp, 17 predicted proteins | sample PaiPotPPA55metaG_FD_128002 | JGI IMG/M metagenome (GOLD analysis project Ga0185299, IMG submission 128002) | Iron sulfur acid spring bacterial and archeal communities from Banff, Canada, to study Microbial Dark Matter (Phase II) - Paint Pots PPA... ...
CTTGCTCTGGACCCCTGGCTATTGGGGCTGGAGCGGTGAAGACTTTGCCTGGAATGGTGGCTATTGGGGTGCGCAGGTCGGCTTCTACGGTGGCGTCAACTACGGCTTCGGCTACGGCGGTGTCGGCTACGGCGGCGGATATTGGAACAATGGAGGCTTCTACTACAACCGCTCGGTGAACAACGTGAACGGCGTTACGAACATTCGCAATGTTTACAGCAAGACCGTAATCAACGAAACCACGGTAAACCACGTCAGCTATAACGGCGGCGAGGGCGGCATTACCGCTCGACCCACCGCTGTGGAAGAGACTGCGATGCACGCACAACACACGCCACCCACCGCGATGCAAACGCAGCATGTGAAGGCTGCCAGCACCAATCACGCGTTTCAAGCGTCGGTGAACCACGGAAGGCCTGCAATCGCCGCCACTGCCAAGCCAGGCGAGTTTACCGGCAAGGGTGTGGTAGCAGCCAAAGAGGCGGGGGCGCCTTACAAAGACACTGAGAGTAAGGCTACCGAGAAGTCAGCCGAAAGCAAAGCGGCCGCAACGCGCACGACTGAGAATAAGGCGACTGCGAATAAAGCAGCCGAGAACAAGGCTAGTGAAAACAAGACGGCTGCAACGCGCACGACTACGAATAAGGCGGCCGCGAATAAAGCAGCCGAGAACAGGGCTAGTGAGAACAAGGCAGCCGAAAGCAAGACAGCTGCAACGCGCACGACTGCGAATAAGGCGGCCGCGAATAAAGCAGCCGAGAACAGGGCTAGTGAGAACAAGTCAGCCGAAAGCAAAGCGGCTGCAACACGCACGACTGAGAATAAGGCGACTGCGAATAAAGCAGCTGAGAACAAGGCTAGTGAGAGCAAGTCAGCCGAAAGCAAAGCGGCTGCAACACGCACGACTGAGAATAAGGCGACTGCGAATAAAGCAGCGGAGAACAGGGCTAGTGAGAGCAAGTCAGCCGAAAGCAAAGCGGCTGCAACACGCACGACTGAGAATAAGGCGACTGCGAATAAAGCAGCCGAGAACAAGGCTAGTGAGAACAAGTCAGCCGAAAGCAAACCGGCTGCAACACGCACGACTGAGAATAAGGCGACTGCGAATAAAGCAGCCGAGAACAAGGCTAGTGAGAACAAGTCAGCCGAAAGCAAACCGGCTGCAACGCGCACGACTGCGAATAAGGCGGCCGCGAATCAGGCAGCGAAGCCTAAGGAGGCTCGTCCGGCCGACGAGTCCAAGCCGACCGCAGCTCGCGCGAAGCCCGCTTCTCATCCGACCACAACAGCTCATGCGCAGCCGGGGCCTCGGCAACCGGCATCCCGGCCTGCAGCCGCGCCGCGTACGCAGCCTGCTTCCCATCCGGTCACAACAGCTCACGCGCAGCCGACTCCTCGCCCAGCGAAAGAAGAGGCCAAACCAGAAGAAAAGCCTCGTCAGTAGAGAATTGACCGTGACGAATACGTCACGGCCGCTCGGAACGGTAAAAGTCGAGTAACTCTTTGGTGCGGGTCCGCGCTTGGGTCTCGCACCATTTCTTTTCTGGCAGTGCGCAGCCATCTCCGGAGTGATCTTCCGCATCGCCGCAAAAGAATGAGATCCCCCTCTTCAGCATTTCTTCCTCTCTGAGCAGTCTTGATCAGTAAAACTGCGGCTAAACGTCTACAACCGAAGATGAAGCGCCGTATAAATAAAAGGAGCTGAACATGCTTGGAACTATATTGATCGTGATCCTGGTTCTAGCGCTGATCGGGGCGCTGCCACGCTGGTCGCACAGCCGAGAGTGGGGTTATGCCCCGACCGGAGGCGTGGGGCTGGTTCTTTTTATCGTCGTCATTCTGTTAGTTCTCGGGCGGATCTGAGCCATGGGCCGTCCGCGAACCGCGCCAGACCAAACATCCAAGGCCAGGCGACTTTTTTTTATCCATGCGGCCACTCTTCTCATTGTGCTGAGGTGCAGCGTCGACTCGATTGGCTACAACACTTCCAGCCTTAAGGATGCAAAAACGTTCGAGTGCACCGAGTTTTCAGACGTATGTCCAGCACAAGGTTTTCGGCTACTACAACCGTCCGTCGCCCAGAATCACCAACCTTAAAGTCAGGCTCATTTGTATTCGTAGTTGACATTATCAGGGTCGAAAACCGCAGTCGCGGCGCTGAAAAAAAACAATTACTGGCACGACTCTCATGAGGTTTGGCGGGCCGCAGGCCCTGGGTGATAGGCGTGGGTGTTGAAAAAGTCACTGAGATTAGCAGGTGGGATTCAGCAGAAGCATGTTAGAAGAAAGTGATCTTGCCCATGCTCTGTTTGATTCCAATCGTCGGAGGCCTGCTGATCATGATGGGGCAACACGACCGCTCCGAAGCGCTGTTCTACTACTTCCGCCTGGACGATCAAGTTCCTGCACCACTCATAAACCTGATGGGTTGCCTCGCTGCTTTAAGTAGTCTCTTTACTTTCTTCCCAGCCGCGAGTCTCGCTTTTCGCTGCGAGGCTTTCTTTTTCGTACATCGACATCGTGCTGGGATAGTCAAGGATGTTTGTGGAGTGCGCTTTCGTGCGGGTCTTTCGCGGCATTTCCAGCACGCTACTCTAAGCGAGTTGATTTGGCTGCCCGGTAGCGCACACTTAGTTTACGAGAGGGACGTTAAGACAGTGCGCACGATACGGTACCTGTGAAACAGGATTACACTTCGGGCAAAATGCCAGCAGCACATCCCAAGTCTGCCCCTCAAAGAAAAACATACTGGCGCGGTGCTCCATCGACGTGCCACACGTGCTGCACTTCTGGCAACATTCACATGCCGCCCCGACTGTGGTTAGAGGATCAATGATGTCTCTGGCGAGGGTTTGTCCCATGTGGTGTGTGTCGGGAGGATAGTTCCGAGAGGAAATCAGCCGCTGCACGTAGCAGGTTTCGTGCATGATCTTACCGTTCTCATCCGCGAAGAGGTCTCGGAATAAATTGATGGGCTTGTTGCAGAGACGGCAGGTTAACTTACCTTCTTCCGGGCAATGGGTTTCAGTCACATAAGCCTAGTTTCCTTTTACGGAGGAACTATACCACATCCGTGCGGTAGCGCACCCTTGGATGTCGGACGAAGAACAGAGTGACAAACATCTCTTGCCCCGGCTGCCCTATCACTTCGGTATGAGAACAAAATTCCTCACATCACATTGAATCTTTTCGTACTGCGCACCTTCAGGAACCTTTGGAAATGGGATGACACTCTCAACACAACCCTTCATCCTTTTTTCCAACAAACTTCGTAATGTGCTATCGTCAACACTCAAAGGCCCGGTGATTGTAATGGTGAAACGAACATCGTAAGTGCGCTGCAAATCTTCAACCATTTGACGCACCTCCCCACACCATCAGCATAAGCCGTTGACGGCTTGTGCTGCCTCTAATTCAGCAAGGAATTCACCAATTCCCGTGCCGTTAACACGAAACTACCCGGAATTAGCCGCGTAAGATGCCATCTGCCGCTAGCCACTTTCCGTCGCAAAAACGAGGTATGAGAAAAGCGTAACCAGCGACACAGGAGCTGAGGTTTGAAGGTAAGCGTCTGACCAACACACCTGTTCGAGGGGAGGGGTCTGTGTTGAAGTGCCCGGATGACCGCAAAAAACAAGTTGTCGGCACCCAAGCGACGTACCCGTGCGGAAGTTCAACAGCTAGTGACCGAGTTTATGAGCAGCGGCATGCGCCGCAGCGAGTTCTGCCGGAGTCGGGGTTTGAGCTTCGGCACGCTGGACCGTCATCTGAAGAAGCAACGCTGGAAAAGAAAGAGTACAGCGGCTTCTTCGGCCGGCCGGTTGGTGCCGGTGGATTTGGTTTCCAAGAAATCGCATACACAGCACGGACTGAGTTGTGGGTTGGCCGTAGCGCTATCGGGCGGGCGCCGGATCGAGGTACATCCTGATTTTGATACGAATACGTTCGAGCGCCTGGTGAGTGCACTGGAGCGGGTGTAAGCCGTGTTTGGATTGGGTCCAGCCACACGGATCTATCTGACCGCCGGAGTCACCGACATGCGCAAAGGGTTCGAGGGGCTCTACGGCCTGGTCCGAGATCGATTGTCGTGTGAGCCTCTAAGCGGGCACCTGTTCTTGTTCTGCAACGCCCAGCGCAATCGGTTGAAGGTCCTAGTCTGGGATGGTAGCGGACTCTGGGTCTGTGCCAAGAGATTGGAGAAAGGGCGTTTCACCTGGCCGCAATCCGGGGATACGCAGGGCAGGGTCGTCCTGAGTCACGAAGAGCTCTCTCTACTGTTGGGCGGGATCGATCTGGCGAAAACCAAGCACAAGTGGTGGTACCGGAAGGCTCCACCAGAAGGACATGCTGCCGCATGAGTTGCTTGGTTGCTTGATCGTTTCGATCGACTCTGGTAAATCAGTAACCCATTGTGAGTATAGCTCCCATTCCTTCAGCACCAGCCGATCTGGAACTCATCGCCCAACTGAAGAGCCAGTTGCAGTATGCGGAACTGAGGATTCGCGTGCTGGAAGAGCGACTGCGGCTGATGCGGATCGAGAAGTATGGAGCGGCCAGCGAAAGGCTCTCCGACGCGCAACTGGAATTGTTCGAACTTAAGCCCGTCGTCAGTGAGATGGTAGTAGAGGTGGAGAGAGAGCATGCGCCAGTGCATCGCTCGACGAAGCGATCCGGCAAACATCCGGGCCGGCAGGAGTTGCCTTCGAATCTTCCTCGCGTCGAGCGGGTTCTGCCTTGCGCGCCGGATCAGCGCGTGTGCAAGCGCTGCGGCAAAGAAACCGTGGTGATCGGGTACGAGGAGAGTTCCCAGTTAGATGTGGAGCCAGCGAAGTACTTCGCGCTGGTCACGAAACGAGAGAAACGGGCTTGCCGGAGGTGTGAGGAACTCGGAGTGGTCTCAGCACCACTGCCACCACGGATCATCGAGAAGTGCTTGGCCAGCGACCGGATTGTCATCGACACGGTCGTCAGCAAGTATTGCAATCACACGCCGCTGCATCGGCAGAGCATGATTCTGGAAAGAGATATCGGCTTGGAAATCAGCCGAGCAACGCTGGACGGCTGGGTCCTCAAAGTCGGCGAGTTGCTGATCCCAATGGTTGCCGCTATGAGGCGAGAGTTGATTAACGGAAGTTACATCCAGGCCGATGAAACTCCGGTGGATGTGCAGATGCACGAGGGCCGAGGAAAGAATCATCAAGCCTATGTGTGGCAGTACGGCCGACCCGGAGGATGCGTGGTGTTCGACTTCCGGCTAGGCCGTGGACGCGATGGACCGAAGCGGTTCCTGGGACAGTTCAAAGGTATTCTCCAAACCGATGGATACGCGGCTTATGACCAGATCGGCGGGACAAGCATGGTACATGCCGCTTGTTGGGCTCATGCTCGAAGACAGTTTTTCGAAGCGGTGCAGCTAAATCCCCGAGACCCGGTTGCAACTCCGATTGTGGCGCAGATGAACGAACTGTTTGCCGTCGACACCGAAGCTCGCCGCAAAGCGCTGAGTTTTGCGGCGCGCCATGTCCGGCGTCAGGAAATAGCCAAGCCTCTCCTGGATGAGATCCGTAGCAAGATCGGGGCCAGCACAGTCCGTTGCATTGCCCTCCAGTGCACTTAGCAAAGCCTGCCAGTACGCACTCACGCTTTGGAAAAAGCTCACCGGCTTCCTGGAGTATCCCGAATTAGAGCTAAGTACTAACCTGGCGGAGAATTCAATGCGACCAGTCGCTCTGGGTAGAAAGAACTGGATACACATAGGCAGCCCCCAGGCGGGGCCAAAGGTCGCGGCGATTCTCTCGGTCGTGGAAAGCTGCCGTCGGTTGAAAATCTCCGTCCGAGACTATCTGGCAGCGATTCTTCCCGGACTCGCCGATCTCTCGATCCAGCGCCTTCCAGCCCTTACTCCCGCTGCGTGGGTCGCGCAGCATTCATAGACTCAAGCGACGAAATTGTTAGCGGGAAGGCGATTTTGCGACAACAACCGGGATAGTTTCCCATTCGCCGACGACGCTGGGGTTGCGAGTGCGCGGCGGCGATATCTCCGCTCTTTGCTAACGTCATGCCAGGCGGGGTGAGAAATAGGTCTGGCGCGGGTCCGGCGAAGCAGCGGCGTACAGATCCAAATGTCTGCAGCGCGGCCAAATAGGTTGCCGGGTCTACTTTGCACCTTTCTTCGGCGGAGAGAGACCGGTCACACTGCTGGGTGGGGTTTATGCGGTCAAGTATTGACCGACCCCACCGTGCAGAGAGCACGTAGAAAATCTAGGGCATGCTTCGGGGCGAAGAGCATCAGATCGGTAGGTGTTGCAAAACATGTTGATCGCAGAAGTAATTGAACCATCCACCGACAGGCGCCCTTTCACTTTGCGGTGCTGCCGTTTCCGGTTCTGACGAATCTCATCGGCCAAACCATGTCCGTGGCCACGTCGAAACTCGTCACCCGGCCGCTGCCGTCACGATGAAAGTGCATCAGGAACTGGCCTTCGCTGAGGTCACCTATGAAGCCATCGGGGAAGGCCGGCTCGACTTCCTGATCTTCGGTCATCCACTGCCGGCGCACGAGCTTGCCGTTTTGCACGACAAGTGTCCAGGTAGCGCGCAGTTCCTCATTGGCATACGAGCCCGAGTAATCCGCGAAATGCGCAGGTTCCGGGAGTGGTCCGTTCACCGCTTCGTAGGGCATAGGCACGCCACCTTCCCATGCTTCCAATTGGAGATCGCTGTGATTCTTGACGGCGCGAAAAATATACTTGTCTTTGTGCTCGATATCCGCTTCCTGAGCTTCGAATTGCCCGCCGCCAAGCGGGAGCATGTCATAGGTCGTTCCAGCCCCCTCCATGATCAATTTATCGTCGCGCACGATGAACTTTCGCAAAGCCCCTTTTTTCTCGCTCCAGTACGTCCCCGCATACTGCTTGAGGGTAGCAGCTGACACACTCGCAGGGGTCTTGGCCGAAGTCGCCTTCTCTTGCCGCGCAAATTCGTCCGCCAAGTAGACGTCCGCGACCCGCTGGGCCATCGTCATTGGACTCATGCTGCCCACACAGTTGCAAGTAATCAGGGTAGAAAAGTGCTGATCCGGAAAGCGGCTCAGCGCGGCCCGGTATCCCACCCACTCTCCGCCGTGATGAATCCAGTTGAGCCCGCGATAGTGGTCGAGGAAAAGACCCATGGCGTAGGGAACGGGCTGGCCGCTGTTGAGCGTGCCGGGTGTGGTGAGCTGGCGGATGGCCTCCGGCCCGCCCACCTGCGGGTGCTCGAAATTCTGATCCCACTTAAAGAGGTCTTCCACGGTAGTCATCACTGAGCCGTCGCCCAACTGCTCAAAATTCGACATATCCATCTCGAATCCGCCCCCCTTGTGCGGGGCGTAGCCGGTGGCCCGGCGCGGCACAATCATGGTGTGGTCGTCGTGGAAATGGGTGCTGGTCATCCCTAAAGGGCCGAAGATCCGTTCCTGCGCGAACTGGCGCAGCGTCTGCCCGGTAACCCGCTTCACGATCTGCGACATCAGAAAATAATTCGTATCGCTGTACAGGAATTCTTCTCCCGCCCTGAAGTTCACCCCCTTCTGCCGCACGATCAATTCCATGGCATCGCGATCGGTGGTCAGGTCGGCTTCTGGTATTCCCTCCAGGTCAAATAGGTCGTCATAGTTGCGGAGCCCGCTGATGTGATGAAGCATGTGGCGGATCGTGATTTTCGAGCCGTAGTCGGGGATTTCAGGGAGATACTTCCGCACATCATCGTCGAGCGACAATTTGTGCTCTTGTTCGAGCAGAAGAATCGCCATCGCGGTGATGTGTTTTGACACCGATCCGATGTCAAACACCGACTGCGGGGTGATCGCCATCCCGAGTTCGAGGTTGGCCATCCCGTATCCATGTTCGTAGACGATCCGCCCGTCCTTCACAACCGCCAGTGCGCAGCCGGGAGAACTGGTCGTGCTCCATTCCGCAAAGATTTGGTCGACTTTTTCGGCGAGTCTGTCCTGAGCCGCAGAAAATTTGCCGACAACAAGTAAACACGCAAAGAGTGTGACCGCGGCGCGTCTCATCGGTTCTTTTCCCTAGAAGCTATACCGCAGCGCGAACTGCATGACGCGCGGGCTGGTTAAGGTAGACGTATAGTAGCCGAAGCTGGAGCTGTTCGACAGGCTCAAATTCCCCGAGGCATTGCTTCCTGCGATCGGTTCCAGCGCGGCCGCATCGAACCGTATGGAGTTCGTTATGTTGAACGTCTCCCAGCTGAAGCGGAGTACCGATGATTCTGTGAGGGTCCAGGTTTTCCCCAGTCCCATGTCGATGCCGAAATATCCCGCGCCGCGAATGAGGTTCCGCTCTCCGGATTCGCCCGGATACGCGTAACGAAACTCGCCAATCGCCGAAACCGGATCCTTAAATATATCGGGGCTCCCGTTTACCATGAACGTTCCACTCTGCGGTTTTGGACCGACAAGAATCGCGTTGGCCGTGTTCTCCCAGTTTGTCGGCCAATAGTTTCCATCGTTGACTGTCGTGGGGAAGCCGCTGGTCATTCGGACAATTCCGGTGAGTTCCCAGTTGCCTAGGATCGCGTCGAGCGGCCCACGAGTGGCGAAATGCTTTTCTTTGCCAACCGGTAACTGATACATCCAGTTGGCATTGAACTGGTGGGTCGCGTCAAAATCCGACACTGCCCGGTTTTGATTCGGCGACCAGGTGTTCATGATGTAGCTGGCGAATCCCCCGCCGGCGACGCCCGAACCGCCTTCGTATTGATTTACGCGCTCCGCGTCCGATCCCAAATCAATCGATTTGGAATACGTGTAGTTAAAGTCAAACTGCAGCCCGCCCGACATTTTGCGCCGCAGGCTGGCTTGCAGTGCGTTATAGCTGCTATTGCCCATCGTGCTCCACACATAAAGCGAGGAAAACTGCGGAGCCCAGAACTGGAACGGCTTCGTGACTCCATTCACGGTCGCGCAGACGGGAATGCAGTACCAGTCAGCCTGGATGAGTTCCGTGGTCATGTCGACGCCATTGTTGCAGCTGAACAGCTGATACATGTTTTGCGTAGCGGATGGATTCGCAGGGGATGTCCCTGGGGCACAGGCGGTGCCGTTGTTCTGAAGGCTGCCGAGAGCTGCCTGGCCGGCCGCACCCGGAAAGTAATCCTCCCAGTAGGCAACCGGGGTCATGTTCTGTACGGGAGTGCCGGCCTGCGTCGCAATCGCGAACATTCTTGTCGCGGTATACAGATCCATGCCCGCCTTCGGGTCATTCAAATTCATGGGCTGCGCGACATCCAATTGTTGCAGCAGGCGATGACCAAAACGCCCCACATAGGACGTCTCCAGAACGAACCCGCGGCCCACGTCGCGCGTGAAGGAAAGATCAACCACGTGGGAATACGGAGTCCTTAACCCATTGTCCAGCCCCCAGCTGATTGACTCTCCACCGGTCCCGGGTGTAGACGGCGAGGCATACGGAAAGCCGCCCGTGGGCGCCGGCGGTTGCAGCAGACAGGGTGGAGCGCCGCAGCCGTTATACGTTTTCGGGATATTGTAAAGAGAGCTAAAACGGGGCGCTTGATCCGGCGTCACCAGACCGGCAGGGTCCCCGATGATGGTGGTCAGCCCGAACGAGCCCATGCGATCGAAACTGTTGATCACGCCTTCGCCAAAATGATCGAAGTAAAGTCCATAGCCGCCGCGAAGTGAACTCTTGCCCGAATCGCCAAAGATCCTTCCCAACCAACTTGATTTGGAAAAATTGGGCGACCACGCGAAGGCAAAACGTGGAGCAGCATTCTTGTAATCCCAGTTCCAGATCGGCGGTTTACCGTTGGCCTGACCTGACAGAGCAAAGCTCAGCAGAGGCTGGATGCTTTGCCCGTTTGCCATTCCGATGGCGCGATTCCGAAACCACTGGCTGATGCCCGGAACCGGTGCAACCTGGGTCCCCGTAGTCTCGTACGGCGGCTGCAGCAAGCTGTAACGCAATCCGAACGTCAGCGTCAGATTGGGTTTCACCCGCCAGGCATCCTGCGCGTACCACTCGGCCTCATGCGCGCGGAAATGACGCGGAACCATCGCGCCTTCCGGCAGAAGCGTGAAATTCTTGGTTTCCTGGTAGTCGGCCGTCGCCTCGGGCACCATGCCGGTCAGGGCAGTCGCAGCCAAATCGTAAGACGCAGAAAACGATCCCGAAACCTCCGGCAATCCCAAGGAAGCGAATTGGGAAGCGCCGGGATCCAGGCTTGTCCCGGTTCCCGAGATTCCACCGGCCGCAAGCCAGGTCGGGTTCGATGACCCCGTGATAAACGATTGCCCATTGGATTGACGAAGGTTGTTAATGATTCTCACGTTCGTACCGAACTGCAGTGTATGCTTACCCTTCGTCCAGCTGAGGTCATCCACAAAGTTCTGGAGCGGCACCTGCACGTTGGTAGTGGGCGCTTCTCCTATCGGGTTGGAAATTCCTCCCGCATAAAAACTAATGTATCCCTGAGTTTGCGTTCCCGCTTGCGAAAGCCCTTCGCGGATGTACCCATAGCGGAAATTGTTAATCAAGGAATTGCTGATGACCGCCGTGTATCCAGCCGCCAGGCCTTTTCCGTTGTTGGTCGAAATCTGGTTTGGAGGCTGGCCCGGGAATTGTGCCCCGCTTGTCGTCAGGTGATCGTTCTGCAGGTTCCCGCGCAAAAACAGGTGATGGCTTCCGTTTGTTGTCAGGTTGTAGTCGAGTTTGACGATGTAGGTATCGAGTTTGGCCGGAGTGGGATCGGCGAAGGTGAATCCCGAGATGTTCAAGCCGTCGCCCACCGTCGGATTGTTCGGCAGCGGATAACTATTAAAGACTGCCAGGGCTGCCGGATCAACCCCGGGCCCTTGCGGGCAGTTCCCAAGTCCAAAGCATACTGGGTCCAGATTCGCGAGATCGGTTTTATTGAGCGTGAACAGACCGTTAGACGGACAAGTCGGATTTTGGCCATTGTCACACTGATAAGTCAGAACGCCGTTGCGAAAGCTTTGGGTAGGCACAAACCTGGTAACAATCGCTGTTTCGTGCGTCCGCTGGCCCTCGTAGGTGGCGAAGAAAAACAGTCGGTTTTTGACGATCGGGCCGCCGACGGAAGTTCCGAATGTATTACGCACCAGATGAGGAGGCACGTTCGGATTGCCCGCCAGCAGCTCAGCCCGCTCGTTAAACCAGCTATTGGCCTCGCCAATTTTCGACCGGTTGTATTCATAGAGCGATCCATGGAATTTATTCGTTCCGCTCTTGGTCACCAATGACACCTGCGCACCTGACGAACGGCCAGCCTGTGCATTCGAATTCGTAGTCGTGACTCGAAATTCTTCGAGCGAGTCCAGGGTTGAACGTAATGCACCTTGAAACGCATAGCCCAAAACAGGATCGTTGTCGTCGAGCCCATCGACCGTGATATCAGTCTGATCACTGCGGGCGCCGCTCACCGCTCCGCTACGACTATCCGCATCCCGATTGATGTCCGTACTATTGCCCGTGTACAGCACTCCTGGCTGCAGGCTCAGAATGGACACCGGATCGCGCCCTTCAAGCGGAAGTGTCGTCATCTGGTCCGCAGTGAACGCGTGGCCAAGGCTGGCGTCCTCGGTGTTCACGAGCGGAGCTTGGCTCATCACCTCGACCTTCTCGGCGACAGCCTGGACGCGCAATGTTTCATTGAGACTGGCGGGAGTGTTTACCAGCAGACCAACATTCTCGACCTGGAGAATGCCGAACCCGGCCGCCTTGATGGTGACCGTGTAAGTAGCCGGCGGGACTTCAAGAAACTGATAGAACCCCTGACCATCGGTTTTAGTTGTTCGGGAAAAGGCGGTCGCGGAGTTTGTGATCGTCACTTCCACTCCCGGAACGACCGCTCCCTTGGGATCAACCACAGTTCCGCGCAGCGAAGTAGAGGAAGTTTGCGCCCCGCCGAGAGTAGCCCCCAAGACAGCAATCAAAATCAACATCCCGATTGACCGCTCGCTCCTCTTCATGACGCCCCCTCTTTGCGAACTGCAGCCAGTTACGGACGTGACACGTTAAAGCATGCACGCCTTATAGTAAACAATCACAAACACTGTCAAGGACTAAATGCATGTCCCGCACTGCAGAAGGCGCTCCGACAGAGTCTCAGGCAAAGCATTGGCGGGTGTCACAGATGTGACAAGGAGCTTGACATTGCCCACTTTGTTGGTTGATGCTGGACCGTCTTTGTGCCCGACGACAAAACAAACCGGCATTCGATCGCGCCCAGCTGGCATGAGCGAATCGAGGGCCTCTCGCCCAAGCGACAAGAGTTGATACGCCCCGTACTCGAAGATCCGCGCAGTTTCTTATTCCTGAGTATCCGCGCCATGGCCGAAAAGCTGCGCACAGACACGGCCACGATGCTGCGCGCGATCCGCGGGATGGGGTTTTGCGGCTACCCCGAGTTTCGCCGCTACCTGCACGAGCTAACGATCGCGCATGCGACTTCCCTCGACTCCATGCTAGGGAGTGTGGCCACGGATTCCGGCATTCCGTCTCACGTCCGCGACTCGCTCGACCATGACCAGAAAAATTTCGCCAGCTTCCGTAACTCGCTGAATACGAGACAACTTGCGAGACTCGCACAGCGCATTTGGTCGGCTCGCCGCGTCATTTTGCTGGGCGGCGATTTGGCGTCAGCCCTTGTCTTCTATCTCGAGCACCACCTGGTGATTCTGGGTTTGCCTGTGTTTTCCGCCACCAGTCCGGGCCGGGTGGTCCATCTGGTGCGCACCGCATGCAAACGGGACCTAGTGCTGGCCATCAGCTTCCATCGCGCCTTAAGGCAGACAGTGGAAGGCATGCGCCAAGCCAAGGCGAAGGGCGCATACTGCGTTGGAATCACGGACACCTTCGTGTCGCCCATCGCCCGTTTTGCGAACGAGTGTTTCATTATTTCGGTCGAGACCTGCCATTTTGGAGATTCCTATGTGGGGCCAATGGCACTGTTGGATGTAATGCTAGTGGCTTGCGCCAATTATCGTCGCAAACACGCCCTGGCCCTCGCCCGCGAGGCAGCGCAAGAGCAGCAACGCGGCTTCCGCTGGTATGAGGACTGATAGCAAGTCGGGTTGACAACGGTTTTTGCTGGTCAGGAACTGCGAACGCGAGCCGATAGGATTTTTCACTATGCGAATCGAAAGTATTGTGCTGCGAGAGCTCAGCATGCGCTTGAAGGCCCCTTTCGAAACAAGTTCAGAGGTAACCTGGAATCGTCGGATTCTGTTGGTTGAAGTTGGCGTGGATGGACTCCACGGGTGGGGCGAGATTACCGCCGCGGAGGATCCTTTCTACAACGCCGAAACCACGGATACGGCCTGGCACGTTACAAGAGACTTCATTGTGCCCCTCGTCATCGGAAGGAGCGTTGACAGCGCTGCGGAGATCGCGAGTTTGCTCGATCCAATCCGCGGGCACGAGATGGCGAAGGCCGGGGTGGAGAACGCGGTCTGGGACATCGAAGCGCAGCAAAAAGAGCTTCCCTTGGCGAAGTTGCTGAGCGGAACTCGGCAAGAGATCCCTTGTGGCGTTTCGATAGGAATCCAGGCATCGATTTCAGCACTTCTACCGAAGATTGACTGCGAGTTGCGCGCCGGATACCAAAGAATCAAGCTCAAAATCAAGCCTGGTAAAGATGTTGAGGTCGTAGCTGAAGTTCGACGCCAGTATCCGGATATCAAACTCATGGTCGACGCCAACTCGGCGTATCGCCTCGAAGATCTGGAGTTACTCAAAGCGTTTGATCAGTACGACCTTCTGATGATTGAACAGCCGCTGGCCTGGGATGACATTTATCAGCATTCCTTGCTGCAAACTCTGTTACGAACCCCCATCTGCCTCGACGAGTGCATTCACAGTCCTTCCCACGCCGAAGCAGCGATCAAGCTAGGTGCATGCCGAATCATCAATATCAAACTGGGACGAGTAGGAGGACATACGCGGGCCAGGCAAGTGCACGACCTCAGTGTTCGGCACTCCATTCCGGTCTGGTGTGGGGGAATGCTGGAAAGTGGAGTGGGCCGGGCCCACAACATTGCCATGTCTGCGCTCCCAGGGTTCACATTGCCAGGGGATGTCTCGGCCAGCCAGCGGTATTGGGATGAAGACATTATCGAGCCTGAAGTCGAGGTAAGCCCCTCAGGCACGATACGCGTGCCGATTACACCAGGCCTCGGTTATAGCATCCGCCGAAAAAAAGTGGAAGAGTTGACGGTCCGCCAGGAGCGTTGGCTGGCGTGAGCGAATGCCTTCCTTTCTGTGTGTTGTTTCGCCGGCAATAAGGCGCTCGGAGCTCAGATGTTCGGAGGTAAGAAGTCTGTTCATGAAATGGAATCGAATTGCTTTGGTTTGCATATTTCTTAACGGTTCGGCGCTGCACGGCAACGCCCAGACCGAAGCTCAACTCCAACAAGACGCGAGGCAAGTCGCAGCCACTGTCCTTGCCGGTCCGTCCGTGGAGCAGCTCGAGGAACTCTGCGACCGTTACGGCGCGCGACTGACTGGAACCACGGCCTACGATAAAGCGGCCCAATGGGCGGTGGCACAGTTTCGTACTGCGGGTGTTGCAGACGTCAAGTTGGAGCGGATTACACTTCCCAATGGCTGGCAGCGGGGCTGGGCGGAGAGCTACATGTATTCTCCGGTCCAACGCAAACTGCACCTTGAGACGGTGAGTTGGACACCTTCCACACCCCGCGGCGGAGTGAAGGGTGAAGTTCTAGTTGTATCCGACATCTCCGAGACTGCTCTGCGAGCGAGCGCCTCCGCCATCCAGGGTCGCATCGTTCTGTTCGACACCGAGCGTGTATTCGCGGATGGTTTCAGCAAGACCTACGCGAAACTGATTTCCTCCTATTCGATCTTCAAAGCTCTAGGGGCGCAGGCTCTCGTGCTTCCCGACGCCGTGCCCAATAATGTGCTGGGCGACTGGCTCGACATAGACAACGGCAAGGGTGAGATCCTGCCTCTGCCCATTGCCGAAATTGGCATGGAAGATGGCTTGCTCATTCGGCGCCTTTTGTCGAAAGGCCCCGTGACCATCGGATTTTCTTACGAGAATCGGATTTCAGGTCCGGTTAATTCCAGCAGTGTGATCGCGGAGATCCGCGGAAGCCAGAAACCAGAGGAGTGGATCATCGTAGGCAGTCATCTCGACTCCTGGGATCTGGCAACGGGTGCGCAAGACGACGGCACCGGAGCCATCATGGTTCTGGAGGCTGCTCGCGCCATTGCTTCGCTGCCGCATCCGCCGCGGCGAAGCATTCGTTTTGCGCTCTGGACCGGAGAGGAACCTGGCTTGCTCGGGTCGCGAGCCTACGTGAAAGTGCATGCCAAGGAGCTCGAGCACTGTGTGGCAGTGGTGAATACCGATAACGGAGCAGGTCGGCCACGCGGGTGGATCGTCGAAGGCCGTGAGGATTTGAAAGCCGCTCTGGCGGAGCTGGCGCCGGTCTATCTAAAATCATACGGTGCCGACAAGGTCTCGCTCGAAACCACTTTCGATACCGACCAGGGCCCCTTCATGCTTTACGGTATTCCATCGTTCGATCTTTGGGTTGAGGATGTTCCTTACAACGCCGTTCATCACAAGTCCAGTGATACGGTTGATAAGGTTGACCCATCGTATTTCAAAGCAGACGGCGCCATCGTGGCTGTGCTGACCTACGTCATTGCGCAGAAGGAGCAAGCCATTGGGCCTCACTTGAGCCACGCGGAGGTAAACGAAATCCTTAAGAAAGCAAGCCTCGATCAGTATCTAGTTGCCCATGGAGACTGGCAGCCTTAGGAATGTTTGTTCGACAGGAGTATTGGTAGGCGTGACGTAGCCTATGCCAGCAAATCCCACTGATACCACGTCTTCGGCGAAGCCTGAGATGGCGCCAGGCAGCCATCTGAAAGCGAACGCACTCTCCCTGAGTGATGCGATCGTCCTGGGACTGGCCAGTTCCGCTCCCGCCCAGACGATGGCCGTGGCGCTGCCTGCGCTGGTGGCGGCCGTTGGCTATGCCGGCTTGCTGCCCATCGCGTGCGCTTTTGTCCCCATGCTGGGCATTGCACTTGCCTATCAGCGCCTGAATCGCTGGGAGCAGAGTGCGGGCGCTACTTACACCTGGGTCTCCAAGGTGCTGCATCCGTACCTGGGCTTCGTGGCTGGTTGGATGATTCTTCTGTATTACACCCTCGGCACAACGAGCACGACGGTGCCAGCCGGTACGTACACACTTCAACTGATAGCCCCCGGTATGGCGAACAACAAGCTAGCAGCCGTTGCTGTGGGCGGTCTTTGGAACTTGACGGTAACTTTTCTGCTCCTGGCAGGCATCGAAATCGCAGCTCGTTTTCAACGAGTCCTGGCCGTCTTTGAGTATCTGGTGCTCTTCTTCTTTGCCATACTGGGCGTTCGAGCGCTGGTTTCGGGCCGCGCCGTGGCACGGGTTACACCTGCATGGTTCAGCGTTTCTGGCGCTGGCGGAGTAAAAGGGTTTGCGGCTGGAATTCTCATTGCGGTGTTTATGTATTCCGGCTGGGACGCCGCGATTTATGTCAACGAGGAGACCAAGGATAAGGAAGCGAATCCTGGTCGCGCGGCCCTGTCCAGCGTGGTGATTCTACTGTTTGTCTACGCTTTGATCACGTTTGCCTATCAAGGCATCCTGAGCCGTTCGGCGCTGCAGAACTCTGCCGGGAATGCACTGGCAGTGATCGCGCAACGGTTGATGCCGGGGCCGAGTTCGCTGCTGCTGAGTCTGGTTGTCCTGTTGGGGACCGTCGCATGCCTGCAGGTCGCGATTGTGTCGTCGTCTAGGCTGGGATTCGCCATGGCCGAGGACCGTGTGATGCCGCCATTTTTCAGGATCGTTCACCCCAGAACCGGAAGCCCATGGGCGGTAACCTTGTTTATGGGCGGAATCAACATGATTTTTCTCATGTTGACGGCATTTGAAGCTGGGGGCACACGCGAGGTGCTGTCCAACATTGCCAGTGCGCTTGGGATTATTGCTTCTCTGTTCTATGCCCTGACCGCCATCGCAGCGGTTTGGCAATATCGAGCGGTGTTATTCAGAAACGTCGGCAATTTTGTTCTCGGAGGCCTGTGGCCGGCGCTCGGGGCAATCTCGCTTCTTGCTATAGTCGTTGAGGCAGTTTTGACCCGAGCGGTTTCGACTTCGGCGTTGTGGGCGGGTCTCGGGGCCACCGCCGTAGCGCTTCCTATTGCCTTGGGCATTCACTACATTGGCCAGGTGCCGTTCCTTAGCGATTTACGCCAGCAGCAGATTCCGCCCCAGAAGGAAGACCTAACATGAAAGTGGAGAGCAAGGTGGCGCAATGAAAGCGACCGTCGAGTCAGCGCGCCTTTTCGCTCAGGCGCAAGAGGTAATCGCCAGTGGAGTGAACAGCACTGCCCGCGCACCGCGCTCCGGCTGGTCGCCTTATCCGCTTTTTGTCAAGCATGGAAAAGGTTCTCGCATCTTGGATGTGGATGGCAACGAATTCATTGACTACCTACTGGGACTCGGACCGATGCTTCTGGGCCATTGCCCTGAGCAGGTAACCAAGGCGGTGGTCGATTTCGTCCGTGAGCGGGGCACCGTGTTTGCCTTGCCTGTGGCTGACGAAATCGAATTGGCCCGCAAGATTATCGATGCTGTACCCAGTGTGGAGCAAGTGCATCTCGCAAACACCGGCACCGAAGCAGTTCTTTACGCCATCCGCCTGGCGCGCGCTTATACCCACCGGCCTAAAATTATCCGCTTCGAAGGCATGTATCACGGATTTTCTGACGCGGTGTATTGGAGCAAGCACCCTCCGCTCGAGAAGGCCGGCCCTGAGTCGCGACCGGTCGCAGTTCCACAGGGTCCGGGCCTGCCGAAAGGGCTGGAGGATTCTCTGGTTATCCTGCAGTGGAACGACGGGGAAGCGTTAGAGCGCGTAATCCGGGAGCGCGGGGAACAGATTGCCGCAGTGATCACCGAACCGATCATGTGCAACACCGGCTGTATTCTGCCGGAACCGCGTTACCTAGAACTGATGCGGAAGTTAACACGGGAAATGGGAATTGTATTGATCTTCGACGAAGTCATCACCGGATTCCGCGTGGCGCTAGGAGGAGCGCAGCAGTATTATGGCGTGACGCCCGACCTCACCGTAATGGCCAAGGGCTTTGGGGGCGGGTTTCCGGTCGCCGCTGTCGGAGGCAAGAAGGAGATTATGCAACTGGTTGCCGATGGAAAGGTCTCAATGGCCGGGACCTACAGCGGCAACGGCATCGCGGTGAGCGCTGCCAACGCCACCCTTGACTTTCTGATGACGCCGGGCGTCTACCAGGGTTTGTTCGACAAGAGTGAACGGTTGAGGCGGGGCATCAGCGAGCGCCTGGAATCGGCGGGATTGCACATTAACGTTGTCGGGATTGGGCCGCTCTTCCAGGTGTGGTTCGCAGAGTCACCGATCCGCAACTACCGTGACGCCGTCCATTACGCTCGCAAGGATCTCTTTCGGATGTGGTGGGAAGAGATGATGGAACGAGGCGTGCTCTTTCACCCGAACGCCTTCGAGAATTTGTTTGTCTCGTTCGCCCACAATGAGACGGACGTGGAGTCAACGTTGAAGGCGGTCGACGGCGCAGTTCCCGAGCTAAGGCGCAGAATGCGATGACGACCCCATCGGTCCAGTTGCCTCGATGCGCTCGACGAAATCAGGAAATTTGAAACACGTGAGGACCACAACCGTGGAAACAAACTCCTGCGTGCTCGGGATCGACTTGGGGACTTCCGCCCTCAAACTTGTCGCCCTTGCCCACGACGGTCGGGTGCTCGCGAGCGCACGCGAGTCTTACCCCACAATCTCGAGATCAGAGGGCCAGGCGGAACAGGATTGTGA
>Ga0185299_10003872_pt1 | contig 18918 bp, 14 predicted proteins | sample PaiPotPPA55metaG_FD_128002 | JGI IMG/M metagenome (GOLD analysis project Ga0185299, IMG submission 128002) | Iron sulfur acid spring bacterial and archeal communities from Banff, Canada, to study Microbial Dark Matter (Phase II) - Paint Pots PPA... ...
GTACTGCGTGGGAGAATGCGCGGGCTCAAGGCGGCAGTGCTGCTGGCTTCGCTCCCCGTAGCAATCCTGGCGACGATGACGCGCGCGGTCTGGGTCTCGTTCGCCGTCAGCGTCGGGATTCTGATTGTTCGCTCGCGCGCCCGGACGCTCCGCCGTATCTGCGTCGCGGGCGCCATTGTTGGAGCGTTGTGCTTACTCGCCGCTTTGAGCTTTGACGACCAGCGCCGGGCGCTCACGGACCGGCTGCGGGAATCTGGCCCGCTCGATTTTCGGCAAGCCGTCTATACTGGCGGGTGGCAGATGTTCGTGGAAAAACCATTCACAGGTTGGGGTGTGAACCAGATGCCCGCGGAGTTGGCGCGGCACGTCAGCGGTTACAAAGCAAAGGAGCTCTTTCCACACAATACTTATTTGGAAATACTGGTGGAACATGGCATCTTTGGCTTAGCGCTCTATGTGTGGTTAATGTGGGAGATCTTGCGCCTGGGGCGCGGCCTGGTTCCAAAGGCCGAGCGTGATGGCCTGTTGAATCGGCAGTTTCACGACCTGTGGCCGGTGTTGCTCTTCATTTATTGGGCAAATGCGGCCGTCGTCGTGATGAACTACCAGTTTGTGAACGGGCTCCTGTTCACCATGGCGGGAATGCTGGCGGCGCAGAGACGGCGCGCCAGGAACGAACTGGAAAATATGAGTCCGTCCGTGGCATTGCACGGCTCCGTTGCCTGAGTCTTATCCTCCTCGATTTCCGCAGCTTTCCGATTTCCGTGTTGACGGTGGCCTATCTCGCCAATCAATTTCCGGCAGCCGTGGAGCCCTATGTGGGAGAGGAGATCGAGGAACTGCGGCGGCGCGGAGTCGAAGTCATTCCCGGCACCGTGCGCAAACCGGATGCGGCCCTGCGCGGATCGAACGGCGCAGATTCTGAGCCGGAGATTCTCTGCCTGCAACCGCTTCGATTGTTGACCGTCCTACGAGCTCTTGGTTTCGCCGCGTGGCGTTGGGACAGGATTGCCGGCCTGGTGACGCGGATACTTTGGCGAGGGAGGGAATCTCCCAAGCAACGGCTGAAGGCCCTGTTGCACACCCTGCTGGGCGCATATTACGCCGTGCTGCTGCAGAGACGTGGGGTGGAGCACATCCATGTGCATCACGGCTATTTCGGGTCGTGGGTCGCGATGGTGGCGGCCCGGTTGTTGGGAGTGAATTTCAGCCTGACGCTGCACGGGTCAGATCTGCTGCGGGACGGCGCCTACCTCGACACCAAGCTAAAGAATTGCCGGTTTTGCCTGACCATTTCCGAGTACAACCGGCGCTATATTCTGAAGCATTTTCCGGCACTCGACCCCGGCAAAATCGTGGTCTCGCGGCTGGGGGTCGATGCGCCGGAGCAGGCGGAATTCCCCCAGCGGGCTCATCGTAACCGCCACACTTTCGCTCTGCTGGCAGTAGGACGGCTGCACGCAGTGAAGGACCACGCTTTTCTGATTCGCGCCTGTGCTCGACTGCGCGATTGCGGGCTCGAGTTTGAGTGTGCGATTGCGGGTGAAGGGCCGGAGCGGCGCCATCTGGAATTGCTTATCCGCGAAAACGAGTTGCAGAACCGGCTCAGTCTGCTTGGCCACGTTCCCCGGCCGCAGATGGATTCACTCTACCGTCGCGCCGATTTGGTTGTGCTTACCAGCCGCAGTGAGGGCATTCCTCTCGTCCTCATGGAAGCGATGGCGCGGGGCAAGATCGTGCTCGCGCCCGCGATCACGGGAATCCCTGAGATTGTTGTTGCCGGGGAAACCGGGTTCCTCTATGCGCCAGGGGTAATGGAGGATCTGGTGGCTCGGATTCTGTTCCTTCAACAACTGATGCGCGGGGAAGACGGCAAAGCAGCGAGCCGGCTGGAGTGGATCCGGCACGCTGCGCGGGTAAAAATCCTAAACAACTTTAGCCGCAAGAGAAACCTGACTCGTTTTGGCGACCGGTTTCTACAACTGATCGCAACCCAGGAATTCGCAACCCGAGATTGGAGCCCTCCCCATGAGGATCTTGTTTTGCAACAAATATAACTACGCATTCAGCGGCACTGAAGCCTACCTGTTCGAAGCCATGGACCTCATGCGATCCATGGGACACGAAGTGGCGCTGTTTTCCATGGTTGATTCTCGAGGGAAGCCCACTCCGCACGATCGCCATTTTATGCCAAATATTGATTTCAAGAAGCAGAACGGCTGGTTTCAGAAGGCGCGGTCGGCGGGGCGCGCGATTTATTCAGGCGAGGCACGGCGGCGGATTCGGGCGATGATCGCAGAATTCCGGCCGGACGTGGCGCACGTGCGGAACATCTATCACCATTTGACTCCGTCGATTCTATGGGAGTTGAGAGCCCAGAACATTCCGGTCGTCTATCACCTTAACGATTTCAAAGTGCTGTGCCCGAGTTACAACCTGGTTTGGCGCGGAGAAAGCTGCGAGGCCTGCAAGGGTGGTCAGTTCTGGCACGCACTGGAGAAGGAGTGCTATCCGGGGTGGGGTGCACGGACGACCCTGGTAGCGGAAGCTTATCTCCACAAGTGGCTGGGCACGTACCGTAAATGCGTGGATTGTTTTCTCGCACCCAGCCAATTCGTACGCGACAAGTTTGTCGAACATGGCTGGGATCCAGTCAAATTCGAGGTTTTGCCGCATTTCCAGCGAGTCAAGCCGACTGTGGAGCGGAGCGCACGGGAGGCTCCGCTGCTTTACTTCGGCCGATTGTCGCCGGAAAAAGGCGTAGGCGACTTGCTGTTAGCCATGCAGCGCTTGCCCAATCTTCACCTGATCATTGCGGGGGACGGACCGGAGCGCCACAGATTGGAGCAGTTGGCTACCGAGCTGAGATTAACCAACGTGGAGTTCGGCGGCCACATGCCGGGAGCGGAACTGAAGCGCGCTATTGCCGGTTGTCGTTTCACCGTGCTGCCGTCGCATGCATATGAAACGCTGGGCAAAACGATTCTTGAATCCTATGCGGAAGGGCGAGCCGTAGTGGCCACAGATCTGGGATCACGGCGGGAATTAGTGCACAAGGGCAAGACGGGCCTTTTGTACCGGATGGGCGATTTGGATCAACTGACTTCGGTAATCCGGTTTCTCAGCTCGCAACCTGAACTGGCGGACAAAATGGGGCGCGCGGGCTGGGATTGGGTGCGGCAGAAGTTTACGCCTGAGGCACATTACGAAGCATTGGTGGGCTTATATGAACGCCTGGCTGGCGGGAAGAGACCACCACCAGGCGCCACGAAGGAAACGACGAAAAGGACGGTCCTACAGTTGAGCAGCGCACAAGTTGAAACACCGCGAGTGGATGGAGGAGACTTCGTTCCACTGCATCGCCTTACCTTGGCCACTGGTTTGCCGGTTCCTGTTGACACTTCCCCGGCCCTGTTCCAGAAACGGATGCTGCGGATCGCATTCATCGGGGGGCGGGGTGTGGTGTCGAAGTACAGCGGCATTGAGACCTACTACGAAGAGATCGGGAAGCGATTGGCGGGGATGGGACACGAGGTGAAAGCGTATTGCCGTACCTACTTCACTCCGCCGGGGAAACAACACAACGGCATACAAGTGGTGCGGTTGCCAACGATCCGGTCGAAGCACCTGGAAACCTTGGTGCATACGTTTCTGAGCACGCTGCACGTTCGAAGCACCTGGAAACCTTGGTGCATACGTTTCTGAGCACGCTGCACGTTCTGTTGCAGCCTTGTGACGTCGTGCACTATCACGCGCTGGGGCCGGCTCTTTTCTCGTTTGTCCCTCGTCTGGCAGGAAAGAAAACCGTGGTTACGGTGCAGGGCCTGGACTGGCAACGTAAGAAATGGGGGCGCATCGCTTCGGCGGTCCTGCGGCTTGGGGAGCGGGCGGCGGTGAGTTTGCCTACGCACACGATGGTGGTCTCCCAGGTGTTGCAGAGGCATTACCGGGAGGCGCATAAAGCGGAGACGTCTTACGTGCCGAACGGCGGCATGCTGCGCGAGCGGCATTTGCCTGACAAGCTTTTCGAATGGGGCCTCGAGCCAGGAAGGTACATTCTTTTTCTGGGGAGACTTTCTCCGGAGAAGGGTTGCCATCTTTTGGTCGAGGCGTATGAGAAGTTGGACACTGACATAAAGCTCGTAATGGCGGGGGCGGCGAGCTATTGCGACGATTACTCGCGTCGTCTGCAAACCCACGCGGGTGAGCGGATCAAATTGCTGGACTGGGTCTCGGGTGACGCTCTCGACGAGTTGCTGACCAATGCCATGGTATTCGTCTTGCCGTCCGATCTGGAGGGCTTGTCGCTGGCGCTGCTGGATGCGATGGGCGCCGGGCTCTGCGTACTCACTAGTGATGTAAGCGAGAATCGGGAAGCGGTCAACGAGGCCGGTTTCACGTTCCGCCGCAGTGACGTTGCAGATTTGGCCGACCGGCTACGGTTCCTGATAGCGAATCCAGCAGTGCGCGAGGCCGTGGGGCAGGCTGCAAAGCGGCGCATCCGCGAACATTATCAGTGGCCGCAGATTGCCGCGAAGATCGAGCGGGTGTATTTCGAAGTGATGGGCTGGGAACTGGCGGAAACTGCGACCAGAAGGCCGAATCAGCGCGTGGCAGCGCTGGCGCCAGCGGCGAAGCGCAAGATGGGATAAGACAACTACCGCAGTCGGCGCAAACAAGTTAGCTCACACAAAACCGCATGCACGAACAGGAGGACGGGGAGACCCGTCCTTTTTGTTTACAATTAGCAGTTGATTCGCGGATGGTGCCGCGGCAAGTGGTCGCGGGCTGGTATTCCAGGGCAAGTTCATCGGTATGGAAAATACGATCCTCGTCACCGGTGGGGCAGGTTTTATCGGATCCAATTTCATCTTGCAGAGGATGGACCGGGATTCGGCTGCAATCGTAAATCTGGACAAACTTACGTACGCAGGAAATCTGCGCAACCTGGAAACCATGGCAAGCGAGCGCAGATACGAGTTTCTGCATGGAGACATTGCGGACCGCAGCCTAGTAAGCGGCATGTTGGAACGTCGCAAGCCTCGGGCCATCGTTCACTTTGCCGCCGAGAGCCATGTCGATCGCTCCATCCGAGGACCGGATGATTTCATCCGCACGAATGTGGATGGAACCTTCGCCCTGCTGGAAGAAATACGGGCATATTGGGGAGGTCTGGCCGAGCAGGAGAGGATCGCCTTCCGCTTTCTGCATGTTTCCACTGACGAAGTGTATGGTTCGTTGGGGCTCGATGGTCCCGCCTTTTCTGAGACAACCCCCTATGCTCCCAATAGTCCGTACGCCGCATCGAAGGCTGCGTCCGACCATTTTGTGCGCGCTTATCACCACACGTACGGGTTACCGGTCTTAACCACCAACTGCTCGAATAACTATGGGCGATTTCAATTCCCGGAAAAATTGATACCCCTGATGATCCTGAACGCGCGTGATGGTAAACCTTTGCCCGTTTATGGAGACGGAAAGAACGTTCGCGACTGGCTTTATGTGGAGGATCACTGCGAAGCGATAGCGCAGGTGTTAAGCCGGGGACGCGTTGGGCAGACGTACAACATCGGTGGCTGGAACGAGAAGAGGAACATCGACATTGTGGAAACAATCTGCGACATTGTGGATGAGATGGCAGGGCGCCGCGGGGAACCACGCCGCACCCTGATTACATTTGTGAAGGACCGCCCTGGACACGACCGGCGCTATGCCATGGACGCAGGTAAGATTGAGCGGGAACTCGGCTGGCGTCCGCTCGAAACCCTGGAGAGTGGAATCCGCAAGACGGTACGGTGGTACCTGGAAAATGAAGAGTGGGTGCGCGATGTGACCAGCGGCAGCTACCGGCAGTGGATTGAAACCCACTACTCTTCTTGACTCAAGCTGGTGAATTGCGCGTTTGAATCGCGGCGCGCAGTCCAGCGGAATAACCGCTCCTATGATGCAGGCCTCGAACAGCGCTGGTTATAAGGGAATCATTCTGGCCGGAGGGTCGGGAACCCGCTTGTATCCCATCACGCATGCCATGGGAAAGAGCTTGCTGCCGGTTTACAACAAGCCCATGATCTATTACCCGCTGTGTACCCTTATGCTGGCGGGGATTCGCGACATCCTTCTTATTACCACTCCGGAGGACGTGAGCAAGTTTCAAACACTGCTGGGGGACGGAGCCCAGTTTGGCATCCAGTTGCAATACAAAGTGCAGCCCAAGCCAGAAGGAATTGCGCAAGCGTTTTTGGTGGGTGAGGCCTTTCTCGGGGCCAGCCCTTGCGCCCTGGTGCTGGGCGACAATATTTTCTATGGGCACGACCTGGGAAAAGACTTGCGCGAAGCTGCGAACAAGACGCAAGGTGCACGCATATTTGCGTATCCAGTGCACGATCCCGAACGGTATGGAGTTGTGGAATTCGGCGGTACCGGGCGGGCCCTGAGCATCGAGGAGAAGCCAAGGCAACCGAAGTCGCGATACGCGGTGACCGGACTTTATTTTTATGACGACCAGGTGGTCAAAATCGCGAAGTCGCTCAAACCCAGTGCGCGAGGAGAATTGGAGATCACCGACGTAAACAAGACATACCTGGAGCGCGGCCAATTGCAGGTGGTTGTCATGGGACGAGGCATGGCCTGGCTGGACACGGGTACCCCCGAGTCGTTGATGGATGCCTCGCTCTACATCCAGGCGATCGAGAAGAGGCAAGGTCTGATGGTAGCTTGCCCCGAGGAGATTGCGCTGCGCTCCGGTTACATCACGGCAGAGCAGGTGGAGAAAATCGGCAGCTCGATGAAAAACAATACCTATGGCGCATATCTGCTGCAACTCTTGCGAGAAAAAGTATTCTGATTTGCCGTTCAGGAAATTCGCTCTGTGATGCATGTACTCAAGAAAATTTCGACGACGCTGCCTGGAGTGTTCATCCTCGAACCGCGGGTATTCAGCGACGAGCGGGGGTTTTTCTTTGAGAGCTACAATCAACAAGCCATGGCGGACGTGGGAATTAATGAGAAGTTTGTGCAGGATAATCATTCCTGCTCCGGTCGCGGTGTTTTGCGGGGCCTGCATTATCAAGTAAAGCATCCGCAGGGAAAACTCGTGCGCGTTGCTGACGGAGAAATTCTGGATGTCGCCGTAGACATGCGCCGGAGTGTTCAGAGCTTTGGGCGCTGGGAAGCGGTGCGATTGTCGGGCGAGAACAAGCGCATGCTGTGGATTCCTGCGGGCTTTGCGCACGGTTTCCGGGTGATCTCGGAAAGGGCTCATGTGCTTTACAAGGCTACTGATTTCTACGCACCGGAACACGAACGCACTCTCGCCTGGAACGATTCCCACTTGAAGATCAACTGGGAACTGGATGGCGAACCGATCGTATCTGCAAAAGACCAGCGGGGCTTGGCCTTTCGCGACGCCGAGAGTTACAGCTAAATCCCAATGCGAGCCACAATTTTCGGCGCCTCCGGCCTGCTGGGCAAAGCGCTCAATGGCGAACCGATCGTATCTGCAAAAGACCAGCGGGGCTTGGCCTTTCGCGACGCCGAGAGTTACAGCTAAATCCCAATGCGAGCCACAATTTTCGGCGCCTCCGGCCTGCTGGGCAAAGCGCTCATGCGCGAATGGAGCGAAGATGCCGTGACCGGGCTCGGTTTGCGCGATGTGGACATCCGCGATGCGAAGAGCGTGCAGCAGGCGCTGCAAGAATCGCGTCCGGAATGGGTCGTGTTGGCCGCAGCCTACACCGATGTGGACGGGTGCGAGGGCAATCCGGAGCTGGCGTTTGCTGTGAACCGCGAGGGAGCACTGAACGTTGCCAAAGCGGCCAAGGAAGCCGGAGCGCGGCTGTTGTTTCTCAGTTCCGATTATGTATTCGATGGAAAGAAGACAACGCCCTATGAGACGGGAGACGCGCGGAATCCGCAGAGCGTTTACGGACGAACCAAGGCCGAGGCCGAAATCAAGTTGCAGGAGTTGACGCCGGATTGCTGCATCGCTAGAACGTCCTGGCTGTTCGGAACTGGCGGAAAGTGCTTTCCCGATACGATCTTGAAGCTGGCTGCGAGTCGTCCGGCGCTCGATGTGGTGAACGATCAACGCGGTTGTCCGACTTACGCGCTAGATCTGGCACGCGCGCTCGTGCAATTGTGCCGGAAGAACGCAAGTGGAATTGTGCACGTGACCAATGCGGGCGATTGCACGTGGTTTGAGTTTGCGCAAGAGATTGTTTGGAGCGCCGGGCTTCCCACAACCGTGCGGCCCGTGAGCAGCCAGCAGATGGCGCGGCTCGCGCCTCGACCGTCGTATTCCGTTTTGTCGCCGGCTCGCCTGCAGGCTTTCGGAATTGAAATGCCTTCCTGGCGCGATGGGTTGCAGCGCTATCTGGAGGAGCGACAAGACTGACCAACTGGCGCGGAGATTGCCTCGCCTCCGTCAGCCCTGCTACGATTGCCGGGGCTCGGCTAACATCTCGTGAAATTAATCCAGAATTACATTGATGGCCGCTTCGCGTCTGGAAGGAGCGAGTTTGCGGACGTGAATCCCGCAGACGGAATGGTGATTGCGCAGGTCACCGAAGCTGATAAGGCACAAGTAGATGAGGCGGTTCATGCGGCTCGCCGGGCGTTATGCGGAGAATGGGGGCGGCTCGGAGTTCGCGAGCGCGCGGCGCGGCTGCACAAAGTCGCGGATGCGATTGAGAAGCGTTTCGATTGCTTCGTTCAGGCGGAAGTGGCTGACACGGGCAAGCCGGTCTGCCTGGCGTCAAAACTCGATGTTCCTCGCGCGGCGGCAAATTTCCGCGTGTTTGCCGATCTCGTCAAAATGGCTGGGCTGGAATCTTTTCAGACGGAAACTCCCGACGGGACAACCGCTCTGAATTACGCGGTGCGTAAGCCGCTGGGCGTTATCGGTGTCATCACGCCGTGGAACCTTCCACTGCTTTTGCTCACGTGGAAAGTCGCGCCGGCGTTGGCCTGCGGGAACACAGTGGTCGTCAAGCCCTCGGAGGAGACTCCGGCGAGCGCTACGCTTCTGGCCGAGGCGATGCAGGATGCAGGGATTCCGAACGGTGTCTATAACGTGGTGCATGGTCTCGGACCAGGATCGGCGGGAGAGTTTCTGACGCAGCACGCCGACGTCGACGCCGTGACCTTTACCGGTGAATCAAGAACTGGTGCGGCCATCATGAAGGCGGTAGCGCCAACGGTGAAGCCGGTTTCGTTTGAACTGGGCGGCAAGAATGCGGCTATCGTATTCGCGGACTGCGACTTTGAAGAAGCCGTGAGCGGACTAGCCGACGCGGTGTTTCTTAATACTGGGCAAGTATGCTTGTGCGCGGAGCGCATTTATGTGGAACGTAAAATTTTCAGTGACTTTGTGGAAGCGCTGAAACAGAGGGCGGAGAGCCTGCATCCGGGCTGGCCCAACGACGAAAAGACTGATTTAGGTCCGCTGATTTCGAAGCAACATCGAGAGAAGGTGCTTTCCTATTACCGACTCGCCCAGGAAGAAGGGGCGACGATTGTAACCGGAGGGGAAGTTCCGATGTTTGGCGACGATCGCGACAACGGCTTTTACGTGCAGCCAACCATCTATACTGGACTTCCAGAATCAGCGCGGAGCGTCAAAGAGGAAATTTTTGGACCCGTGTGCCACATCGCGCCGTTTGATTCGGAAGAAGAAGCAGTGGCCATGGCCAATGACACGAAGTACGGGCTCGCGGCGTCGATCTGGACCGGCAATCTGAAGCGAGGTCATCGTGTGGCGCAGCAGATGAAGGTTGGCATCACGTGGGTAAATTGCTGGTTCTTGCGTGATCTGCGAACCCCTTTTGGCGGAGCCGGGCTTTCCGGCATCGGCCGCGAAGGCGGGGTGCATTCATTGAATTTCTATTCCGAACTGAACAACATATGCATTCGACTGTGATGGAAAAGATGAGCGGGACGGAGAGCAAAGTCGTCGAAGGGAAAGCGGCGCCGCGTGGTAAGTATCCGCACGTCAAGCGGGCAGGCGATTTTCTGTTTGTCTCTGGAACCAGTGCGCGCCGTGCGGACAATACGATTGCGGGCGCCGAAGCCGATCCGCTTGGCACTACGCGGCTCGACATTCGATTGCAGACCCGCACCGTGATCGAGAATGTCCGCGACATCCTGCAGAGTGCCGGCGCGCGACTGCAAGATGTGGTCGAGATTTCCACCTACTTGGTGAACATGAATGATTTTGCCGGCTACAACGAAGTGTATGGCGAGTTCTTCGGGTACGATGGTCCGGCGAGAACCACGGTGGCAGTGCATCAGTTGCCGCATCCCCATTTGCTGATTGAAATCAGGGCCACTGCTTACAAACCGCTGAAATAGGAGGCGCGATGGCGTCCATCAAGAATTTGAGGGCTTTCAATTTTCAGGCCTGGATCGAAGAAAATAAGGAGAAGCTCAAGCCGCCCGTGGGAAACGCGCAGGTGTGGGAAGACGGCGAGATGATGGTGACCGTAGTAGGCGGGCCAAACCAGCGGCGCGATTATCACGACGATCCGACGGAGGAATTCTTCTACCAGTTGAAGGGCAACATTTCTCTGCGCATCATGGAGACGCCCGGCAAGCCGCCGCTGGACATACCGATCAAAGAAGGCGAAATCTTTCTTTTGCCCAAGCACTTGCGCCACTCGCCGCAGCGGCCGTCAGAGACCATCGGCGTGGTCGTTGAGGTGCCGCGCCCAGAAGGTTCGCTGGATGCCTTCGAATGGTACTGCCCGAACTGCCACCAGTTGATCTATCGCGCGGAAGTGCAGCTAAAGAGCATCGTCAAAGATCTCCCACCTTTGTTTGAACAGTTCTATTCGAACGAGAGCCGGCGCAAGTGTAAGCACTGCGGCACGATTCATCCGGGCAAATGAAGCATGCAAGTCATCGACATCCATAATCACTTTTTCCCCAGTTCCTGGCCTGACTTGGCGGCGCGCTACGGCACGCCGAACTGGCCGTGGATCAAACACACTGAGCCGGGGAAAGCGGACATTATGGTGGGGGACCGATGCTTTCGCCATATTTATTCGGCTTGTTGGGATCCGGAGGTTCGGCTGCAGGAGATGGATCGCGACGGCATCGACCTGCAGGTCATCTCGGCTACTCCTGTGCTGTTCGCGTATGAACGTCCGGTGAAACATGCGCTGGATTGCGCGCAGTTGTTCAACGATTCGGCGCTTGAGCTTTGCAGCCGTGGAAATGGCAGATTGAAATCGTTTTGCCAAGTCCCGCTGCAAAATATTGACGCGGCTTGCCGGGAACTCAGCCGCTGCATGCAGTCCGGACATCTCGGCGCACAAATCGGAAACCATGTTGGAAGCAAGAATCTTGACGATGCGGGGATTGTGACCTTCCTGCGGCACTGTGCCGATGAAGGAGCGGCCGTGCTCGTCCATCCTTGGGAGATGTTTGGGCAGGAGCGCATGCCGAAATACATGATGCCGTGGACGGTGGGCATGCCTGCCGAGACGCAACTCTCCGTGGTGGCGCTGATTTTGAGTGGAGCGTTTGACCGACTGCCGAGCAATCTCCGGATCTGCTTTGCGCACGGCGGCGGAAGTTTTGCGTACTTACTGGGGCGGCTGGAAAATGCGTGGCATCATCATCCGGTCGCGCGTGGTGACTGCCAACATCCTCCCAGCCACTACCTAAACCGCTTCTCCGTAGACTCGGCGGTGTTCGACGAACGCACTCTGCAATTCCTGGCGGGAACGATGGGAGCGGATCAGGTGATACTCGGGTCGGACTATCCTTTTCCGCTAGGCGAAGAACGCGTGGGGTCACTCATCCGCCAAAGTGATTTACCGCAACCTATCAAGACTAAGTTTCTGAGTGGGAATGCAATCCGGTTCCTGGGACTGGTCGAGCCGCACGAGGCGGGAGATAAGAAGTCTGGCGCGGCAGCAGGGTCACCCCCGCTTACGCCTGAGCCAGGACGGCTCACATACAGTTCGTACTTGAAAGTTCCGGAACTGCTGGAGCTGCAACAGCCGCAGTCCTCACCGCCGCACCACGACGAGATGCTCTTCATTCTGGTGCATCAAACTTACGAGCTGTGGTTCAAGGAATTGCTGCATGACCTCGATGCCGTGGTCGCAAATTTGCGAAACGCTGGCGCGACTCCGCAATCGCGCGAGGAAGTTTATGAGGCGGCACGATTGCTGCGCCGTTGCACGGAGATTACCCGGGTGTTGGTAGAGCAGTTCACGATCCTGGAGACGATGCTGCCGACGCATTTCCTCGCGTTCCGTGGCCTCCTGGAGCCCGCCAGCGGATTTCAGTCCGAACAGTTTCGAGAGATTGAATTTCTGTGTGGTTTGAAGGACGAGAAGATGCTGCGTTATCACAGGCCCACACCGGAGGCGTATGCAGCGCTGAAGCGCAGGTTGGAGGAACCCTCGCTGCACGACGTATTCTTCGGAGCTTTGCAAGCGATGGGCAAACTCGCGCCGGCCGGCGAGGGGACGACTGAGAAAGAGCGATTCGAAGCCCGCGCCCGCGCAGTCCATGCGCTCTACAAGGATGAACATCATCAACGTGACTGGATCGATGTGTGCGAGCGGCTGACCGAGTTTGACGAACTGGTGGTGAGCTGGCGATTGCGCCATATTCAACTGGTTGAGCGCATCATCGGCGTCCGCATGGGCACAGGTGGAAGCGCTGGGGCATCCTACCTCAAGCTCACGCTCGACAAAAAGTTTTTCCCCGAATTGTGGGAGGCAAGGACTCTGCTGACGGAGTGAAGGGGTTTGCCTCTTCAACTTCCATCGATAACTCTGTTCGTCGCAGCTCTAAGATGACGGCCGCACCTGAAAAAATCACACTCATCGGCGCCGGGTTGAACGGTCCCCTGCTGGCTATTCTCCTCATGCAGAGGGGGCTCGCAGTCGAGATCTATGAACGGCGTCCGGACATCCGGCGGGTGCGTATGAGTGCGGGTCGGTCCATCAATCTCGCCCTCTCGACCAGGGGAATTCATGCATTGCAACAGGCCGGCTTGTGGGAGCGGATGCGGAGCATCATCATCCCAATGAAGGGCCGGATGATGCATTCGGTAGCTGGAGAACTCACTTTCCAACCTTATGGGAAGAATGAAGCGGAAGTTATCCATTCGATTTCCCGGGCCGAGTTGAACATCGCGCTCCTGAACGCCGCCGAGGAACAGGGTGCGGCCATTCACTTCAATCAGCGCTGCACCGGGTACGATCTGAAGACCGGCGCGATACGAGTCCGCAACGAGGGTACGGGCGAAGAGACGACTCGTGAGACCAATGTTGTGATCGGCTGCGACGGTTCGGCGTCGTCAATTCGAGCAGAGATGCTCAAGCTAAGCCGTTTCAACTTTTCACAGCAGTATCTCGACTACGGCTACAAGGAGCTGACGATTCCGGCTGGTCCGCAAGGAGAGCATCTGCTGCAGACTCATGCCCTGCACATCTGGCCGCGGGGCAACCACATGCTGATTGCATTACCCAACATCGATGGGACGTTCGCCTGCATTCTGTTCCTGCCGTTCGAGGGTGCGGACAGCTTTGCCGGGCTGACCACACCCGCGCAGGTAGACCAGTTCTTCGCGTCTCGCTTTCCGGACGCGCTTCCGCTCATGCCGCAGTTGTCCGACAACTACTTCTCAAATCCGACCGGTGCGATGGTTACCATCAAGTGTTCGCCGTGGCATGTGGAGGGGCGAGCGCTGCTTCTCGGCGATGCGGTTCATGCCATTGTCCCCTTCTTTGGCCAGGGAATAAACTGCGGGTTCGAAGACTGTACCAGCCTTGTCGAATTACTGGACCGCCACGGCGCAGACTGGACGCACGTGTTCGCTGAATTCGAGAAAGAGCGCAAGATCAATACCGACGCCATCGCGGATATGGCCATCGAGAATTTTACGGAGATGAGAGACCGGGTTGCGGACTCGCGCTTCCTCCTTCGAAAGAAAGTGGAGCTGGCGCTGGAAGTACGGTATCCCCAACTCTTTGTGCCGAAGTATGCCATGGTGACGTTTCATCGCATTCCTTACTCCGTCGCGTTCACCCGCGGGGCTGTTCAGGACCGGATGCTGGCCGAACTGTGCGAGTCCATTAGTCGGGTGGAGGATCTCGACTGGCATAAAGCGGATCGGCTGATTCACCGCGATCTCGCTCCCCTGGAGCTCGGGCAGTGACCAACGTCGAACTTCAACCAGAGTTCCAACCCGGCGAGGATTTTGCGATCGCGATGGATGAACGCGATCCGATGAAGGGCTATCGTGATCGTTTCCTGCCCCCTAAAACAAATGGCCGAGATTGCGTTTATCTTTGCGGGCACTCGCTCGGCCTGCAGCCCAAGACCGCGGCAGCATATGTCGAGCAGGAACTGAAGGACTGGGCTGAACTTGGCGTGGAAGGACACTTCCACGCGAAGAACCCCTGGATGCCTTATCACAGATTGCTTAACGAACAGACGGCAGAACTGGTTGGAGCGAAGCCTCTCGAGGTTGTGGTGATGAATTCGCTCACGGTGAATCTTCACTTGATGATGATTTCGTTTTACCGTCCCACGAAGAGTCGGCACAAAATTGTGGTGGAGCGTGGCGCTTTTCCCTCCGATCAATATGCGGTGACGTCGCAGATTCGTTTCCACGGCTTTGACCCCGCCACTGCGCTGATCGAACTAACTCCACGTACCGGCGAGTCCTGCCTACGCGATGAAGACATTGATTTACTGATTGAGCGCCAGGGAGATGAGATCGCGCTAATCATGCTGGGAGGAGTTAATTACGCCACCGGCCAGGCGTTTGATATGGCGCGAATCACGCAATTGGGTCACGCGCGGGGGTGCACCGTGGGTTTCGATCTGGCCCACGCAGCCGGCAATTTGGTTTTGAAACTTCATGAGTGGAGCCCGGACTTTGCCGTGTGGTGCAGCTACAAATACCTGAATGGCGGTCCGGGATGCGTTGCTGGTTGTTTTGTGCATGAGCGGCATGCTTGTGCCTGGGATCTTCCTCGCTTTGCGGGCTGGTGGGGTCACGACGAAGAATCACGATTCGAGATGGGGCCGGACTTTCGGGCGATGTGCGGAGCAGACGGCTGGCAGTTGAGCAATCCGTCGATTGTTAGCCTGGCGGTCCTGCGGGCATCGATGGATGTTTTCCACAAAGCGGGCATGGAAAGGTTGAGGGCCAAAAGTGTTTCGTTGACCAGCTATCTTGAATTCCTGCTGAATCAGAATGAGTCGCACACCTTCTCAATCATTACTCCGCGGGAGAAAGAGCGGCGCGGCGCGCAACTTTCGATCCGCATTCGCCAGAATGGGCGGGCATTGTGCGAACGGCTGGCTCGGGAGGGCATTGTGGGCGACTGGCGAGAGCCGGATACTTTCCGCGTTGCTCCCGTGCCCCTTTACAATTCCTATCGCGATGTTTTCCGGTTTGTTGAGCGATTTGCGGCCGCTATCGGCTAGAAAGCGGCTTAGCGCGATTACTTCGGTAATATCCGTAACCTCTGAGCCGGAACATACACTCTTACCGTGGGATTAGTTTTTTCTAAACAACCCGGCAGGTGGATGGGAATAGTGTGCGCGGTGGTCTGCGTTCACCTCTGCGTGTCTCTGCTGGCTCCACGGGGCAGTGGGCTCACCGCTTTTGGCGACCTGACGCAGTCTGCACTGCTAGTGTGGGCAACACTCTCGATCCTCTCGAACGTCCGGACCAGCTACCGAAAGGCCCAGCTTTTTTGGGCTCTCATGGCATTCGGGTGCGGGATGTGGCTGTGCACGCAGGTTCTGTGGACTTACTTCGAGGTTTTTCTGCGCCAGGAGGTGCCGAATCCATTTGTCGGAGATGTGGTTCTGTTCCTGCACGTCGTTCCCATGATGGCTGCCCTTGTGGTGCAGCCGCATATTAGGCAGAACGACCATTCGCTGCGGCTTGTTTCGGTCGACTTTTTTCTGCTGCTAACGTGGTGGCTATATCTTTATCTGTTTATCGTGATCCCGTGGCAGTACGTCTCGCCGAACGAAGCGGTGTACGGCCGCAGCTTTGACCTGGTCTACGCGGGCGAACAGGTCGTTCTGATTGTAGGGTTAGGCTTGGTTTGGAGGCGCAGCCAGGGGTCCTGGCACAGCATCTACGGGCAGCTCTTCAAAGCGGCAATACTTTACAGCGTAAGCTCCATTCTTGCGAGTGTGGCGATTGATTATCACCAGTATTACACCGGGAGTCTTTACGACATTCCGCTGGTAGCTGCCATGGCGTGGTTTGCGGTAGTGGGTTTCATGGGGCGCGAGTCTTCGGCCGGCCAGCCCACTGACCAGGAACCCCGCACCCACCACAGCATGTGGACCGCGCGGCTGGCGATGATGGCGGTATTCTCGACGCCGCTCATGGTGGCGTGGGCGGAGTTTGGCGGAGGGGCCCCTCCGCAAGTGCGCTCTTACAGGCTCATCCTGACCGTGGCGGCGATGGTCTTCATGGGCGCTCTGGTGTTTGTTAAGCAGCATTGGATGGACCGGGAACTGCTCCAGTTGCTGCACCTGTCTCGGCAGAATCTTGACGAGATGTGCAAACTGAAAGACGAGTTGGAGAATAAGGAACAGTCTCTGCGGTGGCACGGTCAGGAACTGCAGCGCAAGAATCTTGAACTTCAGGAAATCTCGTTCACTGACGCGCTGACTGGCGTGTGGAACCGGAGGTATCTGGAAGAGATTCTTGGGGCAGAAGCTGAGCAAGTGTTGCGAAGTTATGCGCGAGTCCGCGGCGGCGACATTCGCAAGCTGGATCACCGCGATCTGGTCTTCATCATGGTGGACGTCGATTTCTTTAAGCAAGTGAACGATCTTCATGGCCATCCCGCGGGCGATCGTTTTCTGCAGCGGGTGGCGGAACGTCTTACGAAGGTCGTGCGCAAGTCCGACGTTCTGGTTCGTTGGGGGGGAGAAGAATTCCTGATCATGTCCCGTTCGGCGGACCCGGCCGGTACGCCTGCATTCTGCGAGCGAATCTTGGAGGTCGTGGCATCGGAACCTTTCGATCTTGGACACGGCGTTCGAGTACGGAAGACTTGTTCCGTGGGCTGGGCTCCATTTCCCTGGACCCGCAGCGCATTCGAAGCTCTTTGCGCGGAAGAGACTATCGAACTTGCGGACACGGCCCTGTATCGGGCAAAGGCCGGGGGACGGAATCAGGGCGTAGGAATTCTGCCGGGTGATGGTGCGATTGCGACTCCTCATGCGATTACCTTAGACGCTGTGCAAGACGACAACGGTGTTCTGACGCGAACGGTGACCGTAAAGAATTCCTGCGGTAGCACCCAGCCTTCTGCTGAAAACCTGTTGTCCGGCATCTGCTTGACCTCCGACGCTGCGTTGAATAGAGTGGGAAGCCGGCTTGCCAAGGCGGAGATTTGTCCTGGCAGAAAAGGCCCACCACGGTCAAGTGACGAAACTCATGAGGCACGTTCGATGATGAATGCGAAGACTCCTTCCCGCAAGACTGGTCTGATCCAGAAGGCGCAACTGATGTCGGCATCGGAAATTGAGCGCACGCTGGTCCGTTTGGCGTACGAGATCGTCGAGAAAAACGGAGGCGTCGAAGGTTTGGGACTGGTGGGCATTCGGCGCCGTGGAGTACCCATCGCAGAGCGCCTGGGGAAAATCATTACGCGCATCGAGAATGCCAAGGTTCCTGTGGGCACATTGGACATTACTTTCTATCGCGATGATCTCTCCACGCTCGGCCCCAAGCCAGTCGTACAAGACAAGGAGATAGGGTTTTCTATCGAAGATCAGAACATCGTCCTCGTCGACGACGTTCTTTTCACCGGACGCACGACGCGGGCCGCGCTGGACGCACTGTTTTCACACGGCAGACCACGACGAGTGCAGTTGTGCGTACTGATTGACCGCGGCCATCGTGAACTGCCAGTCGAGGCCAGCTTCGTCGGCCGCAATGTTCAAACCACGATGAACGAGGTGATCGAGGTCAAGTTAACCGAGATTGACGATATGGAGAAGGTTTTGCTCATGGAGAGGTAGCGCCGGCGGTAAAGGCCGCAGGTAACAAAATGAAAAGGACGGCGGTGAACCCCGCCGTCCTTATTTTGTTGGAGCGATCGGCTAGGACAACTTGGTGCAGATCGCCTTGGTCTGGGTGTAATTGTTTAGAACATCGTGCCCCATTTCGCGGCCCCATCCGGATTGCTTGTATCCGCCGAAGGGTAGCGCGGCATCGAAGATGTTGTAGCAGTTGATCCAGACCGTGCCTGCGCGCAGAAGTTCTGCCGTGCGATGAGCCTTGCTGATGTCGCGGGTCCAGACGGCAGCAGCCAGGCCGTATTCACTGTTGTTGGCACGCGTCGCAATTTCCTCGGGATCGTCAAACGGCATCGCCGTCACCACTGGCCCGAAGACTTCTTCCCGCACCACCTTCATGTCTTCGCGGGTGTTCACAAGCACAGTGGGCTCGACGAAATAGCCTTTGTCGCCTTTTCGGTGACCGCCGGAAAGAGCGGTGGCACCCTCCGAGAAGCCGGCCTCCAGATAGCCGCAGACACGGTTCAACTGTTCCTCCGACACGAGAGGTCCCATGCTTGTTTCCGGATCGAGGCCGGAGCCTATGTTGATGTTCTTGGCATGCTCGGCAACTCCCTCCACGACCCGGTCGAAGATCGGCTTCTCGATGTAGAGGCGCGATCCGGCGCAGCAACACTGGCCATGATTGAAGAAGATGGCACTCGCGGCCCCCGGGATCGCAGTCTCGAGATCGGCGTCCTTGAAGACGACGTTGGGAGACTTGCCGCCAAGTTCCAGTGATACCTTCTTCAAATTGCCTGCTGCTGCGTGAACGATTAGCTTGCCAACTTCCGTGGAGCCGGTGAAAGCGATTTTGTCCACGTCGGGATGAGCGGCCAGCGCCGCGCCCGCCGT
>Ga0185299_10003873_pt1 | contig 18915 bp, 22 predicted proteins | sample PaiPotPPA55metaG_FD_128002 | JGI IMG/M metagenome (GOLD analysis project Ga0185299, IMG submission 128002) | Iron sulfur acid spring bacterial and archeal communities from Banff, Canada, to study Microbial Dark Matter (Phase II) - Paint Pots PPA... ...
AACAACCGGTTATCTTTGGCTGTAGCTCCGACATGGCCCTCCCGTCCTGGCAAAATGTCCTTGATTCTCTCAAACTGGTCGTCTCGCAAGGCATATCGTCGCATGGGTCAGCTCCGAATCAAGCTGACTCCCTATGAATCACGCAACCAGACGCTGGGAATCCACTAATTGAGGACAGGCCCTAGTTTGAGTGTTCAATTTTATACAGACTCGTGTCGTTAACGGGCGCACGCTACTTGCGCTTTGCTTCAGGCCCCGAATCTCATACCCCATCTGGGTGTAGCCTGCGCAGCCTCCAGCGAATATGCTAGTTAATGGGTATTCGCCAACTGGGCAGGTGATGAATCATGATGAGACGGCGCCAGTTCATCGCAGGGCTTGGTACGGCAGCCGCCGTGCCGCTTGCCGCGCGCGCTCAGCAGCCAGATCGCCTTGGCGGGTCGGTGTGCTGATTGGGATCGCGAATGATGCACTAGCACAGGCCCGCCTCGCAGCATTTCAGAAAAGGATGCAGGAGTTGGGCTGGACAGAAGGACGCAACGTGCGGCTGGACGTTCGCTTTACTGCCGTCCATCGTCTCTTTCCGCCCGAACGTGCTCGGTAGGTGGTCGGTCCATCTGCGGCCATGGCATACGCTCCCCATAGGCAAATCGCAGCGATCATTGCTACAAGTTCGCTTGTCGTCACTAGATGCGTCCTGCGCAGCATTGTCGATTCTAACGATTTTTAGCTTTGATCAGGTCGTCATGCCGATGGTCGTCCGACTATGCTTTGCCGCGTCAAGGCCTGTCGCCACTGAACGGCCCCTTTTGGCGATCGCCTCCCGCGACTGTTGCATCTGCGTCGAAGGAAGAGCGCGCCAGGTATCATCATTAGGGCTGCTCCTGAGATCACCCCATGCTCGGCTGGCTTGATATCATTCTTCGCCTTGGTGCCGCGATATTGGTCGGATCCGTGATTGGACTAAATCGCGAGCTGCATCACAAACCGACGGGAATGCGAACGCTTGGGCTCGTTTCCCTGGGATCGGCGCTCGCCGTGCTCGCCGTAGCGCAGGATCCCCAGGCCGATGTAAGCAGGGTCATCCAAGGCGTCATTACGGGTGTCGGTTTTTTAGGTGCGGGTGTGATCCTGCATCGCCCGACAGGTAGCAAGGTACATGGCCTTACGACCGCGGCGATAATCTGGATTACTGCATCTCTGGGCGTATTGTGTGGTCTCGCTGCTTGGCGAATCCTGGCTATCGCGGTCTTCCTTATTCTCTTCCTGTTAATCGCGGGTGGCCCAATCGAGAATTGGTGGCATAGGCGTCTCGGCTCTGACGAGCAATCCGACCTCACGGCATCGGAATAACCTGGGCAATTCACACTAAGGCATAGTAGAGCGGAATGCGGCAGGCCCGAGATCTCTGCTCTTGCCAAGCCAGCTGAAATCCGAGCACTATTAGCCGCTTTACCGCTAAGCGGATCCCTTGTCGACGTGCATCGCCGGCTGCCGCTTATGGATCGCGCTCGCGATGTCGAGGTCGTGCCAGAGGAGACCTTCAGCGGCACGCCTTCAAGAGACCGACCACAGCTTGCGAACACGGGGCCAAAACCTCACTTGGGCGGCAAAGGTCGCGGCCGGATCTAAGGACCATCCTATGTGGGCACAGCGTGCCATCCGTGCCTGCCCCGTGATTCAGACCTACGTCTTGCTCTCGGCCGCCTTCCGCACTTGCTTGAGCAGTGCGACCACGTGGGCCACCTCCCGCTTGGTACCCGTGCCCGCAAACACGCGCTTGAACTTGGCGCGGAGGGCCGCGCACCCCGTCGAGGTCGCGGGGATGTTGGACATCTTGCATACCGCCCGAAATTCCATCACGCTGTAGGTGCCGAGCTTTTCCATGGCTCCCTCCTTTGGGTTGCACCGGCCGACGCTATCGCGAATTGCTTGAGATTCCGAACCTCCGAAAGTGGCTGGGTTTCACCCCTCAAGAAAATGGCCAAATGCAGCCAGCGGCCGAACACGGTCGCAGATGATCTTGGCAATCGCCAGCATGGGCACGGAAAGGATCGCGCCCGGAATACCCCACATCCAGAACCAGAAGACGAGCGAGATGACGACGAGGACGGGATTGAGGGTGAACCGCCTGGCCAGAAGCATCGGCGTTACAGTCTCGCCCTCGATCAAATGAAATGCAAGGTAAAGCCCCCGCAGGCAGCAGCGCTTGCCAGAGCGGGTCAATGGTCAACAGGCCAGCGAGAAGAAAGATCAACACGCCCAAGGCGGTGCCGAGGATCGGCACATAGTTGAGCAGAAAGGCCACCGTCCCCCAGAGGATCGGGTCGCCCACCCCCGTGAGCCACATCGCCAATGCCATAGCAATACCTACTGCCGCGTTCATGATCGTGATCGTGATCAAATAGGCGGAGATGTCACTTTCGATTTGCTGCGAGATTTCCACGACTTGGCGCTTGTTGCTGAAGCGCGGCAGTATCTCGACGAGACGGTGCAGGAAGATATCGCCAGACACGAGAAGGAAAAAGAGAAACAGCACCGTCGTGAAGAAGCCGCTGGCAAAGTTCCGGGTGCCCGTGAATAGCTTCGTCAGAAGAGTTGGGCCTCGCGCCGAGGCGGTCGCATTTTGTGGTGCTCCCGTTCCTCCAAAATCTTCCACCTGCTGCAAAAACCGTTGCAATGTATTGATGGGTTCTCGCATGAAGCTCAGCCGCTCCTGAAGCCGTGGAATGCCCTCCGGGAGCTTGGCTGCCCAGGTGCCCGCGGGGCCTGAAATGGCTGTACCCAAGCCGACAATCGTTCCAAATAGCGCTAGGATCAGCAGGAGCGCCGCGACTATCCGCGGTACGTGCAACCGCTCCACCATGCGCGAGGCTGGCTGGAGCAGGAGGTTGAGAATGATAGCAAAGATCAATGGCAACACGATCTCGCTGGCGATATAGGCTGTCCCCAGCAGCGCAAGGACGAATAGGCCACCAAGGAATATGACGTTCGCATCCGAAGGCAGGGGCATTTCCTCCGGCTCTTCTGCCGGCGGCACGATCTCGGTCGCTTGATCGGTAGGTGCCATGTTCAATACTGCATCGATGTCTTCGTGCTTACCATCGACCTTCCCGTAGCGGACTTGAATGCAGGCAGCATCTTGAGCCCTCCTTCGTCCCGCCTGACGGGGCGGGAGCATCTTGAAATCGTTTAACGAGCGATGCGTCCGAGGAGCAAGCTTTCTATGACACCTGGATCATGACTTTGCGGCCGGCAGCTTGGCCTCCGCTGGGCCCCGCCCGAATGGGGTTGGCAACCTGGCGACTCGGAAAGAAAAACCCAGACCAGTTAGGAGGCGCACTCTCCTGAACGTTAAGCGGCAATATCAGTGAGTCTGAGCTTGGCTGGTAAAGGGTGCCGGTTCAAGTAAAAGCGCATTGCCCCAACGGCGGCCGATACCGCGACCAGCCCGGCGATTATCAGGAGGGTAAGTTGCCCTGCGCTGGCGCCAGCGAGGCTAATCGCCATAGCAAGCAGCACGCCAGGAAAGACGTGGGCCGGCGCCCAGGGAAGTGCCGACAGAACATTGGCCGCATAGAACTGGCGGGGTGGCATTCCTAGGATGCCTGCGACCAACGGAACAAAGGCGCGCACAACGGCTGTGAAGCGAGCCAGAAACACGCTTGTAACGCCATATCTGTTGATAAATGCTTCGCTACGACCAATGAACTGCGGATACCGATTTAGCGGCCAGCCCAGGAGAATCTCCTGGTGGTATCGCTGTCCAAGCCAGAACGACAAACCATCTCCCGCAATGGCTCCCCCGGTTGCGGCTACAAGCAGGAGCCAGGGGTTCACATCAACCGCTGTCGCAAGAGCACTGATACCAACAATGAGCGTGGAGCCGGGAACCACGGTGCCGATCACAGGGATGGCTTCCGACAACGCCAGCAGGAAGACCGCAGTGAGTGCATAGTACGGATGCGCCCCGACAAAGTTGACGAACTCGGCAAAATAAGACGTCATCGGTTTGTCCTCACGCGAGCAACGAGATGGCCGTTGTCGGCGCGATGGTTTGGACGAGCCACGCTCACGCAACCGCACTTCGGCGGGGATTTTCCTTTTTTGCAGTGAGGGTCATAAAGAATCGCGCCAAAGCGTCTTTTTGTTCCAAAAAGTTGCGTAGCCGCTTGAAGGTTAGATATCTCCAGCATGGTTTCGGCGAAGGAAACATTACCCATGATCGCCAACCGGCGGAAAGGGGAGACAACCTCACGCAAAAGTTCGAGTCGTTTGCTGGTCGTCCAGAGCCCGCCATTCTTCCCGGGCGGCGGAGCAGAGAGATTTCCAGGTGCACCGATGGATGAAGTCACGATTGCTCCGCGTCGATTCCATCCCGGAGGGTCCGCTTGGTGGGGTGCTTGACGAGAACGATCGAACTCGTGAATGGGACGATCGATGGCGGCGTGTCGACAAGTACTACTCTGGCGGACCGGTCAGGCTGTGTTGAAGTGCCTCCATCGACCTTCCGAATTTCTCCCAGTCTCCCTGCTGCATTGCCTTCTTGGCGTCCTCGAACTGCCTTCTCGCCTGCTCCAATGCCGGGATGGGAACCTGCGCCGCTCCAGTGGTCCGCGCTCCGGGCATTTGCGTCGCGCCCACTTGCGGATGCGACGTACCAAAGAAATCGTTGAGCGCCTCGTCGAGGGTCGGCGCCATGACGACCTTGTTCCCGGTAACCGCGATGACCCGCTTGAGCTGTGGAAAATTGGTGCCCGCGGCGGTGAGATAGACCGGCACCACGTAGAGAAACGAGTTCTCGATCGGAGTCACGATCTGTATCCCACGAATGACTCGCGACCCTCTTTGATCCCATAGAGCGAGTTGCTGTGAAATGGTGGTATTCTGATCGATCATTGCCTCGATCTGTTTGGGTCCGTAAATCAACTTCTCCTTGGGAAGCTCGTAGAAGAGCATTTTACCGTATTCCGGAAAATCGGACCTGGCCGCCATCCAGGAGATCATGTTATCGCGGTTTCGCGGCGTGAATGGAGTCATCAGGAGGTATTGAAGCTCGTCGGTTCCGGGAAGCTTCATTAGGATGTAATAGGGCCGCATGGGCTGCACTTCGCCCGCGTACCTTTCCAACGGCAACTCCCACAGGTCCTCTCTATTGTAGAAGACCTGGGGATCCGTCATGTGAAAGGTTCTGTACTGGTCTGCTTGGACGGCGAAGAGGTCCTCCGGATAGCGCAGATGCTTCTTTAAGTCCGCCGAAAGCTCGCTGAGGTCCTTGAAAACTCCTGGAAACGCACGCCGGTAGATCGCCAGAACGGGGTCTTTGGCATCCAACACGTAGAAGAGAACGGTCCCGTCATACATGTCGACGACGACCTTGACGGAGTTTCGAATGTAGTTCAGCCCGTCTTCGAACGCAGCCGGGGCGAGGGCTTCGGTTCCGCCCGTGTCGGGGCCGCGCGCTTCACCCATCGTCCCGACCCCCCCTGTCGGCCGCATCCGAGTCCGCACGGGATTTGCGTACGGAAAGTAATTCGAGACGGTGTAGGCATCCTGGATCCAAAATAATTTGCCGTCGCTCAGCACGGCGTACGGATCCTTGTCGAGGCGCAGGAAGGGAGCGATTTGCGCCACGCGTTCATGAACGCGCCGCCAGATTTGAATCCGACTCTCTGGCCTGAGATACGAGGTCAACAGAATGTTGATGTCACCCTGGGTCCAGGCAAACAAGAACCTCTTCCAGGAGCTGTCCAACGGGACTCCGCCTTTTCCCTTGTAACTGGTATAAATGTTGTCATTGCCCTTAGGGTAGTCGAATTCCTTCACGCCAGTCGCGACAATCCGATATCCCGGCGTCGATTCTCCGTAGTAAATCGACGGCTGGTTTATGGTCAGGCCGTAGTCGGATTGGGCCGGGATATTCTTGAGAAGGTATCTCGGAAGCCCGTCCCCGACCGTCTTCGAAACGAAATTCATGACCACGCCATAGCCGTGGGTGAATTGCAGATACTGATTGACCCAGGTTTGCGCCTGAGGGGAAAGCTCGGGCGAAAGCTCACGGGCGGACAGCATCACCTGATGATAGCCATCCTCCAGGTGATAACGGTCCGTATCGACGGTGTAGAATTGGTAGTAGAGGCGTAACGCCTGCGTCTGATGATACGTTTGCAGCAGCGGCCGCGCGTCCCACAGACGAATATTCTGAATTGTGTCTTGATTTCTTGCGATCGCCTCGGGCGTTAGGTCCGACAACGCTGAATAGGATGTTTCCTGGATTGCGTCGAGCTGATAGGCCCTCCGCGTGAACTCGATATATTTGTTCAGATAGGGGGTTTCGAGCGCCAGCTCGCTTGGCTGCACGACATATTTTTGAAAGAAGAACGGAAGCAACAGGATTCCGATGATATACAGCGCGACGTAGATGCCAGCTCCAAGAGCGAGTGCGTTAATTCGTGGTCGGAAGAAATTGAGCGCCAGCAGCGTGCATGCTACGCCCGAGGCGCCGACCATGATCCAGAGTGCGATTCTGGTCACGTGATCCGCCGTATAGCCCGCCCCGTAGACGACCCCCAGCGTGGAATAGACGAGATTATAGTTATCCAGGTAGAATCCGCATCCCCACACGCCTACGACAATAAACAGGAGCGCAGACAAATGCGATGTAACATTCGCGCGCGCCTCGATCCTTTGGCCGCTCCTGAATTGCAGTAAATCGAAAAAGATGTAAATACCAGAAACGGCTGCAAGCGTAATCATGGTCAGCCAGCTCAACCAGCCTTGCAACAACTCATAGAACGGGAGATGGAAAATGTAGAACCCGACATCGACCCCAAAGAGAGGATCGGACACTCCAAACGCTCCACCGTAACGAAAGCGAAGATAAGAATCCCACTGCGAGTAGAAATCAATTGCAAAGATCGAGGCGATGATAGCACTGAACGCGAATCTCGCCGGCTTCAACCAGCGAAGGAAGACGATATTTGAGACCTGGATGGTGGGTCTCCCAGCGGGATCGGTTCCGGCGAAAAGAGCGGAGGCTCTCTCTCGAACCGTACCGGTGGAAAGCGCTATTGCTCACCGCATGACGGAGATTGATCCAGAGGTACAGGAATGCGAACGCGAAACCCACGCAAAACATCCCGCACTGGATGGACAGAAGAGTCCAAAATATGCCGACGTAGTCGAGCTCCCGCATCCAGAGCCATTTCCGTATATAGTCGGGGATGTCTATCAAGGCTGCGATAAATAAGAGTACAGCAATAATCGCGAGTCTCAGGAGACGTCGCGAAGGTGGACGCTGATCCGCAGCGATGGCCGTTTCATCCCCCAAAGGGCCGCGATGCTCGACGATTGCCGATTTCTTGGTCATCGTTGCGGTCACTCCACGGAGACCAAGCCGTATCCGCCAAACGCGGCGCACGGCGTGGTTTTGCGCCGTCTTGGCAGTTTGGGGCGGCAGGATTCGAAACTTTGCATCGCGAATGATCGTATCGAACCCGAGGGTTCGCAGAAAGGCTGAGAAGGCTAAGCCGGCGCCATAATCCACCCCCTCCATAAGGCAAGTTCAGTCTAGCCAGTTCCGACTAGATGCGGAATGCGGATGTTCGAATCCTCCCGCCCCAGCCAGCCAGTCCGGTCTCCACGCGTCAAACTGCCAAGACGGCACAAAACCACGCCGTGCGTCGCGTTTGGATCGGCGAGCCGATCAATCCGGAGGCATGGCTCTGGTACTACAACGTCGTCGGGGAGAGGCGCTGCCCCGTCATCGACACGTACGTGGTGGCAGACCGAAACCGGCGGCATCCTCATCTCGCCTCTCGCCGGCGCCACGGTGCTGAAGCCTGGTTCCGCGACGCGGCCGTTCTTCGGGATCGTGCCGCAGATCGTCGACGACACGGGCGCGCCGATCGAGGGGGCCCGGAGAAGGGAAACTCCCAGGCCGTTATGAGTGACATTCCCGACCCGGACGATCTTGTCTAATCAAGCACTTACGCGCACGATCAAGCACGTTCGTTCACGTTCGGTGCACCTATTTCATTGCCGAATCATTGCCAGTGAAGCCAATGCGTTGCCTCACTTGCCCCTTGCGATGCCCTCCCCTACCCCCGACATTTGCAAGCAAATGCCATTTCCGATTGAGCCAGACCCCCGACTCTCCGAGCCGGAGAGCGATTTTTTAATCCAAGACCCATTTGGATTACGAAAGGCCATTACGCCATTCTTTGCATTTGAGTTGCGAGACGGAATGCTTGCTAACCCCGTAAACGGACAACCTATTGGTATTGGAACAGCATTCTTCGTTACGCCATGGGGTCGCCAGCTTTCGGCAATGCACCTTACGACTGATTTTCTCAATGCCCGAAACGCCTGCCTCCGGCCGGCGCCAGACAAGAACTTTCTTGAGCTTATTGGGTCATGGCTTGGAATCTACCACGACCCAGGCCTCGTTTACGGGACGAACAAGGCCGGTGAAATATTGTACGCGAACGACTTCGCACTATTCCCGGTCGATCACACAAAACATCCCTTGGCGTTTAGCTTTAGCGATGACCGCTTGAACCACGTTGAGCCATCACTCGATCTTGCAGCTTGGAATATTGTGGGACTACGGGATCGCGAGACGGTTTACTTGCCCGTACGCATCGGGTGCGCGCCGAGCGTCGCGGAAGGTGACCGCGTCATGGCGATTGGCTACCCGTCTGTGAGAACTTCGCGCAGGTACCCAAACGCGTCTCTCGCCACTTATCAAGAGCAAATGAGAGGATCAGTTGGTAAGGTCCTCAAATTGGATAAGGCTTGGGACCAAGACAGAAAACTCTGGCCCACGATTACCGTCGAAGCCGACTGGAAAGGCGGCATGAGCGGCGGACCTGTGTTTAACGAGAATGGAGAAGTGGTCGGTATCGTTAGCCGTGGGCTAAACGCAGACGACAAGTCCCAAATTTGGAGCAGCGCCCTTTGGTTGGAGGCGTTGCCGTTCGATGAGCGAATCTATGGCAGCATTGATCCGAGATATCCAGGCTTCATCGTAGGTTGGGGGATATGTAATGCAAAATCCACGCTCGCACTGTTCCAAACCCGCGAAGAGGCGGAGGCAAATGCACGGACAATGGACTCGCGACTAACAGTTCAGAAAGTTTCGGCGCTACACGAAAAGCTATTTGCTCGGGCGGGCTACGGTTCAGATAAGCTCGCACAATTACGACCGCTGGAGACCTAAAAGCGCAAAGAGTCATTTAGGCGGAAAGTACAATCGCTCGAGCTACACGCCCGAAAAACGCGCCGGCATGGCCAAGTGGAACGAGTTCGTAACTGCGCTGCTCGCAAGTAAGCAGCGGAGGATTGCAACTTAAATTCTCAGTCCGGATTGTCCGCCATGAACGACGCTTTGGCGACGAGCGACACATCCTCGTTCAACGGATATGTGCCGAATTTGTGCATCTCCTGAAGGGTTCGCTCGAAATCGAGGTACGTCTTACTACGCGCCATTCGGTCCGCGCATTGCTCAATCGCATGCTCTCGGGCCGCCCTTTCGGCGGGTGTCAGCACTCTCGGACCATCACATACGAACAGGTGAGAGATCCGCCGAATGTAATCCGCGGGTCGCGTGGCAACAATGGATACAGGACATTGATTTTGCATCTTGCTCTCCTGGAGCACTGGCCGAATCATGTAAGCTATTATACAGCGTCGGCCATCTCCGTCCACTGGACCGAAAGTAGCTGAAAGGGAGATCTCGCTATGCTTGCAATCCGTCCGCATCGTTCTCAGGATTATGCACAACTCCCTAATATTGATGAGTATGATGGGGGTGTCCTCACGCCGGAGGATGAAGATTGCTTGAGTGACCTCGGCCACCTGGTGTTATCACTGAATGCATACGAGCGTTTCGGCGTGACGCTACTTCACAGACATTTTTCTGTTCGAGACAACGAAACACTTATCGAGGAACTCTCAGGTCCAAACTCCCTCACGTTGCGGCCCAGAGACTCTGGCACCTCCGGTCTAACCCCTACCAATATTTCCTTCGAGTCACACGCCGAAGATCTGCGCCTCATTGGACTAGAGTTTACATCGGCGCCATTACTGTGCGGCGTACCCGGATTTTCCGGGTTCGATATCGGTGTTTTGGAGTACTTCCGGCGAATACTGACGCGCTGGGGAAAGTTGGGCCGTTTCGGTATCCGCCTCCTTCACGATCCACTCCACCTCAACGGCCGAGTCCTCCTTGAAACTTGCGACGAGATGCACCGCATATTGACCTGCGCCATCACCTCTGCCGACGATACTGATTTCCTACGATCGATACCAACGGTCTTCTGTTGGCAACCGTTAGACATAACGAATAACAACTGGGCTATCAACCAAGGCTGCATGCAGTTCTGCAAAAGAATCCAGGGCTGCGTTAGAGATCGCAGCGGCAATCACCGAAGCACCAGCAGCCACGAGCCCAGCCATGGAGATGCACCGGACTGAGTGTACTGCGCCCCTTTAGCAAGGCAGCCGCTCCTGAAGAGCACCCCCTGCACGACGTGAGCTCGAAAAGCTATGACCGGTGGACCTACGTGCCCGACAACCGCGCTGCAGCTCATTTCGGGTTGTCCCCGGCAAGCTCACCGGATACGGTGATCTGATCGAATCGGGCTTCCGTCGCCGCCAACAAACGATTGCTCTTACGAGACGCGACTGTCGTCTCGATGAAAGTCTCGTCAGACGCATCTTCAATGAGCACTCGTCCTATGTACGCGAACCGCTCGGTCGGATCGTAGCCTAGGACCGCCGCTACTGGTGGCTTGTACCCGGCTCGACTACGCAATCTCCGATGCGCTCGCCAAGGCGCGAGCATCCGGCCGCCGGGTAGCGACACGGCTCCTGACGCCGAGCTTGATGCTTGCACATGGCGCCCGAGCCGATGTTTCCGACGCGCTCGACTGCTTCACCAGCGATTTGATCGCGAGGATGGTCGTCATCGGCAAGCCCAAATCCCGACACGGAGACCAAGCCGTATCCGCCAAACGCGACGCACGGCGTGGTTTTGTGCCGTCTTGGCAGTTTGACGCGTGGAGACTGTGCTGGCTGGGGTGAGAGGATTCGAACCTCCAGATGGCGTTTTGTCCATCTGACTGAAATACCTGCCGAATTGGCGTGAAGGCCCGCTAACGTTGTGGGTCCTTTCTCCGGCAGTTGACGGTTGTTCGACGAATCGTCTTCTGGAAGTTCGAATCCTACCAACCCAGGCAGTCGTGCGGGTCTGGCCGCCCTTATTGGACGTGCTGCTTGTGCCAATTGCGACTCAGCGACGATCTTGATGGCCCAAGTGATGCTCCAGCAGCACGAGACGATCGTTGCCCCAGAACATCCTATCTCCGACAAAAAAGGTAGGGACGCCAAACGCCCCACGCTCGAACGCACGGCGTGCAATTACAGTCACCCGTTCGTTGACGGCGCTGTTGCCAATGGCCTCACTGAATAGCCGCACATCGAGCTTGATGCGAGACGCGATCGCGACGCAGGTTTGCTCATCAATATCCTCGTTGCTGACGAACACCGCTTGAAACATGGCCTCGCAGTAGGGTCGCAGCGCGCCCTGCATGCCCGCGGCGTGGCAAGCCCTTGCCATCAGACGGTGATCATCGGGCAGGGGCTTCGGTTCGACGAAGGGTACGCGATAGTATTCGGCCCACGCGGCTGCGTCGCGGCGGCGATAATCCCACTCATACTGTCCCGACAAGGGCGCGCCTTGAAAGGGAGCCACGCCGCGCAGATTCAAGAGTTCCCCACTGCCTATAGGCTGCAGATTGAACGTGCATGAATACGAGGCTTCGATACGGGTTATCTGCGTGAACGCAAGATACGAGTAACGGCTGCCGAGACCGAAGAAGAATTCAACCTCCTGCATGGCTAGCCCCACGGGTGCGCGCGACCCTGTCGGGAGTAAACGACCGCCCGCCTGTTGCACACGCCCGGCGGCAGCACCTGGTTCATGATCTGGCAGGTGCGCAGGACCGCGAGGGGCGCTTCCTCGGCGGACTTCACGACGACCGCGTTGCCCGCGACGAGGACGGGCGCGATCTTCAGCGCCATCAGCATCATCGGCACGTTCCACGGGATGATCGCGCCGACGACGTCGGCCTCACGGTTCTCGAAGCAAATTTCGACAATCTCTCCGGCCAATCTTGAGGTCGGGCTGGCGCAGTGCTCGGTGTGCCGTTCGCGGCTAAAGTCCGAAAGTATACGTCGCCATACCGGATAAGAGGCTTGCCGCTGCCGTCAATCAGATCGGACTTTGCCGCAACCGGTGACCTGACCCCTTCTGGGATCACGATGACAGGGTAATCCTGTCCGTCCCGTTGGCCGAAGGCAACTCCAACCTCGAATGCCACGGAGGCGTAATTCGAGATCAGGCCTTGAACCTTGTCGACGTGAAATAGCTCCCGTACATCGGAAGGCCTATCCTTGAGCTCAGGACGTAGCGTCTTGTCGTGGAACCCGATGATCAGGTAGCCGCCATTCCGGTTTCGTAGGGCAAGTGTAGCGCGTACTATCTTTGCCTCCCCAGCTTTGTCGCCCGGACGGATCCAATTCTTGATCTCGACGTTCAGGCTCTCTGAGGGATGCGCGAGCAGTTCGTCGACTCGTTTTTGGTCGATATCCATGTGCAAAACGATCGATACAGTGCCGGTGGTACTTTGTCTAAGCAGCAGGAGTACCCTTAGCACTCCGGCGTGCCCGCGCGACTTCCGAGGGTGAGTTGACGGCGCTCCGCTACGCCGCAATGGCGTCCTTCATCCAGTCACAGGACCGGCACCGTGGCTTCCATGGGAACGCCAGGTTCGTCAGCCCACAGTTCGAATTGATATGACCCGCGCCCTCGCACCGGTCTGGAATGCCTTGCCGATGGTGCAGCATCGCTGTCCCGAACAAGACCAGGATATGCTGGGTTAATTCGTGGGCCATTAAAGCATCCGCACGCGTTGCGCCGTGCGCGTGGGTCAACCAATTGACGAGGCCCCAGCCTGCTTTGGAGACCGCCTTCAAATATCCCCGGACGTGGTCGGCACTCACGCCGTGTGCAACATGTTCGGCGATCAAGCCGCACCACCCGGACCACGTCAGTACGCTTAGGGAGCTCCCTATTCGCAGGCGACTTCTGCACGAGCCCCAGCAAGTGGGGATTTGTGCAAGGCGTATTCGTGGATCCTAAGGCGCGAAACCCTGCAAGCTGCCAACGCTCTCCGACCACATCCGCCGCTGCGAGCTATTCGGCGTGCCCAAGGCGGCGAGCGCAGTCAGCAGGAGGAATGTTGAGTCAATGTTTCCCTTGGTACTGGCAATTGATATTGAGCGTGGACATTCTTCGCGTGTCGATCTCATGACTGAAGATAGGCGTCGGCGAGGTTTGCGCAGACGCCATCTGCCGTAAGGGTGTGGTCGTGAACCTTCTTGTTGTGGATCGTGATCTGGGACTGGGACCTCCTCGACCGTCTCAAATCGCCAGAACAGGACTGGCTGGCTGGGGTGAGAGGACTCGAACTCGCAAATGTCGTTTTCGCGAAAGGGTTGAAATAACTGGGGAAATTCTCTCTGGTTCGCTGCAACAACAAAGATCGTCGAAATGACATCTGGCGGTTCGAGTCCTCTCACCCCAGGCACGCAGGGGCGTCTCTATAGATTGGGGTGAGAGGATTCGAACCACCACATGGTGTTTTGGCCATCTGACTAAAATGTCTGACAAATTTGCCTGGTGATAGTCCATAGGGCCTCAATGTGCGCATCGAGTTGAATGATAGCCAATGTGACGCCGCTGAGGATGATCGGAACCAGCACGAACGGGATCGCGCGCGAAAACCGCAACAGCGTAGCGGTCACCGCTGGCACGCAGCCGTGCAGGGTTGCCATCAATAGAATTAACGCGCCGATCCAGAATGCCACCCCGATTGCGTGCAGAAACACCGTGGGGGCGCTCAGCAGGCGCGGTCTGGCGGTGCTGGCATGGCCGCTCGCCGCCCAAAAAAAGTGTGCATTTGATCGCGCGTTACGAAATCCGCCGATGGCATCCTTGCTCCCCTTGCCACTAAGCGACCGTCTCGGCGCACCCTCGAATTGATCGGCGACAAACGGGATGGTCGCGTGCAGGCACAGACGTGTGGCCTTGACCATTAGGGTCGGCCATCGAGAATTTTCCCACAACTCCCGCAGACAAGCGTAAGCTGGATGGCTTTTACGATGACAGTCAGCGCATACGTGTCACCAGCTGCTCGACGAGTCGTTGTACAATCGATCGAACCGAGGCGTCTCTCATTTTCTTGCCCAGACAAATGCGAGCCACGGCTAGCATTTCATCCATGCGTACGTCTTCCTTATCGATGATGTCATGTATTTTCAGCCAATCGTCCGGGCCGAGATCGCAGATTGACGCATCCGGCTGGGTATAGCAGGTGACGTGCGCGCGAAACGCGATAGTCTTAAGCTCTCTGCAACTGCATTGAGCGGAATTCAGCGGCAAATGGGGAACAATGGTCTCTTGCAGGCACACGAGCGTCTCGTCGCGCCATCGCTGACCAGCAGAGGACAACTGAATCCCATACAAAAACCGTTCACAATATTTTTTTCCATATGAGATGAAGTACCGATCCGGCGTCACCTCGCAGTTGCACATTCGCTCGAAACAGCGGTCGTAGACGTTGCAGGACGGCTTTGCCGAGCTCATGCACTCGGGCGGACGCATCGACAACACGCATTCCTGGCCTACCCGTTCATAGCCGGCATCGCATTCGCAATGAAGCCGAATCGTATCACCGCTTCGCGTGATGGTCCCTGTTGCGTGATCCGGACATCGCAATTGCGCAGGAGATTCGGCATGAGCAGCGCTCGCGATCGCCGCAATAAGGTAAAAGATTGCAGCTCGAATCCTTAGCCTTAGCATTCGTTCGTCCGAAATCGCGCTGCCCCAGCTGCTTGCGTGAGGTAGCCAGCAACGAGTCCTAATTCCCGTCCCAAGTACCCGTAAAGGAAACGGGGCCGACTGGTGTAATCCCCCTCGTCTTCCCATCTGCCGAACGCTTGACGATAGCAACTCGCCCTCCATCGCGACCGTTCGTGAAAATGACAGTGAAGGGTTTCGAGAGCACGTGATCGAGCCTTGGCACGTTCTTCGCGCGCTGGTTTGATTTCTCCCACACCTCGCCGGCTTCACGGACCTCCCGCTTGGCTCTCTCGAGCTCTTTTTGGGCTTCGCTGAGCGCGCTCGCGGATTCTTTGACCTCGTAGCCCACGTGACCGAGGGTTAGACCGGCCGTTACCAGCGGCTTCAGCCGTTCCCAGGTTCTGACAGCGGCCTCGGCCTGCTTGGCTTGAGCCGCCAAGGCTGCGGGGGGTGCCTCAGGGCTAAGGGTTACAATCACAACCTCTATCGCAGCGTGTGTCAGCGCCGCTTTGCCGCTCTCCTTTACAGCCACTACAAAGGGGTCGTCTGTCGAAGAGTATTTGTCCGCAGCCAGTTTTAGGGCCTTGCTCTTTTCGTCGAGTATTTGCAAAGCTTCGAAGGCGACCTGTTGCTCAGGAGTCCGCATCACCTCTGGATATGTACGTCCGTTGGGTCGCGTCACAAATCGGTACGCGCAATAGCAATCCCAGGTGGGCGAAGGCAAACTCAGGGCTCCCGGCCTATGGAGCTCCACTCGCGGAACGGAGAGGCATTCTATTCCTTCCTGAACGTAGCCGGCATCGCACTCGCAATGAATGCGGACTGTGTCACCACTTCGCGTGATCGTTCCCGTTGCATGATCCGGGCACGGCGACGCCGCATGAACACTGCTCGCGATCATCGCACCTAGGCAGAGCACCGCCGCACGAATAGCATGCCGCCGACACTGCGCAGCTTCCACCGAATAGTTGGGTTCTCTCATTCGGTCTTGCACGTTTTTTGTTGTTGATCGGAAACCACCTGCTCGCCAAGCTCCACAACGACGCGCAATGCGGTGCAAGTGGCTTCCAGCTTCTTCTTGGCCTTGAACGCAGCGGGCGCGAGTGCGACCACCTGGTTGCCGCACGTGGTCACGTCCTGACCCGCGCGCTGCACGTCCTCCAAGAATTCCGCTGTCGTTCTGCGCATGAATTGGTCCGGCTCGTGTAGGTGCCGTTGGTTCGCTGCGGCCTTTTTGACGCAGTCACCAGCTTTCTGGTATTCACGGTTCACATCATCGAACTCCTTTCGGGCCGTTTCCGCTGCGGCGGAGAGTTCTTTAGCTTTCGTGCGCAAAGCTTCTTTCACCGCAAGTTTGGCTGCTTCCGCCCTTTGGCGCTGGTCAGCGGAAGCATTGCCAAGCTTCACGTCGCAATCGGCATCGAACTGTCCACTTCCATCGAACGCCGAATTGAGGAGTGCAATTGCCCGCGTGTTGGGATCATTGAGGGGCTGTGGGGCCGGTGGCGGGGCATTGAGCGTGCCCAGTCCGGGGACCCCGGCGGCCATGGCGGCCAAGCACGCCACGCTCGGCAGCTGTTTTTTGATAAGCGGCCCTTGCGCAGCGATCGGGCCCGTTGTGAAGGCGCTCGACAGCCTGATGAAGGCGTCCACCAGACGCACACTTTGGGCGAAGCTACTGAGCCCGCCCGAATCAGGCATGCCTTCCTCCGGTTTGACATTCGCGCTGGCCGGGATGTTCTCTGGGCAGGTGACGCACACAGGCGTGCCCGGTAGCGGAACATCGATTCTAATTCCCCCGATGACATCGGTCGTCTGCACGTCCTGCGATTGGCTCGGGGACCAGGCGATGATGATAACACCCGGCACCCTAGCGGGTCCGTTCCACGTGCCCTGAGCAGTTGCCAACGTTAGGTTTTTGTTGCGCGCCTTCAGCCACTTCGCGGCGTAACTGAGCTTTGCTGCCTCGCGCAGCTCGTGGAAAATCGGCGAATAGGTTTGTGCGAACGAGTCGTAAAGCGACGTCAATAACCGTCCGTATTCGCCAGGCTGCTGATTCGGCAAATCACGACCATTCGAGCCGAGCTCGCGAATATTGATTCGCATTTTCGGTTCTCGCAACTCGAGCACGTTCCCGTCTCTGGAGCGGAACGCATCGATACGGTCAACCGAAATCCATAGGCGGGAGCTGAATGTCCGGCTCGACCGAGAAGCACGGTGCATTCGTCTGAATGCGTATTCCGTTCGGTAACCGGGAATCCGATCGGTCAATTCAGGAATATTTCCCAGTTTCTTTGCAACATAGTCGGCCGAAAACATCAGCTTGGCCAGTAGCGACTTACGGTCCATCCCGCGATATTCGGGCTCAACGTTCACGGCGTCGCGCAAATTGGGATCGACCAGACTGACCGGCACCTGCAACTCTGGGACGGACGACCAGAGCTTGGTCATCTCTCGATGATAGACCGGCCACAACTGGTCGAAGAACGCATTGATCGCCACGTGCAAGGCGGCATCGACCGATTGTCCTTGTCGCATGGCATTTTCAAACGTGCGCCGCGTCGGCTCACTTGCCAGGCCTACGGCTTGATCGAGGCTTTGCAGGATCAAAGCCCCAAGCTGAACTTGAGCTTGCCTTTCCGACAGTCTTCCTTGCTGCTTGGCAGTGATGATCGCATTGGCCTCGCTGGTAATGCCCGAGTCAGCAAAGAATTGCCGGTAATCCACGTTAGATTGCCCAACAATCTTTGCATAAGCCTCCAGGGTCGATGCAGCTCGGCTATTGCCGGTCGCCTCGAAGATACCTGACAGGAGTTCAGTGAGTGCCACCGCCTTGTTGCCGACATGGGCGGGCGACTTTATGCCGAACTTGGGAAGAAAATAGCGGCCGGCCGAAGTAACGCGGCCTGACTCGTCAACCCAAACGGCCCATTGCTGGGCAAGTCTTCTCCACTCCTCGTCCAATTCAAGCCTGCGACGCAAATCGAGTACACGTCGTTCCGAATCCTGCGTCCAATTCAACGAGAATTCCGGACTGGGATTGGAAACAAGCGTTGCGAGGTAGTTGCCGTAGGGAATTCCCGCAATCGGATATTTTGGGTCGAAATGACCGAACAGACGGATCGTGCCTATTTGTGGATCGTATTCGACCTGATCGAGGACGTTGAAAACAGCCCCCTCGTCGCCAACGTTCGCCGGCGTTCGTACGGGTGCTGGAGTCGCTGGTCCATCAGGCGTCTGCTTGGGAGCTGTGGATTGTGCTTGAGCCTCGCCCCCAAGCGCAATGCGTCTAGCCGAGCGTGCCGGCATATAAACGCCGAGGCAATCGTCGTCATGGTTTGTCACTACCCATGGGTGAGTGACGTATGTTCTTTGTACATAGCTCTGCCCGGCTGGAATCTCGGCGTAAAATTTCCTTTTTCCCTGATAATCGAGCCAATAGGTTCGGAGCGGATCGGCCGTATTGTTGACGAATGTCATCGTGGTTGGGGCGTCCCACCTTATGGAGCGCAAGCGAGCCTCTTCGGGACATTTTTGTCCTGCTGAATACGCGCTAGTCGTCAGGGCGAAGGACAGACCCAGATAGATGAAAGACCGCTGCATGGCTGCGCTCCATGCCGACGCTCTCTCGAAGGGTTTTTAGTTCCAGCCCACTTCGAATGAGCCAATCAAAATAGAAACGCCCGCTCGCACCTTAAGACTGCATCCGAGGCAGCCAGGCAAGTGTGACATGGTTCACACTTCATCGCGAGATTTTTCGCTATCGTATCCTGACTCGATCCGAAAAACCAGCCGGTTTGGGCTCCGATACACGGCTCGGAACTCAGGTTAACGGCCGTCTGAGTGCAATTTTGTGTTGACGAGAAGGTTGTGATTCCGTGGGCGCGCTGATTCGCATCGGAGCGCCATCATGGACGCCATCTTCGAGGGTGAGAGTCCGCGTGCGCGTTTGGCCTTGCTTTTGCACCATTTTTCCAAGCTGGAGGACG
>Ga0185299_10003874_pt1 | contig 18910 bp, 17 predicted proteins | sample PaiPotPPA55metaG_FD_128002 | JGI IMG/M metagenome (GOLD analysis project Ga0185299, IMG submission 128002) | Iron sulfur acid spring bacterial and archeal communities from Banff, Canada, to study Microbial Dark Matter (Phase II) - Paint Pots PPA... ...
CGGAGAAACTCGGGGAGCTTTTCGGAACAGGTTGGCCGGAGGGAAAAGTTATTTCTTTCCCAAAAAGAAGAAGAGCTTCCGGAGGTCCGGAAGCCCTTGTAAATGAATAAGATTGGTTGCGGGGGCCCGATACGCACCGAATAGACAATTCCTGAGCATACCGTTCCGTAGTGAACTGATTCACTGCGCTGCGTAGGCCCCGCGACGGCAGCCTTTTTCGCAGGTTAGTTTCCGCATAAACCGACAAATCATCCAAAATCGAGAGTACTCCTCCCGCCGCAACCGTGCGGGCAGCTATTTCTTGCGGCTTGGATCGTCGTCGGGATTGACATAGTTGAACTGTAATGGAGAGGTGCCGTGCACCTGGACCACAACTTCTCCGCTCGCCATCGCGTAGTGATGCATTTCCGGGTCGAGATAAGCGAAACTGCCAGCGGGGAAATCTCCCATCTTGCTTGCGTCAAAGCGGTCTCCCATGCCGACTTTGAAAGTTCCCGAAATCACGGTGACGTTTTCCCGCTTGGGATGCCAGTGTGGCGCGATGCGATATCCATCGGGCATCTTCAAGCGTACCGTGTAGTCCCCGCTGGTAGCACCTGGATTGCCCTCAAGGACCGCGAGTTGCGCCCCTGCGGCCACAAAGGCTGGCGCCGGACCGTAGGGAACGGCATCCGGAGTGAACGCGTGTTTCGCGGAAGAACTGGTTTGGGCTCCACTCGTGAAAACCAACACCGCTGCGAACACCAGGGCAACCAGCGTAGCGTTGAGATATGCATTTCGTTTCATAGAGTGTCTCCGTTGTTGAAATCCGACAGCAATCATCAAGGATATTCTTCCAGCAATGAACCCGGTTCAATCGGAATCAAATAACGTTTCTATATCTTTCGTGTATCGTCGCAAATTACTGAATCCTAGAGGATAATACCCGAACGAGACTGTATGCAGCGCAGAGATCGTACGGTCAATGAAATCGAGCTGGACCTCGGTCGCTACGAACTTCGCCGCCATGGACGACCGATAAAGCTCGAAAAGAAGCCGATGGAGCTGCTCATTTACCTTGTGGGACGTAGGGAGCAGCTTGTCTCGCGCAAAGACATTGTCGCGAAGCTCTGGCGCTCGGACCTCTTTATCGATACCGAGCCTGCCATCAACAACCTTGTACGGAAAATCAGAACAGCTCTAGGGGATATTTCCACTAAGCCGCGTTTTCTCGAGACCGTTGTCGGCAAGGGATACCGATTCGTCGGCCCTATACGGGTAGTCAATGCATCCTTCCAAGGTTCCCATCTGGAAGATACTCCGCCAGCGGACGCTAGCCAGCGGCACCTATCATTGTCAGATGAGCGCCCGGCTCTTGCAGTACTACCACTCTGTGTCCTGGGAAATATTTCCGATGACAAGGGGGTGTGTCTCGGGTTTGCAGATGCCTTGGTATCGCGCCTCGGGAATCTACAGGGCGTAGATGTCTTGCCAACTTCAGCGATGCTCAGAGTGCCAACTGAGATGAGCGCTTCGGATGTCGGGTCACGCCTCGGAGTCCGATTTGTGGTCCACGGCGCCATCCGAGAATCGAAAGGACAATGGCGTCTCTCTTTGCAGATGTTTGACACATATTTGCAGGGCGCGGGCTTCACACGAAAGTGCGATCTGGATGTGAATCGTCTCTCCGAGCTGGAAGACGAGATTGCCCGCCAAATAGCGAGTGCATTGAACAGGCCATTGCAGCAGCAGCCTGCGCAACGCCTGCGGTATAGCAAGGATCACCTCGCTTATGCGGAATTCGTGCGTGGATACGGGCTTAGCTCCTCCGGCGATGCGGCGCGGCTGGAAGAAGCGATCCACCGCTTGAGCAATGCGGTAACCCGAGATCCAGGCTTCGCTCTTGCCCATGCAGCGCTTTCCCTGGCATGTGCAACGCGTCATTTCGAGTTCGACCCGGCGAGCAAATGGCTGGAGAAGGCGGAATTTCATTGCTGTCGCGCACTGGAACTGAACCCGGATTTGGCCGAAGCGCACGTCGCCAATGCCTTCCTGCTTTGGGGGCCTTCGAAAAACTTCCAGCATCTTGATGCCATCGCCGAACTGCGGCAAGCACTCTCGTTGCAGAAGAATCTCCCGCACGCTTACAACCGGCTGGGCACAATCCTGGCGCACATCGGGCTGCTTGATCATGCTCGTGAAATGTATGAGAGAGGGAGACCGTTTCAGCCCAAGAAGGCGGTCAATCACAGTATTGTCCAGGTGTATATCTGGAACCGAGAATTCGACCTTGCACGGGAAGAGATCCAGGCATGGCGAACTGAGAATCCAGCCAACAAGTATGCGATCTACTTTGCTCCACAACCGGCCCTCATGACGGGGGATTTGAACGAGGCAAAAGTATTGCTCGATGAAGCGGTTCGACTTTTTCCCGAAGAACCTCTTATCGTCAGTTTGCTTGGCGTCTATTGGGCGCTGGCCGGCAAAGCCGAACAGGCCCTTGAGTGCGTAGCTCGCGCCTGCGGCACGGCAAAATCGTTCGGACATGCGCACCATACCTACTACCAGATTGCGTGCATTTCTGCGTTGTTGGGGCGGCGTGAGGTAGCTTTTGAATGGCTTGAACGGAGCGTCACCAGCGGATTTGCGTGCTGGCCCTTTTTTCTGAAGGACGTTTGTCTCCAGGGTCTGCAGACTCTTCCTGAATTTGAACCCTTAGTGAATTCTCTCCAAACCAAATATCCAGATCACCTGGGGTTGTTTTAGCTTGCTGCCTTCGCCCCGCCGGAGGTGGGTGGCAGGCAAATCGGGAATTCTCTTTATTCGAATCGTCACCTTATGCTCCATTGGCCACTGTTCAGAAGTTCGAAAATTGTCAATTCGGATGGTTGCGGGGTTCGCGGAAATTGCTGAAAGGAAGGAATTTTTTGGTTGCGGGGGCCGATGCGTACCGAATAGACAATTCTTGAGCATACCGTTCCGCAGCGAGTTGATTCATCAGGCCGCCTAAGTCCTCTGTTTGCAAGCGACGCGCAATCGAAGCCCAGTGGACAATTTACGTCACGTCGAAGGAGTGGCGACGAAAACCCATTTGCGAATTCACCGACTCGCTGCTGCGACCTTCTGGTGGCGAAGCGGTTAGAAGCATAAAATGAACGATTCGTGGCTACTGTCGCATCAGCTTCGTCCCCAGACCTCGCGGGTCGCGTCCGACGCTTGCAGCTTCTGACCATCACTTGGATGACCCTAGAGGCTGCAATAGCCCTCGCCGCCGCCTGGAAGGCCCGAAGTCCGGCTCTGTTCGGGTTCGGCGGGGACAGCGTCATCGAGTTGCTTTCGGGCACAGTTGTTCTATGGAGATTCCGATCTCAAACAGAATCCGAGACCGCGCGAACTGAAAAGATAGCGGCTCGCATCGCAGGGGGATTGCTCTTCTCCGTCGCTCTGTTTGTGGCGACTACGTCCTCGTTTGCCCTTCTCGGGTACTACGAGCCCCGAACGAGCGTCGTCGGCATCGTGTTGTTGGTAGTGGCGGCCTTCGGCATGCCCTGGTTGGCAAGCCAGAAACGAAACTTGGCAACCCGACTTTCAAGCGCTTCCCTCAGAGCTGATGCCGCAGAATCTTCGCTCTGCGGGTACCTATCGTGGATCGCGCTTGCAGGGCTCGTCGCCAACGCACTCTTTGGGATTTGGTGGGCGGACCCAGTTGCCGCGCTGACTCTTCTTCCATTCGTCCTCAAGGAAGGATGGCAAGCCATCCATGCCTCTCGCCCTGGATGTGATTGCTGTTCAGTCGAGCCTACCAAAAGCGATGTGGCAGCAAATAGGTGAAGCCCACGAACGCCTCCCAACGCGTCGAAGTGCTAGTCAGCCCTCGATTGAACCCTGCATCGAAGACGAGCGTTTTTCGTGCCGCATAGCTCATGGCCCAAAGACTTCCAACAGCATTGCTACGAAGGAACGGCTGCGTGAAGTGCCAGATTTCACCAGATAACCAGAGTTTCCCGACCACATGATGTGAAATGGAAAGCGTCTGACCGAACTGAACCCTATGCACCGCCCCTTGAGTTTGCTCATTAAACATGGCATTTGCATCGTAGTGAAATCCCGTAACGTCTGCGCTGGCAAGAAGAAGAAATGAATTGCGAGGACTTCCAAAATCAACCTCTGGCACTCCGTCATCGTAGACGCGCCGAAAATAGCTTGCCGCAATCGTTGGTTTTGAGCCTTCACCATGACTCACCACTGCTTGCGCACCGAGAAATACCTCCGCTGTGCCATTCGCACTTGTGTCATCGGCACGATAGTGAACAAGCGGCTCAGTAGACGCGATGAGTTCAAGGCGGGGCGTGACGGACAGCTTCATCACTTCGTTGACGCCGTAGCGCGATGAGAACTCAGGTGAGTGACTCGCACCAAGGACACCCGTTTCAAATTGTAGATAACCCACTGGCGTGAGAGTAGCGGGAGTTGACACCGTAGGACGACCGGGGTTCGCCTCCGGTTCGTCTGGCGGCTCCGACTGTGCGGCACCCGAAGGAACGCACACGACAAGAACCACAAACAGAAAAAGAGCAAACTTCAATGGTCCTCCTCATTCCAAAGAAATGGTTCACGAATGCGTGGGGATCACGCAGTGAGGTTGCAGCCCGCAATTACAGTGGAGACGTCAACGCCGTGGAGGACGATAGAGAACAAAGACTGATCCTGCCAGAAGATGTACCGAGGGAAGCTCTGGAGCCGCCGTGGATGCAGTGAGCCCGAGACTTGGCGCGAGAGGTGCGGCAACGACTTGAAAACCGCAGCAGGAGCAGCCGTCTTTGTCGCAGCTCGGCGCACCATCATGATCTGTGCTGTCAAGAGCGACATGCTTCACTGAAGGCAGTTCCATTTTCGAGCACGCTGGGCATATCGGTGCGGTCACGCCTGCGATCATCAGAACGCAGAGTAGAAGTGACGCCGCAATCTTCCGCAAATTCGGCTGCATACCCCTCATGGTTTCGCTCATTCTACCTTGCCCGACTGAAGTAGGTCCCGATTGTTAGGCGCGTCGCTTTATAACCGCATCAAGCAGATATCCTACGGGAAACAACGTGAGACCAAGAAGAGCGCTGCAGAAATCGAGGTAGTGACCAACGCTATGCTCAAGCCCCCAATGCATCCAAGGAAACAGGTGAAGTGCTTCCGAGACATGAGTAAGAACGACCACCACCAGACCTCCTGCACCGACTAGTTGTAGGAAAGAGTACACAGTCTTTTCTCTGAAGGATAGGACTACCGAACCACAGAACAACATGGACGCAGGCACCAGCGCGACCAACGCTTTGGATAAAGTGATATTCATAGAATTTCTCGCTCTTCCTTTGCGAAGCGCATGCTCATGGACGGGATTGATCCTTCGACCGCAGCGTACGAAGTCGGCTACGAGAGCGTGAGCCAGTCCACCCGCGAGCACAGCCGTGTCTTCGGCCAACCCCCAATGCGGGACATCAAGGCGCTTCGCAACGTCAGCATCGTCAGTAGCAGCGTGGCCTGACGCAGATCACAATGCATTCCGCGACCTCTGCCTTGACAACCGCTACTCGACCCCGTATTCGCGCATCTTTTCGTAGAGAAGCCGTCGGTGAATACCGAGAAGTTCCGCCGCCTTGCTCTTGTTCCCTTGTGCCTGTCGCAGAGCGCGTTCGATAAGAGATTTTTCCAGCTTAGAGAGGTTACCCTGCCAGCCGATCTCAAGGGGCACTTGGTCGGTCCAGTGCGGACTCATTCTGTCCGATGGCGCACGTAACTGGATTTCGGTTTTGGTCACGATGCCTTCGCGCGCCAACACGAGCGCCCGCTCAATTGTGTTTTCGAGTTCGCGAACATTACCGGGCCAATGGTATTCATCAAGTGTCGCGAGCGCTTGGGGGGTGATAGAACCCTTCCTTCCGCCCCGATTCAAGAAATGCTGGACGAGAGCCGGAATATCCTGGCGTCGTTCACGTAGTGGCGGCAGTTGAATCGTGACGACATTCAGCCGGTAGTAGAGGTCCTCTCGAAACTCTCCTTCCTCGATGGCTTGCTCTAAATTCCGTGAAGTTGCTGCAATCAGCCGAATGTCCACAGGAATGGGCGCATTGCTTCCCAAGCGCTCAACCGTCCGTTCCTGGATTGCTCGAAGCAGTTTCGCTTGGAGTGCCGGAGCCAACTCACCAATCTCGTCCAAGAACAGCGTCCCACCGTTCGCCTCTTCAAACCGTCCGATGCGCCGAAAGGCAGCGTTGGTAAAAGCACCTTTCTCGTGCCCGAATAATTCCGATTCCAGCAGAGTGTCGGGGATAGAGGCGCAGTTCACCTTAACCAGAGGACCCTTGCTTCGCCCGCTGTTGAAGTGAATCGCGTTGACGACAAGTTCTTTTCCCGTACCCGATTCGCCGCGAATCAGGACGGTAGCATCAGAGTCCGCAACCTGGCCGATCAGTTTGTAGACGTGCTGCATCGCCGGACTGCGCCCAACCATCATCGCGGCAACACCGTCAGCGGCAACCTGCGTACGGAGAGAGCTGAGTTCCTTCGCCAAACGGCGATGCTCAATGGCTCTTTGGATCTGAGGCAAGAGCTGGTGAAAATCGAGCGGTTTCAGGACGTAATCAAATGCACCCGATTTCATCGCTTCAATGGCGGTGTTGCTGTCGCCGTGTGCGGTCATCACGATCAATGGGGTTTCCAGGCCACCCGCACGAGCGCTTCGCAGGACCGTCAATCCATCCATGCCCGGCATTCGTATGTCCAAAAGAGCCACGTCCGGTTCTTCGTTCGTAAGCAGAGATTGCGCCTGAGTCCCGGTCTCCGCTGAGAGAACCTCAAAGCCTTCCGCTTCAAGCAAGCCTACGAGCGATACGCGAGCAGTGCGGTCGTCTTCGGCGACCAAAATTTTCTCCTTACGCATTCATCACCACCGGTAATTCAACGACGAACGTAGCACCTGGCGAGCTGTTCTTGTATGTCAACTTTCCGCCCATCTCTTCCACGAATTCTCGTGAAACGGCAAGTCCCAGCCCTGTTCCATCGGGCTTTGTCGTGTAGAACGCTTCGAACAGATGCTTTTGCTGCTCCTCAGTCAGGCCGGGACCCGAATCATGTACTTCAATCGCTATCGCCCCATTCTCTGTGTGTACGGTCAGTTCTACGTCGCCGTACTGTTCAGTCGCTTCCACGGCGTTTAGAAGAAGATTCATCAGGGCCTGCGTCAACCGTTGGGAATCGATGCGGGCCCGCAATGCCGCATCTTCAGCCTGGACATGCACACGAATCTTTTTTGTTCCCTCCTGCGGCTGAACCAAATGCACACATTTCTCGATCACAGGAAGAAGATTCTGTTCAGTGAGTGCCACCTTCTTCGTTTCCCTGAATGCGAGGAGGTCGTTCAAAAGCGCATCCATTCTGTCAACCTCCCCAATAACCAACCCCAAGTCTTCGGACTGAACCGAACCCTGCTTCAATCTTTTTGCCAGCAGTTGCATGGAGAGCCGAATACCGTTGAGCGGATTTCGGATCTCATGCGCGATTCCTGCTACGGTCCGCCCGATGGCTCGCAGCCGGTCCTCGCGCCGGAGTTCGTCCTCCAGCCTTCGACGCACACTCGCCATGCGGTTGACCGACCGACTAATCTCGCCAAGCTCGTCGCTCCCTTCGTGCAAAGAATATCCGAAGTCTTTTTCGAGTGTCGCCAGTCCGTCCTGAATCCGCTTCACCCCCCGACGCAGCGCTATCCCCATTTGCAACGTCCCACCCACGCTCAAGAGTGCAGCGATGACCAGCGCCACAAGTAGTGCCCTCCGGCCACCGCTGGTTGGTACGCGCGAGCGGCGCTGCATCGCCCAAGCGATGCCTGCGCCTTGTGGCATTGAAGTCGCCCGAATGAGTACCAAATCATTGCCCCCACGAAGCAGTTGCTCCGCCTTGCCATTCGACTCTGCCCGGCCTGCCACCTCTTGGATGACCGACCGTTCTGCCGAGGGGACATCCGTCTTAGCGGCTGGATTGTCGTGCGTCGGGAAGGAATATCCCAGGAATTGTGAGCCGACGTAGTATCCGCCTTCGACTCCGGGGTACGAGCGCAGGACCGCTTGTGAGATGGCGCGCAGGGAAACATCTTGCGTCGAAGTGGGGAGACCGGACCATGTTGGGTCCGAGGTAGTCCGGTCAGAATATTGTTGCCCGAGCTCAGAAATAGCTGCATTCAATTGCTTCCCAATGTCGGCGATTACGCCTTGTTCGGCATTTCGAATGCTGTCCGAGATCAGTAGGACACTGAGAGCGGCAACCGACACAGCGGCCAAAAGAATTAGAAGCAATTGCAATTGCAAGCGCCGCCGAAAGAAGCCAGTCATTTCCATTACTCTTGATCCTCATCGGGGACGTGGAGGCAACGGTGTTGCTGCCTGAGCCAGATTCTCTAAACCCCGGATCGTGTCGTCGGATGACTTCGCGTATTGATCCGCCGCCAACCAGTCTCTCCTATCGTAAGCCTGGAGTGCCCGCTCGTAGAACTTTCGAGCCAGTCCCGGAAGCGGCTTTGCGCCGGGGTCACGGCTGGTTTGCGCAAAGTATTCCGCCTGTTGCAAACGAAAGTAGATATGCTGCAGGTGTTCTGCGATTTCGGGAGCTTGAAGACGACGACCTTGGGGACCTTCTTCGATAAGTTGAGAATGTTGTGCCGCGCGCAAGAATGCATCAGAAGCCGCTATCAGCCTGTCAGCCAGTAGCAAGTCATTCGCGCGCAACTGCTCCTCGGCCTTGGCGAGATTTAAGTTCGCCGCTTGGATGAAGGTTGCAACATCTGCGTCGTTGGACCTTGATTCTGCGAGCTGTCGCCGCACTCTTTCAATGTGCTCTGCGACGCCCGTGCGGTCCAAGTGTGGCGGCCCCGGACGCCCTCTCGGAGGCGGAGGTGGAGGCGGTTGCTGGCCTCGAAGCATAACGCATCGTGCTAAGCACAGTGCCAGCACGAACAGGCATAGCAACACCCTTCCGACTCTCGTCACGATCCTCCCAGAACTCAGCACCAGTGACACTATTGAACCACTTCGGTAAGCGCGATCGAACTCGCTTCCGCCTGCCAAGGTTGAGATGCTTTCGTCTCCGGCATCGCGAAATAGAACAATGCCGATCCCGCCACCGCGATACCCGCGAGCATAAGAAACCCCACGTCATACCCCAGGTTCTTGACGACAAAACCGGCGATGAAGTTACTCAAGAAGGCTCCGATTCCGAGGCACGCTTGAATAGCGCCTTGAAGACTGTTGAAGCGGCCCGTGCCCTTCGCCAAGTCAGCCGTGATGAGAACCCACAAAACTCCAAACACCGCTGCGCCCACACCATCCAGGCTCTGGACCGCGACCAGGTAGAGCGAATTGTGGCTGAGCGTGTACAGGACGCCTCGTAAAGCGAGGACGCCAAAGCCAACCAAGAATGGGAACTTGCGGCTTCGCGCGGCGACTTTGCCGGTGACGAGAGCGACAGGCACCATCACGAACTGTGCGACCAGAATGCAAGCGGACATGAAAAACGAGGAATCATGGGGACGCCCGATAGATAAGAGTTCACCGACGAGCGGTAACATCGCTGCATTTGCAAAATGGAAGAGAACAACTGATGCGGCAAAGATAGGTATTCGCCGATCTGCGAGCAATGCCCGCCAGCTTGCGGTCTTGACGGCTGACCCGCAATCAGAGTCGCACATCTCTTCGTCCGCTCCACGCGCACGCTTGTGATCGATGTCCTTTCCCCGAATTGCGAGTGCTGCTGCGACGGTACCGATTGCAAGAAACGCCGAAGCGTAGAATATCGAGGCTTGCGAAATATAAGTTCCGATCAGCCCTGCGAGCAGCGCAAAGCTCACATTTCCCGCGTGGTTGAAAGCCTCATTGCGTCCGACGCGTCCGGCGAGATTCTGTTTGCCGACGATACCAAGACTTACGGCTGCGATGGCAATCGGGAACACCGCCGCAGCGATCCCGACCAGCACCTGTATGACAACCATCCAAGCCAGCCCTTGAACGCTGACCGTGGCAATACACCCGAGAGCAACTGCGGTCGCTGCCGCCGCGATCAGCCAGCGTTTTCGCCGAGATGCATCGATTGCTTCGCCCGCTGGCACCTGAGCGGCAACCGTAGCTAGGCCCTGGGCAGAAAGAACGATACCCACTTGCGCGGGGTTCCAGTGACGGCTCGCCGTGAGATAGATTGCCAAGAATGGCCCGAGGCCCGTTAGGACGTCCGCCATTGAAAAGTTAAGCCAATCGAGCGCCCGGAGGCTGCGATTGTTTTTCGATGACATCGTTTTGGCCTGCATCACCAGCCTCTTCGCAAGAACAGCGCACCGATCAGAATTGTCACTATCGTCAGCGGAGCGCCGACTCTAAAATACGACCAGAATCCAATTCGTACGCCCTGCCGGCGCGCCTTCTCAACGACGATCAGGTTCGCCACCGAACCGACAATCGTGAAATTTCCCGCGAACGTCGAGGCCATCGCTAGCGTAAGCCATGCCTGTCTTGCATTTGGCAAATGCGTCACGAACGGCTTGAGCAGGAGCACGGCTGGAACATTGCTGACAATATTCGAGAGCACTCCCGCCACTGTGCTCATCACGCTTACTCGTTCGAGATGGAATGCATTGATCCGCTTCAGAACATCAGGCGAAATCACGCTCTTCTCAAATGCCGCGACGACCACAAAAAGCGCAGCGAAGAGGAGAAGGAGGGACCAGTCGATTTCCCGGTAGATCTTGTCCGGCTTGATTCGCCGCGTCAGTAATAGGAACGAGCTTGCGACGAACGCGACTTTCGCAGGCTGCGTCCCTGCGAAGAAGAGAATCACCATCGTCAATGTTATGACCGCAGCCTTGGCTACCATTCCCCAGTGAACATGGACGTGTCTGAGGGACATTTCGAAATTGCGACTGCCTCGGAACTCAGACCTGAAGCCCAGGATGATGAATGCAATTGTCAGGACAAGACCGACGAGTGCAGGCGGACTCAAAGCCCTGGCGAAAGAGACATAGGAGATCTGGGAGAGGCTTCCGATCAGGATGTTCTGCGGATTTCCGGTGATTGTGGCGACGCTGCCGACATTTGAAGCCATCGCCACTCCAAGCAAATACGGCAAAGGATTTAGGTCCGCTGATTTCACGATCTCAACTACCAGCGGCGTCAACACCAGACAGATCGCGTCATTGACGAAAAATGCAGAAAGGAATCCAGTGAGCAGGACGACGGCGATCAACAGGCCGGTCCGTGTGCGCGCGTGCTCCACCACCCACTTGCTTACTAGTTCGAAGAAACCGGACAGACGGATGTAGGCCACAAGAATCATCATGCTCAGCAGCAACAGAATGGTGTCGAAATCTACCGCTCGATACGCCTCGGGCAGTGAAACAACGCCGAATGCAATCATCAGGCCCGCGCCGATCAACGCCGCCCCCGTGCGGTCGATGCGCAAACCAGGAATCTCGCCTATGGCAAGAAAGGCGTAGGTCGCAACAAAGATGGCAATTGCTGTCAGCATGAACAACACTCTTTCCCCCTTCTGGCAAGCGTTTCCATAGACCTTGGTGTGTGCATGTCACCCACCAATGCAAGTCATTGGAAATGCGTGCCAGGGATCGTCTTCAGCGTCCGCTCTCCGAACAGTTCTTGTTCGCTTTCCGCCCAAGGGAAAAAGCAATTGCTCCAGTGCACCCGCCGCTGATTGAGGCGCAGCATCCTCAAAACGCTTGAGTTGTCGAGGTTCCACTCAGCGGCGCTGGATTGGACAGCCAGTTGCACTCCTCAGGGCCTGAGATGGTTTTCTTGGGAGGTTTAATTCGATGAACTTGAAAAGAATTTTGCTCGTCGCAGGAGCAACGTTATTCGCCTGCTTAGTCGCAAGCTGCCGACCCGGACCAGCCGCAATGCCGCCCGCTGCGGCAGTACCTCAAAATATTGCACAAGCGCCACCACCGCCTCCGCCCCCAGGTGGAGCGGGGTACTGGACGCCGCCGCCTCCTCCGCCTCCTCGCGGTAGAGGACCTGAAGGGCCACCACCACCTCCGCCGCCGCAAGCTACAGCATCGACTACAACGGTTCAGGGAACCGTGCGGAGTTTGAGTTATGGGCCAGCGGGAGACGCGAACGGAATCATCTTGGATCAAGGAACAGAGGTCCACGTCCCGCCCGACCAAGCCAATCAACTTAACTCTCTCGCTCCCATCGGAGCGCGGATACAGGTGAGCGGATGGATTCACACTGGCCCGTTAGGGGACACGCACGTAGATGCGACCACGATTACAAATCCGAGTAGCCGAGCCACGATGAGTTTCGCGACGCCACCGCCACCACCTGGCCCCGGAGCCCCGCCCCCCGGTCCGCCAGACCCGAACACCGCAGGCGCACCGCCACCTCCTTCTCAGCCCGCTCCTCTCGCAGTGGCTCCCCAATCAGGGTCGGTGTCTTCAAATTCAGGAACGGATACAACGATTACGGGGTCTGTACGTAGTTTCAACTACGGCCCGGCAGGTGAAGTGAATGGTCTGATTTTGGATCAAGGGACCGTTGTCTACTTTCCACCAGAACAGGCCGGTCGAGTCACTCAGCTTGTACAAGTTGGCAGCCGCATTCGAGTGCGCGGAGCAGTACGCCAAGGCCCTGCCGGTAACGCATTGATTGCGGCGGAGACCCTAACAAACCGGAGGACCGGCAACTCCATTTCGGTCGCGGATCAACCGCCGCGCTAGAGAGAATAGTGATGAAGCAGCTTCAAACAATCTGGACCGGGCTCTCAGAAGCGTTTACTGCGATCTTCTCGCAACCGGTGTCCTTGCCCTTCAGCGGCTTTGTGCTGCTCATCTTTTTAAGGTGTGTGCGACGTGCGTGCGCCCTGCTCACACAAGGTCGATGACCTTGAACTAATGAAGGAAGGAGAAAATCAATGCCTCTAGGATTAGGACCATTCTTAGATCAGATCGTAACGGTGTTGTTACTAATCGCAGCCGCCATCGGCGGCCTTCATCTGTACAAAAGGTACGAGAAGCCGTCACAGCCTGCTCAAGTTCAAGCAGCGCCCAACGCGGCCCCAGCCAAAACTGCTTCATCAGCAGAGGAAATTCTTAACGAGCGCTACGCCCGTGGGGGAATTGATCGAGCGCACTATCTGGAGATGCTGCAAAACCTGAAGGCGCAATCAAGCGGTGCTTCGAAAAGAAGCGGGACTCTATCGGCAGAGGAAATCGTCCGCGAGCGATACGCTCGCGGCGAACTCAATGGGACCGAATTTCAACAAACGATGGACGATCTCAGAAACAGCAGGCAGTGAAGATCGGAGTCCGTTCCATGTTTCTGCGTCGCGTTGCTTTAGCACTCTTGGTGGTCCCAGTAGCTGCGCTCGGCTCCTGGCGTTTCTGGCACCAGGATTCCGTCCTGCCGGATGTTGCTATCGTGCAGGCACAGGCGGGCAATCTAGTTTCCGCAGTCACAGCCACAGGCACGGTTGAAGCAAGGCGGACCGTGGACATCAAGTACGACACGCAGAGCATCATTGTTGGCCTGTTTGTAAAGGAAGGGGACCATGTCGCAGCGGGTCAGAAGGTTGCGACGATGGATCTGAGTCTTCTCGAACCTGCGCTTGCCCAGGCTCGACAGACGCTCCAGAAAGACCAAGCCAGTCTGTTGCTCGCCCAGGCTTCCCTTAGGCGCTCAGAAGCACTCGCAGAATCGCAAGTGTTGGCGCAAGCCGATTTGGACAGTGCCCGGGCCAACTACGATGGGCTTCTTCACCTGACAAAAGCAGACGAAGGAGCCGTCGCTCAAGCCGAAGAACAAATTAAGCGCGCGAGTCTCCGGTCACCGATAACGGGAATCGTGATTGCCCTCTACGTACACACGGGCGAGATGCTTGGCTCAGCCACCGCTGTCGCGGGCCTCGGACCGAATGCCGCCGTCTCCAAGCCCACAAACACACTCATGACCGTCGCAGAAGAAGGAGACCTTGAGGTAGACGCTGATGTGAATGCAGTGGACATGGGCGGAGTTTTGACCGGGCAAAAAGCCAACTTCACCATTGATGCTTTTCAGCCTGAAGTCTTCTCAGGCACCGTGCGCAGCATCGCTCTTCAGCCAACGATCACCAATGGAGTAACAACCTATCGTGTCATCGTCTCCGTCCCTCGTGCGGACCGTCGATTCCGCATCGGGATGCCCACAAATGTCATGCTGTTTCGGACAGTCGCCAAGGATACCATCCTGATTCCACCCACGGCGGTGCTCAGGGCGAACGGAAGGTCATCAGTCTTCACGTTCAGCCACGAGAATCAGCCGTCGAACCTCTCAAACCGCAAAGCGGATAGAGACCAATTGCAGGTCCTCGCAATCACAAAAGATAAAGTCGTGCAGTGCCTGGGTGAAACTTCGTCGGCGGTTGCTGTAACAGGGGACATACAAGCGGGCGATTGGGTTTTGTTGAATGCAGGTTTGGCTAGCATGAGCTCCAGTGCCGTGAATCCAGCCGAGGCCGCATTCAAACCGAACCCTGATCCCTCCGATCTTCAATTTGAAAGAACTGCCCGTCCCTCTGATCAGCAAGTCTCAACCATACCGGGACCGAAGCCGAAAGGCTTCCTGCAACGCCTACTGAATCCGTGAGAACAGCATCATGCGTCCTTTCGATTACTTTTCGGAATCCTTCGACAGTCTCAACAAACACAGAATGCGGGCGTTGCTCACCATGCTCGGCATCATCGTTGGAGTTCTCACCGTGATGCTCACTCTTGGTATCGGAGCCGGAGCGCGACTAGCCATCGAAAACCAAATTGCCTCACTCGGTTCTAACCTTGTTGCCGTCAATTCAGGCCCCCCACCTAGCGTTGGGCGTCAGCCTATTCCTCTGTACTTGACGGACGCACGCGCGATCTTGGAGCACTGCCCCTCTGTGGTCGAAGTCTCTCCCCAGCAGGAAACGCGGCTTGCGGTCAGCTTCGGCTCGAACCAACTGGCCAGCAATTTCGTCATGGGAGTGACTTCCTCTTATGCTCGTGTGCGACTTGCAGAATTGGCGAAGGGCCGGTTCGTTTCGGACCGCGATGACCTGGCAGCGGCAAAAGTCGCAGTCCTTGGCGCTACGGTCGAACAGTATTTGTTTCAAGACCAAGACCCCATCGGGAAGAGAATCCTCATTTCAGGAGTCGATTTCGAGGTTGTCGGCATTCTCAGCTCGAAGGGCGACGGCCCCGGTCTCGGACCCGGAATGAGTACCGACGACCGCATATTCATCCCCTTGTCGGCATTGCAGAAACGGCTTCTCGGCACGAGTGACTTGCGACTGATCGCGATCACGGCGCGTGACAGCAGTCAGATTCCCGAGGTCGTTCAACAGGTCAAGGCGCTTCTTGATGGCTGGCATCCGGGAAACTCGTTCGAGATCAAGACGCAGTTGGAGTTGCTCCAGACTTCCGAGTCGGTCTCCTCCGTCATTACGGTCTTACTGACTGCGCTCGCGGCGGTTTCGCTCTTTGTCGGAGGAATCGGAATCATGAACATCATGCTCGTTGCCGTAACCGAACGAACGCGGGAGATTGGAGTCCGACGCGCCGTTGGTGCTCGCCAAAGATTAATCTTGGCTCAGTTCTTGATGGAGTCTTCGATTTTGAGCCTTGCAGGTGGTTTGATTGGCGTGGTCGGAGGGGTCACTCTGTCGCTTGTCGCTGGCAGAATCGTCGGATGGAACGTCCCTATCTTGCCGACCGGAATTGTGCTGGCTCTCAGTTCTTCGCTGTTCGTCGGCATCGCATCAGGAATCTACCCAGCGCAGCGCGCGGCGCGGCTCAATCTCGTCGATGCTCTTCGGTTTGAGTAGGTGATCTATCACTGTTCGCTGGATGGACTCTGGTCGTTTCTTCAGTTTCGCTTTAATGGTCGGTGATATGGATTCTTGTCAACAATCGCAGCCTGAATTTTCTGTTTCAGAAATTCCCGCAAATCCTTTTCCTGCTCTAGCACAAATACAATCTCCTCCAGCCCGCAAAGGATAAAAACGGCCCTAGTAAGTGACTCTTTGCAGGATGCGATTGCGGCGGTCGTGTAGTCGGACGCTGAAATGAATATGCCGCGAGCATGGCCTCTGTTAAACACCCGAACCAGGTGCTGTGCCACGTCACCTGGCCCGAGAGAGACGTGCCACCATTTCACCTCGACAAGATAGAGTTCACCGTCCAGTTCCACAACCCCATCGATTTGCTCAACGATTCCTTGACCGTCAACACGCAGCACAAAAGCTTCGCGCACTGAAATGCCGTATAGAGCGAACAACCTATTGAGAACACCTTCGAGGGATTTCCCACGTTTGACGGGATCGCTTTCTCCGAAGAGTCGCCCCAATTCAGACCTGATCGATTCAATGCTGTTTTTACGTTCAGCGGCAGCCCGAACCTTATTGTGTTGTTCGGCTAAACGCACCTTGCGCTCTTCCTCTTGTGCCTGCTTCATTCGGGTGAATGAGTCCTTAACTCCAATAACCCGCGAAATCTCACCAACCAATCCTTTGGCTTTGAGTTGATCGCTGGGCCAGCAGGTTGAGAAGTCTTCGAATTCGGTCACACGCCTTAGTATTTCCCTGCGCTCACGAAGAGCTGGTTCCCCTTTGCTGTTGAGTCGCTCCAACACCGTCCTAACGATCTCGTACTTGTTAATGCTGTTACGATCCTTTCGCAGTTGGGCTTCAAGATCAGAAAGCACCGAGTCCCCCACACCGGAACCTCGAAAGAAGGTCAATACATCGCGTTTCGCAGGGCAGAGTAAGGGGATCGTGTTTATAAGCAATTGGGTCAGTTCAGGCGGGTAGTGAAAGACTATGTCAACTTGTTTCACGTCTTGAGTCATTGTGAAGCCTCTCGAAGCGGTTGCCAGGACTACGTTTCAGCACTTCAGAGCACCACCTTCGACCACCAGATAAATTCGGGATCTCCAGAATGAGGAGAGAATCGACCACGGCGAGAAACGTCGAGGAGCATTTTCTTAAGTTCCTCGCCGGTCAAGCGAGCTCTTGAAGACCACCTTTTCAGAATCTGAGGAGTTGAGAGTAGCCGCGTCGTATCAACCGTATCCTCAAGAAAGATACGCCGAGCTTTGCGATCATCCGTCGCCACCGTAGGGGAGAGCGAGCCAACTGGCGATGAAAAATTCTTCAGTTTGTCCCGTCAACCAAAGTGCATCCCCATCATCGCGACGCAAAGCATCAGCTCACTGAAGTCCGCGCTACCAGGTGAAACCTGGCGGACCCTCCTGCAAACATTCAGGACAAAGATATTCCTCGCGCTTTCGGACGATTTCTCCGCTCGCACCGCAAGTGATCTCTGCGGAAGGGAGGACCGCTTCAAGGTGAGTTACAACCTCTCCGAGAGCGGACACGACGCCCGTGTCAGCCTGCTTACAGGCAAGGCGCTTTCCCACCGCGCAAACATCACGGCCTCGAAGAGTTACAGCACACAAACGGACTATCGCTTCGACATGAAGACCTTCATGGAATTGCGGAACGCGCAGGCGGTTACCATTGCCTACGATGGATCAAATCCCAGGCCCCCGATGTTCTGCTACCTGAAGCCCTACTACAACGACCCAAACAAATCGTATTTCTTGCAAGTTGCCGAAGGGGAGCTGTGATGAACGGATTCGAGATGATCCTTCCATTTCTGAGGCCGATAGAACACCTGATCCTCGACGAAACGATCAGCGAGGTCATGGTAAACGGCCCGAGCCATGTATTTATCGAGAGGGACGGATTCATCGAGGAAGTCCGTGGCCTTTCGCTCGGCGAAAAATCATTGATGATTGCGGTAAAGAACATTGCACGGCGACTTGGCGACGATATTTGCGAGGCCAAGCCGATTCTGGATTCGCGGCTTCCAGACGGGAGTCGCGTCGCTGCCGTCATTCCTCCGTGCAGCCTGAACGGAGTAACCCTCACCATTCGAAAGTTCAATTCGCGTCATTTCGGTATCGACGATCTCGTCACTGCAGGGACCTTGGAGCGCTGGCTTGCCAACCAGCTTGAAGATTATGTGTTGGGGCGCAAGAACATCCTCATTGCAGGCGGAACAGGATGTGGCAAAACGACCCTCTTGAACATCCTCGGAAAATTCATCCCGGACGAGGAACGAATCCTGCTGATTGAGGACACCTCAGAGATTCACATGGAACAGCAGAATCTTGTTCGGTTTGAGGCCCGGCAGCCTCAGAACGGGCTGCCGGCAGTGACGATTCGGGATCTCCTGAGAGCGGCTCTTCGCCATCGGCCCGACAGAATCATCTTAGGGGAAATCCGGGGCGGAGAGGCGTTCGACCTCCTACAGCTTTTGAATACCGGGCACTCTGGAAGTCTTTCAACAGTTCACGCTACTTCGGCGAGGCAGGCGCTGGCGCGTTTCACGAGCTGCGTGCTCCAGAGTGGCGTGGACCTGCCTTATCGCGCCATCAAGACGAACATAGGCTATTCACTCAATGTAGTTGTGCAGCTCGAACGTCGTCCGGGTAGGCGGTTCGTCTCCCAAGTTGTCGAGATCAAGGGATACGACCCAGACCGGGACGAGTATGACTTCGGAGTGATCTTTCAGAGTGAGCGGGAGCCGTTATGAATTCCAACCTGGAGTCGAAACTGGATTCCTTGTCCGCGCCGGACTACATTCTTCAAAACTTTGAAGCGTCCGACCGCATTGCTGTGCTGGTACGGAGTCGCAAAGCGGGCGAAACGATTCAACGGATCACGACGGCGAAAAATGCGGCCAGCCAGGATTTTCAGGCGTGGCTCCGGCACAAGAATGTCAGTTCTGACGTGTACATAGGAATGAACACGCTCAGGCACGATGCCCAAAGTCGCACCAAAGAGGACATCGAAGCAATCCGGCATCTGTACCTCGACA
>Ga0185299_10003875_pt1 | contig 18898 bp, 15 predicted proteins | sample PaiPotPPA55metaG_FD_128002 | JGI IMG/M metagenome (GOLD analysis project Ga0185299, IMG submission 128002) | Iron sulfur acid spring bacterial and archeal communities from Banff, Canada, to study Microbial Dark Matter (Phase II) - Paint Pots PPA... ...
CGGGCGCGCAGCCAGCGCCTACCCCTGTGCCAGCCCAGCAGTCACCCAATCGTAATCAACCGCCCGCTACGCAGCCACCCGCGCGCCAGCAACAGGTCCAGCCACAGGCACGTCCGCAGCAAACGCCTCCGCCGGCGCAGAATAAACCAGCTCAGGCCCCATCGCCCGCGCGCCAGCAACAAGTTCAGCCGCAAGCGCGTCCGCAGCAAGCTCCGCCACCGGCTCAGAACAAGCCAGCTCCTGCTCCTCAACCGCAGCGCCAGCAACAGGTTCAGCCGCAAGCGCGTCCACAGCAAGCGCCTCCGCCGGCTCAGAACAAGCCAGCTCCGCCGCCTCCGCGTCAGGAAGCCAAACCTGCACCGAAACCGCAGGCCGCGCCCGCGCAGCGTCCGGCTCCGCCGCCAGAACAGCAAAAGAAAAATCCGCCGCCAGGAGAGAAAAAGAAAGAACCGCCAAACGATAAGCCGTAGGCTTCAATTTTTAGTGGATCGAGATTTAATTTTAGAAACCAAACAAAAACCCCAGACACCATTTTGCGTCTGAAGTTTTTGTTTCTGATCAAGCTCGCTCACGCATCCTCAAGATGCGACGACCCATCCAAGCCATAACTAAAGTTATTCGATCAACCTTTACACGCCCTTCAACAAATGCCCCATCTTCGATCTCTTCGTCTTCAAATACCCCCGCGAGGTCTTCGAAATCCGCGGCTGGCAAGGCACCCGCTCCACCACTTGAATCCCCGCATTCTCCAACTGCCGCACCTTCTCCGGATTATTCGAAAGCAAACGGATCCGCCGCGCACCGAGCTGCTTCAATATTGCCGCGCAAAATTCGTAATCACGAGAGTCCGCCGCAAACCCCAGCTTCTCATTGGCCTGCACCGTATCCATGCCGCCATCTTGCAACTCATAGGCGCGCAGTTTATTCATAAGCCCAATCCCGCGCCCTTCCTGCGGCAGATAAATCAACACCCCCGCCGGTGCGCGCCCGATCTCTCTCAGTGACAACTCTAACTGCGCCCGGCAATCGCAGCGCATCGAAGCCAGCACGTCGCCCGTCAAGCATTGTGAATGCACGCGCACCAGCGGCGCAACCTTACCTTTCAAATTCCCGCGCACCAACGCCACCGCTTCATCTAATGCCCCGGCGCCCTTAAATCCATAAATCGTGAAGTCCCCATAAGGTGTAGGCAATTTCGCCTGCGCCACCATCCGCAACTCCACGTCCTTGTTTCGATCCAAATCTATACTCTTCAATTTTTTATCCATGGTGACCGGGCTTATACTTTCGCTGTGACGACGAGTGTATCAATCAATGAAAATCCTTTGGTGTTGGCGATGCAAGTCTGACGTCCTGATGCTTGACGACGATGAATTCAATCGCGTGTCCTCACTCTTCAACACGGGAAATCAGGGCAACAGCAAGGAGCGTATGTTTTGGGGCTGCCCTGCTAGAATATGAGCGCATCACTGGCATTCGCGAGACAAATCCAAATGCTATCTATCATCACGTGCTGTCTTTGGATGGGCCCCCGTGCGTCAAATGCGGAAAACCGCTGCGAACTCCAAGAGCTAAGGTCTGCGGGTCTTGCATGCACCCCGCTCGATGACTGAATTCCCGAACTCGCGTTCCGGCCCCCTCGATTTTAAGGGTGCGGATTTTGACATCGTGTTTGGGCCTTTTCCCGAACTTTATCCTTCGTCCAGCATTAGATGCTTGTTTACAAATTCCCGCTACACGCTTTACATCCCGCGTAACATTAGCTTAGCGTAAGCAAAGTCACCTCCAGCACATGGACGCCACTACCTCAACCCGCGACCTGCTCTTCACCCTGCTGCTCAAAGTGGGCGTGGCCTCCTCCATCGCCGCTCTCCTTGCGCGCTGGAACGCTTTCCGCCGTGTCCTCTTTACCGAAGAGCGCGACCCCGACCAAAAACTAAAGCTCATGCTCTTCATGGTGCCCCCGCTCATCCTGGGCGTAACTCTGCGTCTAGTCGGCTACCCATACCGCTTCGCCGATCTGTCACTGGAAGGCGCTTTCTTAATGGGGCTACTTGGTGGCCGTGTAGTCGGCCCTCTCGGTGGCGCGGTCATCACCATCCCGGCCCTCATCGGTCACGAATGGCTGGGCATGCCCGCAGCCGCCACCGCAGGCCTCATCGGCGGCCTTATCCGTCAAGCCATCCCCAACAAAGAAGACATCTGGAATTTTGGTCCGTTCACTTTTCTAAATATTCCACGCGCCATCGTCCGCCTCGTGCGCAGCGCGCAACCCTCCTGGGAAATGGCCCCACTCCTTGCATGCGTCGGCCTCGAACTTGGCCGCGTCGCTCTGGTTCACGCCACCAAGCCCAAATGGCTCTTCGCCATCGATCCGCAGTGGAACTGGTGGCTCGCTCTGACCGTCATCGCCACGCTTATGTCCGTCGCCGCGCCGCTGAAAATCTGGAACAACACTCGCATTGAAATGAATCTAGAGCGCCACCAGCAGCTGCTCCTCAAAGCCCGCATGGACGCGCTCTCCAGCCAGATCAATCCTCATTTTCTCTTCAACACTCTCAACACCGTTTCCGCCTTGATCCGCTTCGACCCTGACACCGCCCGCGGCGTCGTCCTCAAACTCAGCAATATTTTGCGCCGCCTGCTGCGCAAGCACGAAACGTTCGTTGCCCTTCACGAAGAACTCGAATTCATTGACGACTATCTGGACATCGAAGTGGCCCGCTTCGGCCGCGACAATCTCGAAATCATCAAGGAACTCGACGAAGATACTCTCGAAGCCTTCGTTCCCAGCATGCTTCTGCAACCCATCGTGGAAAATTGCCTCAAGCACGGCCTGGCCCCCAAAATCGAAGGCGGCAAAATCCAGTTGCGCACCTCCAACCGCGATGGCCGCCTGCACATCGAAATCGAAGACAACGGCGTCGGTATCTCGGAAGAAAAAATGCCCCACGTCTACGTCGAAGGCATCGGCCTGAGCAACGTCCGCGAACGCCTCAAAGTTTTGTACGGCGCCGACTTCAACCTGGAAATCGAAAGCCGCCCCGGCGATGGCACCACCATTCGCATCGACATCCCCGAGCTAGTCTCCACCATGCAAGCCGTCGGCTAACCCTTCGCGCTCGCCTTGGAAGACCGCAATCTCCGGATTGGGCAATTCAGCCGAATCCACGATCTCTTCAATTTATTTCTAAGTTTGCGCTTGACACCTTCCCGTCACTACTGTACTTTCTGTCAATACAGAAATGACTGAACACACACAAAGCCCGCCGCTCTCTCCCACCGCTCAAAAATTCGTCCTTCATTGGGGCGAAATGGGCACTCGCTGGGGCATTAACCGCACCGTGGCGCAAATCCACGCTCTGCTCTTCATCTCGCCGCGCCCTTTACCCGCCGACGAGATCGCCGTCATCCTCGCCGTCGCGCGTTCCAACGTCAGCACCAGCCTCCGCGAACTCCAGGGCTGGCGCATCGTCCGCGTCGTTCACGTACTCGGCGACCGTCGCGACCATTTCGATTGCACCAAAGACGTCTTCGAAATCTTCCGCATCGTCTCCGAAGAACGCAAGCGCCGCGAAATCGATCCCACCCTGAAGCTGTTAGCCGAATGCGTCCAGGAAATTAAAGCTCACCCCACCAAAGACACCTACACCCTCGCACGCCTGGAAAGCATGCTCGATTTTCTCAGCGCCATGACCGGCCTCTTCGAAGAAGTCGTCCGCATGCCCGACGCGGCCCTAAGAGGTGTCGTAAAACTGCGCGGCAAAGTCATCACGCTGTTAGGCACCGGCCGCAAAAAAGCCGGCTAATCCGAAGCGTAACGTACCCACGCAGGGATGCGGTGTGGACTTTGATCCTTGCGTAATTGCGAAGTCGTAGCATCGCGGTGCATCGCCATGATCTCGCTCACGTCAGAATTCACCGACAGCAAAGGACGTCACGCCCGAGGCTGGTTGTTCTTTGACGCCGATTGCGCCTTTTGCGTAAAAATCGTTCGCGCCCTGGCCCCCACGCTTCAAAAGCGCGGATTCGCGCTAGCGCCGTTGCAGGATCTCCGCGTTGGCGCACTACTTGGCTTGGAGCAAAGTGAATTGCTGTTGGAGATGCGCCTGCTGCTTAGCAACGGCCAGCAATCTGGCGGCGCGGATGCCGCCATAGCCCTCGCTCGCGAAACCTGGTGGGCCCGCCCGATCGTATGGCTCTCCAAGCTACCAGGAATGATGGAACTATTGCGTTCGGCATATCGCTGGATCGCTGCCCGCAGAAAATGCTCGGCAGTCATCTCGTGCGCCAACAAGAAAACGCCGCATTCAGCTCAACATTAGTGCGCTAGTCGGCCAAGTTCGCTTACGCATTCACTCCACGTGGAGGCAAAATGTCCGAGCCATCCAGTTCCTTCGCAAATCTCTGGCGCTGGGACGGCAACGTCAGCCGGCAAACCTACGCCTTGGTTGGCTTCATCGGTTTTGCCCTCAAGCACAACATTGACCGCTACATCGCTCGAGATTATTTATATCGGGCTAACGAACGCTTTAATTATTGGGGAAACGGACTCTTCAATTATTGGGCTCCGCTTAATAAAGCCGCACGTTTGACGCAGTTGTCTTACGCGGAGAAACAATTCCTATTCACGCTCGTGCTTATTTCCTTGCCGTTTATTTGGGTCGGCGTTAATTTGACCGTTCGACGTTTGCGCGACGCAGCACTACCTCTTTGGCTCGTGTGTCTGTTTTTCATTCCGTTTGTAAATGTTCTGTTCTTTCTTACTTTGTGCCTGCTTCCGTCCAAACACCGGGTCTTGTCAGACGAAGCCGCGCCGTGGCCGCACGTGCGCCCACTCGACGGGTTCATTCCCCGAGGCAAGCTAGCCAGCAGCGTGCTTTCCATCGGTGTAACCACCATCATCGGTCTTGCGTGCCTTTCTCTCAGCACTCTAGTAATTGGTTCCTATGGATGGAGTTTGTTTATCGCGCTGCCGTTCTGTATGGGCCTGTTCGCCGTACTGCTTCACAGTTATCACGAACCAAGATCATTTCAGTCCTGTATGCAAGTCTCTATAATGCCCATCGTCATTTTGGCCGCCGTGCTTCTCGCTGTCGCGATTGAGGGGATCATCTGCTTGATGATGGCCGCCCCGCTGGCGTTGATCCTCGCCATGCTTGGCGGTTCAATCGGTTTCGTTATTCAAGCCCATCATTGGGGCGCGCGTAACAAACCCGGAATGTTGACCGCTATCCTTTTTGTCTTGCCATCCGCCTTCTTCGGCGAACACGCCGCCGCTCTTAGGCCGCCCGACTTTGTGGTGCGCTCCGCTGTCGAAATCAACGCGCCCCCGGAAGCGGTCTGGCACCAGGTAATCGCCTTCGCCGAAATCCCGCCGCCACAAGAATTATTATTTCGCGCCGGCATTGCCTATCCGATCCGCGCGGAAATTTCGGGCTCCGGAGTCGGCGCGACCCGCCAGTGCATTTTCTCTACCGGCCCATTTGAAGAACCCATCACAGTTTGGGATGAACCCCACCTTTTAGAATTCACCGTCAGCAAAAATCCCGCTCCTTTAAACGAGCTAAGCCCTTACAAAAATACCCATGCGCCGCATTTGCACGGTTATTTTATTTCCCATGGCGGGCAATTTTTATTGACGGCTTTACAGGAAGGGCGAACCCGTCTCGAAGGAACAACCTGGTATCACCACACCATGTGGCCTGCCACGTATTGGGGTTGGTGGTCTGGCTACGTTATTCATCGCATCCATATGCGCGTCCTGAATCACATTCGCGAGCGAGCCGAATCCCAAGCGCTTCAGGCTGTTGCCACCGCTGCGGATTAGCGGCCGAGGCTTTAACTGTGTTGCCTCAAACTCATCGCGTCCTTCGAGTAGTTATACCCGGTGGAAGCGGCCAGATGGGGAGCATCCTCGCCAGGCATTTTCACGCTCACGGGCATTCTGTTGTAGTTTTTGCCCGCCGACCAGTCCGCGCACTTTGGCGTGTTGTTACTTGGGACGGCGTGAATCCCGGTAGTTGGATTAAGGCATTAAATGGTGCAGACGTCCTGATCAACCTGGCCGGACGAAATGTCAACTGCCGCTACAACGCAAAAAATCGCCAGGAAATCATGGAGTCCAGAGTGCGCTCCACCTTCCTCCTCGGCGAAGCCCTGCATGAAGTCGCCCATCCACCGCGTTTATGGATGAACGCCAGCACCGCGACCATTTACCGCCATGCTTTGGATCGTCCAATGGACGAGTACACCGGCGAGATCGGCGGCAATGAACCAGACGTGCCCTCCACCTGGCGCTTTAGCATTCAGGTGGCTACGCAATGGGAGAAGACCTTCTTCGCTGCCCCCACACCGAACATTCGCAAAATTGCTCTGCGCAGTGCCGTGACCATGAGTCCGGACGCTGGCGGTATCTTCGACGTATTACTGCGTCTCGTTCGATTCGGTATTGGTGGCGCATCTGGTTCCGGCAAACAGTACGTATCACGGATCCATGAACAAGACTTTGTCCGCGCCATCGATTATTTAATCGCCAACGAGCAAATGGCGGACTGCGTAAATCTGGCCGCGCCTGCCCCTTTGCCAAACAGAGAATTTATGCACGCGCTTCGCAACGCATACGGGCAGAAAATCGGCCTTCCGGCCGCAGAATGGATGCTCGAATTGGGCGCGATTTTTCTGCGGACGGAAACTGAACTAATACTAAAGAGCCGAAGAGTTATTCCTGGCAAATTACTGGAAAGCGGTTTTCAATTCACATTTCCGGATTGGCCTTCCGCTGCACGCGATTTAGTAAATCGCCGGCGTCAGATGAAACAGTAATAGAAAGTTTATACCCTCAGGCCGTCGCCACCGCCGCCGATTCCAGGATCCGCTGGTAATAACGCTCGTATTGCGGGATCACATCATTAGCACAGAATTTCTGCTTGGCATTCAATCGCGCTGTATGCCCCATCTCGCGCCCGCGATCCGCGCGTGACAATATCTCAATGGCATACGCGCCCGCGCGTTTCACGTCGCCGGGTTCCACCAAGTATCCATCCACGCCATGTTCCACAACTTCCGGCAGCCCGCCAACATTCGTAGCGATCACCGGCACTTCGCAGGCCATGGCCTCCAGCGCCGCCAATCCAAAGGACTCCAGTTGCGATGGCAGCAAAAACAAATCCGCGGCGGCCAGCTTTTCGTAAACCTGATCCTGCTTACCCAGAAAAATCACATCTTTCTGAAGTTTTTTCTTGCGCACCAAATATTCCGCCGCGCCCCGATCCGGCCCATCGCCGATGAGCACTAGCTTTGCAGGCATTTTCTCGCACACCATCGCAAATATTTCCACCGCGTCCGTCACGCGCTTCACCGGGCGGAAGTTCGAGAGATGCATCAAAATCGGCTCCCCATTGGGCGCCCACTTGGCCCTCAACTTTGGATCCGCGTTTCGCGTATACAAATCGCAATTCACAAAATTCGGAATCACTTCAATGGGCCGCTTGATCTCAAAATCCCGAATCGTCTGCTGCTGCAGATAACTCGAAATGGCGGTTACGCCATCGCTTTGTTCAATCGAAAATCGCGTGATGGGCAGATAACTCCGGTTGCTTCCCACCAGCGTAATGTCCGTCCCATGCAGGGTAGTAATAAATGGCAGCCTTCGCGGCGCCGCCATCGATCGCGCTAGCATCGCGCTCACCGAATGCGGTATCGCGTAATGCACGTGCAGCAAATCCAGCGCCTCGGACTCAAACACCTCAAGCATCTTGGTCGCCAGCGCCAACGTATATGGGGGATGGTCAAATAGGGGATACGACGCCACTTCCACTTCATGAAAATGCGTATGCGGATCGTTGGGGTTCATGCGGATCGGCGGCGCATAACTAATAAAGTGAATATCGTGCCCGCGCGCAGCCAGTTCCGCACCCAATTCGGTTGCCACCACTCCCGACCCGCCATACGTCGGATAACAGGTAATCCCGATGCGCATCTCGATTGCACTCCTCAACCGCGTCGCCCGACGCCGCACGCGCAGACAACTACCATGCGTCGCCACAGTAGCCTGTTAGACGCACCACCCCCCATATCGTGACATAAGTGTTATATTAGTTTTCTTAGGCCGCACTATGCGCCTTGCGGCGTCTGGGGGTTGTTCGTCTGGGATGGAATTTAGTTTTTTGACAGGCTAGACAATTTTAACAGCACCAAAAACCAAAAAAACGCGAAGGGTGCCCCATCCTTGCGCATTTTGCAAGGGTGGGTCTTGTATTAACCTAACTCAGACTGCGCTTTCGCCTCTGAAATCCAAATCGCCCTTACTCGTCCCCGCCGTGCGCCGATTCTTCTCCATCCTTATACACGTACTTAATCACGCGCTTGAACACCAACAAATTGGGGCTACCCTGTCGCGTTAACTTAATACAATCCCGGTCGTACCATTCCACTGTTCCACGCAGCACTTCGCCGTCTTCCAGCACCACCGCCATCGGCGTATGCGACTGCATTTGTTTGACCCAATAAAAATTCTCCGCGTGGGTCATCTCCGGAGGCGCCGGCTTTTTGCTCGGCGCAGGTCCGTTATTCGAGGGACGCGAAGTATTCGGCTCCTTCACATCCGGAAAGCCCGGACGAAACATGCGGCGATTCACCATGACCGCTCCTTATTCGCAACTGGGTGGTGTAAGTTCCTATAACCGTATGATGCGTTCCCTCTCCCCCCGGTTACAGTACTTCGGAGGCAGCCAGCATTTCCTCTCAAACGCGCAACCTCTTCCTCAGACACCCAGCAGCACTCGAGTTCTTCCCTAGAGCTCGCAGCATCTAGGTCTGAGGCGGATGTTGTTAGCTTGCAGCAAACCTGGAGATAGACCGGACGCGAGATAGAAGCAAGACAAAAGGAAAGACAAAAGGAAAGACAAAAGAAAGACTGACCCTTGCAAAAAGCGCAAGGATGGGCCACCCCCCGCATTTTTTTGGGTTTTCGTGGTGCGACTATTCACCCATTCACCCGCAGCGAAGCCGCCAGCGCATCCAACCCCAACTGCCGGTTCAAATTCCTGCGCGCCCCCGCATGCAACTCATCAAATCCCGCGATAGCCCGCATCACCCACGCAACATCCACAATGTTGCTCAACGCCTCCAATTCCTTAGTGAGCGGTTTATTCCGCAACATCGGACTCTCGATCTTCGCGCTCAACTCCAATAAATCCGTAAGCAGCCCATAAAAAATCCACAATTGCCGCTCAAACGTGGTCTCCCGGTCTTTCGCCATCGCCGCGGTATCCGCAAACAGTTGCGCGAATCCTTGTCCCTGCGCCGCCCGCGTCAAAATCCTCAGCGCATCCTTCCGCCGCTGAGCGGTCAACTCTACGTCCATCTCCATCGCCAGGCCCGGGCTGCCCTCCGCAAATTGCGCCGCCAGCGTAATCTCTGCGCCCTTGCGATCTGTCTTCTCTTTTAAAATTCGCTCCACATTTGCCTGCGGCAGCGGCGCGAAATGAAACTGCATGCACCGTGACACAATTGTCGGCAGCAGCGAATAAGGCGATGCAGCGAGCAAAATCAAACTCGCCGACGGAGGCGGCTCCTCCAATATTTTCAAAAACACGTTAGCCACATCCCACCGCATCGTATCCGCGCCATCCAGAATAAAAACGCGCCGCCGCCCCATCGGCTGAAAATAAGCTGCCCGCTGCACCGCGCGAATCTGTCCCACGCGCAACATCGGTCGCACCACCGGAGTCTTCAACCGCACTGGATCCGGCACCACCGCCCACACATCCGGATGTGTTTGCAGAATCAGCGGAGTGCGCTCCACCATGGCCGCGTCCGCGCTTTCCCCGCGTTCCGCCAGGCCTTCTTGCACCAGGCTCGCAGGATCGGCCAGCAATGCCACTCGTTTGCACGTGTCGCATTCCCCGCAAAAATCATCTTTCATCCGCTCGCACGTCGCCGCCTGCGCAAACATTCGCGCCAGGGTGTATTTGCCGACGCCGCTCGCTCCGGTAAACAACAGCGCATGCGGCACTCGCTCAGCCCGCAACGCCCCGCGCAGCGCATTCACAATCCGCTCGTTGCCGACAAATTCGCTAAAGCCCATGACTACGATTCCTGCTCATGCGTCCCCGCCAGCACCGCTGCCACGGCCGTCAATATTTCCGAAGCAATCACTTCCGGAGCCCGCATCGCCTGCGCCACCGAATCAAAACACTCCACGCTTTTCCAGTTCGTGCGCTTCGCAAGTTCATCGTACATGCCCGCCGCATCTTCCAGATGCCGCAAATTTCCTTCCAGCAAATCGTGTGTCGACGCGGTATAACCGCGCGCACTTTTCAGGGCCACGAGCTTCTGCGCCTCCGCCGGAGGCACCCGCAGATAAATAACCGCGCTCTCCCGCGGCAACCCATAAATCTGATACTCCAGATGTTCGATCCACTTCACAAATTCCCCACGCTCTTCCGCGGGCAGTCGCGCACTCTGATGCGCCATGTTCGACCCAATATAGCGGTCCGCCAGCACAATTTTCCCCGCGGCCAGCGCCTCGACAATCTGCTGCTTGGCCTCGAAGCGGTCCCCCGCATAAAGCAGTGCTGTAAAGTGCGGGTCAACTTCCTCCAGCGGCCCAAACTCCCCATCCAAAAATTCGCCTACCATTTTTCCAAACCACGAATCGTAAATCGGGAATCCCGTCACAAAAGTTTCATGCCCACGCGCACCCAAGGCGTCCCTCAGCAACTCAACTTGAGTCCGCTTTCCGCTGCCATCGATCCCCTCGATAGCGATCAGTTTTCCGCCGGTAGTCATAGTTCGATGTGTTAGAGAAATCGTTTGAGTATTGGAAGACTTTCGCGTACCAGCTGCATTGGCAGTCAGTGTAACCGCGCCAGCGCTGCCTCGCAAATCCACACGCATGCTACGATTTATGCGCCGCCATGCCTCCAACCATCCGCGAAAATATCTTGCGTCTTCAGGAGCACATCGCCAACGCGCGGCAAAAATCTCCGCATCCCGCGGAAGTCACCTTAATCGCGGTCTCCAAAACCCATCCCGCCGAATCCATTCGCGAAGCGTACGAAGTCGGCCTGCGCCACTTCGGCGAAAATCGCGTCCAGGAATGGGAAGGGAAGCGCCCGCAACTCGAAGACCTGCCGGCCACCTGGCACTTCATCGGCCATTTGCAAAGCAACAAATCAGCTCGCGCCGCCAAAGCTTTTCATTCCGTCGATTCCGTGGACGATTTCGCCGTCGCTCAGCGCCTCGACCACGCTCGAACAGAATTAATTGCCAAAGAAAAACTCCGCATCCTCATCGAAGTCCGCATCGAAAACGAAGCGACCAAAACCGGCGCCGAATTCCACACTGTCCCGCAATTACTGGAAAAACTCGCCCCACTAAAAAATCTCGAAGTCGCCGGCCTGATGTGTATCCCGCCATTCCTCGAAGACCCAGAAAAAGTCCGCCCCTATTTCACGCGCCTGCGCAAACTGCGAGACGATCTCGCCGCCTCAACCGGCCTGCCGCTCCCCATTCTCTCCATGGGTATGTCCCACGACTTCGAAATCGCCATCCAGGAAGGCGCCACAGAAGTCCGCATCGGCACCGCTATCTTCGGCACCCGCCCAACGCCATAACGCCGTAAGCGTCGTCAACGTACGCGCCTAGAGCATCTATCTTCGATAGTCAGTGTAAACTTTGGCTCACGGTACGAACTTTGATCTTAGCTCCATTGCGAGAGTCATAGCAGGGTGCCCACTGATGTTGGACCTCCTTGTGTGGGTTGAGAGAGTACCCCACCTGTCCGGCATGTCTATTAGCAGCTACAACTCAACTGCGAAGCGGGGGCACCCGGCGCGCGTTAGAGGCGGCGTTTATATCAAATGAAATACTTAATCGTCGTATACTTCGGCAGGACTTTCGCATGTTAATACTTCGCGTCCTCGTCCTTCCGTTAGCTTTGCTCCTGGGGCTCTCCGCCTACGCCCAGAAAGACTCAAAAACGCCAAAAGAAGAGAGCTGTTCGGTATCCGGCATAGTGATGAAAATGGCGGACAGCGCGCCTTTAAGAAAAGCTCATTTGAGTCTGACCAGCGTGGAGGACCAAACTCGTTCGGTGGGCGCGGTAACGAACGCGGATGGGCGCTTCGTATTTAAAGGCGTTGAGCCGGGCTCTTACCGGCTGAGCGTGACTCGTGTTGGCTTTGTTACCGATGAATATGGGCGACGCAAACCCGATGCGCCCGGCGCGATCCTGACGCTGCATGCAGGACAGGAGTTGAAAGATTTGCAGTTCCGGTTAATTCCAGCCGGGGTTATCGCGGGCAAGATTTACGATGACGATGGCGAGCCATTGCCGGGTGTCCAGGTGGGCGCTCTTCGTCAAGTGTACTCAGAAGGAAAAAGAACTCACGCTACTGCGGGGTCAGTTTCGACAAACGACCTCGGTGAGTATCGGCTGTACGGGCTCTCCCCGGGCCGATATTTTGTGAGCTGTATTTATCCTCGCTGGGACCGAGGCTCCGAAGACGAGCCCAACGAGGCACAGAATGAAGGCTACGCAAAGTTGTATTACCCGGGGACTGCGGACGGCACAAAAGCTGGTCCGATTACGATTAAAGCAGGCGAGGAAGTTTCCTCCATTGACATCCTGATGCGCAAAGTTCCGGTTCATCAAGTCCGCGGTAACGTTTACAACCAGATCACTCATAAGCCGGGAGTCGGAGTGATGCTTATCTTGCTGCCGAAATCCAGTAGCCGCGAATGGGATTACGCGGCGCCGACGACGGTGCAAAAGGCCGATGGTTCGTTTGTCATGCAAGAGGTGCTGCCGGGCTCGTACACACTCACGTCGTTCTGGTTCGAAGACAGCATCGGTTACGTGAACCGGCAAGCTGTTGATGTTGGCAACGCCGATGTGGAAGGCCTCGCAGTGACCGTTACATCGGGCAGTAACATCAATGGCCGCATCGTGTGGGAAGGCCGGCCAGCACTCGAGAAAGACGAGCTAACCGTTTCACCGCAGCCGGTGGATGTGCTCTTTGGATTTCGCGGACATTCCAGGGTTGCAGGCGACAATTCTTTTACTCTAAAAGGGCTAGGCGAGGGTACTTACCGCGCGGAAGTAACGGGGATGTCCAAGGACTGCTACATAAAGGATATGCACTACGGTGAATCGAGCGTCCTGAAAGAGGAGTTTACCGTTACTCGCGGGGAGGCCGGCGCGCTAGAAATTTTGGTGAGCTGTCGCGGCGCGCGGGTGCAGGGCACGGTAATGGATGCGGATGGTTTGCCTCTGGCGGGCGTGTCCGTTGTGTTGGTGCCGGATTTATCGCAGCGTGACAACTATCAAAAATACAAAACGCAGAGCACCGACCAATACGGACATTTCGATCTGCACGGGATCGCGCCCGGCGATTACAAATTATTCAGTTGGGTGGAAGTGGAGGCGGATGCGTGGCAGGATGCGGAATTTCTGAAACAGTTTGAAGAGAAGGGGCAAAGTATTTCGTTGCAAGATGGGCATCACAGCACCGTGAAAGTGACCGCCATTGAGACTAAAGCACCTGAAAGTTCCAAGCCGTAAGATTCAAAGGTTGCGGACTGACCAGCCGAGCTATCCAAGTTGAAAAGCGAGGTGGAGGACCCGCGTACACAACTTCGAAGGAAATTAATTTGCGGTGGGGCGAGGTGAGGCGTGGAGGAGAGGAGCGTGGGCGGGTTCGGATTGCGAAAGGACTGCGGAGGGGCGCATTTTGTGGCGCTTGTGGTCAAGGGCGGCGCCGATGAAGGCGGCGAAGAGCGGATGCGGTTCGAGAGGCTTGGATTTGAATTCGGGATGGAACTGGCAGCCGAGGAACCAGGGGTGATCGGGGGCTTCGATAATTTCGACGTAGTTTTCGTCGGGGGTGCGGCCGGTGATACGCAAGCCGGCACCGAGTAAAGTTTTTTCGTAGTCGCGATTGAATTCGTAGCGATGGCGGTGACGTTCGCTGATTTCTGTTTTGCCGTAAGCCTGGTGGGCCAGGGAGCCGGGCTCGAGTTTGCAGGGCCAGGCGCCGAGGCGCATGGTGCCGCCCATTTCGTCCACGCCGAGTAGCTCGCGCAATTTATAAATTACGCGATGGGGAGTTTGCGGCTCGAACTCGGTACTGTCCGCTTGTTTGAGGCCCGCCATGTCGCGGGCGTATTCAATAGTGGCGCATTGCATGCCGAGACAAATTCCGAAGAACGGGAGTTTGTTTTCGCGCGCGTATTGAATGGTGTGCACCATTCCTTGAATCCCGCGCTTGCCGAATCCGCCGGGGACGAGGATGCCGTCGTAGCCGCGCAAGCGTCCCGCAGCGGTTTCGGGTGAGTCAATTTCTTCCGCCTCAATCCATTCGAGGACGGTTTTCTGTTGGTGCGCCAAGCCGCCGTGGAGCAAGGCTTCGCGCAAACTTTTGTAGGCGTCTTCGAGCTGGACATATTTACCGACCACCGCGATGCGGACTTCGCCGGCGGGATGATGCAAGCGGTGCACGAGATCAAGCCAGGGCTGCATATTGGCGGGTTTTTCTATGAGTTTGAGGTGGCGAAGAATTTGTGTGTCGAGGCCTTCACGGGCCAATTCCACGGGGACCGCGTAGATCGTATCGACGTCTTGCATGGAAATTACGCAGGATTCGGCGACGTTGCAGAAGAGCGCGATTTTCTTTTTTAAATCTTCGGGGATGCAGCGGTCGCTGCGGCAAAGCAAAACGTCGGGCTGAATTCCGATGCCGAGCATTTCTTTGACGCTGTGCTGGGTGGGCTTGGTTTTCAACTCACCGGCGGCGACGATGTACGGAACGAGAGTTACGTGAACAAATAAAGTGTTTTCCGCGCCGAGCTCGAGGCGCATCTGGCGGATGGCTTCGAGGAAGGGGAGAGACTCGATGTCGCCGACGGTGCCGCCAATTTCAACGATGACCACGTCAACGCCTTCGGAAACTTTTCTGATGGTGGCTTTGATTTCGTCGGTGACGTGGGGAATGACCTGCACGGTTTTACCGAGATAATCGCCGCGGCGTTCCTTGGTGAGGATGGTTTCGTAAATGCGGCCGGTGGTCCAGTTATTGTCGCGGGAAAGCTTGGCGTGAGTGAAGCGCTCGTAGTGGCCAAGGTCGAGATCGGTTTCAGCGCCGTCTTCTGTGACGAAGACTTCCCCGTGCTGGAACGGGCTCATGGTGCCGGGATCGACGTTGAGGTACGGATCGCACTTTTGCAGAGTGACTCTGAAGCCGCGACTTTCGAGGAGACAGCCGATGGAGGAGGCAGCTACGCCTTTTCCCAGTGAGGAAACAACACCGCCAGTAACAAAAATATATTTTGGCGCCATCCGTGATGGACCGCGAACTGAATCGCGGACTTATCCGCCCTCCGCAGGTGACGTACAAGGAATTATGGATGCTGGGGGAAAAAGTGTCAAACAGGAAGATGCGGTGGAATGAAAGGGTGCGATGAGGAGTTTTAATTTTGTGAGTGGAACTTTCGGAGTTGGGAGGCGGAAGTAGGTGATGTGGAGCTTAAAAGCATCGCGCGAGGGCTAAGGACTGCGTGCGGGTGGTTGGTGAGTTGATGCGAATATTGCATGGCATCTGCAACTTTATTTTTTCTGTCGTGTTTTTGTCGCTGGGGCTGGGTGTTTATCAGGTGTGGTTTTCGTGCTGCGTGTTGGGGCGGACGGAGCTGCGACGCTGGTTTGTAAAAAATTAACGTTTATCAGGGATCGGTCACAGCCAATTTGGGGAGAAGGCCATCTAATTCGTATTCGGAAACTTCAAGACCCACCCTGAAATTCGAGGGTGGGGTACCCTCGGCGTGTTTTTGATTGCTGGAGACGGTTGAATGGGAATGCGGATTCGGAAACTGCAAAATCCAAATTCAAGATCCGGGTTCATACCTCAATTGCGAACCCGGGGCACCCTCCGCGTAGTTTTGGTTGGTGGAGACGAATGACAATATATAAATGGGTGGAAAGAGCGACCACGGCGGCTGTGGAGGCGGCGCGGGGGACTGATGCGGTGGCGGCGCTCGTATTGGGTGCGCTGGTGGCGGGGGCGTTGGGCGCGGTGGTGGCTAGCGATTTGGTGTGGGGGCAACAGATTCCTCAGATCGCAGGTCATCGCAGCGGGGCTGCTTATGATGTGGCGCGCGAGAGTGTGATTAGCGGGAAAATTGTGCAGTACAGTTCGGCGTCGACGACTCCGCCGATGGGGGCGCACATTTCCTTGCGGACGGGTTCGGGCACGGTTGAGGTGCATGCCGGCAACGCGAAACTTATTGAGGCGAGTCATATTTCTTTGCAGGCTGGGGATTCGGTCAGCATTACTGGTGAAACTGTGGCATTCGGCGACGTGAGTGTTTTTGTGGCCCGGATCATAAAGAAGGGTTCGCAGTCCGTGACGGTGCGCTCGAAAAACGGGGTGCCGCTCTTGCCGACCGCCGTTGGCGCGGATGGGAAAATTGTTTCACCGGCGGGACCGCGATGAAAAAGCTCGGGGTGAAGCGGTTTTTTTTGATTTTGAGTGTGGTGCTGGGATTGTATGCGGTGGCGTGCGGTGGCGGTAATGGGACCTTCACTCCTACGCCGACGCCGACTCCGACGCCGCAGGAAAGTTACTCGCTTGCGAGTTTGAACGGGACATATGCTTTCTCGATGAGCGGCACGGATAATACGCAGGGGCTATCGATTTCGCGCATTGGCAGCTTTCACGCTGACGGGCAGGGCAACATCACCATGGCGATTGAAGACGTGAATGATGGCGGGTCGTTCAGCACATTTAATTTCACGGCGGCGCCTGCTTCGAAATACACGATGAATTCCAATGGGCGCGGGGTGCTCACGTTAAGCCATCCGGACGTAGTGAATCCGAGCGTGGCGGATAATTTTACGTTCAGCATTGTGTTGGACTCGACGTCCAGCGGCTTGATGATTGAGATCGACGGCTCGTCCACGATGAGTGGAAATTTCCGGCTGCAGAGTATCAGCAACACGTTTGCAATGGCTTATGCATTTGATGTGACCGGTGTGGATTTAGGGAACCAGACTTCCGCGTCGTTCATCGGTCAATTCACTACCAACGGGGTTAGTGGAGTTACAGGCGGAGTGATGGACGTGAACGACGGCGCTTCTCCTTCGGGAGCGATTACGGTGCAGCCCGGGACGATCACGCTGGACGCGACGAACTTCAGCAACTTTGGGCGCGGCACATTGACGCTTAACACGACGCTCAATAGCCGAGTGCTCAATCTGAGTTACGTGTTTTACGTTGTGGATGGCAGCCATCTGGTGCTGGTGGAGAATGATACGGTCGCGACAACTTCGGGTTCCGCAACAGCGCAAACGGCGGTGCCGACCACGGTGGCGGCGTTCCCGGGGAGCTTTGTGTTTGCGGTTGGCGGTGCAGCCATCAGCCAAGGCGTGTTTGGCGGGCTGTCGCGCGCGGGAAGATTTACCGCGGACGCTAACGGGAACATTACGAACCTGAACGTGGATGAGGATTTCAGCGGCGGGATAAATACTTTCCCGAAGGCCGGCGGATTCAGCAACGTCGCTTTGACGATTGATGCAGCGGGGACCGGACGCGGCACGTTGAACTTCACGGACGTGACGCGGAATCAACCTTTTCAATATGTTTTTTATATGGCCTCGGCGACGCAAGGGTTTATTCAGGACGATTCCGCCAATGTCGTTGCGGACGGGTCCATCACGGCGCAGAGCGGGACGTTCACGGCGGCTTTGATGGCGGGGAGTTACGCGATCAACTGGAGTGGCGTGAATTTGGCCAACGGATTTGAAGAGGATTTTGTTGGCGTGATTCCAGTATCGAGCGCGGGCTCGAACAACATCTCCGGCGGAGTAGTGGATTTCACCGAATTGGGTGACGGCAAAATTTTCACAGGCGTTCCGGTAAATGGGCTGCTGACGCTGCAGGGAGATGGGACGTTGGGCGGGGCGCAGGGAAATGCGATGCAGTTGACTACTGCGCAGACGCCCTCGACTACGTTCAATTTCCGGGCGTATGTGGTGAATACCAATACGATCATTTTTGTGGGTGTGGATAGCGGGCGCGTGGTGATCGGCACCGCTGTACGCCAGCAGTAACTCAGAAATATTTGTAGGCCATTGGCCGCTCGTCAGAGTTCCTGACGGGCGGCTTTTTTGTTTGTTAGGATCGCAACCCTTTGGCTGTGGGGTGATTGAATAATTGCGCCAGTTGGTCCGGAAAAAACTTTGCGTGATCCCGACCAGCGCGGGCTCCGCGGCTGTGCCGACACCATTATCTCCATGGCATGCATTGCAGGATTGCGATTCGAAAATGGTTTTGCCTTTTGCGGCTTGAGGATCAGCCAAAGCCGCGTTTGCCGCAACCAAGGTAGCCGGGGATAGCTCGGGCTCAAATGGCCTGCGCATGTAATCCTGTTCTTCGGCTTTCTGCTTGGCGAGTTGTTACGCAACGCTGGGGTCGTGGCTATCAAGATACTGGCTGCGTAGGCCGAGCCCCACGAGTGCGAACAATACAAATGTGTAAGCTCCCATGGCGACAGGCGTTCGATGCTTCGATCGAAAAACGGAATCGTGACGATGGCAACTGCGAGAACCATGGGGATTATCAGGATGCCGACCACGGAAGCCGCTCCGTGCCAATATTTCAGCCATTGAAAAATGGGCAGGTAATACCACTCTGGGCGAGGGATGTATTGCGCGTCGGCGGGATTCGCCGGAGGACCCAACTGCATTGGAGCAAAAAAGCACAGTGATCCGAGCCCGATGATGAGCAACGCCGTGACAGACAGATCCATCAGGACCTGGCGGGGATAAAAGAGCTCTGTTTTTTTCTTAGGTTCATAAGGATCTTCATCTGGGGGACCGGCGGCTCCGGCCTTTCGA
>Ga0185299_10003876_pt1 | contig 18894 bp, 17 predicted proteins | sample PaiPotPPA55metaG_FD_128002 | JGI IMG/M metagenome (GOLD analysis project Ga0185299, IMG submission 128002) | Iron sulfur acid spring bacterial and archeal communities from Banff, Canada, to study Microbial Dark Matter (Phase II) - Paint Pots PPA... ...
ACGAGATACCCGACGAAGGTGGCGGTGATCACCACCGGCCCGGGACTGATCATGCCGATCGCGACAGCGACCAGGAACTGGCGCGGATCGAGCCAGCCGTATTCCCGCACCAGTCCCTGCTCCAGGAATGGCACGATCACGAGACCGCTGCCAAAGGTAAGCGACCCGGCCTTGAGGAAGAAGAGCAGGAGCTTGCCGAGCGTCGTTCCGGACGCAACGGGTGCGAGCTGGGCCAACACCGGCGCAGCGGCGATTTGGAGCGCCAGCGGCGGACGACGGCGGAACAGGTTTCCGTAATAAAGCATCCCGCCGATGCCGGCGCCGATGAACAGTAATGCCACCTCGGCCTGCAACAACACCGTCACGATCAGGCAGACACCGGCGATCGCCCACTGCAGCCAGTCTTCCATGCCGAGCTTCGCCAGCCGGTAGCACGAATGCAGGATCAGGGCGATGACGGCGGGGCTGACGCCGTAAAAGACTGCGTTCACCGGCTGCAGGTCGCCCAGATAGACGTAAAGGGCGCCGAGGGCGGCGACGATGACGAAATTCGGGAAGATGAAAGCCCAACCGCCGGCCCAGGCTCCCCAAAAGCCGGCCCGCAGGTACGAGACATAAATGCCCACCTGAATGGCGAGCGGACCGGGCAATGATTGGCACACGGCAATGGCTTCGCGCATCTGTTCCCTGCCGAGCCATTTTCTGTCGGCAACAAGCTCGCGCTCCATCTGTCCGACGAGTGCGACCGGTCCACCGAATCCAAGCAACCCAAGACGTAGAAAGTATCCGACGACTTCGCTGATCGAGCCGCGCATGGGTTTATCGGCAATGGTCATACCCGAATGTCCTCCACGCTCTCTGTTCCGATGGTGGAGTCGGTTTGCGCATTGCGACCGACTGTCACGCCGGAACTGTTCGCAATCAGCTCTTCGCGCTCGCCGTCTTGTCGAGTGCGGCACGCAGAGCGCGGGCAAGCTTCAGCGCGTCATCATTGGCCCAGAAATGCATGAAGAACAGCCGCGGCTGCTCCATGAGCATGTGGCTGTGCAGCGCCGTCACCTCGATGCCGTTCGACCGCAGAGTCTGGATCACCGGGTTCACCTCTTCCGCGGCCAGCACGAAATCGCCGGTGATCGCAGCCTTGCCGCCGCCGGTGGGCTGAAATCCGATGCCGGTGGCGAGTCCGAGCGGTCCGGGCGGGACCATCTGCATGCCGTTTTCGCTGATCGGGTCGCGTCGCGGCACTCCGAACTGATAGACGCCGCCGTTGGCCTGACCCTTCACGCCAATGATCTGGTCAAGCTGGCCGGTATCGAGATCAATAGTAGGCTGGGTCGCCGGGGGCGCAGGCGGCGTGAGCGGAGTCTTGCTTGCGGCGAGTGCGGTGCGGATCGCTGTCGCCAGCTTCAGCGGGTCGCCATGGCCACCGACGTGCATGTAGAAGGTCGCCGGGTTGGCTCGCAGCAGGTGATTATGGACCGCCGTGATCTCAGCGCCATTCTCGATGAGCTTGGACATGACCGGGTTGATCTCGGTCTCGAGCAAGACCAAGTCGCCCATGATCATCGCACCGCCATGCATCGGTTTGAACGCGGTCCAGCCGCCAAGCGCCAGCGCCGGGCGGATGGTGACGCCGTCCAGCGTCACGTGGAGGTCGCTGCGCGGAAATCCGTAGCGATGAACCTCGCCGGACACGGCGGCGGCGCTCCGGCCGATCGCTTCGTCCACCTTCTTCCACTCGATCTCCTGGGCGCTGGCGGCGCCGCTGATGCTCACTACTGCGCAAAGCGCAAGCACGTGATCAACACGCATGATTACATCCTCCTGTTGCCGGGCAGAACGCCCACTGATGCCCACCAACCCTTAACGAATCGATCGGCTATCTACCGCCGCTTCTTCCTGAAAAACTCGTACAGGTCGTTGAACGCCTCGGCGCCACGCTCAATTCGCCTCGCGTCGTCGTTCGTGGACGCGCGGATGCCATCGATCAGCGTCCTGATGCCGGCAACCTCGGTGCGACCGAACTTATCGTCCTTGAGGTCGATGTCGTGGATGATCTCGGCGATCGCGCGCAGCCCGGTGTCCTTGAGGCTGGCGCGCTCCAGCAGCACTTCGAAGGTGCACTTGTCGCCTTCGTGGGTGAACTCCGCCTCGAACATGTCGAAGCGCAGCTCGCCCTCCTGCGGCCGGTAACCCTTGCCCGACACGAACTTGAAACGAGCCTCGGGATCGATGAAGCGGCGGATCAGCCAGGCGCTGGCGATTCGATCCGCATAGACGCCCTCGCGCGTCACCCAGGTCCGGCTGCGCAGCGTCTCGATGAGATTGGGCTCCGTCTTTGTTTTGCTTGCCACTGGTTCGTCCTTGTTCAACTGAGCTTCAAGGCCTGTGAGCAACTCTTCGGCTGTTTCCCGCCCGATTGCGCCGAAGAAATCTATGGCAGCAATCTCGGCGAGCCGCTTGCGCAGTCGAGCGACCTGGACACGAAGCTCTGTCGTCGTATCGCGCCCTGCCTTGCGGCGCAGGGACTTCGACAGCTCCTGTGCTTCCTTAGTCAGCTCGGCGTAATCGGCATCACGCGCCCGATCGAACAGTGCACGCACCTCCTCGTCGGAAAGGCCGTCGATCAAGCGGGCTTCGCAGACGAATGCCTCGCCACCCCCTTCCTGGATCTCGCGCAGCAGCCATTCGAAGTCTTCTTGAGTCTCCTCGTTCATCGGCAGCGCGTGGACGGCATTCTTGACCGCGACGGCACCGATGTCCTGCAGTCGGCGCCAGGTCTTGACCCGCAGATAGGCAGGCTTGGCCAGCAGCTGATGAATCAGCAGCAGCCAGCTGTAGGCGAGCACCCTGGGGGACTCGACTTTCATACTCGGCTACTGTATCAACTGCAACACCGAATGCAACAGATGTATCATTCAACTTGCCGTGTGCCGGCGAAGATAAGGTCGGCGGATCGAGAGTAAAATTATGCCGCGCATAGCCGTTTTCATCATTGTGCTAAGTGTTTGCGCCTTAACTGACCCAGTGCGAGCCCAACAATCGAACAGTTGCAAGCAGTGCCGCGACCAGCAACAAGCCTGCACAAAGAATTATTCCGCCAAGGTATGCAAGAACGAATATGACATCTGCATGAAAGGATGTCAGAAAAGATAAGCAGGCTGGATTGACCCTCGGTCGATATCGTTACGCGGCATCGATCCGAGTCAGCGCCGCAACAGTGTCCCTGACGCTGATGCGCCTTCCTGCGCAGAAAATTGCGAGGGTCATATCGGCGGGCAACTCGGTTGCCGATTGACCCGAAGCCCCGAAATCCTGCCCGCGCTTTGGGCTGCCGCCCTCTTCCGACGACCCCGGAGAGCGACCGCGCCAACGTTGTCAAAGTTCGGCGGCGCCTCGCTTGTTTGAGATAGCGGCTTCCGCTCAAGGGGGTGGGGGAGGTCTGTCTGCTATCACATATATCATCCAAAAAATAACTTGCAACACATGTATCAAGACGCTATATGGGTGGTTGTCGTACCACACAGGAGCAAAGTCATGCGCGACCCGAATTATGTGAACAGGGCGAAACTGAACCCTGGGCGTACATTCAAATCCCCCATGGATGTCGTCGAAACGAACGACATCGAGCAGGCCGAGAAGCTGGCCATTTTAAAAGCGTGGGAATCTGATGAACGAGCGCTTCTGCGCGCCGAAGACGAGGGGATGGGTGGAGGCGAGCATGCGCATCTTCACAAGGTGCAAGCGGCCCTCGACCATCTCAGGTGAGGAGCCTTGCCCGCGTCACATCGGATCCGTTGTCCACAACCCGAGCCAGTATCTCGCATAGCCGCCTCACGGCGGGCGCCGAGCGGCACCGAAACCGGGAGAAAACCCATGCCTGACCCAATCGCAACGCTCACGATATGCGACCTGAAGCACAGCAAGAGAAACAGATGATCGACAAGATCGAACGGCGAGACTTCATCCGGACTATCGCAGTATCCGGAGCATTAGGCGTCTTGGGGCCGGATTCCTCGGGACTCACTATGAGCGCGCCCGCCCAACCGTCCGATCCGGCGCGAGCAGGCATTGACCCGATGACCATAAGGCGCCGCGGTGTTGGCTTGCGCGGCTACGATCCCGACCGAGCTTTCCCAGGGTTTACGTTGTTCGCCCCGCTGCCGACGACCAACAAGACTGTTTACCTCGTCGATATGCGGGGAAATGTCGTGCATACCTGGAATATGCCGTATCCAGCTGGTCAATCGGCATATCTCACGGACCGCGGCACGCTCTTCTACAACGGTCAGATTCCGAACGCGAGCCATGTCGGCCAGGCGCCTTACAAGGGCGGCGCCGCATTGGAAATGGATTGGAAGGGGCGCGTTCTGTGGGAGGTCAATCATCCCGACCATAATCACGACGGCATTCGACTGCGGAACGGAAACGTCCTCCTCATCTGCCAGAAGCCGCTTCCAGACGACATCGTGCCCAAGGTCAGAGGCGGTCGGCCCGGTTCGGAGTACGACAACGGCAAGATGGATGGGCCTTATTTGGTCGAGATGACGACCGATGGAAAGATCGTTTGGGAGTGGCAAAGCTGGGAGCATCTGGACCTTGAGAAAGATGTCATTACGGCTGTTCAGGACGATCGCGATGTATGGACAGTGGCCAACGGCGTTTCGGAGATGCCCGATGGAAATCTGCTGCTCAGCTTCCGCGATATCTCGACTGTCGTCATGATCAACCGGCAAACGGGGGCTATCTACTGGAAGCTCGGTGCACCTCCTCTTGCCGGCCAGCACGGGCCTTACATGCTCTCAAATGGGCACTTGTTGCTCTTCGACAACGGACCGCACCGCCTGGACCATTCATTTCCATTCTCGCGAGTGATCGAGATCGATCCGGCAAGCAAAGAGATCGTGTGGAAATACCAGGAGGCCCGAGTGTCGGATTTCTTCAGCCCCAGGATTTCAAACGCTCAGCGTCTGCCGAACGGGAACACGTTCATCAACGAGGGCTGGTTCGGTCGGTTCTTCGAAGTGACCCGCGAAGGCGACATCGTCTGGGAATATGTCAACCCGTACTTTGGCGCGTGGCAGCGGTTTCAAATCAATTCTGTGCAGCGCGCTTACCGCTATACGGCTGCGGAAATCGCCAGAGCGCAGGCCGCGACATAAGGCCGACCCCGCACATAACCGCGTGCGCTTGGCGAGAGTGAGTTGAGCGACGGCCTAAAAACAGGCCGCAACAGATGGGAGGTATCCGATGAAATGGATCACGCGCGAACGGGTCAAGGTCGATCGCGTCGCCTGCCCTTGGCTGATCAAAAAATTCGTCGACAAGGAGGCGGAGCTCATTTTCGTCCCGCCCGATAAGGTGATGGAGGAAGCGAAACGCCTCGGCGCCATTCCGTACGACGTGAAGGACGTCGAGCTCGGTCACCACGGCAAGGAGTGCTCGTTCGAGGCGATCCTGAAGAAATACGGACTCACCAGCGATCCAGCGCTCGTCCTGCTGGGAAAGATCGTCAACGCCGCGGATACCGACAATACGCTGTACCATCAGCCCGAAGGACCCGGGCTCGAAGCCATCGCCGAGGGATTTCGCCATCTCGGGTACAAGGACGATCACGCCGTAAATGCCGCGGAGTGGATCGTTTACGACGCCCTTTACGCCTACTGCCAGGAGATGGTCCGGCAGGGCAAGCCCAACGGTGATTTCGTGCGGTGATTTGATTCAGAACTGATCCTTACCGCTCGGGACGAAGCTCAGATGGAAACCAGTCTGTTCACCCTGGCCGTATTCGTCCTTGGCACGGCTACGGCAGCCCTCGTCACAGGGCTCGCTGGATTTGCCTTCGGATTGGTTGCTGCTGCAATCTGGCTCTATGCGCTGACACCAATTCAGACGACGACGCTGATTGTTGCGTACGGATTGCTGGTCCAAGGCTACGCAGTCTGGAAGCTGCGCCGCAGTATCAATGTCGGTAGGCTTGCGCCTTTGATCATCGGAAGCGCCATCGGCGTTCCGTTCGGCATCCTGCTTTTGCGATGGGTACCGCCAGCGACGATTCGAGCCGCGATCGGTCTCCTGCTGATCGCCTTCAGCCTGTACAATCTCTTTCGCCCCGCGCTGCCCACGGCAAAGGAGACCGGGCGCCTGGCAGATGCCGGCGCCGGGCTCATCAATGGGTTGGTCGGCGGATCGACTGGCCTGGCTGGAATTGTCGTCGTGATCTGGAGCAGCCTGCGCGGCTGGCCGCGAGACGAGCAGCGAGCCGAATTCCAACCGACCGGCGTGGCGACGTTCTTCATCACGCTGATTGGGCTGGGCGGCATCGGCGCAATCACCACCGAGAATGCCGAGCTGTTCGCCATCGGCCTACCTGCGCTTGCGTTGGGCACGTGGGGTGGATGGAAACTCTACGGCAAGCTTGACGAACGCAAATTCCGGATCGCCGTGCTCGTTCTCCTCCTGCTCTCAGGAATGTCCCTCATGATAATGGGTCTGATCTCATAGAAAGAGTTGTTTACACCGCGTCATCAAGAGCCTTCAGTCCGCGCGCGTCCTCGGCTGCCTCGGCCAGCAGCCAATTCCGGAAGGTTGCGATCTTTGGCACCTTTGAGCTCACCTTCGGGCAGACGATCCAGTATGTGTTGGACATTCGCAAAGAAATATCGATCGGCCGCACGAGCCGACCGTTGAGAATATCCCAAGCCGCAAGGGTCGTGCGAGCAAGCGCAATGCCTTGGCCGTCGACGGCCGCGTCTATCAACATGCTCGCACTGTTCAGAGTAGGACCCTGAGCAACGGGATCGGCGGCGACGCCGGCCGCTTCAAACCATCTCATCCAGGTGTTCCAATCGCTGAGACGCAACAGTGGAAACTTCAATAAATCCAACGCCGTGGTTATGCGATTGCGTCCCGAGATAAGCTTGGGGCTGCAAACGGGAAAGAGTCGCTCGGAACAAAGCCGCACGACCTCGAGCCCAGGCCATTTGCCGTCGCCATGACGAACTGCAACATCAACGTCTTCGCGGGCAAAGTCGACGTGATGTGCCGTTGCCGAAACTCGGAGGTTGATCTTCGGGTGGCGCTCTGCGAACCGACCGAGTCGGTAGACGAGCCATTTCGCGGCGAAGTCGGGCGAAGTGCTGACGGTGAGAACGCCGCTCTCCTGACGCTGCAACAGCCGTTCGGTGCCGACGGCAATCTGGTCCAGTGCATTGCGGATGACGGTCAAGTAATCGCGTCCAGCTTCGGTGAGGATCAACCGTTGCCGTTCGCGATGGAAGAGCTTGAGCCCAAGTGTATCTTCGAGCGCTTTCACCTGATGGCTGACAGCGCCCTGCGTGACGTTCAACTCCTCGGCGGCGCGTGTGAAGCTTTCGCTCCGGGCCGCAGCCCTCGAAAGCTTTCAGGCCATTCAGCGGTGGGAGACGACGCGCCATCGGCCCAATCGATCATGAGGCAATCTAATCAAGAATACAGCGTAGTTGCGATAGCTGCAAGGTAACGGCTCAACCAAACCGCCCCAGTTAATGAGATTTTCTCAGGCATTCCCGAGAAAAGATGCGTTGCGGATAATTGCAATGTGTAGATAGTGCCTCTCGCTTCATTCGAAGCGGTCGGGCTCTCCAAGCAGCCGCCCGGTTCTTGAAGACGGTTCGTCTCAGGGGCTGCCCCAGCCCTGCACGGGGAGGAGCGCCTATGAGCGATCAGAGCATTACCATTCGTCCGACTACGTTGGCCGCGTCCTTCCCGGCAATTCCACCGGCACGCCCGGTAGCGGCCCGCACAAAATTGCTCCTTGAAGGACCGATCCTTGCAACGCTGCTCCGGCTGGCGGCGCCGAACGTTCTCAACCTGCTCGCGTTTGTTGCCGTGGTCACCTTTGATGGCTTTTTCCTCGGCAGGATTGGAACGAACGCGCTTGCAGGCGCTTCACTGGCGTTTCCGTGGATCATGCTGATTCTGCAAACCACCAACAGCGGCATGGGCGCCGGCGTGTCGTCTGCCGTCGCGCGCGCGCTCGGAGCGGGCAAGCGCGAGAGGGCCGACGAGCTGGCCTTCCACGCATTTCTGTTGGCTCTCGCGCTTGCCGGCATTTTTTCGACAGTGATGCTGCTGGCCGCTCCTTTTATTTTTGGTTGGATGGGCGGGCGCGACAAGATGCTGATGGATGCGCTCTCATACGCCAATGTCGCCTTCAGCGGCGTCGTCTGCATCACCGTGCTCAACCTGCTCGGTAACGCAGTGCGGGGAACAGGCAATATGAGCCTACATGCGGGCGTCCTGATCGGCTGCGTGATCGCGCACATTGCGCTCGCGCCTATTCTAATCTTCGGCTATGGACCGTTTCCGGCGTTGGGTCCTGCGGGCGCTGGTTGGGGTCTGGTGATCCCCTTCGGCGTCGGCAGCCTCATCATGATTCTCTACCTTCGCTCGTCCCGCTCGATAATTCATTTGAAGTTCCGGGGACTGGTGCCGCGATGGGCGCTATTCGCAGATATTCTCAAGGTTGGCGTGCCGGGCTTGATCAACACCTCGATTACCAACTTGTCTGTCGTGGTGCTGACGGGCATCGCTGGCCAGTTCGGCGCCGAAACTGCCATCGGCTATGCGATGGGGGCGAGGCTCGAGTACATCATGCAGCCCATCGCCTTTGGCTTTGGAACGGCGATCGTTGCGATGGTGGGGACGAATTGGGGCGCGCAGCAGTATGGCCGCGCTCGCCAGATCGCCTGGACGGGAGCGGCGACGATCGCGCTTCTATGCGGGACCCTGGGATTAATCGTCGCGCTGCAACCCAGCATTTGGCTGGGCTTATTCAGTGATGACGCCGAAGTGGCGCGTCTTGGCGCGATGTATCTGCGGATCGTCGGACCGGTTTATGTCTGTTTCGGTCTCGGCCTCGGGCTGTTCTTCGTAAGCCAAGGATACGGCCGCGGCTTTACAGCGATGATCGCTAACGCGGTGCGGTTGCTCGTGAGCGCAGGCGCAGGACTCGCATCAGTCTACTGGCTCGGTCTCGGCGTAACCGGTCTCTTCGCGGCTACTGCCGCCGGCTTCTGCATCTATGCAGCGCTGACCGCGCTCGCGGTAGTGCGGATTTCACCCCCAGCAACACCTACAGCACGGTGATCAGGGAGTGATAGCATCAAATGTACAGGTCTTTTATCTCCGGCATCGTCGCGAGCACGCTAGGGGTGGCCAGCGTCGTACCGGTCACCGGTCACCCATTATGCCGCCCGACGCTCAACGTCACCAGTGTTCAATTCTCTCAAATGATCCCGCCGACCTTGGAGCGAAAATGGACGGCTGTCGTGTCCGTGGATGCCTCCCGCTGCGCGGCGAATTCCACGGGAAATTTCGAGATCGTTTTCACGCGGCTCAAGGAAATCGGAGCTGACCTTGAGTTTAGAGAGAAATTCATGTGGCGTCCGCCGTCGGTGAGAGTTGAAGCAGATTTCGGGCCTGACGAGGCCGTGGAGCGATACTGGATCGGCAAGATTTCCTCCTGCCCTTGCCGCCGCTGAGGAAGCAGGAAGCGAGACGTAGCCCGGATGAGCGGCGCGCCACTTGATCGTGCTCCGTTGAGGTTGGCGCGAGCGCGCCGCGATATCCGGAGATGCACCCGTATGTCGCCATCGGGACGCGCCTCCGGCGCGACCCCGCTGGCTCATGCAGGCTACTGACTGCGCGCTATGGCGCAGGTGCAGCGCGAAGCGCCGGCATCACCTTGGTTGCGAACAGCTCGACCGAGACCAGCATCTCGTCAAGGCCGAGATCGCCAAAGCAAAACTGCCCGACGATGTAATTTGCCCCGCATTCCTTGATCTGTGCAGCAAGGAATGCACGAACGGTATCGGCGGAGCCTGCGATCGCCTGCCCCTGCCTGATCAGGGCGTCGAAGCTTTCGGCGCGCAACGGCGACTCCGGCAAGGTGCCGTGCATCTCGAACAGATAGCTGAAGCTCGACCGCCAGCGCAGATAGGCGCGGCGCGCGATCGCCAGCGCAGCGGAATCGGTTTCCGCAACGACAATGAATCGCACCATGCCGATCTTGGGGAGTTCCGCAGAGTCATGGCATGCGCGCCAAACCTCGCGATAGCGGGCGATGGTCGCCCGCGTCTTGTCGGGCATGTCGTTGGTGACAATGTGAAGACCCCGGCGGGCCGCGCGTTCGGCGCTCTCCGGCGAATGTGCGCCGTACCATAGCGGCGGGTGCGGCTTCTGCAGGGGCTTAAGCTCCATTGGTACGTTCTCGAATTGGTCGTAGCGCCCGCTCCAGGTCAGCCTGCTCACGGTGAACGCCTTGAGGATCAGCTCGAGACGCTCGGCATAGATCTGCTGGCGCTCCTCGGCGTTCTCGCCGTAAAAGGCAATCTCGTAGGGTACGGAGCCGCGGCCGAAACCGATTTCCAGCCGCCCGCCGCTCAGGTGATCGAGCATGCAGATCTCTTCGAGCACCCGCAGCGGATGATGCGCCGGCAGGGCGTAGACGAAGGTGCCGAAGCGCAGGCGCCTTGTGCGCTGTCCGATGGCTGACAGGAACACGCTCGGCGAGGGCGCCATGCCGAGCGGCGTGAAATGATGCTCGGCGACATGGTAGGCATAGAAGCCGAAACGGTCGAAAGCTTCGATCACCTGCAAGCGCTGCTCGTAATAGTCGCGCAGGGGAAGGTCGTTGCGGTCGAGGTGATCGAATACGCCGAATTCCACGCTCATTGCCGGCACCTTCCCCCCATCGGCTACTAGCGACCCACGTCTGGTCCCGCCTAGTATGATGCCGGGCGCCGGCCGTGTCATGGCAGCCCACGGAGGCCGTAGATGAGAAATTCAGGATTGCTTGCTCGTCGCCTGTCGCGCCGGACATTCATGCAGCAGGGCACTCGCGCGGGAGCCACGCTCGCGGCAGGGCTCACAGCGCCGGGCGTTCTCGCGCAGACGCGGGGCCCGATCCGGCTTGGCCATCTCAATTCGTTTACCGGCGGCATCGCCTACGCCGCCGCAGCCAGCTACAACGCGATGGAGCTTTATTTCGACAGCATCGGTTGGGCCATTGCCGGCCGCAAGCTGGAGATCATCAAGGAAGACGATCAGTTCAACCCGCAGATTGGCCTGCAGAAGGCCAAGAAGCTTATCGAAAGCGACAAGGTCGATCTTATCGTCGGCGTGCAGGCGAGCAACGTGGCGCTCGCGCTGCTCAACTACATGAAGCAGCAGAAGGCGTTCTATATCGTCTCCGGGGCGGGCACCGACGCCATCACCTGGGACCGCTACCCGTATCTGTTCCGCACGTCGATCTCGACCTACCAGCTCTCAACGCCGATGGCGGACTACATCTACGACCACCTCGGCAAGGAGATCGTCACAACTGCGTCCGATTACGCCGGCGGCCGCGATGTCGTCGCCCAGTTCAAAGGCCCGTATGTCAAGCGAGGCGGCAAGGTGCTCAAGGAAATCTGGCCGCCGCTCGGCACCCAGGATTTCAGCCCGTATCTGACCGACATCAAGTCGATCAATCCCCCGGTCACCTACGACTTCATGCCAGGCGCGGACGCGGTGCGCTTCATCCAGCAATATTCCGAGTTCGGATTGAAGGAAAAGATGCCGCTGACCGGCTTCACCATCATCGACTCGCAGACCATCAGCGCGCTGGGCAAGGCCGCGGTCGGCGTGATCTCAGCGCTGACTTATGTCGACACCCTCGACAATCCGGAAAGCAGGAAGTTCGCGGCAGATTACCGAGCCAAATACAACGCGTCGCCGGACCTGTTCGCGGACTACGGCTATGTCGCGGCGCGCGCGCTCAGCGAGGCGTTGAAGGCGGTCGACGGCGATGCCTCGAGCAAGGACAAGCTGGCCGGGGCCCTGGCCAACGTCAGTTTCAAGGCCCCGCGCGGCCCGTTCCGCATGGACCCGGCCACGCATAACCCCATCCAGGACATCTACATCTGTCAGGTGATCGAGAGTGGCGGCGTGATCACCACCAAGATCATCTCCACCGCCAAGGATGTGACCGACCCCGGCAAGAAGATCTACTGATCCTGCGCGCGAGCTGAGGGTCGCATGGAAGTGCTTGTTGCCCAGCTTCTCAATGGGCTGGTCTACGGCGTTCTCCTGTTCCTCATGGCTGCGGGCCTCTCCCTCATTTTCGGATTGATGAACGTCGTCAGCCTCGCGCATGGCTCCTTCTTCATGCTGGGGGCGTTCGTCGGGCTGTCAATCATCCAGCTTACCGGCAGCTTCTGGGTCGGCATGCTGCTGGCACCGCTGCCCATCATCGTGCTTGGCGTAGCGATGGAGCTTCTCTTCCTGCGCCCGCTCTATCGCCGCGGCCACATGGACCAGGTGCTGCTCACCTTCGGCTTCACTTTTGTGCTCTTCGATCTGGTGCAGACCGTCTGGGGCCGGGTCGTGCTGCGTTTGCCGGCGCCGGAGGCGCTGCAAGGCACCGTGCAAATCGGCCTCGGCGTGTTCTCCGCGTACCGTCTGTTCCTGATCGGCCTGGGCTTTGCCATCGCGCTGCTGCTATGGCTTATGCTCGAACGCAGCCGCCTCGGCGCCATGGTTCGTGCCGGCGTCGACAATGCCGCAATGGCGGCGGGGCTTGGCGGCAATATCCCAGCCTTGTTCACCGGCATTTTCGGCTTCGGCGTAGCTCTCGCGGCGCTGGGCGGCATTGCGGCGGCCCCTGTGCTCGGCCTCTACCCCGGCATGGATACCGAGATTCTGATCCCGGCCTTCATCGTCATCGTCATCGGCGGCATGGGCAGTCTCCGCGGTGCTTTCGCCGGAAGTCTCCTGATCGGTGTCGCCGATACCTTCGGCAAAGCCTATTTCCAAAGTATCGCGCTCTTTCTCATCTACCTGGCGATGCTGGCCGTGCTGCTAATTCGGCCGCAGGGCCTGTTCGGCATCAAATATTCCGACGTTGCGATTGCGCCTGCCATAACCGCGACCAGCGTGCCAGCCACAGTGCGCACGCGCGCGATGGCACTTATCGTGCTGGTCGCTCTGCTCGCGCTCCCGTTTGCGCTTGCCGACTACGCGCGCGCGCTCGTTGCCGAGATTTTCATCTTCGCGATCCTTGCCATGAGCCTCGACCTGCTGCTTGGTTTCACCGGTCTGATGTCGCTCGGTCATGCCGGTTTTTTCGGTCTCGGCGCGTATTCGGTCGCAGTGCTGGGGGCGCAGCTCGGCCTTAACGCCTGGCTCGGGTTGCTCGCCGGTATCGCCGTCGCGGGCACCGGCGCGGCTCTGATCGGATTTTTCTGCGTGCGCACCGGTGGCATCCCGTTTTTGATGCTTACGCTCGCGTTCTCTCAGCTTCTGTTCTCGGTGGCGCTGAAATGGCGCGACGTCACAGGCGGCTCGGACGGCCTGGCGATCGCCGACAAGCCGAGCTTTTTCGGCTTCGATCTCTCGCACTCGCTCCCGATGTATTTCATGGCGCTCATGTTCTTCGTGCTCGCCTACTGGGGCTTGCGGCGCCTCCTTAACGCGCCGCTCGGCCACGCTTTTGTCGGCATGCGCGAGAACGAGACGCGGATGCAGGCGATCGGATACGCAACGCGCGCCTACAAGCTCCTCTCCTTCACCATCGCCGGAGCCGTCGCCGGGCTCGCCGGCGGGCTTTATGCGATCTTCAACGGCTTCATCTCCTCGGACGCGCTCTACTGGACGGCCTCCGGCGATATCCTGATCATGACCATGCTCGGCGGTGCCGGCACCTTGATCGGCCCGGCCCTGGGTGCCGCCGCCTTCCTGCTGATGAAGAACGTCGTGAGCTCCTACAGCGAGCACTGGCCCGCCATCGTCGGCGCTACCTTCATCTGCTGCGTGATGTTTTTTCCCGGCGGCCTGTGGGGCACGTTGCAAAGACAGCGATGGACGCCGGCCGTGCCATGAATGTCCTTCGTATCGAGCATCTCAATAAATCGTTCGGCAGCCTGGTCGTTACCGATGATCTCAATCTTCTCCTGGCCAAAGGCGAGCGCCACGTCATCATCGGCCCCAATGGCGCGGGCAAGACCAGCCTCATCAACCAAATCGGTGGCCAGCTGCGACCCGGCTCAGGACGTATCTTCGTGAAAGACCGGGACGTTACCGCCTCCTCGCCGAGTCGGATCAGCCGTATGGGAGTGGCCCGCACGTTCCAGCGCAACAACGTGTTCCTGAACCTGAGCGTGATCGAGAACCTGCGGCTCGCACTGGAGGTACGCCTTGGCCGTCCGCTCGCCTTCTTCACTCCCGTGGGCCGCAATGAAAAGCTGCTCAGGCGCGCGGCAGAGTTGATGGCGCAGGTGCACCTCGAAGGGGACGGCACGCGGCTTGCGCGCAACCTGTCCTATGGCGAGCAACGCCAGCTCGAGATAGGCATCGCGCTTGCCGGCGAGCCCGAGCTGCTGTTGCTCGATGAGCCGACCTCCGGCATGTCTCCAGCCGAGACCGCGCGGATGATCGAGCTCATCGGCTCACTCCCCCGCATTCTGTCCATCCTGATGATCGAGCACGACATGGAGGTCGTGTTCTCGGTGGCCGACCGCATCACGGTGCTTTACTACGGCAAGATCCTGGCGAGCGGCACTCCCGCGGAGATCCGGACGAACGGGCGCGTGCGCGAAGTCTATCTCGGGATGGCGCACTGATGCTCGAGCTCGAGAACGTCAACGCTTATTACGGCGACAGCCACATCCTGCACGGGGTGTCGCTTGCGATCCGGCAGGGCGAGGTGGTCTGCCTGCTGGGGCGCAACGGCGCCGGCAAAACCACGACCATCCTGACCGTGATGGGCTACTTGCACCCACGGCCCGGACGCATCTTCTACAACGGCCGGGATATCGCTGCCTTGCCTCCTTACGCCATCGCGCGGCTCGGCTTCGGATTCGTGCCGCAGGAGCGCGGCATTTTCCCAAGCCTTACCGTACGCGAGAACCTGACCACTTTTGCCCGCAGCGGCGGCGACGGCTACTGGACTTTGCCGAGGATCTTCGAGCTGTTCCCGCAACTGCATGCCCGCGAGCGCAACCTGGGATTCCAGCTGTCCGGCGGCGAGCAACAGATGCTGTCGATCGCTCGCGCGTTGATGCTCAATCCGACCCTGCTTCTTCTCGATGAGCCGTCCGAGGGGCTGGCGCCGATAATCGTTCAGGAGATCATCAGGGTGCTGGCACGCCTAAAACAGGAGGGACTGGCCATCCTCCTGGTCGAGCAGAATCTGCCCACGGCGTTCACCGTTGGCGATCGCCACCACATCATGAGCAAGGGGGAGATCTGCTTTACCGGCTCTTCGGCGGAGCTGGAGCGCGATGATGTGGTGCTGCGCACCTACCTGAGCGTGTAGGTGCTTCCATGCGATGCACGTCGTTCCCCCCATCGCTCCGGTATGCCACGTTCGCGCCATGAGGGCGTGCCGCACTACGGTTTGGGGAGACGCGCGTGCCGGAGACGAAATTGAGACTCGCCGACGTCGAGCTTGAAATGTTCGAGGACGGCCGCGGACGCCCGCTGCTTTTCCTGCACGGCGGCAGCGGGTTCGCGGGGGAGCAGCCGTTCGTTCCTCTGCTGTCGAAGAGCCGTCGGCTGATAGCCCCGTCGCATCCCGGGTTCGGGAGCTCGAGCCTGCCGGATTGGCTCGACAGCGTCGACGACATTGCGCACCTCTATCTCGAACTGCTCGACAAGCTTGCGCTCAAGGACATCGACCTGGTCGGCTGCTCGATTGGCAGCTGGATCGCCGCCGAGATGGCGACCAAGGTGCCGGAACGCATTCGCCGCCTGGTCATGGTCGGCCCAGTCGGCATCAAGGTCGGGCCTGCCGACAAGCTCGACATTCCCGACATCTTCGCCATGCCGCAGGCCGAGGTTCAGAAACTGATCTTTCACGACCCAGTCAGGATGGCGCCCGACCCGGCCAAAATGTCTGACGAGCAACTGGCCGCCATGTTTCGCGCCCGCGAGACGCTGGCGCTGCTGGTATGGGAGCCGTGGATGCACAATCCCAAGCTCAAGCACCGCCTGCACCGGGCCGCCATGCCGACGCTGCTCATCCGCGGCGAGAGCGACGGTCTTGCTTCCGCGGATTACGTGAACGCTTATGCACGCCTGCTGCCGGACGCGAGGATACGGACCATCCCCGCCGCAGGCCATGTGCCGCATCTTGAACAGCCCGAGGCCTTTGCCTCTGCGGCGCTCGCCTTCCTCGGAGAGTGACATGAGAGCGTGGCACTTTAACGAAACCGCCTATCCGTTCCTGCCGCCGGCCGAAACCTATCCGTCCATCCGCGTGTCCTTGCCCAACCGCATCTACGATCCGCTCAAGGGCGCCGCCCTCTATGATCGCTTCATCGACGAATGGCTGATCGCCGAGGACGAGGGAGTCGAGATCATGCTCAACGAGCATCATCAGACCGCGACCTGTGTTGATCCCGCCGCTCCGCTCATGCTGGCGGCGTTGGCGCGGCTCTCAAAGAAGGCGCGGCTTCTCATCCTCGGCAACCCCATCGCCAACCGCCGCCAGCCCGTACGCGTCGCCGAGGAGATGGCGATGGTCGATGTGCTCTCGCATGGGCGGCTCGAAGCCGGATTCGTGCGCGGCGTGCCTTACGAAGTGCTGCCCGCCAACAGCAACCCCGTGCGCATGAACGAGCGCCATTGGGAGGCGCTCGACCTCATCGTCAAATGCTGGACCAACCACGACGGCCCCTTCAGCCACGAGGGCCGCTTCTTTCACCACCGCGCCATCAATATCTGGCCGCGCCCGATCCAGCAGCCGCACCCGCCGATTTGGGTGAGCACGACCAGCACCGGCGGCGCAGCCCGGGTCGGCGCGCACGGTTATATTCAGGCGACCTTCCTCACCGGGTTCGACCTCACCAAGCGCATCTTTGAAGCCTATCGGCGCGGCTGGCGCGAAGCCGGGCGCGGCCGCGACGTGCCGCTTAACCGCCTCGCCTATGCGGCGCTGGTCTATGTCGGCGACAACGCGGCAAGGGCGAAGGCCGGCGCCGAGAAGCTTCTGTGGTACATCACCGCCAACAAGGTGCCGCCGCACTTCTCCAATCCGCCTGGCTACGTGCCAGTCGCGATGAACGTCGCGCTCGCCCGCGGCGTCCTTAACGTGGTCAGTCCCCATGGCACCAGGCAAGGCACCGTGGAGGGGGCGATCGAGGCCGGTACCATGTTCGCCGGCACACCGGATCAAGTGTTCCAGCAGCTCAAGAAGCACTGGGATCATGTCGGCGGTTACGGCCACCTCCTGATCATGGGTCAGGCCGGATTTCTCGAGCATGACGACACCGTGCACGGGATCCGCATGTTCGCTCGGGAAGTATACCCGCGCCTCAAGCAGCTCTACCCCGACACCTTGATCTCGGGGCACGCAACGCCGGCCGATGCGGCGGCAAGCTGAGCGCCAGCGTATCAGCATGATCAATCGGCCCAGCCGCCGCGATATCGTCAAAAAGACGGTTGGGCTCGCGGCGCTCAGTGCAGTGGGCGCGGTCCACACGTCGATTGCATGCGCCAAAGGGCCGATCGGGCCCGCCGTCGGAACATTTTCCCACATCGATGCGATGCTGCGTGCTGCAACCAGTGCCGGGGAAGTGCCCGGTATCGTGGCATTGGCCACGACCGACCACGACATGGTGTACGAGGGCACTTTCGGGCGGCGTCGCCTTCACGAGGGGCCGGCGATGACACGCGATACGGTGTTTCGTATCGCCTCGATGGTCAAGCTGATCACGTCAGTGGCCGCCCTGCAGCTGGTCGAGCAGGACAAGCTTTCGCTCGACGCTCCCGTGCCTGATATCGACCCCGCGATCGGGTCGCCGCAAGTGCTCGATGGATTCGACGCGAAAGGAATGCCGCAGTTGCGTCCGGCAAAGCGGCCGATCTCCCTTCGCCACCTGCTGACCCATACTTCCGGATTGAGCTACCGGCTCTGGGATGCAAGGGCCGCCCACTATGCCAAGTCGATCGACGGGCTACCCGCCGCGGAAAGAAGCCGGGCCCCTCACACCCCGCTCATGTTCGATCCCGGCGAGCGTTGGCAATATGGCCCCAGCATCGATTGGGTCGGCCGTCTCGTGGAATCGATCAGCGGCGAGCCGCTGGATGCCTATTTTCGCAACCACATCCTCGACCCGCTTGCAATGCACGATACTGCGTTCGTTATCTCGCCGGAGCAACGTTCGCGCGAAGCGAGCGCGCACAGGCGCGGGCCGAGCGGATCGCTTTCGCCGCAACCGATGGAGCAGCAGCACTCGGAACCCAAATCCTTCTCCGGCGGGGGCGGGATTTATTCGACCGCACCGGATTATTTGACTCTCATCCGCATGCTGCTGCGAGGCGGATCGGTGGATGGCGTGCGCATACTTCGTCCCGAGACCGTAGCGCTCATGGACCAGAACCAGATTGGCAGGATCGAAGCCGGCGTGCTCAAAACGACCGTCCCGGCGCTCTCCAACGATGTCGATTTCTTTCCCGGCGTCAGTCTCAAATGGGGGTTCGGTCACATGATCAACATGCAACCCATTCCCGACGGCCGCAGTGCCGGCAGCCTGACCTGGGCCGGCCTCTTGAACACCTATTATTGGATCGATCCTGGCAGACGCCTGGCCGCCGTCTTCATGACCCAGGTGCTGCCGTTTGCAGATAAGCGCGCATTGCGGGTCTACCGCCAATTCGAACGCGGCATCTACGCAGCAATGGGCTGATGCTCACAGGCGCTGTTGCAACCGGCGTGATGACATGAGCCGACAGAGGACCGGTTTTTCGCGGTAGGGACGCGAGTTACCTCGCGCCCCCCGCACAGATCCGTACGTGCGGCTTTCCCGCATACGGCTCCCACCTCGGGTATCGACGGCAATCCGATGCCGTAGACGAGCCAACGTTCTGTGC
>Ga0185299_10003877_pt1 | contig 18873 bp, 16 predicted proteins | sample PaiPotPPA55metaG_FD_128002 | JGI IMG/M metagenome (GOLD analysis project Ga0185299, IMG submission 128002) | Iron sulfur acid spring bacterial and archeal communities from Banff, Canada, to study Microbial Dark Matter (Phase II) - Paint Pots PPA... ...
TTGGAGTCGCGAGAAAGAGCGCGAGAAGCTGGACTACATGCACGCCAATTCGGTGCAGAACAAACTGGTAGCAAACCTCCGCGACTGGCCCTGGAGCAGTTTCTCGTATTACGCAACGGGCGCGCCTAGCGTGCTAACCATTGATGTCACGCAATAGAAGCGGCAGATGTGCAACAAGTCGAGCGAAAGGCCAGAGCAAAGAAAGAGCCCACCCTTGCAAAAACCGCAAGGACGGGCCGCTCCGCCATGCACCCCGTCATTCCGAGCGGAGCAAGCCGATTTTTTCCTCCCCATTCGCTTCCTGCGAATGGGTCGGCTTGCGCAGGGAGGAATCTCTCTTGAGCCCGTGAATTTGAGAGCGTTTACAACTGGAGGCGCAATGCATGGCCGACAATCCTGGCAAACGCCGTTCCACCGCGTTAATGTTTGGAGTCGCGAGAAAGAGCGCGAGAAGCTGGACTACATGCACGCCAATTCGGTGCAGAACAAACTGGTAGCAAACCTCCGCGACTGGCCCTGGAGCAGTTTCTCGTATTACGCAACGGGCGCGCCTGGCGTGCTAACCATTGATGTCACGCAATAGAAGCGGCAGATGTGCAACAAGTCGAGCGAAAGGCCGGAGCAAAGAAAGCCCACCCTTGCAAAAACCGTAAGGATGGGCCACCCGCCCGCGTGGAGGAAATCTAAATGGATCAGACCGCCCCGAGCCCTACGACTTATCTCTGGCTATATCTCAAGGCATTCGGAAAAGAGTGTTGGCATACGTGGAGGTGGGAGCTGTTTGCCTCCATCGCCACCGCTGTAGTTGCTTATGCAATCACCAAATACAAAGACTCGCATGCAACAGATGCCTTATGGACGTGTCTGGAATCATCGGCAATTGTTCTTGGAGGATTTGCGCTATGGCACGCTGGGAAAGTTTCATGGAGTCTTTATAGGGACAAGGCGAATGGAAAAGAGCATGAGAATCATCACTGGAAATATGCCTTGGCCGGAGTCTTTGTTTTGCTTTTTGTCGGAGCAGGTATAAGTGCACTAGAAGTTCAGGTCTACAAAGCAGGAGAGGTGTCTGCCAATAAAAATCTCTGCAAAGTGGACATCGAAAAACTAAAAACATTGTTGCCAGAATGGAACCACGTTCCAATAATCACCTATTACGGTACTGGCGGAGGCGAAGAATCAGAGCAATGCGCGGTCCAAATATCCTACGTGTTGGGCAAGATGGGTTGGGCATCTATGTGGCCCCAAAAAATGGACCTAATCCCAGAGGGAATCACTATTGAAACTACAGAAAGCTTGAATGGATCAGCTAATGATCTTAGAGGGGCTTTTTTGAGGGCTGGAGTGGAGATGGAATTAGACCCGAAGTCTTTATCCTCCGCTGGAGGCCAGTATATTCAAATTCTGGTTGGTCCAAAACCTAAGCAGCATCCTGCACCTTAGCAGTGAGGCGGGTGGCCCATCCTTGCGGTTTTTGCAAGGGTGGGTCTTGGGGTTGACTTCCCTCACCCCTCGCATCCATTCCAATCGACCAGCTTCACCGCAGCGTGGATATCCTGACGCCCCATTCCCAAAATGGGCCTTGACGAAAAGTTACCAACATGCTATCCTCCTTCGTGTTATCTCAAATAGTAATTCGAACGCCTGACGCCCCGCCCCGTAACGCCGCTCCAAACCTAAGCCCTGTAGAATCCGCAGATCCGAAAAATAGCCGCGTAACTCCTTTACAATCCGCAGATCCAAAAACACGGCACTTAAAGTCCTTTAGAATCCGCACTTGCCAAAAAGGGTGGGGGGAGGGGGGTGAACTGTTAACTAGTCCTCCTGCTAACGATGATGGACCTTTGCCGTCCTATGGCCAAAGACACGATCGCGTCCGCTGCGTGACGTGGGCGCGCGCCGGGGAGGGGTCCTTGTTCTCACTCGTCCAAGACCTGCGCTATGCGTTCCGCACGTTGCTCAAAAGCCCCGGGTTTACGATTGTTGCCGCACTGACCCTGGCCCTGGGGATTGGAGCCAACGTCGCCACCTTCAGCGTGGTGTATGCCGTTCTGCTGCGGCCGCTTCCCTTCCCGCAACCTGAGCAACTGGTGCGCGTCTTCGACGACCTTCGTGCCGCAAATGAACGGGACATCGGAATGTCAGCGCCAGAGCTTTGGGATTTGCAAGAACGCTCGGGCGTCTTTCAGGAAATATCCGCGGTGGCGCCGAGTAATTCGGCGGTCGGCGGTGGAGACCGCACCGTTCGCGCGGAAAGCCTGGTCACCAGTCCCGACTACTTCACCTTGCTGGGAGCGAAGCCGGAACTTGGGCGCCTTTACACGATGCAGGATGCGGCGCCGGGTTTCCTGGAACCTGTGGTCATCAGCAACGGCTTTTGGCGCCGATACTACGGTTCCGATCCGAAAATAATCGGGCGGAAAATGCGCCTCGACAATGACCTGTACACGATTGTGGGAGTGATGCCCGCGGGCTTTCGACATCCGGGCCCTACGCTCGATACCGACGTGGAGGTGTGGACGGCGACGGGCTTCATCGGCAGCCCGTTTCCTGTTCCAGCCGTCAGGTCACAGAGATTCATTCCCGCCGCGATTGGCCGCCTGAAGCCGGGGATGACCGTTGCGCAGGCGCAAGCGCGACTCGATGCGTATATATCGCAACTCAGCCGAGCGTATCCGACCGACTACCCTGCAGCTGCTTCGTGGGCCGTACGGCTTGTTCCGGTGAAAGAAGATCTCGTCGGCCCGCAGCGCGCCGAGTTGTTCCTCATTCTCGGAGCGGTGGGATGTGTGCTGCTGATCGCGTGCGTGAACATTGCCAACCTGCTGCTGGCACGCTCTTCCGGACGGCGGCGAGAGATTGCTATTCGGCTGACGATGGGAGCGAGTCGCGCGCGCCTGACGGGCCAACTGTTGACGGAAAGCACGCTTTTGTCGCTGATTTCCGGCGTGGTTGCTCTGATTACCGTTCTCTTCCTGAAGAATGCGATTATCAGGCTCGCTCCCGCGGATATTCCTCGGCTGAACGAGGTTGACGTCAGCGGCGGCGTGCTTTTTTTCGCTTTCCTGATCTCAATACTCACGGGCCTTCTCTTTGGGCTGGTGCCCGCGCTGCAAGCTGCGAATGCCGACCAGATTGAGAATTTGCGGGAAGGCGGGCGCGGGTCGGGAGTCGGCCGGCGCCATACTCGCGTTTCGCGGGTTCTTGTGGTTTCGGAGGTGGCGCTATCGATTGTTTTGCTGGCCGGCGCGGGCCTGCTGCTTCGGAGTTTCTGGCGAGTGCTCGAAGTGCATCCTGGATTCAATCCCAGCCATCTGACCACGGTGCAAATCTGGATTCCGCAATCCAATAATCCGGCCACGGATCCTTATAGCGTCGAGGAGAAGCGCGCGGATTTTCTTCTCAAGATATCACGCCGCGTGTCGGCGCTGCCGGGCGTGGAACAAGCATCGATTTCCGGGAACGACACTTTGCCGATGAACTCCGGGAGAAACTACTCTCCCTTTTCCATTCAAGGGCGTGCAGCGGAATCGGAGCGCGGGCCGATTGCCGACATTGCCGTGGTGGATACACAATATTTTCGCACCATGGAGGTTTCCCTGATTGCGGGGCGAAATTTCACCGACCTTGATACCTATAAGACGAAACCGGTTGCCGTGATCGATCAGACCCTCGCGCGCCAGTATTGGCCAGGTGGAAATCCACTCGGACAAGAGATCAAGTTTAACTTTGGGCGAGGTTTGCAAGGGCTCACGATTGTCGGCGTGGCTGGCGACATCAAGTCCGACGGTTTTGAGGCTCCCAGCGTGCCTCACATTTATGTTGCCTTGGGGCAATTTGCTCCGGTCAACGCCGTGGTTTTTTTCCGGAGCAGAGTCGACGACGTGGCACAGCTCGGAGAAGCGGTGCGGCACGAGGTGGAATCCATTGATCCCAATGTTCCGGTGCACAGCATCAATTCCATGGACCAAATTATCGCCAGATCTGTGGCTGACCGGCGCTTTGCCCTCGAGCTTCTTGGGGTTTTCGCGGTGGTGGCGCTGCTGCTGGCCGCCGTCGGCATTTATGGCGTGATGTCGTATTCCTTCAGCCAGCGGACGCACGAAGTCGGAATTCGCGTGGCTCTCGGCGCGCAGCGAGGGGATATTCTGCGAATGGTCTTGGGAGAAGGCATGCGGATCGTCGTAATCGGGCTGGTTTCCGGTCTGGTGGGAGCTGCGATCATGACGCGAGTCTTCCGGTCCATGCTTTTCGGCGTCGGGCCAGCCGATCCGGTCACCTTCCTTTTCGTTTCGGCTATTCTTGCAAGCGTTGCGCTATTCGCTTGTTACATTCCGGCACGGCGCGCTACCTGCGTGGAACCACTCATCGCTTTGCGCGAGGAATAAAGCGCCAAATCGGGCTGTGAACCCTACAATCCTGATTCCCGGTCAAAGCTGCCGGCCGCCCTCCGCCAATCCCCCAGCTCAACCTCCAAATAAGACACCTCGCTCTTCAAATAACTGCGGCGAATAGATTCTGCCAGCTAAACTTCAAGTGGCTCTTAAACGCACTTGCCGGACGCCGGCGCCAATCATTTTGAGGGGGCGTTGTGAACTCGACTTCCGCTAACTCCGTAGTCACGAACACACTGAAAACCTGGACGTTCATCGTCCAGGATTACTCACTGCTTGCGGTTCAGTCGGTCCGCAACATCTTTGCCACCAGCCGCTACCTGACGGACTTGGTCGAACAGATGGACTTGATCGGCGTGGGCTCGTTGCGCATTGTCGTGGTTGCGCTCCTTTGCGTCGGTGGCGTAATCGTTTTAAACGCAGCGTCACAATTCCGACGTTTCGGCGAAACCGTCTTAACGGCTGATGCCGTTTCGCTCGCGCTTCTCCGCGAGCTCGGTCCAGTGTTCACCGCCCTTCTGGTCGCGGGGCGCAACGCCACCGGGATGGCCTCAGAGTTGGGCTCCATGGTCGTTACCGAGCAGGTGGACGCCATCCGCGCGTTCGGTATCGACCCCATCCGCAAGCTGATGACCCCACGTGTTCTTGCGACGGTCCTGGTGCTACCGTTGCTCGTGGCAGTGGGCGATTTAGCGGGACTGCTCGGCGGATTCCTGGTCGCACATCTTACACTGCACCTTGGTGCGCAGCAGTTCTGGACGCGTGCCATCGATGTGCTGGTTCTGGGCGACCTCTGCATTGGCATCACCAAGCCCATCGTTTTCGGACTCATCATCGCCACCGTCGGTTGTTATCAAGGGCTCCGCGTCAAAGGCGGAACCGAGGGTGTCGGCCGCGCTACCATTGCCGCATTCGTTGAGGCCTCCCTGGCTGTCCTCGTCGTTGATTTGTTCCTGACTAAGATTCTCCTCTACGCGTTCAATTTGTGACCCCCGCGTGGGCGTCACACCGCTCTACGACGATGATCGAATCCGCAATTATCCTTGCGATTCCTCATTCCCAGGTGTAGTCTCCGCCCTGCGAACTCGCGGGACCTGCCCGCAATAGCCAGAACGCACAGAAGGCCATGTCGCCCGCGCGATCCTGACTTTTTTCGCGCTTTTCTGAGCTCCGCTGACCGCAACGCAACCTACGGTTTGGAGGTCACTCAAATGAAAAACGTGAGAACCGCCTTGTTGCTGTGTTTCCTGTTCCCCAAACCAAGGAAGTAGTGCGTTAACTTTTGCATCGGAGGATAAACAATGAAAAAAACACTATTCGGTATCAGCTTGACTCTCGCACTGGCTCTTCCCCTATTCGCGCAAGACAAAGAATCCGACCGCGTCGAAAACGCCGGAAAAGTCATGCAGGAGATTCTGAACGCCCCCGACAGCATTCCGCAGAGCGTTCTCGACAAAGCCGATTGCGTCGTAATCCTGCCTTCCGTCTTGAAGTTCGCCATTGGCTTCGGCGGCAGCTACGGACGCGGCGTGATGACCTGTCGGGGTGGCAAAAACTTCCACGGCCACTGGGGCGCCCCAACGATGATGGCTCTCGAAGGCGGCAGCGCAGGTTTGCAGCTCGGCGGTACGGCAACCGACTTCGTTCTTCTCCTTATGAGTCCACGTTCGGCTACCAGCATTCTCAGCAGCAAGGTCAAGCTCGGTGGCGACGTCTCCGCTGCAGCCGGCCCGGTCGGCCGCACCGCGTCCGCGGAAACCGATGTCAGCATGCGCGCTGAAATTCTTTCCTACTCACGGGCGCGGGGACTCTTCGCGGGTATCTCTCTGGCAGGCTCCACTCTTCGCCCAGACAACGGTGCGAACAAAAACCTCTACGGCAAGGACGTCAGCGCCAAGGCGATTGTCTTCAACAAGGCCGTGCCCGTGCCAGACAGCGCCAAGGATTTGCTCGCCACACTGCAAAAAGCCACTCCCGTGAACAAGAGCGGCAAATAATCCGCCGATGCACGATTGTCCTGGTCCCCGGGGCGTGAAAACCCGGTAGCCTCCGGTGGTTATTGCCGATCGGACCGCACTGACATGAAAACTGTCGTCGACTTCGGGATTCTCACGCTCACCGTAGCCCTGATGTTCTCCGTAGGGCTGGAGCTGGAGGCGCGTCACTTCAAGGAACTTGTTCGAAATAAGGGCACTTTTCTTGGAGCATTGATCGGACAGATGGTGGTTTTGCCGGTGATCGGCATCCTCATTGTCCGCGCAATTCCTCTCCCAGAGTATCTACGAGTGGGGATTCTCCTGGTGGCGGCGTGCCCGGTGGGCGATATTGCGAACTTCTACACCATGATGGCCAGGGGAAATGTGGCCTTGTCGGTGGCTGTCAACGCGTTTTCTTGTCTCCTGTCAGTGGCCTCGATGTCGGTGGTTTTCGGAGTGTATGCCAGGATGATGGGTGCCGAGTTCGCATTGTCAGTTCCTCCTTTTGGCTTCGTTGGTCGATTGATGCTGCTGGTGGCTGTACCGATTGTTCTGGGAATGGGATTCCGAGTCATGCACGCGGGGGTGGCCGACATGGTTTCGGGGAGTTTGCGCGTACTGTGTGTGGGCGGGGTTCTTGTTCTTTGTGTGTTCGTGATTGCAAACAGATACGAGCAGCTAAAGGCAGATTGGAAAGCTATTTGGATCGCCAGTTTCTCTCTGATGGTTGTGGCCATGGCTGTTGGCTGGGCCATCGGTCAGATTATGCGTTTAAAGAGATCGGACTCAATCACATTCGCCATCCTATACCCTGTGCGCAATATTGCGATCGCAACCACGATTGCAGTCACCCTCATCGGCAAATTGGAATACGCTGCTTTTGCCACCGCTTATTTCCTTAGCGAAGCATCTCTCCTCCTCGCCGCCGTTGTTTTCTTTAGATATCTCTGGCCGGTTGCACCACTTGCTCATTCCGCGTGAACCGGAGTGAATTTCCCCCTGACTACGCAGCATGGAAAACCGAAAGCAGCGCGACGCGTCTCGGGTGTGGTCTCTCAACAACTTCGTTATCTGGAGATTCTGCTTTCTGATCCAGCCATTGTGCAATAGCGGTGCTCCCGATGAGTCGGACGACCGGGTGCCTCCGATTCAAAGACGATTTCAGTCGCGCGTCGCGCCCAAGGGTTGCGGCGGAGCATCCAACCGACCATGCGATATATCGCATTTGCCACGGATTACGACGGAACGCTGGCCACGAATGGTCGCGTCGCGGAGCCCACGCTCGCGGCGCTGGAGAGCCTGAAGGCATCGGGTCGGAAAATTTTATTGGTAACGGGACGCCATTTAGGCGACTTGCAGGCCGTTTTCCCGCAGACGAATCTATTTGACCGGATCGTCGCAGAAAATGGCGCTGTGCTCTACGATCCGACCAGCCGTGAAGAAAAAACCCTAACAGAACCACCGCCAGAGGAATTTCTGGCGGCGCTGCGGGCCGCTGGTGTTCGATTCGAGCTCGGGCGAGCGATTATTTCGAGCTGGACCCCCGCCGAAACGGCCATCCTGGATGTGATCAAGAAGATGGCGCTCGATTACCAGGTGATTTTCAACAAGGGTGCGGTGATGGTTCTGCCCTCAGGGATCAACAAGGCGACCGGACTTACGAAAGTGTTGCAGGACCTGCTGCTTTCGCCGCACAACACGGTCGCGGTGGGCGACGCGGAAAACGATCACTCTTTTCTTGCTGCGAGTGAGTGTGGCGTCGCCGTGGCGAACGCGGTACCCGCACTGCAAGCGCGCGCTGACATCGTTACGACGGCGAGCCGAGGGGACGGGGTGATCGAGCTGATCGGCCAAATCCTGAAGGACGATCTCCGGGACTACGACGACCGGTTGAAACGATCGTCGTTTGCGATCGGGACGAACGAAGACGCCGACGGCGGCGAGATTCGACTCGTACCGAACAGAAACAGCGTGCTGGTGGCGGGCGCATCGGCGAGCGGAAAGTCGTCGGCGGTAGCGGGAATGCTCGAGGAGTTGGCCGAGAAAGGCTATCAATTTTGTTTGATCGATCCGGAGGGGGACTTCGAGCACTTCGCCGGAGCCCTGTCGATTGGAAGCCCGACCGACCCGCCGGACCCCAATGTAATTGCCAAGGGGCTCGAGGGAACACGAAGCCTGGTCGTCAATTTGATGGGAGTGGCACTTCGCGATCGACCGGCCGCGTTTGCCGCGTTGTTGCCGAAAATCTTGGAAGTGCGCGCAAAAACCGCGCGACCTCACTGGCTGGTCATTGATGAGGCGCATCATCTGCTACCGCTGTCATGGTCGCCGGCTTCGAGCACGATTCCGCAAGAGCTAGGTGGGACGATCTTGATCACGGTGCATCCGGAGCACGTCTCGCCGGCGGCGCTGGCGTTCGTGGACGTAGTGATTGCGACGGGCGAATCGGCGGGAGCCACGCTCTCTGCCTTTGCCAAGACCACGCAAATTGCGCTGCCCAGCGATTTACCCGCGGTGCCAGAGACGGGCGAGGCGCTGGTCTGGTTCCCGCGAAAGAGAAATGCCCCCGTGCTGGTGAAGACGCGGATGGCGAAATCGGAACGACGGCGTCACCGAAGGAATTACGCGCAAGGGGAGCTATCGGCCGAGCAGAGCTTCTATTTTCGCGGCCCCGATGGAAAGCTGAATTTACGAGCGCAGAATCTGAGCACCTTTTTGCAACTGGCCGACGGAGTCGATGACGAAACCTGGATCTTTCACCTGAAACGCGGCGACTACTCGTCTTGGTTTGACCGCATCATTAAGGATAACGACCTGGCTCAGGAAGCGAAGATGATTGAGCGCGAGACCGTAAACGACGCTGCGCAGGGTCGCACTCGATTCAAGGAAGCCGGCGAGAGGCGCTACACCGCGCCTGCATAGCTCCCGTCGACCAAATGGGTCCCCGCTCCATCCTCGCATTTGTGCCAGGCCCTCGATGCCGCCAGCGAAACGAGGGCAGAGTTTGCCGGGCTCTCACCGGAATCTGCAGGTTTCTTTCTTGCGCTCGTCTGGACCAGAGTCAGACTTGCCGCGCGATATGCATTTCTGCAAGTACATGTGCTTCTGGCCCAAATTCCACTTGTTCGATCCGCGTTAAATCAGGCACGTCACTGAGATTTGCCGCTCATCCGAATTCTTGCTCTTTATAAAGATCATCACAGGAGCAAATACAGAAGGTGCTGTTGCTTCCGGAATCCCCTCAGCGCAGAAATCACGGATTCGGGTTTGCCGACGCCGACGCGTTCTGTGGCGGAAGCGCGCAGTTCGCCACGCACTTCGACGCGAAGAACTCAACCTCTGCTTTTTTGTGCCGCACCTTCCCGATATCTTCCGGCACCACAATAAGCGATTGCGGCCCGTCCGCCGCGTTGAACGTGCACTGGAACGTTTGCGACTGCACACCGCGCTGCTGGCAGGGTGTTTTTTCGAGCGCCGGTTCGAGCATATCCGGCTTCCCGTGCAGTTGATTCGCTACCGATGAAGGAACCACCGCCACGAGCATCGGCACCGGAGCCTTGATCTTGATGCTGACCACCTCGCCGTCGCGGTCCGGAGCGTACCCGCCGTAAACCTTCAAAAACGTTGTCAGCTTGTATTCTTCCTTCGCTTGCCGGATCCACTGAAACTGTGGCGGGAAGCAGTTGCTGATGCAAATCCACCGATAGTATTGAATGTTTACATCGTTTGGTGCGACAAAGTTCCGCGGCGTCGCGTTGTTTTGGTGGCCTAGCATGCCGGCGATGCCTGCTCCGACCTCGTCTACGACCCCCATAGCCTTGCCCAACTCAGGCTCAGCGGTTGCCACAGACTCGGTGCTCCTCAATATCGCTCCAAGCCGGCCAAGCGCTGTGGAGCTTTTACTTTCACGATCGTCGCGAACGATCAATTGCATCGGTTCCAGCGGAAGGTCGCAGGTATACGTCACCTTGATTACATGTTCGCGCAGGCACACCATCCGAATGCTGCCGAGCATCTCCGGATTCTGCATCGCGCGATTCCACTCGCCCGCACCTGTCATGAAAATCGAGACGGGCTGCTGCGCGTCGATGTCCACCTGGATCGTCCCGCCTTGCGCGCCATAGCCTTTGCCGACATGGTAGTTGGCAGGGTCCAACCGCACGGATTCCTCTGTGCCGCGCTGCCACTCGAATGCCATTTGCTGTGCAAGCGCTGGGCTGGCGCACACAAATAAAATCAAGACTGGAACAATTTTTGTGATGCGCATAGTAAAGCCAGTATCTAAGCCGGAAAATAGCGAGGCAATAGAACTAGGCCTGATTTGACGCCAACAAGTATCCTGCCCAGAAGGGCACAAATCGCCGGCGGTACATGTGTCTCTGCGTCGTAGTGGCGACCTTTAGGCCAGGCAATCAGCGTTTCAGTGTATAATCCCGGGCAATCCTTTCCGGACAGGTGAGCCGTGGATCCTGCGCAACCTACAAACCTCTGGATTCCCGTTTGTTGCGAGCGCGTCATGCGCTTCAACATGTTCGTCCAGAAGGAAGGCACCGGTTACGGCGCGCTGGTTTGCACCGTCTGCAGCAAAAATATCACTTTTGAATTGGAACATACCGCGGACTTGAGCGCCTACGGAGCAGGTGCACGCGTGCTCACCATGCTGGGATCGCCGAAGCCACCCGATGTTGAGCGGCGAAAACCGGAAGGCGACGCCACTTTGAACGACCAAACTCTGTGACCTGAATTGCCGGCTCCCAGGGGGCGCGGGCTTCACTCATGATTGACCGTACCATTTCTCACTTTCGCATTGTGCAGAAACTTGGTGCCGGCGGAATGGGCGTGGTCTACAAGGCGCTGGACACCAGACTCGACCGCGCTGTCGCCTTGAAATTTCTTCCCGACGGCATGGTCCAGGACTCCCAGGCTTTGGAGCGGTTTCGCCGCGAAGCCCACGCCGCTTCGGCCCTCAACCACCCGGGCATCTGCACGATCTACGACATTGGCGAACAGGATCATGTGCCTTTTATCGCCATGGAGTTCATCGACGGCGAAACCCTGCGTCAACACATCCACGGCCAGCCGCTGCCTGTTGAGGAGACCCTCGACCTCGGGATTCAAATTGCCGATGCCCTCGACGTTGCCCACACCGGAGGTATCATCCATCGGGACATCAAGCCCTCCAACGTCTTCGTCACCAAGCGCGGTCAAGCCAAGGTTCTCGATTTCGGCTTGGCTAAGCTTATTCCCAAAGATCTTGTTGCCAAAGATAGTGTGGGCCTCGCTCCCGAGGATTCCTCGTCCACCGCAGCTCCGGACGGCATCTCCATCGTCGGCATCATAAGTGGCACCCCGGCCTACATGTCTCCGGAACATGTTCGCGGCGATGACTTGGATCCTCGCGCAGACGTTTTCGCTTTGGGTCTGTTGCTCTACGAAATGGCCACCGGCCGGCAGGCATTTGGCGGCAGGACTGCCGGCGCGATTATCGAAGCCATCCTCACCCGCGTTCCCGCACCCGTGCACGCTGTGAATCCTCAGATTCCTCCGCAACTCGAGGAAATCATCAACAAGTGCATCGAGAAGGATCGAAATCTGCGATACGCCACAGCCGCGGCGGTCCGCTCAGACTTGCAGCAGCTCAAACGTGTCTCCGACTCCGGCCAAGTAATCTCTTCTGTAGCGGTAGCACCAGCCGCTGCATCAGCCGCAAGCATGCCTGCCTCACCTCGCCCCAGTCGCTTCGGGTGGAAGGCGGTCGTCGGCATTTCTGCATTTTTGGTCGCACTACTCGCCGTTGCCGGCTGGCTCTACAACACGCGGCGAGCGCATGCCTTGACCCAAGCGGACACCGTGGTTCTCGCCAACTTTGTCAACAAGACCGGCGACCCCGTCTTTGACGAGACCCTTCGCCAGGGTCTCGCCGCGCACCTCCAGCAATCCCCTTTCTTGAGTCTGGTCTCCGACCAACGCATCCAGCAAGAGTTGCGGCTCATGGACATTCCGCCCGACACCAAGTTGTCACCCACGGTCGTCGGCGATCTCTGCCAGCGCCTCGGAAGCAAGGCCTATTTAAGCGGTACCATCTCCAGCATTGGCAGTCAGTACGTCATCGGTGTCAGTGCCGTGAATTGTCGGACAGGAGATTCTGTCGCGCAGGAACAGGTCACTGCCAGCGGCAAAGAAACCGTTCTGAGTGCGCTCGACAAAGCTTCCATCAAGCTGCGAGAACAACTGGGAGAGTCCCTCAAGACCATTCAGAAACTCGATACGCCCATCGAGCAGGCCACCACGCCTTCTCTAGAAGCCCTCCAGGCCTACAGTCTGGGCCGAAGAAACATGCTCGGCAAAGCCGACTACACCGCCGCTATCCCTCTGTTCGAGCGCTCCATCCAGCTGGATCCGAATTTTGCCATGGCCTATGCCACGCTAGGCACCACCTATCACAACCTCGGCGAAAAAACCCTCGCAGCGGAAAATACCAGGAAATCGTACGAGCTTCGTTCTCGAGTCAGTGAATGGGAGAAGTTCTATATCGAATCCCACTACTATCATTTCGTCGCCGGCGACTTGGAGAAGGCCCGCCAGGTCTACGAACTTTGGGCACAAATCTATCCTCGCGAACAGGTAACCCCCACCAATCTCGGCGTCGTGTTCCAAACACTTGGACAGCACGACAAATCTGTCGCGCAGTGGACCGAGGCCATGCGCCTCAGTCGCTCCGACAGCTTGAATTTCGCCAATCTCGTTCTTGGCTACATTCATCTGAAACGTCTCGACGAGGCCCGCGCTACCGCCGCGGAAGCGCTGTCAAAGAATCTCGATTCCGCCGACCTGCGCGTCGCCCTCTACGACCTCGCATTTTTGACCACCGATGTGCCCGGGATGGCGGAACAGGTTTCCTGGGCGACGGGTAAGCCCGGAAAAGAGAGTGTGATGCTCTCTCTGGAAGCCGCCACCGCCGCCTACCAAGGCAAGTTGGCCACCGCTCGCGACTTCTCCCGTCAAGCATCGAGCTCCGCGCAACGCGCCGGCGAAAAAGAGATCGCCGCCGGCTGTGAAGCCGCTGCGGCGCTCTGGGAAGCCCTCTACGGAGACAGTTCGCAGGCAAGACAGCGCGCCGCCGACACCCTGGCCCAGTCCAATGGTCGCGACGCTCAGTATGTTGCCGCGCTGGCGCTGGCCTTGAGCGGCGATTCGGCACACGCGCGAACTCTCGCCGATGATTTGGACAAACGCTTTCCCGACGACACCATCGTTCGCTTCAATTACCTGCCGGCGCTTCGTGCCCAGCTTGCCCTCAATCTCCCGGGCGGTGCACCCAAGGCCGTGGAAGCGCTGGCCGTCGCGTCGCCCTATGAACTCGGGGTTCCCGGCAGCAGCGCCCTTTGGACCAACCTCTACCCCGTCTACATCCGCGGCGAAGCTCTTCTCGCCTCTCATCAAGGCACTCTGGCCGCCGCCGAGTTTCAGAGAATCCTGGATTGGCCCGGCGTGGTAGGCAACGAGCCCATCGCCGCCCTCGCGCATCTAGGTCTGGCACGTTCTTACGCCCTGGCAGCCGACATTCCCAAATCGCGCGCGGCATACAACGCTTTCCTTACCCTTTGGAAAGACGCCGACCCCGACGTTCCCATCCTGATGCAAGCCAAGTCCGAGTACGCAAATTTGCAGTAGTCGCTTTCGGACCTGCGCGCAACGACTTTGTTCTGCCCGGCAGGCCCGCTTAACCCGACATCTTGGCTTTGGCACTCCATGGTCACGTTTCGCCGTTTATCAAACACAAGCGCTTGACGAGAGATTTCGCAGTAGACTTCGGTATAGACAGCGCAGTGTCCCAGAGGCTCGTGACCGGAGCCCGGGACCGCGCATCGAAGCGGCATCTGCACGACACGTGTCCGAGCGATTCGCATCGGACGGAAAGCCAACTACGAGGTAATCGATCCATGACCATTTACGGCGGAAAAGACCTGGCCAACGCATTTCGCACCGTACGCAAAAACACACTTCAGATTGCGGAAGACATTCCCGAGCAGCACTACGGCCACGTGCCGGCGCCCGACTGCCGGTCCGTGAGCCAGATGTTGACGCACATCGCCGTATCCCCGCGGGCGTGGGAGGAAGTTCACGGCAAGCAACGCGTGAAGACGCTGGTGGGTTTCGACTTTGCAGTGCTGGCGGACCGCGTGAAGGCCGAGGAAGCGAAGGCCAGAACGAAAGCGGAGATTTTGGATTTGCTTCGGATTCAGGGCGACCAATTTGCCGCGTGGCTCGAGTCGCTGACGCCCGAGATTTTGGCGGAAAGTGTCATCGTAGCCGACGGGACCGGCACCAAGACGCGCTTCGAGCAGCTGCTGGGCACCAAGGAGCACGAGATGCATCATCGCGCGCAGCTCATGCTGATCGAGCGGCAGCTCGGCATCGTGCCGCATCTGACGCGGCAGTACCAGGAGCGGATGGCGCAGATGCGCGCCGCAAAAGCCTAACGAATGTCGGGCTGCGAGTCTCACCGTTTCAGCGCGTCCGTCCCGAACGCCTCAGTCCAATCTCTCTGTATCTGTCTGAGCATAGCGGGATAGATCACCCATCTCCGAAATGGATCAATCGCCGCCATGTAGACCCGGGTGATCCATCCTCGTTCGCGGACGTAAACCGCGAAATAGAAGCGGTATCCCTTCGGCGTTTCCGCGAGCCCGCTCAGCGCCGCCGCGTGAACGGTGCGGTTGATCAATTCGAGCAGCAGTTCGTTCTCAAAGCTGTAGACCACGCGAAAAATCCCCTCCCGAGTCCCCGCGGGAACAGTGGATCGCGCGCGATCTTCGGTCGTTAGCCGTTCCGCGAACAGCTCCCGCGGGATTTCGCTCGGTTCGCGGTCCCAGCCGAACATCCGCCCAATGAGCAATCGCAATCGGGTCAATGCACGCGTCGGCAGGGAGAATCGCTCGCCAGAGTCCTCGTGCTTCACGCGCCGGCGAAATTCCTGGAGCGTGACACGTTCCTGTGCGGCGGGAAGTTCCACGGCCCATACGTCGTGGAGAGCGACCCCGGCAAGGAAGGAATGGACCCTAAACGGCCGCGCGAGAAATTCCCGCGGCGAAATCCGAGGCATACCGTAAAGAGTATGCGTATGAAATCGAAATGGAAAGAATTAAGTCCCATCATTCGATCATTCCTCGCACGGGGTGTAAGGCACCGCCAGCTTGGCCGGACGTGTTCCCTGCTTCACCCGGGCACTTGACCCGTTGTGGGGAATCTCTGGTTCGATCCCAATTCAGCTAGCCTGCCAAGTCACCCGATCTTACATGTTCGCTCGTAGCCGAGTTTCGTTAACCGCGCTTAGCAGGTAACGCCTGGCTAAAGCCAGGCGCCTACAGACTCACGTAGACCCACGCGAAATTCGAGAGCTGTGATATACCTCTGACGAATCGAAGTTCCGCGTTCGCGCCAAAAAGGGAGATTCTAAATGCCTTCACACCACATCTGGCGATTTTTGTGTTGCGCTCTACTCCTTTCCTCCTGCTCAATGGTCACTCTTGGCCAGAACACCGAGAGCAAGGCTCCGCCGGTGATTGATGTTCATGTCCACGCCATAGACTTTCCCGGCGCCGTACCCATGTGTCCGAACACCTCGAAGTTTACGGCGTCCGATCCCAAAGGAAAGGAAGAGCCTTTCGGTTGGGTGAAAGAGGAATGCACCCCTGCGCTCTACCCGTCTGCGCCGGGCGAGTATATGAAGGATGTACTCGCCGAGATGGAGCGCCTCAACGTGACGGCCGTGGTTTTCGGCGAGCCAAAGAGCGTCCAGAAATGGAAAGACGCCGCGCCCGCCAGGATCATTCCGGGCACATCGTTCAGTAACGCCTTTCCTCCCGGTCAACGCGTCGCCGTCGAAGGGTTGCGAAAAGATTTCACAACCGGCGGCTTCAAAGTAATGGGCGAGATCGGACTCCAATATGAGGGTATCTCGCCCAGCGATCCTTCCGTCGATGCCTATTTCGCCCTCGCCGAGGAACTGGATGTTCCGGTAGCCATCCACATGGGGACCGGCGGCTCAGGACGCGCGAACGTGATGATGCCAAAATTCCGTGGGTCCATGGGGAATCCGCTGCTGCTTGAGGAACTTTTGGCGCGCCACCCGAAACTTCGGGTTCAAGTGATGCATGCCGGCTATCCCATGATCGATAACATGCTCACGCTGTTGCAGGCCAACTCGCACGTCTACGTCGATGTTGCGGGACTCATCTGGAGCTATCCCATCAAGGAGGTCAATCGCTATATTGAGCGACTCGTGGATGCCGGATTCGAGGACCGCGTGATGTTCGGAACCGACCAATTGATCTGGCCGAAGCTCATGGCCTATTCGATCAGCATCATTCAGAACGCCGATTACCTGACGCCCCAACAGAAACGCGACATTCTGTACAACAACGCCGCGCGATTTTTGAGGATGGATGCTGCTCAGGGCAAATGAGCGTCATCTTGAGAAATCGTAGCATGCTTGTTTGAAGGATCGGCCAGTAGCGGCACCTCTTTAGCAAGTCGGGCTTAGTAATTCGGGTTACGGGTACCTGGGGTAGCGGAACCGACTTTAGCGGCAAGCGGGTTCATCAGTGGTTGCGTGCAGAGTTTGCGCCCAGAAGTGGCGTGGTTGTCCTCACTGTCGCGTCTGTGAAACATGCTGAGGAGCAGACTGCTGGTCTGTCCGTCGTCATCCTCATCTTCGGACTTACGCTCGCGATCGAGGGCGGAGACGCTGTTGAGGAGGAGTTGCGAGATGTAGGCGAAGGCTACGGCGTCTCGGCGAGTGATGCGTTTATGAGCGAGCTGCTTGACGAGATTGCCGAGGAAGGCGTTGACGCAACGGGCGGAAGAGAGATCTCCGACGTTGTCGAGGAGTTCGTCGGCGGCAGCTTCATTCTGGAGGCGCCGCGCTTTCATTTGCTTGCGAACGTGATGGGCGCAGAGGGTGGAGTTGGGATCGGCGGTGAACATCTGGCAGCGTCCGCCTTTGCCGTTGATGTGCTGGCAGGGGGAGAGAGCCAGGGGTTGGGGAGCGATGGAGGGTGAGAGCGTGACCCCACCTCCGGTGGTTTTTGTGTAGTGATTTGATTCCATGGGAGTTACCTCGCGGAATGACGCAGTGATTTGATTTTAAAGGAGATAGCGGAGAGACCTTCTGGTTGACGGATCGACGGCGATTGAAAGGTCGGTCATTGCTGGGTCGATCTTTGCTGGGTCGGCCAATGCTGGAAAGACGCGCAGGATGAAGGTGTGTTGCTATCTTCATACGAAAGCGTAGCATGAATTGTACTGAATGTCAAATGATAACTTATCTGCTATTCGAATGATCTGTGGAAAAGCGCTGACGTGAAAGCAAAACCCGAGATTCCGCGGAGCCGAGGTTGTGTTCGTTCAGCCTGAAATGGAATGAGGGCGCTTTCCGTTAGCGAGTAATCCGCCCCTTGGGGCAAGGTCATTGTAGCTCCACCACGTCCATCCGCGGGTCGCCGAGTTCAAGCATGGTGTTGCCCGTCGCATCCAGGATCGACTTTGACTTCCATGGGCCCTGTGAGAGCAACGCTTCGACGAGCATCATGTAACGCATAAAGAGGTTCTCTATTTGTTGCGAATAGTGAGAGAGCTTCCGTCGCCCCTAAATGTCCGGAAGCTCTCTCTGCATGTACGTCGAATGACACGCGTTGAAATCGACACAGATCGCTAAGTATTCGCAGACGAGTTTCAGCGAGTTACAAAGCTATTACTGGCTCATCTCAGCGGCGGCGGCGTCGCCGAACTTCTTTTGGATCTCCTTTTGGGTCTCGGGATCGAAGTCGGTCAAGTCAAACATCCGGCGGACTTCGACCGTCAGGTTATCCTCTCCGGGGATGCGCGAGGCCCATTCGAGCGCCTCTTCGCGCGACTTCACCTGGATGATCCAGTAGCCGCCGACCACTTCCTTCGCTTCGGTAAACGGGCCGTCGGTAACTTTCGACTTTCCGCCTTTGAAGGTAACGCGCGCGCTCATCGTGGCGGGCGGGGTTAGACCGTCAAGCGCGAGCAGCACGCCGGCTTTCCCTAGTTCCTCGTTGTACTTGCCCATTTTCTCCATGTTTTTGAGGTCGGGTACCCAGCCGGGTTTTGCGTTTACGTAGTCTTTCTCAAACGTGATCATCATGAAACGCATGGTGTTCTCCTTGAACTTTGAGCGGTTGGCGTATCAGGGCCACTGCTTTTATATAGGAGCTTGGACTGCGCTGGGCACCGAATGTTACGGAGCGCTGGGCGCAGGGTCTGCCTCCACTTACGCGTCGAACGGGCCGGGCGGGAATCGACAAACAGCTTAATGTTTTTTCGTATGGCCGAGGACGCTGGAAACAGGGTATTTAGCTCTAGCAGGCTGCGGAAAAAGTCGGATTTGTCATCCCGAACCCGCGTCGTTTGCGGGTGAGGGATCTGCTGTTCGCAAGAAAACCAAGGAAAAAGCAGATTCCTCACCCCGTTCAAAA
>Ga0185299_10003880_pt1 | contig 18865 bp, 26 predicted proteins | sample PaiPotPPA55metaG_FD_128002 | JGI IMG/M metagenome (GOLD analysis project Ga0185299, IMG submission 128002) | Iron sulfur acid spring bacterial and archeal communities from Banff, Canada, to study Microbial Dark Matter (Phase II) - Paint Pots PPA... ...
AGCTTCATTTTTGAATCCCTTTACGAGCGCGCTCGTTTTCGCGCACACAGCATGATCGCTGCGTAGCAAACAGGGGCCCGGCCATAAAGTTCCACGCTACCTATGTACCGCCACACAATGTCTTCGGCTTAGTGCTGTTAGAAGACCCGGCAGCTGCGACAGCGGGAGCATCTCTGTAGCGCGCGGGCTGATGGGCCAAGTTCCAATGTGGCGCCTCAGAGCACCAACGCAACCAAGTGGTCCGCGGATGTTATAGATCGCGCGGAGCTGGCGCTCCGCATATCTCTGCATGGCGGCGCTGTTTCATCTGATTTCGCCAACGCCATCCGTCCCTCCAGATTTTGAACGAACGAACAACAAAGCGAGAAGTTCAACGACGCTGCCGCTCCCAGCTTACCAGATCGAATCTTCCTATTACACACCCAGGCTAAATGCGCCCGCGACCGTCTTGCATTTTAAGATTCCGATCGCCGCGGCCCGGCTTGTTGTTTGCTAAAATTGCTCAGGTTTGCACGCGCCAAAAGCTTGGCTACCGGCCTGAGACACAAATTTTGCGAATATCTCGCCCGTTTAGATCGTTCGCAACGACTGACAATCCGATCTGCCGAATCCTTCACCTTGGTGGCGATCGTACCGATGGCGTCCTTGCCCCGGGCCGTCTACCCGCATAAGATAAGGAGTACGTGGCGCGGGTGCCGCTCGCCGAAAGCATCGCCGATTCGCGGCTATACAGTCGGATCGAGTTTATGGTAGGGACCGGCGCCGGTACGCAGGCAGCGCCCGCCGATTGGGTAGCTCTTGAGGCGCAAATTCTTTTATTGTTGGTTTGTCATCAGAGGCGACGTCATATTCCATCCAGCCGACTGCGAATGCTCGATTAATTGAATGGCTGTAGGTTCCGGCAGGTTTTCCTCCTTCATCAACGACAGCATCCGGTGTGACCGGCGTGAGGCCCTCTTTATGCAGCGTTCGCGACAGAGTGACGCATCGTGGCCGATGATTCAAATGGCTGCGCGCGCTGATCCGCGAGTGGTCGCCGGGCTGGAATTTTACCGCGCCGCGGACGCGGGTGACCCTGGGGTGACCACGAGTTGGCATAGCTGGGTCACGACGCGGCAGGTATCGGGTAAAGTAGCTGACGTCAGGCGGACTTCGCGCCGATTTTTCGTCGATTTCAGTCAGGCCTTTGGTGGGGTATGCCCAATACGCAACGATTCCTCCGCGTTGCTCTTGAGAATGCCTTGGATCTTGCCGGCCAGGGCAGCAAGGATCCAGGGGAGCTGCACTTCAATGCGCAAAGCATCGTCCAAGACGTAAACTTGCGCTGTCGCGGTCTGTCCAAAAGCCACGACCCGCAAATTCGCCGTGTCGCCATTCCAATTGGCCTCGCTATAGGCGAGTTTATCGATGTAATTCCGGCGCAAGAGTTCTATTTGCTCGGCGATCCTCCTTTTCGCTTCTTTAGCACCGAGGCGGTGGGGCACGGTGATGACGATTGAATTCGACATGACGATCCTCCGATGGCCACCATGTAAGCATTTTCGCTCCGGTTGCCAGCTCCCATGGGGGCTGAATGCCGACTGAGCCGTTCATTCTGACTGGTCCATTGGATCGAACTGACCGGTCCATTGGATCGAAATAAGTTCGAAAATAGGAACCGCCAAGCCAGGCCGCTATCAGAGAAAGGACGACGATAAGCCACACGGCAAGCCGCAGCCGGGTATCGCCCGGCAGGCCGAAAATAAAAAAAATCCGCCGAAGCTGCGCCGAGCGGCGGTCCCGCTTTTCGGCCCGGTTGGCCGGTCTCGAATACCCATAGCACCAGCCGCACGCTTCGGTGCTTCCCGGTCTATGCCGGGCAGTTCGGCGGGCTGTCCGAGGCGCGCGCGCTGCAGGCAACGACCGTGGCGCAGGCGCTGGCGCTTGTCATCGTTCCGCTCGCGGGCTTGGCCAACGACGCTTTCATCCGCCGCCGCACCTTGCTGATGATCGCCTTTGCCGCCGAATTCGGCGTCGCGCTGGCGTGCTTCCTCCTGGCGCGCGACGGCGGGCTCGCCGGCTTCGCGACAGCGCAGCTCGCCTTCGGCGGGATACTCGCGGTGGTCACGGGCGCCGATCCGGCGATGCTGTCCGAGCAATTCCCCGGCGCGTACCGCATGAGCGGCTATTCGGTGGCGTTCAATCTCGGCCTCGGCATCGCCGGCGGCACCGCGCCGGCGATCGCCACCGCGCTCATCGCTGCCACCGGATTTACCCTCGCGCCGGCCTTCTATCTCATGCTTGCCGCGGCGGCGGCCGGCATTGCCGCCTTTCTGATGGCCGATCGCAGCCGCGAGGAGCTGCCCTGACGACCTACGCGGCTCCCGAAGCCGATGACTTCGAGCGCCAAGGCCGCCGGCCGCTTCGGTAACTCGGTCGATTTGCGGGTGTAGATCGCGCAGCGAAAGATTTTTCGTTCGGCTTCAACAGGTTTTTGAGATTTTTGGAAAGCGGGCGCAGGCAAAAACCTGTGAAGCCATCAAAGGCGTTCTCGAAGAAGGCGAAGAAATCATCGAAGACTATAAGGACAGCCCAGCGCTCGATGCCGGGTTGCTGGCTGCCGGACAAGCGGTCGAGCATTACGAAATAGCGCGGTACGGGACGCTGAAGAATTGGGCGTCCCAAATCGGGCCGAAGGATGCCTCCGCTCTGCCCGATCAAAACGCTGCAGCAATAAAAGAAGACGGATGCGCTGCTCAGCAAGTTGGCGCGAGCGTCGGTGAATCTCGAAGCAGGCCAATAATTCGCGCGAGCCGTGGAATAGAGAGAATCAGCACACGGAGGTTCGCACGCGGCCAGAAATATTTCCTGACACACCGCGAGTCGCCTCGGCCCAGGATCCTGACAATGAGGCGCCTTGGGAAATGACGTCGCCGCTGACTTCCACCCTGTAGCTGTCGCTCGCGCAGCGTAAAGTTTGCCGTGGGGTTCCAGAGCAGGAGGCCGAGCGCTGGGCCTGGACAACCGTCAACAAAGATGATGGCGGCGGCAAGAGGGCCGGCGGGTCTGGCCGCGGCAGGTCTACCGGCCATCCGGCGGCGCATAAGGGCGGCGAGAAGGGCGGTGCAGCCTCGGCGTCCCGCTCAAAAGCGAGTCGTTCGGCGTCTGCGAAGAAGGCAGCGGCCACACGCAAGCGGAACGCCGAGCAGCACCCCTGATCAGCCTGATCAGGGCGCTACGTTTACCCGCCGGTGAGGCTCGCGTTGACTAATTTATGTGCCGCTTTCGGCCCGCGCCAACCCGTTACCTTCGCCCGCTTGTCGGTAAAGAAAGTCGCGCTGAGAAAGAATTGCTCTATCTCGCCCTTCAGGCGCGCGGGTAGGTCGGCAGTTTTTTCCAGTTTCGATCGTGCCAGCGCTCGGGAAACCGTAAAGGCGCGCAGTTTTGGCTCGTACTCGAGTTTGATATTAGAGCCGCGTGGCGTCTCTACGATCATGCGCAATTGTCGATTGTCGCCGTAGGGTTCGAGGTCGACGATTTTGCATTGCTTAATCCTGCCGGTGGAACAGGCGCATCGCCAAAGGAAACACGAACCAAAGCAATGAAAAGACGCCGAACAAAGCGGTGGCGACTACGAGGCTGGTCTTCGGGTCGCCGATCACGAGAAGGCCGAGCAGGTAAACTTCAAGCGTGAGGCCAAGCATCAAAGGCACCATAGCCGCAGCGATCAACCATGAGGCGAGCCATACGAATAACTTGGATATTGTCGTTTGCTCTGCCAATCGATGGTAGGCGGCGGGGGTCATAATAAGCGCGATGGCAATCGTTACGAGCATTGTGGCGGTGAAGTGGATGAGCTGGTCGTCCTCGGCAAGCTCTTTAAAGCGCTCGTTGAAACCGCAATCAACTGAAATCCGAAAAGAGCCTGAATACCGGGAAGCACCATGCGTGCCTCCTCGATGGCCTCGCGGCCAGTTTTATCCGCCTGCTCGTCCAGCTTCCCAGGCCGATGGCGAGAAAATCAATGGTCGATGTTTCGCTCTTTCAGGGAGCAGCGTTCAGTAAATGCGCGAATGACAAAAGCGATGCATACGAACAACGCTTACAGCGAAGATCAGCCGAGACGAAGTGCACCGGCTGGCATTCACACGAATGCCCAGGCAGTCAGAATCGTTCGCGTATCGGCGACCTCGATTGCTGACTGAAGCGTTGCGCGAATAGAGCGAGCAAAGAATCATGCCCCTATCGGAAGAGCTGCAGACCGCGTCTTCGGCTATGCCATCCACGTAAACGCTTCGACTCTGTGGCCTGTTCTCGGTTAAGCGTAAAAATGGACCTTCTCTCCCTCCGTGATCGCTGGCCTCATAGCGACCGGACAGGTAACGAGCGAGAGCTTCAGGTAGCCTTTCAAAATGAACGTGAGGCCATTGAGTTTCTCCAATCTGTGTCTTGCTGCCTCGTGATAAACGGAGTTCGACTGCGCACTTCGTTGCGACACCGCCTCGATCCCGCATGCGGCGAGACTCCAGCCAGGTCAATCGGCCATTTTCAGTGTCCTGTTGCCGCCTTTTGAGCCGCGGGCCCGACTCGCCATACGCGGTTGCCGACATCATCGGCAACCAGGGGGGCTCCGGCACGATCGATGGCGACCCCTACCGGACGGCCAAGCGCTTCGCCGTCCACACTTACAAAGCCGGTGAGAACATCGACCGGCAGCCCCGAGGGACGTCCATCCGAGAACGCTACAAAGATCACTTTATATCCACTACGAGGTATGCGGTTCCATGACCCGTGTTGGCCGATGAAGGCGCCATGTCTGTATCGCTCCGGCAAAAAAGCGCCTGTAAAGAACGCGAGTCCAAGCGAAGCTGTATGGTTGCCGAGGGCGTACTCGGGTTTGATCGCTTTGGCCACCAAGTCTGGCCTCTGCGGGGTGACCGAGGATCCACGTGCTGAACCCGCCCTCCTTTACCGAAGTGAGGTAGTCGGGCACGAGATCGCTGCCGAGTTCGTCGCGCTCATTGACAACCGTCCAAAGCACGCCGGTATCGGGTTCCCACGCCATTCCGTTCGGATTGCGCAAGCCTGACGCGAATACCCGCGTTTGGCCGGTCGCCGGATCGACCTCGAAAATTGCAGCGCGACGCTCCTCTTTGTCCAAACCGTTTTCGGCGGCGTTGCTGTTCGAACCCACTGTCACGTAAAGACGCGACCCGTCACGGTTCGCGATGAGGTTCTTGGTCCAATGATGATTGATCAGGCCGGCCGGCAGATCGGCGACTTTGGCGCCAAGGCCCAATATTTGCGTTTCGCCATCCATATAGGTGAAGCGCATGATCGCATCTGTGTTGGCGACATAAAGGTCGTGGCCGACGAGCGCCATCCCGAACGGTGAATTCAACCCTTGAAGAAAAATCGTTCGCATCTCCGCGACACCGTCGCCGTCGGCGCCGCGCAACAAGGTGATACGGTTGGCGCTCTGAACGCCAGCACCTGCCCGGTCCTGCTCTATTCGAGAAATCCAGCCCTTGACGCCGCGTTCGTCCTCCGGCCGCGGCGGAGCATTGGTTTCGGCGACGAGAACGTCACCGTTTGGAAGGACGTAAAGCCAACGCGGATGGTCCAGGCCGACCGCGAAGGCTTGGACCGAAAGGCCGGCCGAGGGCACGGGGCTCGCGCCTTGCGGCCAACCCTTCGCTGGGGCGGTATGGATGGTGGGGATGATCGTTTCAATCGGCTCGGGCAGCGTGGGATTAGGGCCAAACGCTGCCTCCTCCGGCAATTTGGCGCTGTCTCCGCAGGCGGCCAGAAACAATGCCATCGATCCCGCGATGATACCTTTGGCTGCCACATTCATAGGAGTCTCGCCCATCGTTCGCTGGTTTCGACAGCCGGACCGTGGCAGGTCCCGGGTCCCGGGATCTGCCCGATTGTCAAGCCGCGGCGTTGCGTAGATTGCGGACGCGATCGTGATTTGCCTTGACGCCTTGGTATTGCCGATCGACGAGCGTTCTTACATCGGCCGGCAAGTTTTTCTGGAGCACTGCTTCATAAGCAGCCTTGGCGGCATCTTCGCCACGCTCGCACTCGGCCAGCACCGCGTGTTCGTTCATGCCGGAGATGGTGGACTTTATGTTGGTCCAGGCGCGATGCATCGAGCCGCTTATGGAGCCGCCCTGTGCGGGCTCACCGCCTAGACTGCGAACCTTGGCATCCAGTTCTGCCGCGCCCTCGGCGCAACGCCGCGCCGCTGCCTCGAATAGCGCCTTGAGATTAGGGCTCTGAACCCCTTCGGCACATGTGCGAAAGCCTTGTTCTCCATCGCGGCTTATTTCAAGTAGATTGTTCAACGTCGCGATCACGTCATGATTGTCCATGGTTAATTCCTCTATTTGAGCCACCCCTTCCGCGCTTTGCGGCAGGGGATTCCTTCCGGCGGAGCTGTATTTCCTCCCGACAGGCTTAAATGACGAAACGGCTTTAAAAGTTCCCGGCGGCCAGATACTCGTCGCGGATCGGCTCGACGCCATTCTGTACATAGGTTCGGTGGCCTTGCACGGACGCGCCTCGCAAGGAGGCGAACGTGAATTGGACCAAGCCGGACCTCGTCGCCGAGATCGAGTGCCGGCTTGGTTCGGCTGGCCGCCTTCAAAGGGCTGCGCGAGGATAAGCCGGCGGCCGAGGTTGAAGCTGAAAAGCCGACGCCTCCGGAGGCGACGCCGGTTCCAAAGCCCGCCAGCAGACTCAAGGCGGCCTTACGAGCGTCGAATCCGCTCGATAAAGGGGGCAAGCCCGTCGTCATGGGTGTACTGATCTCAAATCCTGACAAGGCGCTTTGGCCGGATGCTCGCGACGGTGAGCCGGTGACGAAGCTCGATCTCGCTCGTTACCTCGAGGCCAGGACCCTGGCCCCAACGTCGCGTTCTCGTCGAAGCCGCCAAGAAAATGCGAGAGCGGCTCGACGAACTCGGCCTCGTCTGCTTCTGCAAGACAACGGGTCACACCGCTTGCCGTCTCCAAGAAAAGCAAGCTGACCTCGCCGGAGGCAAAGCTTTGCCGATTGGAACCAAGGTCTGGCCGCGACGTTTCCGAGCCGACCCCAATGTGGTGTCGCAACAGCAAAGGAGATCAGTTATGTTAAAGACGCTCGCTCTGTCCACCTCGGTCCTCGCTTTCGCTAGCGGTCTCGCGTTCGCAGAGACCACGATGACCAGAGAGCCATCGACCGGACGCTCAGTCGTGCCCAATCCTTCGTCTTCGCTTTCGACGGACCATTGGCTTGCCTCCGACGTCTATAAGGCGAGTGTTTATGACCCTTCCGAACATAAGATCGGCGATGTCACCGATCTTATGATGGATAGCAACGGCAACGTCACGGCCGCGATCATCGGCGTCGGCGGGTTCCTTGGCGTTGCCCAGAAAGACGTCGTGATTCCGTTCAAGGAGCTGAAAGTCTCGACGCGCGACGGCAAGGATTGGCTGGTTCTCAATCGCACCAAAGACGAATTAAAGATGGCTCCCGCCTACAATAATACGGGATCTCCGAACGAGTATTGGGGTAAAGGAGGCGATATTCGCTGATGCCCGCCCTGGATGATCGGTCACATCCAGGGCCGTCCCTGTTCGATCATCAGGGCGCCGGACGGCTGCGGGCGAACAATTCTTTCAGCGCCATGCCATGCCAGGCACGTCGAACCTCCTCGAGCTCGTCACGGTCTTCGGCGACCGCAAGCCCTATCTCGAAATTGACCGAGTGGAGGGTTTGGCCGCTGTCGCGCAGATCGCTGCGCTTGAGCTCCATCCCTGGAATTGCCAGCCGAAGCAACCGGAAGTGCCAGGCCGCCTTATCTTCGATCTCGGTCCTGGGCCAGAAGTCGCGTTTTCGAGTGGAAGCGGCCCGCGAAATGCGGGACCGGCTGGACGCCCTTGGCCTTGTGAGTTTCTGTAAAACGATCGGCGCCAAAGGCCTTCATGTCGTCTCGCCGCTCGCCGATTCTAAGAAGCAGAAATTGATTTGGCCGGGCGCGAAGGAATTCGCCCCCGAGGTATGTAAGCGCATGGCTCGCGACAACCTGGAACGCAATATTGTCAACATGGCCAAGAAGTTACGCACTGGCCGTATCTTTCTGGATTATCTCCGCAATGATCGGATGTCGACGGCGGTTGCCCCCTGTTGCAGCGGGCCAGGCCCGGCGCCACGGTTTCGATGCCGCTCACTTGGGCTCAGGTGAAAGCCGATCTCGATCCAAAGCGCTTCACAATCCGCACCGTCCCCCAGCTGCTCCGCAAAACGAAAGCCTGGGCAAATTACTGCGACGGAGAGCAATCGCTCGCGGTCGCCATCAAACGGCTCGATCGGACATGACTTGCGCCTTTATCAATTTCCACCGGGAAAGAGAGCATCAACATGAGCGCGTTGCTGCCATCCTGGCTGATGAAGTAGTCCCATGTACGAGGCCCAACCGATTGGCAACACTCCGACCAAGCGCGCCGGCAACGACCGCGCCAAGCTCCATGCAGCAACGAAAGCACGATGATGCAGACTGCCAAGTTGACAAAGACCCGGCCTATTACAAAAAAAGCTGGCACACCCGGCAACACCTTCGAGCTGCCGCTGGATACTGCACCGATGGAAGCGCGCACTGCGGAGGCTCTGCCGGACGACGGAGCATGGAAGTTTGAACCCAAATGGGACGGGTTTCGCTGCCTGGCCTTTAAGGCCGGGGCTGCCGTGGAGCTAAGGGCCAAGTCCGGCAAGCCGCTCGGTCGCTATTTTCCGGAAGTCGTGGCTCTCCTCCGCAATCTAAGATTCGATCGCTTCGTGGTGGATGGCGAGCTCGTCATCGAAATCGATGGCCGGCTTTCATTTGATTCGCTCCAGATGCGGCTGCATCCTGCGGAAAGCCGAATTCGGAAGCTTTCGGTCGAGACGCCGGCCCGCCTTGTTCTTTTTGACATGTTGGCGGCGCCGGATGGAAAGCGCTTAATGGAGGTCTCCTTGAAACGCCGAAGGTCCGCGCTCGATGCCTTCGGAAAAAAAGCGGCCGTTCAGGGTCAACTGATCATTTCGCCATACACACGCGATCGCGAGCAAGCGAAACGCTGGCTTATGGATTTCGGTCGCGGGGCGACGGACGGCGTTGTCGCCAAGCGTCTGGACGGACCATATGAGCCAGGCAAGCGCGCCATGATCAAGGTCAAGCGTTTGCGGACGGCGGATTGTGTGGTCGGCGGCTTCCGATATGAGAGCAAGAGCCGCGAGGTCGGATCTCTACTGCTTGGTCTTTACGACGAACAGGGCAAGCTCGATCATGTCGGCTTCACATCCACCATCACAGACGATGAGAGACCAGCATTGACGCGTAGCCTTGAAACACTCCGGGAACCGCCTGGCTTTTCTGGAAAAGCGCCTGGTGGCCCAAGCCGATGGAGCACCGAGCGAAGCGGAGAGTGGGAGCCGCTCCGGCCGGAGCTTGTCGTCGAAGTGCGTTTTGACCATGTGACCGGAGATCGCTTCCGGCATGGAACGAAACTTCTGCGCTGGCGCCTGGACAAGGCGCCGCGCCAATGCACCTTCGAGCAATTGGAGCTACCGATCGCGGACGTGGCAGGTCTCGACGCGTAACGTGGTCCAGCTCTGGTATTAGGGGGTATATGAAATCTGCGACCAACATATCTGGATGGTTCAGTCCAGGGCTAGGATCGTGCCGGCTTAGCAATCGCCCTGGGGCGGTATGATTCGATTGGCTTCAGGGCGCGACGGGAATGGCTAAACTGTTCGGGCAAATAAAGTGTCGGCCAAACCCATCGCATCTGTAATTTATCATGGCCGTCGACTGTAGCGTGACAAACATTCGCCACAAGTGTGACAATTGCGCCGCAATTCTCCGAAGTCTGCGCGACAATTCGACGAGCTGACGCTGGCCGATCGATACCCAAGTCAGCCGGGGGATTTCATCTCTCAGGAGTAATCAAATCGACGGGCCTCTGCCGCGGGCAGCGAATTAGTGCGGCGAATAAGGCACACTCTCGGGATATCCGAAAAATAGGAAGAAACCTTTTTATGTATGCCGATTAAGCACCGGGTTAAGCGAAATATTACGCGAGCTAGGCTATCGGGTAATGGAAGCGGCGACAGGCACCGCCGCATTGGACATATTAGACGGGAAACACGCCAGCGATCTCCTCTTCAGCGACGTGGTGATGCCGGTGGGGTCAACGGACGTCAGCTAGCGGACGAAGCGCTCCGCAGGCGACCAGGGCTGAAGGTGTTGTTTATGACCGGCTATACTCGCCTCGATAACCACCACCGCCAGCGGCTCGTACAGTTTATTCGCCAAGATCTAAAGGCCGACGTCATGAATAAGCGGTGGGGGCTTACGGGGTTGACGTGCAGGCAAATGACGCAAACTCTAAGGTTGTTGGCAACGTATGAGGCCATTTGGGATTTTGAGCCCGATCGGACCGAAACGTTTCACGTGAACATTTTGGTCCGATCGGATTTTTCTAGTACTCGTCCCGGATCCTTCCGCCCAGCGCAGCTGCCGCGCTGGCGATGAACGCTCCAATCAACATTGAGAGCGCGACGACCATCGCTAAACGCGCGATCTGCTTTCTCGCCGCATCAGCCGTATGCCGCAATTTCTGTTGGGTATCGTTGAGCTGGTTGGCAACCACATCCACACGTTGCTGGGCTTCTGCTGGGGCAAAAGCCGTTCGCGCGGCGACCAGTTGAGCCAGATATGTCGTATCCGCCGGCGCCAGCGCCACGCCCACCTTGGATGCTCCGCGCCAGTATGCGGGCCGCCTCGGTACGGGACTGTCCCGCATTGCTCTCGTCGCCAGGGTTCGTGGGACGGAATAAAGTATCTCTAAAATAAGCCAACGCGTTGCCTGTGTCCTGCCCATTGTTGAGAGCCGCCTGGGCGGCCTGAGAAAGCCCGACAGCCGTCGCCTCCGTGGCGCCTCGGGCGACGCCGCTCACGGTCGATGCGGTAGCTGACGCAAACAGCAACGCCCCGGCTACGCTCGCCAGAGACCACGCCAGGAATCCATGAGCCGTATCACGAAAAAATATTTCATGTGCATGTAACCGGACCCATTTGGTCCGCAGCCGTCCGGCCAAAAAGCCTCCGAGACCCGACGAGATCCACTGCACAACCACCAGCCACACCAGCGCAGAAACGCCGACAGTCGCAGCAGACGCGCCCGCACCATACCATGGCGAGACAATGGAGATCCCAACGCCCGTGCCGACAACAAGAAGAATCACGGTCACCGCGGTTGCTGCCAACGCTCCAGCAATGATCGCAGCCCAAGACACGGCGCTTCTCGAAGATTCTTCCGTAGTAGACACGTTGCTGAATATGCCAGTTTGAGGTCTTGGTGCGACTTGGTCGCGGCCCGGTATGTCAAATGTCGAAGCCATTTTGTTTCCCTAGTATCTAAAGCGCAACATGATCATTAGCGAGAGCGGCGCTTCCGCTGAAAGGCGATATTGCTCGCCGTTAACCGCATACTCCCCCTAATGTTCCATTCCCGCGGCGCCACGGTACAAACCCCCGGCTTTGCCTGCCCCAAAGGAAACCTTCATTCCGACGGTGCGCCCGTCAAGGGTTGGCCGGCGGTGTTGCCGCTCGTGCAGAAGGAACGTCTCAACGACTTTGAGACAGCCGGCGTTCGAATTCAAGATTGGATTTTCAGCCTTTGGGTTGGCGAGTTGATCCAGGCGTTCTGGCGGCTTTCTGACGAGAAAGGCCGCGTCATGGCGGGCTGCGTAGGCCTCGTCGGACGTTGCCTCATCCTCGGTGGGCTCGATCAAGCTCGGGCCATCGGCCCGGCCACACGCGCGTTACTCGGCGCCCGCAGTAGGAACTCGACCACGGTATGTCATCATCGATATTTTTAGCCGCAGGATCGTCGCCTGGTCATTGCCGACGTTGAAAGCGCCGCGCTGTTGGCACTTACGACAGATCGTGGGAGTATTCCCCAAGCGCGCGGCCACGCGCTCAATCGCAGCCCGCACGTTCTTCTTAACCTTCGCCTGCGTATCGAAGTTCTCGAATTCCTGCAGCGCCAGCGCCGCGAGCACAGTGCCTGCCCAGATGCGGAAGTCTTTGGCAGTGACATCGCGGCGGGAGATCTCGCGCAGGTAGGCGTTGACGTCGGCCGAGGTCACGTCCTTGCGCTCGCCACTCTCGTCGAGATATTGGAACAGCTCCTGGCCCGGCAGATCTTGGCAGGCCTTGACGATCTTGGCGACGCGACGGTCCTTGATCTGGAGCCGCCACGTCTTGCCGCTCTTGCCCTTGAACTGGAAGCGCAGCTCAGCTCCGTCGACCTTGACGTGCGGGTTGCGCAGAGTTGTGAGACCGTAGCTTTTGTTCTGCTTGGCATAATCGTCGTTGCCGACTCGGATCAGTGTGGTTTCGAGTAGTTGCACGACAGTGGCGAGCACCTTTTCCCGCGGTAGGCCGCGGAGCGCCATATGCTCGGCGATCCTAGCGCGGATTGCCGGCAGCGACCGCGCGAATTCCATCATGTGCTCGTATTTTGTGCTCTCGCGGACCGCGCGGAATTGCGGATGGTAGCGATATTGTTTGCGCCCCTTGGCGTCGCGGCCGGTCGCCTGGATGTGACCGTCCGCGCGCGGGCAAATCCAGACGTCAGAATAGGCCGGAGGGATTGCAAGCTTGCGGATGCGCTTGAGCGTGGCCTCGTCGCGCATCGTCTCGCCGTTCGGTCTCACGAATGTGAAGCCCTTTCCGGCCCTTTGGCGCCGAATGCCGGGTTGCTCATCGGAGACAAAGCTCAACCCGGCGGACTCGGTGGCGTCGCGCGGATCGACGATTGATTGGGCTTCTGGATCGGGGTCAAGCAAGATCGGACACCTGGGCTTGGGAACTCGTCGTCAGAACCAGCACAAAGCCCGGACCGTTCCTTCAGTTGCTAGAGTAGAGGGAACAACGCTACTGTGGGGCCTTCTATAGCTGGTGATCGCTCGGCACCCGAGGCAGGTATATCAACGGCGCGGCATGTTCCCAGTTGGGCACCGCCGGCTTGAGCGCTGGTGCAGCCGACGCGCAGGTCTTTAATGGGGCGCCAAGCACTCGCTATGCCTAAAAATGGGCATCCAAGGACCCAAACCGAAATCAATCCGCCAAGATCACGCCAATACTCAGAAATCGATCTGGTAGCCTGGCCGCAGGGGCAGTTCGCATTGCGCAGCGTTCTTCTAGGCAGATTGTCGTCAGGCCGACCTTATTTGGGCCGGGGCAAGATGAAATAGGCTCGGGTAAAGTTCGTCCTTCTTCCGCTCCTTGATCCACTTTTTCGGATCTTGGAATAATGGCGCGACCCATCGTGTTAACGTCGCGCAAAAACTAATGCGGGGGAGTCGGTGCGTCGAGGGTCTGCTTCTCTTCGGTCAGTTCGATCGAAAAACGACAAGCATATGGCCGAAGTGGTGTAGCCACTTCAGCCATATTTTTTTAACGCCAAAAAAGAACCAGAAGCAGTACAATCGGCAGAGGTACACCCAACAACCAAAGCAGAGCTCCGCGTCCCATCGTCTTTCTCCTTTACGCCTTGTGTGTTGTTAGAACGGGCAAAATCGAGGCTGGTTCCACTGGTGTTTAGATCGATGCCTTTGCCGCTCGCGAAATCCTGCGCGACCCATAGCGAAACGGACCGGCAAGAAGATCGCCATTGCAGGCTCATCTAACCCGATATCAACATCGAATGCGCCTGGACGCGCTCGCGAGAAGCGGTTACGGCCGCCGTTAAGTCCAGCTTTTCACCAAAATAACCTGAATAAGTACAGTAAAAATGAGATGGTGGGGGCAGGTCTTGGCCCAATCGGGGCCTAAACACTGTGCTAACTCCATAGCAATAGCCCGTCTGGCTCGATAATCACGTCCAGGCATTGATCGCATAACATTTAAACCCTATTTAATATTTTAAAGATCGCCGTCAATTCGGATTGAGGACGCTGCGATGTCATAGCGCTTGTCCGCTTTGAGGCAGGCGTCGAAGCCGTGGCGGGAGATTTGGTGGGCCGTGATGCCAAGCATGGGAGCAACATTGCCTTGGATGGCCCGGTGCGTGATGAGGAGATTCTTGAAGCCTTTAATTAAATCATTGTAATCAGCGCGCTCGGGATGGCCCCGCTCCGATTCCAGCGGATACATGAGGGTGAGATAATCGACCACACAACAATGGATGGGCATAGTCGATTCCAGAGCAACGAGACTGTCCTGGAGGTCGGAGAGACGAAATTTAGATTTGTTCGGTTGGTCGATATACAGGGTGCCGAGTTTGGGATTGTTGCGCAAGTCGTGATCAGCCACGTGAAGGAGAAAATCTTTTTCTCTCGCGTTGAGAGTGCCACTTTTATAGGCATCATAAGTAATGAATGGTGTATGCGGATATTCGATTTTGTTGTTCGCATGCGTTAGGGCGAACAAACCGCGGCAGGCGTCGTGGCTCATTTCCGCCGAATAAAAGGCGACGTTGCGGCCGTACCGATAGAGTTGGCGGTAGGCCATGTGCCGGAGGAGGGTGGATTTGCCGTGGGAGGTAAAGCCGCCAAAGACGACCAAATCGCCGTCCTTGAACCGAATATCGGCGAATTTCGTCACCCCTAGATCGAAGTAAACGGCGTCCGCCGAGTCGTGTCGTTCTTCAATTCGCCGGTATATCTCCGGTAAAGAATGGCCGGACCCGACATTCTCAGACCCCATTAACAGCGAGGACGTGGACGTTTCCGAGCGCTGCACCCGCGCCTTGAGCTGATGCAATTCGAGGAGCATCGTATCAATTGGCGGGATAATCCCCGCAAGACCACTTTCTTTCGGCTGGGCGAGCGCGGCTTCGGCTCGCCGAAAAGTTAGAAAAGCTTGCTGCAGCGAATAGTCCAGCTCTTCCCGTTCCAGGGCCGCGAAAAATCCCGCCTCCTCCGTATGAATGGGATAGTAGGGTCGGTTAGCAGATTGGACAGATACTCCGCCAGTTTGATGTGCCCGCCTGCACTGAGACGCTCGAGAAGTTCGTTCGGATTGAGGAATTCTTGGTAGAGATTATGGAAGCTAGCAATTAAACCAAAAAGCTCATCAAACAGGAGATTGCGTCCTTTGAACACCGCTTGAAACTGCGTCTGATACACGCCCAATTTTTTGGGCGACGGGGCGAGTAACAGTGTCTTGAGAATGAAAAGCATTTCACCAACCCGGTGCATGTTCAGCAGGACAAACGACCGTTGACCGCCGACGAATTGCTGAAGCACCATCCCTTCAATCGCGGTTCGTAATCCAGCGAAAGTGGGCCTCGGGGTCCTCTAAAAAATTCGCGAAGGAGCTGCCGTGAGTTTCTTGGAAAGTCGCGGACTGAACGCTCCAGCGGGACCAGACCCAAGTTACCTTCTTTTGCCGCTGAGCATCTTGAGCATTCTCTGGTCCTGACGGATCAATAGGGCTGCGCACGGTCACGCGGCGGGTTACTATCAATTCAACATTTTGCGGCGAATCGCTGCGGCAGTCGCCGTATTGGGAAACGTATCCAACCATGTGAGAAGTTGTGGCAATGACCCCTCGAATTTTTCGATAAGGGCTTGCACGAACGATTGCAACTCGTGCTCTGGAGCAGGCTCTGCCGAAACCGATAACGTGGTCGCTGTCTCCTTTTCTGCGGTGGCCCGTTTTTTCGACGCCTCTTGTTGCTCACGGATGTATTTGTCCGCTTTCTTTTGCGTCTCTGTCTTGGGCCGCTTTTCACCGGCCGCCTTTACAAGGGCTGGCTGTTTTTCCTTCGGCGCCTGTGCAATTTTCGCCGCCGGTTTAACCGTCAGTTGGCCCATCTCCACCGCTGCAATCGTCTCGGGTGCGCCCTTGGTCTGTACGACCTTGGCCCGCTTGACGGTCTCGACAGACACGTCTAATTTTTTAGCCGCATCCGCTTGTGAGACTAATGGGTCCCGGGACCTATTAGTCTCGGCCTGGATTCCCCCGCCGCCTTTAATCATCGTCGCCAATTTGACAGCGATCATACCGCGTTGGGACTCCGTCAAATGACGCCGCTTCAAATTAGCCGAAATGACGAAATCAACGGGAGAACAAAGCGGTTCAGGGAGTTCGACGAATTCCGACCCTTCCTAAAAAAAAGCCCCGCATTTTGCCCGACGCGAGCGCTCGTCTAATTCGTTCCTCCATTTTCTCAATGACGAACTCATCCTCGGACACGAAAATTGGTCGCTCCCCATGCCGCGCGTCGCCGCACAGGGAATACCACTCCCCCAATGCCATAATCGCGTTGGCAAGGTTCACATAATCCGGCGGAGGCTCGTTAATGGCTTCGATTTCGGAGTCGTTCATGGCTCGGATCGGCGGGGTTTGGACGTGTGGATAAGCACATCTCGGGTATGGAGAATTGCTTGGGTCACTGCTACATCAGCATTGCTTGATCGGTCCACAATACAAAGGTGAATCAGGCCATTTGAAATTAGGCTGGAAATCCTCCCGCCCCAGCCAGGCAGTCGGGTCTCCGCGGTGATATTTCCCGGTGTGTGAGAACCCGCGACATTTCCGCGGGTTAGGTTGGCACGCCCCAGTCTCTGGGCGCCATTTTTGGCATTTCGGTCCGTGCGGGGCGGGTTTCGGGCGCCGGTCTATGGGCGCCATTTTTCACCGTTTAGCCGTGGCTGAGGCGTTCGATTGCAGATAGAGACCGGTTCGCAGGGCACCGTTCGGGGATCAGGCGGACGCCGGCACGAAGTCCATTGCCTCGGCAAACTCTTTGGCCGGCATGCAATGGGTATCTTGGGCTGCTCGGCTCCTGCTCGGCCCACGAATAGGGCAGGGCCTTGGCAGGGCCGGTGACCGTCAGGTCCGCAGGCGTGGTGCCATCGCCGATCGCCGCAATGATGCGGGGCGACAGGAAGGCGAGGGGAGCCAGCAGGCGGATGTGCCGTTCGCCCTGAGCCTCACGCTCGGCGATCTCGGCGAAGGAGGCAATGCCGCCGAGCCGGATGTCGTCGATCGATCTCCGGGCCTTGGCGATTGCGGTGAGCAGAACGTCCCGGCTTTCGGGCCTCATTGCCGGTTTTGCGCTGGGCGCATGAACGATGCCCTTCACGGCCGCGAAGCTTGGCGCGGTCCATGCGAGCGTGATCGTGGTCGTCAGCGGCCGGCGGAGAGCCGGGTCTTGGAGACTGGGGTCGCCGGAAGGTCATCGGAGCCGTCCACGTTCTGGAGCAGGCGAGCCGCATCTGATCGTCGGCAGCACGGGGCTGAAGCTTCGTGGAGCGGGCGAATGGCTATTCGAAAAACACGGGACTTCGAAACGACGATCCTGGCGCAAGCTTCATATCGGCATCGCCGCGGTGAAATCAATTGCCTTGCCCCTGCGCGTCCCCGCCACGTTCCAAATCCCGCAGCCACCATAGTAGCCAACGCCCGTGTTAACCGTGCCTGAAAATGCTTCAGCCTTGCCGGAGCTATCGCCACCCTTCAGACTCCAGATGAATTCGGCGTTGTCAGTCGAAGTGCCAGCTCGTTCGAGCTAAGGAGACAATTCTTGCCCATTGCTCACACTTATCTTATCCGGCGTGGCCGCGCGCCCGCCACCCAGCTCGGCTAAATGTGTCTTTTGGCAATATGCACGTGCATTTCTTTGCTTCGATCCGCTGCTTTGTGCTTGAAAATGTCCAAATTCTTCCCAATTCGTTGAACGTGCGACCTGCGCCGCTACGACTTTGCGCGCGGACCAAAGGCCAATCGCAAGCAAACGTTGACAGCCGCCGATGCCGGACCTTCCTCGATTGATCGCCTTCGACGCCGACGATCTCGCGGTGATCGCAGCGAATCTTCAAGACGCCTTGGTGCGGGTCGGCGAAATGGCCTTTTTGCCCCATTCGAAACAATTCGCGATGGTCGCGGCGAGGTTCGATTGGGTGCGGGCCGCCGCGAAAAAAAGGGGACGCCCTTGCTGCGAGCGCTGCCGGACGGGCTTGCATTTCGGGCGTGTTCTCAAGGTCTCCTGCCTGGGCTTTCATTGTCGAGACGAGGCGCTCGTTCTCAATCTCCTGGATATCGGCTTCACGCAAACCGAGCCGCCCGCGGGCGTTGTGGAGTTTATCTTCTCCGCCGGCCGGGCGCTGCGGCTTGAGGTCGAATGCCTCGAAGCGGAAATCCGCGATCTTGGGTTTCGCTGGCAAGCGAGGTCGGCGCCACATCATCCCTTTGACGGCGGCCCGGACAAAGCCTGATCGCCTTCGCTCGGGATCGCTCGCCAAACCTTGCGGCAAGCCAGGGTATCGCCAAACCGAGGGAAACCCGCTTGCTCCGGGCCGCAACGCATGCGATAAAGAGGAAGTCATTCGTTTCGAAAATCACGGACACTTAAAATGATCCTCCGGAAGTTTGGTGCCGCCGCCGGTGTGTGCTTGGGCATGATGGTGTTGCCGGTTCCCTCGCAGGCGCGGCCGGTGGGGACCGTCGATGGAATGCCTTTTTTTGGTCTCCCCTATCCCTACGGATATGTCTATCATCGGCCAAATATCGAGTGTTACGCCTTTCAACAGGTCGAAACCCCGGATGGTCCGCGGATCCAGGCAATTTGGATCTGCGGGGCTCCCGTCACGGCGAGATATTGAATCGCGCGATCCCGGCGACACTTAAACCGTGTTCGTCCTAGCGGACCCGCGTTGCCGTGACGTCGGCCCTTGGAGTCGGCGCATGGCCAATTAAGAAATTCCGCGATCTCGGCTAAGGCCTGTTGACATTCATAGTGGGATTCCCATTTTGCGGAAAGTTTGATTCAAGGCTGCCGACTGAGGAGGCGGCATTGATTCGGCTGGTTTTGAATGATGCGCAATGGGAGCGAGTGGCGCCGC